>Ga0164290_1000577_pt1 | contig 108882 bp, 108 predicted proteins | sample Micstemetagenome_FD_108782 | JGI IMG/M metagenome (GOLD analysis project Ga0164290, IMG submission 108782) | Contaminated culture microbial community from soil near Moab, Utah, USA - Microcoleus steenstrupii SON62 (Illumina Assembly) | ecosystem: Environmental > Terrestrial > Soil > Soil crust...
GTCGACGTGCGCGTAGTGACGGTTCTTCGTCTCGTACTCCACGTGCGCCGTGTTGATCGTGATGCCGCGCGCCTTCTCCTCGGGTGCCTTGTCGATCTGGTCGTACGCCATGAACGTGGCGCCACCCGTCTCCGCCAGGATCTTCGTGATCGCCGCCGTCAGCGACGTCTTCCCGTGATCCACGTGACCGATCGTCCCGATGTTGCAGTGCGGCTTGTTCCGCTCAAACTTCGCTTTCGCCATTTCTGCTTCCCGATTTCCCTAGTGCGGTGCTGTTGCGCTGTTCACTCGATCGGCTGCCGATCCGCCCTGAAGCGGAGTGGAGCGGGTGATGGGAATCGAACCCACGTAGCCAGCTTGGAAGGCTGGAGCTCTACCATTGAGCTACACCCGCCTTAGTCAGCCCGTCGGCCCCTCCGTCCTGCTCCCTTTCCTCTGATCTCCCGCGTGTCCGTCTGTGCCTATTCCCCAGCTCCGCCCACGGCGTTGGGTTGGTGGAGGGGGAAGGATTCGAACCTTCGAACTCCGAAGAGGGCAGATTTACAGTCTGCTGCCATTGACCGCTCGGCCACCCCTCCGCACCGGCTGACCGGCCCACGCGAAAGAACCGCGAAATATGAGGATTTAGCGAAAGAAGTCAACGACAAACCCTCAGAACAAAACGAGCCAGCCCCGCCGCCCGCCCTTTGTCTAGGGCAGCCGGTGGGGTGACTTGCAATCCCTTGTAGTTCCGCATATTAAAGCCACCCGCCATGAAAGACAAGCAGCGCAACGGTCGCTCGGAGGCCTCCGGCCAGGGGCGTAGCAGCCCCGGCCGGAACGGTAATAGTCGTTCCCACGGCCAGGGTCAGGGCAACCGCCCCGCCCGTGGCGGTAACGGTGGCCCACCCCAGATCAGCGGCAAGCGCATCTGGCTCTACGGGATTCATCCCGTCCTGGCCGCCTTGGCCAATCCGCGCCGCCGGGCTGTAAGGGTCCTGATGACCGCCGATGCCGAGGCGTCGATCGGAGCCCGGCTGGAGGTCCTCGGCCAGAGCAACCCCAGCGGTCTGCCCACCCCCGAGATCGTCAGTCGCGAGATCATCGACCGCTCCCTGCCCCGCGGCGCCGTCCACCAGGGCGTTGCCGCCCAGGTTCAGGGGCTGGACGACACCGATATCGAAGACATCTGCCGCGCTACCGAGGGCCTAGATAACGCCCGGGTGATCATCCTCGACCAGGTCACCGACCCTCATAACGTCGGCGCGGTCATCCGCTCGGCCGCCGCCTTCAACGCCGCGGCCGTGATCCTGCCCGAGCGCAACTCGCCCGGCGACGGCGGCGTCCTGGCCAAGTCGGCCTCGGGCGCGCTGGAGCGCGTGGCTCTGGTGCGCGTGGTCAACCTCGCCCGCACCCTGCAGCGCCTAAAGCAGGCCGGGTTCTGGTGCGTGGGCCTCGACGGCGACGCGCAGACGCCGATCAACGAAGCCGATCTCTCGGGGCGTGTCGCCCTGGTGCTGGGCGCCGAGGGCGAAGGCCTGCGCCGCCTCACCCGTGAACATTGCGACCTGATGGTGCGCATTCCCATCAACCGCGGCATGGACAGCCTCAACGTCTCCAACGCCGCCGCCATCGCGCTTTATGAGCTCGCCCGCCGCGCCTGAACCGGGCTGATAAGCCCAACTAAGTCAAAGCCCTAGTTTCAGCCGCCTGTCCGCCCCGCCGGCCGGGTGCTATCCCTCCCCCATGGAACCGCTGGTCGCGTCCGCCGTGCTTCTGTCGGCGGTTCTGCATCCGCTGTGGTACGCCCTGGTCAAGCGCGACGCCGATCCCGACGGCGCGCTCATGGCGGTCAACGGGGTCATCGCCCTGCTGGCCCTGATCCACGGCCTGGTGCTGGGCGTCGATTTCCTCGGCGCGCTCTCGGCCTGGCCGCTGATGCTGCTCTCGGCGGCGGGACAGGTGGTCTACGGCTACAGCGTCGTGGCCGTGCTCAAGCGCGGCGATCTTTCCGCCTACTACCCGATCATCCGTTCCGCTCCGCTGGCACTGGTCGCCATCGGCTTCTTCTTCCTCGGTGAGCGCTACTCGCCCAACCTGCTCTTCGGCATCGGCTTGGTTCTCGTCGGCGCCTTCGCGCTCCAGTACAAGCCGGGCGCTCGCCTGCTGCATGATCCCGTGCCGCTGGTCTTCTCGCTGGTGGCGCTCGTCGGTTCCTCGCTCTACGCCATCGCCGATTCCCGCATGGTGCAGGCCATGCATCCGACCGCCATGCTGGTCTGGGTGCAGGCGGCGACGATCCCCTTCCTCGGCCTGCTCTTCGGCCACCGCCGCACGGATTGGGCCTTCCGCACGCTGCCGCTCGCCTCGTGGAATGCGGCGAAGCTGCGCTACCTGCTGATCGCCAGCATGGCCTACGTCTCCTACTACCTGATCCTCGTCGCCTACAGCCTGGGCGGCAATGTCGCGGCGGTGAACGCCGTGCGCCAGACCGCCATCCCGATCTCGGTCTTCATCGGCGGGCTGTGGCTGGCCGAGGGCGCAATGTGGCGGCGATTGGTTGCTTCCTCGGTGCTCGCCGCGGGCGTGGTGGTGATCGTGGTGTTCCGCTAGGCTCGCCCGCATGCTGACGATTCCCGAGTACCGCCTGCGCCTGCCCGGTCCCACCATGGTGCCCGAGCGCATCCGCCAGGCCAGCGCCCTGCCGATCCTCAATCACCGCGGCGCCGAGTTCAAAGCCCTGCTCGCCGAGTGCCAGCAGCGCCTCAAGCCGATCTTCGGCACGGCGCACAGCGTGCTGCTCTTCGCCGGTTCCGGCACGGCGATGATGGAAGCCTCGCTCGCCAACATCCTGTCGCCGGGCGAGCGCGTGCTGATCATCCACGCCGGCCAGTTCGGCGACCGCTTCGTCGCCATCGCCAGGGCCCTGGGTGCGCAGATCGATACGGTCGACGTCGAGTGGGGACATCCACTCGACAGCGCGCGCATCGCCCAGCGACTGCAACAGGGTAACTACCGCGCGGTGGTGATGGTCCACAACGAGAGCTCGACCGGCGTCACCTATGACCTCGCCGCGGTTGGCGCCCTGCTGAGGGACTCCCCCGCTCTTCTCGTCGTCGACTCGGTGAGCGGTCTCGCCGGCACCGAGATGAAGATGGACGAATGGGGCGCCGACATCGTCGTCTCGGCCTCGCAGAAATCCCTGATGTGCCCGCCCGGCATCGGGCTTGCCGCCATCAGCCCCAAAGCCTGGAAGGGCATCGAGCGTGACGGCCGCGTGCCGAGCTTCTTCGCCGATTTCCGCCGGTCGAAAGCCTCGCTCGACAAGGGCGAGACGCCATTCACCCCGCCGGTGACGCTGGTCTATGCCCTGGTCGAGGCGCTGCGCATGATCGATGAAGAAGGCCTCGCCAACGTCATCGGGCGGCATCGCCGCCTGTCCTCGGCGCTGCGCGCCGGCGCGCAGGCGCTCGGTCTCCAGCTTTACAACCAGCCGGGCACCGCCTCCAACACGGTGACGGCGATGCGGGTGCCGCAGGGTCTCGAAGGCGGCGCCATCGTCCAGCACATGCGCGAGCGGTACCGCACGGTGATCGCCGGGGCGCGACATCCCAGCCAGACCGGCAAGGTGATCCGAATCGGTACCATGGGCATGATCAGCGAGGCCGATATCGTCACCGACCTGCGGCACCTCGAAGCCACTCTCGCGGATCTCGGACGGCCTTCGCCGAGCCCCAATGCGGGTGCCCGCGCCGCTCTCGACGCCCTCGCCATACGGGGTTAGGCTCCATCCAAGCCATTAAGGCCCAGGGATGGAGGTAACAATGATGCGCATGGGAATGACGGCGCTGGCCGTCGCGGCGACTCTCGGCTGGGCGGGGACGGCCCAGGCCCAGCAGCGGGTCGTGCTTTACACCTCGAACGACGCGACGCTGAACAAGCTGATCGCCACCGAGTTCGCCAAGGAAACCAACGTGCAGGTCGACGTTGTCTCGGCCGGCTCGGGCGTGGTCATCAAGCGCATCGAGACCGAGAAGGACCGCCCGCAGGGCGACCTCGTCTGGGGCATCAGCCGCTCGCTGCTGCAGACCAACGTGCAGTACCTCCAGTCCTACGCCTCGCAGCACAAGAACGCCGTGCCGGCCGAGTTCCGCGATCCCGAGGATCGCTGGATCGGCACCAACCTCCATCTGCTGGTCGGGCTGCAGAACACCAAGTCGATCCCCGATGCCCAGGGACCCAAGAGCTGGGATGACCTGACCGCGGCCAAGTGGAAGGGCAACATCGCCTTCACCGACCCGGCCAACTCGGGCTCGGCCTATTCCAATGTGACGCTGCTCGTCGACATGTGGGGCGGCGGTAATGCGGGCTGGGACAAGGTCTCCAAGCTTTTCGCCAACACCAAGGTGCTCAACCGCTCGGCGCTGGTCTTCCAGGGGGTGGGTAACGGCGAGTACGGACTCGGCATCTCGCTCGAATATGCCGGCTACCTCTGGGCGAGCAACGGCGCCCCGGTGAAGGTGATCTATCCGACCGATGGCACCATCGCCCAGATGGAAGGCGTCGCCATCATCAAGAACGGCCCGAACACCGACGGGGCACGCAAGTTCGTCGACTACGTCAACCGCAAGGACGTCCGCGAGATGATCCTCAAGGAGACGTTCCGCCGCCCGGCGCGCCAGGATCTCGACCTTCCCAACCTGCCGGGCAAGATGCCCAGGCTCGCCGACGTCAAGCTCGTCAAGTACGACGAGGAAGGCTGGACGGCCAAGCGCAACGAGACGATGGATCGCATCAAGGACGTGATCCAGAAGACTCGCTAGGCATCCTGCGAGGGACCCGCGCCGCCCCAAGACGGCGTGGGTTCTCCGGGATGAGAGCAAGAGTGGCTCGGGGGGCAGCTTGACGGCAATCACGATCGACCGCGTGTCGCGATCGTTCGGCACGGTTCGTGCCGTCGATGACGTATCGCTGCACATCAACGACGGCGAGTTCTTCACACTGCTGGGGCCGTCCGGCTGCGGCAAGACCACGCTGCTGCGCACCATCGCCGGCTTCGCCGATCTCAGTGCCGGGCAGGTGCGCTTCGGTGACAAGCGCATCGACACCCTGCCACCGCACCGCCGCAACACCGGCATGGTGTTCCAGAACTACGCCATCTTCCCCAATCTCACGGTAGGCGGGAACGTCGCCTATGGCCTCAAGGCGCGCAGCGTGCCCGAGACGCAGATGAAGGAGCGCGTGGCGCGGGCGCTCAAACTCGTCCATCTCGACAGCTACGAGGAGCGCTGGCCGCACCAGCTTTCCGGCGGCCAGCTGCAGCGCGTGGCCATCGCCCGCTGCCTGGTCATCGAACCCGAAGTTCTGCTGCTTGACGAACCGCTGTCGAATCTCGACGCCAAGCTACGCGTCGAGATGCGGGCCGAGATCCGCCAGCTCCAGCAATCCCTGAAGATCACGGCGATCTACGTCACCCACGACCAGGAAGAGGCGCTGGCGATGTCGGACCGCATCGCGGTCATGCGCAACGGCCGGCTCGAGCAGGTGGCAGCGCCGCAGGATATCTACCGTGCCCCGGCCACACCGTTCGTCGCCGAGTTCATGGGCACCACCAACCTCCTGACCGGCATGGTCAGCGGCCGCGACGGCGACATTCTGCGCATCAAGGTCGGTTTGCAGGAATTTCGTGCCATCGGCGGCGGCAACAATGGCGAGAACGTCACCTTCTCGCTGCGACCCGAAACCGTGCGCCTGCTGAAGCCGGGCGAGACAGCGCCCGCCGGCTGGAGTGTCATCGACACGACCCTTGCCCATGTCGAATTCCTCGGCGCCCTGACCCGCATCGAGCTCGATGTCGGCAATGGCGCGCGATTGCGTGTCGCGAGCCTCGACGTCGTGCCCGACGCGCTGGCCCGCGGCCGGATCGCCGCTGCCTACGACCCGCGCCGGATCACCGTGTTCCGCGGCGCATGATCGCGATCTCCCGCCGCGATACGTTCCCGCTGGCCATCACGGCCCTGGCCTTCGCTTTCCTTGGGCTGTTCCTGCTCTGGCCGCTGCTCAAGGTCTTCGGTGCGAGCTTCCTCGACCGCACCGGCACGACTCTCACGCTGGCGAACTATGCCCGCATGCTGTCGAACAGCTTCTATCTCGGCAGCCTGACCAACAGCCTGTGGATGGGCGTTCTGGCCACGATCGTGACGACCATCATCGGGGTGCCGCTGGCCTTCTGCCTGGCGCGGCTGCCGATCCCCGGCAAATCGGCGCTGCTCGCCCTGGCCGCCCTGCCGCTGGTGCTGCCTTCCTTCGTCGCCGCCTACGCGCTCGTGCTGCTGCTCGGTCGCGCCGGTATCGTCACGCGCTTCCTGCGCGATATCGGCATCCCCTTCACCTCGATCTACGGCATGACGGGCCTGACGATCGTCTTCGCCCTGACCCTGTTCCCCTTCGTCGTCTTTCCTACCCTTGCTGCCTTCAAGGCGGTTGACGTCTCCGTCGAAGAGGCCGGTCAGAATCTCGGCTCCTCGCGCTGGCGCACCTTCTGGACCGTGACAGTGCCCATCGTCATGCCGGCGGTGCTCGCCGGTGCATTGCTGGTCTTCATCGAGGCGATCGAAAGCTTCGGCGTGCCCTTCGTGCTGGCCGAGGACAAGCCGATCCTGGCCGTCGAGGCCTACAAGCTGTTTGTCGGCGAACTCGGCGGCAATCCCGCCTCGGCCGGCGTGCTCGGTGTCATCCTGATCGTCTGCACCGCGCTTGCCCTGCTGCTGCAACGCTACTACCTCGGCCGACGCCGCTTCTCGACCGCGGCACGGCGCGCGCCGCCGGAGCTGATCGTGGCGCCCTGGCTGCGCCGGCTGGCCACTACGTATTCCTGGGGCATCGTCCTCATCGCCCTGGTGCCCTTCTTCGCCATCATCGTCGTCTCGTTCATGGAGTTCCGCGGGCCGGTGATGCACCCGAATTTCAGCCTCAACAATTTCCGCGACCTGCTGAACCAGTCTTCACGCCCGCTGATCAATACCCTGACGCTATCGAGCGCGGCCGCCCTGCTGGCGGCGGTGATCGGCGTGCCCATCGGTTTCGTCGTCACCCGTTTCCGCTCGAAGATCTCCGATTTCCTCGATGTCATCGCCATGACGCCCTTTGCCGTCGCCGGTACGGTTCTGGCCATCGGCCTGGTGATCTCGTTCAACAGCGGCTGGCTGGTGCTGACCGGCGGCTGGCTGATCCTGGTGATCGCCTGGGCGGTTCGGAAGATCCCGTTCAATGTGCGCGCCGCCAGCGCCATCCTGCACCAGATCGATCCCAGCCTCGAGGAGGCTTCGATCAATCTCGGTGTCTCCCCGCTGATGACCTTCATCCGCCTGACCATTCCGCTGATGATCGGCGGCGTGATTGGCGGCATGGTGCTGACCTGGGTGACTGTCGCCTCCGAGCTCAGCTCGACCGTGGTGCTCTACAGCGGCCCCTGGGCGACCATGACGGTGGTCATGTTCCAGGCGCTGGAGGGTACCGGGGCAGGCATTGCCTCGGCCGCCGCGACGGTGCTGATCGTCTTCACGGTCCTGCCGGTGGCGCTGGTCTACCGGCTGCTTCGCCGCCACGAACTCGCTATGATGTGAGCCATGATCGACCTGCGCAGTGACACCATCACCCAGCCCAATGAGGCGATGCTCGACGCCATGTACGAGGCGCGGTTGGGTGATGATTCACGAGACGGCGACCCGACGGTACGCAAGCTGGAGGCTCTGGCCGCCGACCGCACCGGCAAGGACGCCGCCATGTTCGTGCCGAGCGGCACGATGGGCAATCTCGTCGCCATGATGGCACACACGGGACGAGGCGGTGAGGTGCTGCTGGAAGACAGCGCCCACATCCTCAAGCACGAGATGGGGGCCATCGCCCAGGTTGCCGGGCTGTTCCATCGCACAATCCGCGGCCGGCGCGGCGCCATGGACCTCGGCGTCCTGACCGAGGCGATCAACGCGACGCTCAAGCCCAACAGGCTGGCGACGGCGCTGATCGAGATGGAGACGACGCACAATAACGCCGGCGGCACGGTGCTGCCGCTCGACCACATGGCGGCGGTTCATGCGCTGGGGCGCGAGCACGGCATCCCCGTGCACACCGACGGCGCACGCCTGTTCAACGCGGCTGTGGCGCTGGGCGTGCCGGCCGAGCGGATCGCCCGGCATACCGACAGTGTAACCTTCTGCATCTCGAAGGGGCTCAGTGCGCCGGTGGGTTCCCTGCTCTGCGGCACGAATGAATTCATCGGGCGCGCGCGCGCCTTCCGCCGCATGCTTGGTGGCAATCTGCGCCAGGGCGGCATGCTGGCCGCCGCCGGCATCGTGGCGCTGCAGACCATGGTCGAGCGCTTGGCGGAGGATCACCGCACGGCGAGGCAGCTCGCCGAAGGCCTGTTCAAGATTGCGCCAGGCCTCATCGACCCGAAGACCGTCGAGACCAACATCGTGCGCGTCGACACCTCGGCCAGCGGCTGGAGCGGCGAGGAATGGTCGAAGACGCTCGCCACCTACGGCGTGCGAGTCTCGCCCGGCGGACCGGCGCAGCTGCGCTTCGTCACCCACCGGCATATCGCGGCCGCCGATATCGAGACGACGCTGCAGGCCTTCCGCGAGATCTGGCGCCAGGCGCCGGGCCAGCCGGCGGCGCGGGCCGGCTAGTCTTCCTGTTTGTGCGGCGCGGTGATCAACCGCGCGCCACGCTGGAAGGTGAAGTAAGCCCACAGCCAGTTCACCGAGACGACGATCCGGTTGCGCACGCCGATCAGATAGTAGACGTGCGCCACGCACCACAGCAGCCAGGCAAAAAAGCCGCTCAGACGGACCCAGCCGAAATCGATCACTGCGAATTTACGGCCGATCGTCGCGAGGTTGCCGTAATCCCTGTAACGGAACGGCGGCGGGGTTGGTTTCCCGCGCGCTGAAGCGTCTATCACCGAGGCGACGTAGCTGCCCTGCTGCTTGGCGGCTGGGGCGACACCGGGTACCGGCTTGCCGTCCTGCATCGCCAGCGCCGTGTCGCCGATGGCAAAGATGCGCTGCTTCCACGGCACCGACAGGTCGGGATTGACCTTGATACGTCCGGCACGGTCCGCCTCGGCCCCAATCCACGCCGCCGCGGGTGAGGCGGCGACACCGGCCGCCCAGAGGATGGTACGCGCGGCAATGCGGTTCTCGCCGATCAGAACGCCGGTGTCGTCGCACGCGGTGACCGCCTTGCCGGTGCGTACCTCGACGCCGAGCTTCATCAGCGAACGCTCAGCGACAGCCGAAAGCGATTCCGGGAAATTCGGCAGGATGCGTGGACCCGCCTCGAGCAGCACGATGCGCGCGGAGCGCGGATCGATACGGCGGAAATCGCGCACCAGGGCCCGGCGCGCCAGCTCGGCGAGCGCTCCCGCCAGCTCGACGCCCGTGGGCCCACCGCCCACCACGACGAAGGTCAGCAGCCGGCGGCGCCGGCCGCGGTCGCTTTCGGCCTCCGCCTTCTCGAAGGCCAGCAGGATACGGGCGCGGATGTCGGTCGCGTCCTCGATGCGCTTGAGGCCCGGCGCCACGGCTTCCCAGTCATCATGGCCGAAATAGGCATGACGCGCTCCCGAGGCGAGCACCAGCCAGTCGTAGCGCACGCGTCGCTCCTCGACGATCACCTCGCGCGCCTGGGTATCGACGCCGGTGACTTCGCCCAGCAGCACCGTGGCGTTGGCCTGGCGGCGGAGGACGCTGCGCACCGGCCAGGCGATCTCGGCCGGCGACAGACCGGCCGTCGCCACCTGATAGAGCAGGGGCTGGAACAGGTGGTAGTTGTGCCGGTCGATCACCGTGATATCGACCGGACTGTCAGCCAGAGCCTGGGCGGCGAACAGGCCGCCAAAACCGGCGCCAACAATGACGACGTGGGGACGCGAACCTGAGTCAGCCATGCCGGGATCAGAGCATGCCGACTCCCCTTCTGTCATGCCGCACTTGATGCGGCATCCATGGTTCCAGCGGCACGATGGACCCCGGCTCGCGCTTCGCTTGGCCGGGGTGACATTCGGGTTATCTGCGCAACGACGCTTCCAGATACGGGCGGAAATGGTCGAGGCTGGGCGTCTTCAAGCCGACGACCTTGGCCTCGTCGTCCCAGCGGCGCAGCGCGACAGCGCCCGTCGCCGCTTTCTTCTTCGCGAACTCGGCGGCCTCTTCGGCGCCCATCGGACCGCCCTGGAGCTCCAGGCTGTGCACCGACGCCGGCGACAGATTGGCGGCGTAGGAGGGATCGGTTCCGACCAGGTAACGCTTGGCCAGCACATGCAGGCTGACCGCCGCCACCAGCTCGGTATTGAAGCGCTGCGCCAGGTAGGCGGCCCCCACCGCCTCGTGCTTCGCGTCGATGTCTTCCTCGGCGATATCCTCGCCCATGCCGTGAAGCAGGTGGCCGACATCGTGCAGCAACGCCGCGCCGATGATCACCGGCGAGGCGCCAGCCTTCTCCGCCAGCCAAGCGGATTGCAACGCGTGCTCGGTCTGGCTGATCGCCTCGCCGAAATATTGCTCGTCGCCGCCCTTGCGGTAGAGGTCGAGGACCTCGTCGACCGTGTGCTTGTGGTTGACGATCTCGCTCATGGTCGCCAGATCAGGGCCAGGGCAGCGAGTAGGTCTTGACGTTGGTGAAGCTCTTCATCGCCTCGATAACGCCTTCCTTGTAGCCGAGGCCCGAATCCTTGATGCCGCCGAAGGGCGACCATTCGATGCGATAGCCCGGCACCTCGCGCACGTTAACCGTGCCGACCTGCAGCTCGTTGACGAACTTCGTGATGTAGTCGAGCCGGTTGGTGCACACGCCCGAGGACAGGCCGTAGGCCGTCGAGTTGGAGACGCGGATGGCGTCGTCGATATCCTTGACCCGGATCACCGGCGAGACGGGGCCGAAAGTCTCCTCCTTCACCAGCTCGCAATCGAAGGGCACGTTGTCGAGGACGGTCGGCGAATAGAGCGCGCCCTTGCGGATATTGCCGTAGAGCAGCTTCGCGCCCGCGGCCTGGGCCTCGTTGACCCGGCGCTCGAACAGCTGGGCGGCTTCCTCGCAGACTACGGTGCCCATATCGGTCGCCGGATCCATCGGGTCGCCGTACTTGATGGCCCTGGTCTTGGCCAGAAGCTGCTCGACGAATCGGCCGGCCACCGCCTGATGGACGATCATGCGCTTGACCGCCGTGCAGCGCTGGCCCGAGTTCTTGTACGAGCCGGCCACGGCGAGGCTCGTCGCCTCGTCGATGTCGGCGTCTTCCATGACGATCAGCGGATCGTTGCCGCCGAGCTCCAGCACCGCGCGGCGGTAGCCGAGCTTCGAGGCGATATACTTGCCGATGGCGACACCACCGGTGAAGGTGATGAGATCGCTGTCGGCGTTGGTGATCAGCTCGTCGGCGATCTCGCGCGGATCGCCGGTCAGCACCGAGAACATCGGCGGCGGCAGGCCGGCCTCGTAGAGGATGTCGGCCAGCAGCAGCGCCGTGAGCGGCGTGCGCTCCGACGGCTTGAGCACCATCTTGTTGTTGGTGGCGATCGACGGCGCGATCTTGTGCGCCACCTGGTTCAGCGGGTGGTTGAACGGGGTGATGGCGCTGATCGCGCGCAGCGGCTCGCGCTGAGTGTAGATGCGCCGCTTCTTGCCGTGCGGCGAGATGTCGCAGGGGAAGGTCTGGCTGTCGTCGTTGAGGCACTGCACGGCCGACAGATTGAAGACGTCGAAGGCGCGCCCGACCTCGTAGAGCGAGTCCTTCTTGCACAGGCCGGATTCCGCCGTGATCAGGTCGGAGATCTGTTCCCTGCGGCCATCGAGGATCTCGGCGGCCTTGCGCAGAATCTTTGCCCGATCCGCGCGGCTCAGCGTCGCCTTGTAGGAGGCGGCGATGCGGAAGGCCGTACGCACCTGGTCGACGCTGGCCTTGGCGACCGTGCCGACCAGCTCGCCGGTATAGGGATTGTGGACCTCGAAGGTGCCGTTGCCGGCCACCAGCTCGCCGGCAAGGCGGAGCTTCTCGTTACGGGTGACGGCGACGGGCTTGCGCAGAGGAGCGGCGTTCATGCGGCTTGATCCTTGGCGGCGACGACATGGTTGAGGGCGAGATCGAAGATGTCGAAATTGCGCAGGCGGCCCGAAGGCTGCCGCGCCAGCTTGCGATTGATGAACAGCGGCACCTTCTGCTCGGAGACGCCGCCATGCGAGCGCAACGGCGCGTCGAGGCCGGAGAGGTCGTGCTTGGCGGCGGCCGTGCCGAGCGTCGTGTCGCGGACGCTGACGATGACCAGATCGCCCATGCGGTCCTCCGGCAGCTCGAAGCGCTGACCGGCCTCGCTGCGCGTCAGCACGGCTTCGATGCCCGCAATACCGGCGAGCTTCGCCTTGAGCGCCGGCACGTCTGTGCCGGCCGGCAGATAGACGGTGGCATAGGAGCCCAGCGCCCCGTGATGCACGACATAGGGGTCGGTGATCGGCAGGATGACCCGGGCCTTGCCGGCCCCGAGCCATGCGTCCAGCGTGTCCTGGAGATAGACGACCTTCGGCTTGCCGGTGGCGGTGTCGTGCTTGCCATTCATGCCGTGGTCGGCGGTGAAGGCAATGGTGCAGCCCAGCGCATCAAGCTTCGCCAGGTAGGAATCGATCATGGCGTAGAAGGCGTTGGCGTCCGGCGTGCCAGGCGCGTGCTTGTGCTGCACATAGTCGGTGGTCGACAGGTACATGATGTCGGGGCGCTCGCTCTCCATCAGCTTGACGCCGGCGGCGAAAACGAACTCTGACAGGTCGGCGCTGTAGACCGAGGGCAGCGGCAGGCCGACGAACTTGAGCGCATTGTCGATGCCGTGCTCGGCCTTGGTCGTGGTGTCGGCCTTCTCGGAGGAGAAGCAGATGCCGCTCATGCCGTGGCCGAGCAGCTTGCGCAGCTTGTCCTTGGCGGTGACCACGGCGAGCTTGGCGCCGGCCTTCGAGAACGCGGCGAGGATGGTGCCGGCGCGCAGGAATTTGGGATCGTTCATCATCACTTCGGCATTGGCGTCGCGGTCATAGAAGAAATTGCCGCTGATGCCGTGCACCGACGGGGGCGCCCCGGTGACGATCGACAGGTTGTTCGGGTTGGTGAAGCTCGGCACCACGCAGTCGGCCAGCAGGTCAGCCCCAGTGCCGCGCGCCTTGGCCAGCCACGGCATGACACCGGCGGCAACGGCCTTGGTCGTGTAGTCGGGCTCCGATCCGTCGATGCAGACGACGACCAGCGGCCGGTCGGGCCAGGCGTATTGGCGGCCGTTGACGGTGAGTGTGCGTGCCATGGGAACCCTCCTCAGGCGGCCGGCTTCAGGGCGTTGACCTTCATCTCGCCCAGCGCCTTGCGGATGGCGGCCAGCGCGCCCTTCATGTGGCTCTCATCCAGGCGGCCGATGCAGCCGACCCGGAAGGAATCGGCGACCGTCAGCTTGCCGGGATAGATGACGTAACCCGCGGCGCTCAGCTTGTCGTAGAACGTCTCGAAGTGGAAGTTCGGGTCCGCCGGCATGCGGAAGGTGATGATGATCGGCGCCTGCAGGCTGTCCGGCAGCAGCGTCTCGAAGCCCAGCGCCCGCATGCCGTCGACCAGGACGCGGCAATTGCGCCGGTAGCGGCCGCCACGGCCGGCGACACCGCCCTCGGCCCGGTGCTCCTCGAGCGCACGGTCGAAGGCCGCGAGCACGTGGGTGGGGGGCGTGAAGCGCCACTGCTTGTTCTTCTCCATGCTCACCCACTGGTCGTGCAGGTCGAGGGAGAGCGAATGCGCGTTTCCGGCACACTCCTCCAGAGCCTTCTGGCGAGCGATGCAGAAACCGAGGCCGGGAGCACCCTCGATGCACTTGTTGCTCGAGGCGGCGACGGCGTCGAATTGAACCTGGCGGGCGTCGAGTTCGATGGCGCCGAAAGCGCTCATGGCGTCGATCAGCAGGCGGCGGCCGGCCTTGGCCACCACGGCGGCGATCTCGGCCACCGGGTTGAGGATGCCCGAGGTCGTCTCGCAATGGACGACCGCGACGTGGGTGATCTCCTTGTCGCCCGCCAGCAGCGTGGCAATCGCCTGCGGGTTCGGCGGCGTGTCCTCGGCCGTCTCGGAGACGACGTAGCGGCGGCCCATGACGTCGCACATCCTGGCCATGCGCTTGCCGTAGGCGCCGTTGATGATGACCAGAAGCTTGCCGCTGCGTGGCATGAAGGTGCCGATCATCGCCTCGACCACGAAGGTGCCGGAGCCCTGCAGCGGCACGCAGACATGGGTGCCGCGGCCGCCGGCGAGCTCGACCAGGCCGTCGCGCACCCGCGCGTTCATGGCGATGAACGCCTTGTCGCGCGAGCCCCAGTCGCGCAGCATCGCCTGCTTGACGGTCAGCGAGGTGGTGAGCGGGCCGGGGGTGAGCAGGACGGGGTCTGCGGTCATCGAAAGCTCCGGAAAGGTCAGGATGGCCCGAAGTCTGACACCCCCTCTTCCATAGGTCCAATCGATTGCATTAATATGTCGCATAGATGAAAACTATCATCTACGCGGAGCTTCGGGCCTTCCACGCTGTCGCCATGGCTGGCGGATTTACGGCTGCCGCCAGGCAGTTACGCATCACCCAGCCGACATTGTCGAGCCAGGTGGCGCAGCTCGAGGCGCGCAACGGAGTCACCCTCTTCCACCGCCGCGGCCGCAAGGTCGAGCTGACGGCCCTGGGCGCCTCGCTGCTGGAGATCACGCGCCGGCTGTTCGATCTCGAAGGCGAGGCGGCGGCCCTGCTCGCCGCCGAGCGCAGCCTGGCGTCCGGGCGTCTGGCCCTGGGCGCCGACAGCCCGCACCATATCCTCGGCCGGGTCGCCGAATTCCACCGCCGGCATCCGGGCGTGCGCATCTCGCTGGCCATCGGCAACTCGGTTGAGATCCTCGCCGGGCTGTTCGACTACCGGCTCGACGCCGCCGTGCTGGCTGACGTGCCTGAGGATCCGCGTCTGCTGACGCGCGAGCTGCACCGCGACCCGATCGTGGTCTTCGTGCCCCGCGAGCATCCCTGGGCAAAGAAGGCCGCGATCGATATCAAGGAACTGGCCGGCCAGAAGATGGTGGCGCGCGAGTCCGGATCGGTTACCCGCGCCCTGTTCGAGCGCGCGCTGGCCCGCGCCAAGGTTTCCGTCGACACGGTGCTGGAGATCGAATCGCGCGAGGCCGTGCGCGAGGCCGTCGCCCAGGGGCTGGGCTTTGGCGTCATCTCGGCCGCAGAGATGAGTCCCGATCCGCGGCTCAAGATGGTGCCCCTGCGCAGCCCCGGCCTCGAGCGCGGCCGATTGGAGATGGGCGAGTATCTCGTGCGGTTGGGCGAACGCCGCCCGTCACCGGCCTCCGACGCCTTCCTGGCGCTCTTTCCCGATGCCGCCGGCAGCCGCGAGCCCGCGCGGCGCCGTGGTGGCACCGCGTAGCGTCAGATGCTGCGCCTGAAAACACTGATCGGCCTCGATCGCGGGACCGTGCTGCCCGCGCTCGGCACGGCTTCGGTCACGTCCTTCCTGTCGATCGTTGCCTGCGTCTCCTATCCCGCGATCGTCTTCACGGGGGAGCTCGAACCGCTTCTGCCGGCCGGCATCGGCATCTTCTTTCTCTCCGCCATCGTCATCGGCGGGGCCGTGGCGCTGACCAGCTCCTACCCGGGCTCCATCGGCTACGCGCAGTCGGAACCCGCCGTGGTCGTCGGCCTGATCGCCGCCTCCATGGCGGCGATCCTGCGTGCCGAGGGCCAGCCGGAGCTGATCCTGCCCACAGTGCTCGCCGCCATCGTCACCGGTTCGATGGCCTGCGGCCTGTTCTTCGTCTTCCTCGGCACGTTCCGGCTCGGCAATCTCATCCGCTTCATCCCCTTTCCGGTGATGGGCGGCTTCCTCGCCGGCATCGGCTGGCTGCTGGGCCTGGCCGCCCTCTCCTCGATGGCCGGCGTGCGGATCAAGCCCGCGAACGCCATCGATATCCTCAGCGTAGCCACAATCGCCAAGTGGCTGCCCGGCGTCGCCGCCGGCACCCTGCTCTGGGCGCTGCAGACCTGGCGACGCCATTCCGCCAACCTGCCGTTGGTGCTGGGCGGCACGCTGCTCCTGTTCTGGATCGCCGTCGCCATCGGTGACGCGCCCGTCGCGGACTGGCGCGCCGGCGGCTGGCTCCTGGGGCCGTTCACCGAGGGCGGTCTGTGGTCGCCGCAGCAGACCGCGCACGCCCTGACCCACGCCGCCTGGCATCTGTTCCCCGGCCATCTCGCCGAATTCCTGACCCTGCTGGTGCTGACGGCGGTTGCCCTGCTGCTCACGGCCAACAGTGTCGAGCTCGCCACGCGACGCGATCTCGACCTCAATCGCGAGCTGCGCTTCATAGGCCTCGGTAATGCGCTGGCCGGTCTTGCCGGCGGCCATCCTGGCTATCACGCGCTGAGCGCCTCGGTCCTCGCCCATCGCATGGGCACGCCAGTGCGGCTGGTCGGCCTGATGACGGCGCTGGTCTGCTGCGGCGCCCTGCTGGTCGGCGCCAAAGTGCTGGGTTACGTGCCGAAGCTGGTCACCGGCGCGCTGCTCACCTATCTCGCCATCGGCTTCCTGGCGGACTGGCTCTACACGACGTGGCGCCGGATGCCGCTGGCCGAGTACGCGGTGCTGCTGCTGGTCTTCGCCACCGTGGTCAGCGCCGGCTTCATGGAGGCGATCGGGCTCGGCACCGCCGCCGGCATCGCGCTTTTCGTGGTGCGCTACAGCAAGATCGGCGTGGCGCGCAACGTGCTCTCGGGCGCGGCCTATCACAGCAATGTCGACCGTGCCGAGGCCCAGCGCGTGGTGCTACTCACCCGCGGCGATCAGATCTTCATCCTCAAGCTGCAGGGCTTCATGTTCTTTGGCACGGCGAGCGCGCTGGTCGCCATGGTGCGTCAGCGCCTCGACGACCGCGCCCGCATCCCGCTGCGCTATCTGGTCTGCGATTTCCGCCTGGTCAACGGCATCGATGCGACGGCCGCCGCAAGCTTCACCAAGCTGGTGCAGTACACGGAAGAGAAGGATTTCACCCTGGTCCTGACGGCCATGCCGGCCGAGGTCTCGACCCTGCTGCGCCGCGAACGGATCGACGAGGGTGTGAGCTCGCGCGTGCGCGTCTTTCCCGATCTCGACCACGGCCTCGAATGGGCAGAGAACGACCTGCTGTTCCGCGAGGGTGCGCGCCCGGCCGAGACAGCCGAGACCATGGACGCGCAGATCGGCACGATGTTCCCCGAACCGGAGGACGCAAGGCACTTCCGCGCCTATCTCGATCCCGCCTCCTATCCAAGCGGCGAACGGCTCATCCATCAGGGCATGCAGTCCGATGACATCATCTTCATCGCGACCGGGCGGGTTGCCATCGTGCTCGACCTGCAGAACGGCCAGACGCTGCGCCTGCGCTCGATGGGAGCCGGTACCGTGGTTGGCGAGATCGCCTTCTATCTCGGCGTGCCGCGCTCGGCCTCGGTGGTGGCGCTGGAGCCGACGACCGCCTATCGCCTGTCGAGCGCCCGGCTGCGCGACATGCAGCGCGACGATCCTACTCTGGCGACGATCTTCCACCACTACATGGCGCGGACGTTGGCCACCAAGGTGGTCGACACCAACCGCCTGGTCGGAGCGCTGAACCAGTAGCGACGGTCAGGAACGGATAAGCTCGGCGAGGTCTTCCAGGCGGTCAATGATGCGATCGGCCGAAGGCTCCAGAAGCTCACGCACACCACCGCCGCCGACGAAACCGACCACCAGCCCGGCCCCCGCCGCCTTGCCCATGGCCAGGTCATGCGGTGAATCGCCGACAACGGCGAGCTGGGCCGGCTTGATCGCGCATTGCCGCGCGAACGCCAGAGCCATGCCCGGCTCCGGCTTGATGCCATGACCACTGTCGTAGCCGGCAACGAAGTCGATGAAAGGGGACAGATCGAGACGTTCGAGTGTTGCCCGCACCGCCGCCTCGCCGTCCATCGAGGCTACGCCGATACGCAGATTGGCCCGCTTGAGCCGGACCAGAAGCTCCGGCAGATGCGGCGTCGTCGGCCTGGCGTGCTGCACGCCGCCGGTGCGGAAGAGCACATCGATCTGGAACTCCAGGGCCTCGACACGACCCGCGTAGTTCATTTCCTTCACCCACAAGGCCGCGATCTGGGCGTTCGACGCCTGGCGGAGCGGTGATCCGGCACGCACGGTGTTCGTGGCGAAATCCCAGCCCCCGACCTCCAGCAGCCGGCGTGACAGCGCCGCATCGCCGCCAGTGAGCGTCCTCACCGTATCCTGGTAAACGGGATTCCACGTGGCATCGAAGTCGATCAGCGTGCCGTCCTTGTCAAACAGGACAGCGCGGATATCCCGCTCGCTCACGCCCTCACCGCCGGCGCCAGGCCTGGGTACGGCGGTCCAGACCGCGCGTGAGGAGAACGTGCCCGATCTTCAACCCGGCGGAGGTGAAGACGATCATCATCGCCATGGCAGCCGCCGCGGCGGTAAAGCCGGACTCTTCCATGTTCACCACGGCCACGGAGGCGAGCTTGGTATCCGTCGAATAAAGGAAGATGACGGCCGACACGGTGGTCATCGCGTTGACGAACATATAGATGCTGATGTCGAGGATCGCGGGCAGGCAGACCGGCACCGTCACTTTCCAGAACGTGCGCAGCTGCGACACTTTGAGCGATGCCGAAACCGCCTCGAACTCGGTGTCCAACTGCTTCAGGGCCGTCGTCGCGGTGAGGTGGCTCACCGTGTAGAAATGCGCGATCGAGTTAAGCACCAGAATGCCCAGCGTGGCGTAAAGGAAGCCCAGCGGGTTGCCGCGAGCGTTGAAGAAAAAGATGTAGCCGAGCCCGATGACCAGGCCGGGAACGGCCAGCGGCAGCATGGCGATGAACTGGGCTATGCCGCGCCCGATGACAAACCCGCGCGTTTTCTCCAGCAGATAGGCCCCGACGAAAATGATGATCGTGCCAAGAACTGCCGTCCAGGCCGCCATCTGCATGGAGTTGGTGTAGGCGCTCCAACCGTTGGTGTCGAAATTCCCGAACTCGTAGTTCTTCAGAGTCAGCGACAGGTTGTAGGGCCAGAAGGTGATCAGCGAACCCCAGGCCGCAACCGCGAGGATGCCGAAGATCAGCCCGCCAACGACCGCACAGAAGGCAAAGAGAGCCCAGTCGCGTTTCGGTTCAGGCTTGGGAATGAGCGGCACGGCGCGCGCCGAGAGCAGCGCCACCTGACGGCGCTGCACAATCCGGTCGGCGAAAAAGGCGAGAACCGCCGGCACCAGCAGCACCATGCCGACCACCGCACCCATCTCGAAATTCTGCTGGCCGATAACCTGCTTGTAAATGTCGGTGGCCAGCACGTTGAACCGCCCACCGATCACTTTGGCGATTCCGAAATCGGTGATCACCAGGGTGAAAATGACGAAGCCGGCGCTGAACAGGCCGTATTTGGCGCCCGGGAGCGTTACGGTGAAGAAGATCCGCCGCGACGAGGCTCCCAGGGCGTCGGCGGCCTCGTAGAGCCGCGCGTCGGCCATGGCCAGCGCCGTGACGAGAATCATCAGCGCGTGAGGGAAACAGTAGAAGACCTGGGCAATGATGATACCGATCGGACCGTAGATCGATCCGCCTGGTATCCAGGTCTTGAGGAAACCCTGATTGCCGAAGAGATAGATCAGCGAGAGCGCCGGCAGCAGCGAGGGCGCCAGGATCGGTATGAGCGCCAGCGCCTGGAACAGCCCCTTCCAGCGCATGCCGCTGCGGGTGAGCGCGTAGGCGTAGATGAAGGCGAGCGGCAGCACGATCGCGGTGGTGATGATGGCGACGTAGAAGCTGTTCCACACCGAGGCAAACAGCGCCGGCGTTGAGAAGTAGCGGATGTAGTTGGCGAGCCCGACAAACTCACCGCGGTTCTCGAAGCTCTTCGAGAGCAGCGCCCAGAGCGGCAGCGCGACGGCGACCGCCAGAAAACCGATGAACAGAACGATGCCCGCGCGCATGACGAGATCATCGCGGGACAGGGCTGGCTTGACGCGAGCGCCGATCAGGAAATCGTTGGCCGGAATCTCGGCCATGATGTCAGGCGACGGAGAAGACGCGCAGACGGTCGGCGGGCAGCGCCACGGAGAGCTGCTTGCCCACTTCGAGCTTGAGATCGCGCATCAGGTTGATGGAAAAATCCGCCACAATTTCACTACCACTGCCAGCCATCGGCTTGAGAACCGCGCGACAGAACGAGCCGAGGAAGTCGAGGGAGCGGATCTCGACCGGGAGCAGATTGGGCGTCGTGGCGTCGAGGTTGCGCACCGCCACGTCCTCCGGCCGGATGCACAGACGCACGTTGCTGTTTGCGGCCAGGCCGTCCGTCGGGCAGGTCAGATTGAGGCCCGCGAAGCGGACAACACCCGGCCCGGCCAGAGAGCCCTCGAGGAAATTCATCGTCCCGACGAAGTCGGCCACAAAGGGTGTCGCGGGTGCGCGATAGATTTCAGCCGGCGTGCCGACCTGCTCGATGACACCATGGTTCATGACCACGATGCGATCAGCCATGGTCAGTGCCTCTTCCTGGTCGTGCGTCACCATGATGGTGGTCAGGCCGAGACGGCGCTGCACCGCACGGATCTCATGGCGAAGACGGACGCGCACCCGCGCGTCGAGGGCCGAGAGCGGCTCATCGAGCAGCAGCAGGCCGGGCGACGTGGCGAGCGCGCGGGCGAGCGCCACGCGCTGCTGCTGGCCGCCGGAGAGCTGTGCGGGAAACTTGGCACCGGAATCCGGCAGCCCGACGAGATCCAGCAGCTCCTTCACGCGCTTGTCGATGTCGGCGCGTTTCATGCCCCGACTGGTAAGACCGTAGCCGACGTTGCTGGAGACGCTGAGATTGGGAAACAGGGCGTAGGACTGGAAGACGATTCCGAAGTCGCGCTCCGACGGCGGCAGGCTGGAGATGTCCCGCCCGCCCTGCTCGATCTTCCCGGTGGTCTGGATATCGAGCCCGGCGATCGCCCGCAGAAGCGTGGTCTTGCCGCAGCCCGAGGGGCCGAGGAAGCAGACGAACTCGCCAGGGAAGATGGTGAGCGAGACGTCCTTAAGCGCGGCAAAGCTGCCGAACAGCTTGCTCAGCCGTTCGATCTTCAGATAGGGCGCGGCTTTCCCGCCCCCGGTCGTCGTGTTGCTCATGGAAATATCGGCCCCCGCGCCCGTTTTACCGGGGCGAGGGGGCCGCTGTCACTGGCACTAAGCCGCCACCCTCACTTGGGCGCCGACTTGCCGTCGTAACGCTTGGTCCACTCGGCGAGGATGCGCTCGCGTTCGGCACCCATCTTCACCAGGTCGACCTTCGCCATTTTAGGCTCGGCATCCGCCGGATAGTTCGGCGGCGTGTTCTTCGACGCAGGATGCGCGACAATGGCGTAGTACTTGTTATAGAGCTCGTTGGCCTTCTGCGTCACCGACCAATCGACCAGCTTCTTGGCAGCATCGAGGTTCTTGGTGCCCTTGACGATCGCTGTCGCCTCCATGTCCCAGCCCGCCCCTTCCGGCGGCAGGATGATGTCGATGGGCGCGCCCTTGGTCTTCTCGCTCGCGCCGCGCATATCGAAGCCAATGCCGATCATGCGCTCGCCGCGCGCCGCCTGGACGCACGGAGCCGAGCCCGAATGCGTGTAGACGGCGACGTTCTCATGCAGCTTGTCCATGAACTGCCAGGCGGCAGCTTCGCCCATCACATGCATCCAGCCGAAGATGGCGAGATAGCCGGTGCCCGACGAGGCCGGGTTTGGCATCACGATCTGGCCCTTGTAGTTGGGCTTGGTCAGATCCATCCAGGTCGCCGGCTTCGGCGCGCTGGCCTTCTGGCCCTCGGCGGTATTGTAGCAGACAACCGCGAGCCACGCGTCCATGCCCGTCCAGGTCATCGGGCTTTTCGGGCTCTTGAAGGGCGCTTTGAGTGTCTCGACGCCCTTCGGCGTGTAGCCTTCAAGCAGATTCATCGAATCGAAAAGCGCGATGCTCGATGCACCCAAGCCCCAGATCACGTCGGCGCGGGGGTTGTCCTTCTCCGCCAGGATGCGGGCGGTCATGACGCCGGTCGAATCGCGGACCCAGGCGATGTCGACATCCTTCACGTCCGCCTCGAGCGCCTGCTTGTAGGGGCCCAGCTGATCGTTCTCGAGCGCTGTATATACCGTGAGACGCGTGCGCTGCTGTGCCGAGGTATCGCCGGCGAAGCCGACTACGAGCGCCACGCCCGCTGCCATACCCAACGCCCACATTCTGGAAGTTCCGTACATGAAGCTACCCCTCCTGTTTCTGGATTTGCTGTTTCTAGCTGACGCGCCGGACCTCGGCCCGTAGCGTTAACGATTGTTACAGCGAAGGCTAGCACAGCCTTTCGCGGTGAGACAGCCGCGCTCGTCTATCACTGGCTTGTTACGATTGCGTGTCGCCTCCGGTTGCCGAGACCAAGTCAGAGTCGAAATGGTGCAAACCCCATGCCTATAGGTCCAATCGATTGTACGAATAGGCGTCATTGACGGTCCCTATGACCTATTTCGTGCCGTAGAGCCGATCGCCGGCATCGCCCAGGCCCGGCACGATGAATCCCTTGGCGTCGAGCTTCTCGTCGAGGGCCGCCGCAAAAACCGGCACGTCGGGATGTGCCTCGTGGAAGGTCTGCATCCCCTCCGGCGCGGCAACGATGCAGATGAACTTGATACCGGAAACGCCATAATCCTTGAGCTTCTGCACGGCGGCACTCGCCGTCTGGCCGGTTGCCAGCAACGGGTTGAGGACGATGGCCTGCCGCTCGGCGATATCCTCGGGCAGCTTCGAGTAATACTCGACGGGCACGAAGCTGCCCGGGTCGCGGTAGAGGCCGATATGGCCGACCCGTGCCGAGGGCAGAATCTCCAGCATGCCGTCGAGGATGCCGTTGCCTCCGCGCAGGATCGACACGAGGCAGAGCTTCTTGCCGGCCAGCACCGGCGAGCGCATCCGGGCCATCGGCGTCTCGATCTCCTGCGGGGTCAGGCGCAGATCGCGCGTTGCCTCGTAGGCGAGCAGGATGCTGATCTCGCGCAGCAGCTGGCGGAAGCTGCCGGTCGATTCCTCCTTGCGGCGCAGGAGCGTCAGCTTGTGCTGCACCAGCGGGTGATCGACGATATGCAGATTGGGAAACATCGGGCCTCCTAGAAGACCGTGCCGTCGCTGTCGAGGGTAATCGGTGGTGTGCCGCTGGCGCGGCGCTCGCGCGCGAGGCGCCGCCCCGCACTCCAGGTGCCGCCTTCGAGAATCTTGGCCAAAGGAAAGTCCGCCGCGGTGAGATTGAGTTCGGCGCGTACGAGGCCAGCGATGCGATCCAGCAGAGCGACCGTCAGGGCGCGCCACTCCACAATGGGCTCCCCCCCAACCGCGTGACGCGTGCGCAGCAGGGCAGCGTCACGTGGGACCAGCACGTCACTGTCGATGAACAGGCCGCCGTTCCGATATTCCGGCAGGCCGGTCAGTTGATCGAGACCCGTCACGCGGATTCCCGCGTCCTCGAGCGGCTCAACCAGCGAGTAGCTCAGCCATTGGGAAAGCTTGTGGAACGGCACCAGGCCGTCGGTGCGATCCGCGGTCCGGATGGCGGGGTGGCGCCAGACATCCCCCAGGTTGACCCCATCGATGGTCTCGCGGCCCGGCCAGATCGAGGAGAAGCCACGCAGTACAGCGTCAAGAATGTCTGTCGCCGCAAGCTCGCCGTTGCGCGATCGTCGCGAGAGGTAGTCAAAGAGATTGCCGACACGCGCCGCGTTACCGAACAGCTCGGGGTCCGCCGCCAGCGCTTCGCCCAGACGCCGCATCAGATCCGCGCGGCCCGCCAGGCCGACGAGCGGATTGTCCGCCGTTACCTGAAAACCCGAAGCCAGCGCGTTCTCGTTGAACCCTCGAAGGGCTCCGGCGTCGGCGCGCAACGGCTCCCTCGTCCCAGAGGAGAACGCGCCGGCCGCGAACATGTCCAAGCTGGCGACAGCCAATCCCTCGGATCGCGAGAGGCGGTCCCCCGTCGCCGGCTCCCGATATGACCACGCTTCCCCTGCTCCGGCATCGAGCAGCACACTGGTCACGGCCAGGTCGAAGCGGATTCGGGCGATTTCCGCCGCCGGGCGATCCTTGAGACGCGCCGCGAGCGCGACCCAGCGGTCGCGGCCACCGGCAGCGAAGTGACGCCAGCGGGCGTGATAGGGAATCGCCAGTGTCGGGTAGTTGTCGCGAATGGCCCGCGCGACATAGCGCGCCGTCTCGGGCAGGCGATCGAGATGGAGAGTGAAGTGCGGTGCCCGGCCTGCCTCGGCCGCCGTGAAGACCATCGCACAGCGCTCGCGGATCGCGGCAGTGCTGCGCAAATAGGCTATGGCGGCCTGACTGTCTGCCGGAAGCGTCACGGGCGCGGGGCTCAATCGTTCAGCCGCCGTCCCTTGGCCAAGGCCAGCTCTGCGGCATCGGGGACGTGCTCGGTGAAGTAGCCGGCGGCCTTCTTGGCATCCATCTCGACGCGCGCGTCAGGTGGGATAAGCTCGTCGGGGATGGGTACGCGCTCCACCACCTCGATGCCCGAGCGCACCAGCGGCTCGAACTTCATGTTGCTCATCGATACGAAGCGGTCGATGCGCCTGATACCGAGCCAGTGCAGCACGTCCGGCATCAACTCCTGGAAGCGCATATCCTGAACGCCGGCGACGCATTCCGTGCGCTCAAAATAGGCCGAGGCGCGGTCGCCGCCCTCCTGCCGCTTGCGCGCATTGTAGACGAGGAATTTGGTGACCTCGCCCAGCGCCCGCCCTTCCTTTCGGTTATATATGACCAGGCCCGCCCCGCCTTCCTGGGCCGTCTGGATGCAGACTTCGATGCCGTGCGCCAGATAGGGCCGGCAGGTGCAGATGTCGGAGCCGAAGACGTCCGAGCCGTTGCACTCGTCATGCACGCGGCAGGCGACCTTGCGCTGGGGATCGTGCAGCGCTGCGACGTCACCGACGATGTAGACGGTGTGACCGCCGATGGGCGGCAGGAAGCCCTTGAGGTCGGGCCGCGTCACCAGCTCGGGGAACATGCCGCCGGTTTGCTCGAACAGGCCGCGCCGCAGCTCGCTCTCCTCGATGCCGAAACGCTCGGCGACACCGGGCAGGAACCAGACCGGCTCGATCGCCGCCTTGGTCACGCGCACGTCACCGTTCTCCAGCAGGATGTCCCCATCGGGTTTCAGGCGTCCCGCGCGGATCGCGTCGCGGAACTCCGGCATGTTGATATGCGCCTTGGTGATGGCGATCGTCGGGCGGATGTCCCAACCGTCCTTCAACAGATCGGCGAAGGCCTCGCTCACCAGATGCCCGTAGGGGTCAAGAGAGACGATGGTCTTCGGATTGGCCCATTGCGGGAATGGACCGATCGTCTCGGCCGGCGCCGTGTTGGTCAGGTCGGGAACGTGGATCGGGCTGAGCTTGCCCGCGGCAATCGCCAGCGCGCGGTAGAGCGCGTAGGAACCGGCATGCGCGCCGATGACGTTGCGCCGGGTGGCCTGGCTGAACGTGCCGACGACGGGTCCGCGCTCGTGTGCCGTCGCTGCACCCCAGCGCACGGGCAGAGGCTTGGGACCGGATCCGGGGTGGGAAGTAAGAACGATATGCCGCCGCGGCGGCTTGCGCTCGGTCACGAGTAAGGGGCCTCGCTCAAAAACGCAGTATAGCAGAGAAATCTCGAGCCGCTGGAGGCGAAATCGCTTTTATATCAATCCATTAATGACGAGCGCCGTCACAGACGGTTTATCGGGTTGCGGCCGATCAGCGGATATTGCTCGACCTCGTAGACTTGGCCCGTCACTGGCGCGGATTGCTCGGAAAGCCAGAAGAGCACGTGCGCCGCCACCATCTCCGGCGACAGCAGATTGCCGGTGGGCGCAACCAACGGATTGAGCTGCTTGAACCAGTCATCCGGACGTCCGCCACGGCGCTGGGTCGCCATCTCCGTCTCGGTCAGTGTCCAGCCGACATTGAGCTGGTTGACCCGGATGCGCTCGGCCGACAGCGCGTCGGCGAGGTTGCGCGTCATGGTCATCAGCGCCCCCTTCGACATCGAATAGGGGAGCAGATCGGTCTGGCCGGTATAAGCGTTCAGTGAGCCGATATTGACGATCGAGCCTGGCGTGCCCTGGGAGCGGAAAGCCTGCACGGCTGCCTTACTCAGCAGCAGAGGGGCGCGCACGTTGACCGCGAAGATGTGGTCAAAAAGCGTCACGTCCGTAGAGTCGATATCGCCGCGCGGAAAGATTCCGGCATTGTTCACCAGACCATCGATACGGCCGTGCGCGGCGATGGCAAAACTGACGATCTCGGCGCCCGCTCCCGGCTCCTGCAGATCGGCCACCAGCGCGGGCGCGTTGCCGAGCTGGCGCGACGCCTCGTCGACCTTGGAGCGGGACGAGCCGTGGAGAACAACCTGGGCGCCCTCGGCTGCCAGCGCCCGAGCAATCGAGAAGCCGATACCCGAGGACGAGCCGGTCACGATGAAAGTCTTGCCGGAGAGGGTGGCACGAGCGTCGGCTGCGTCCACTCGGTTACGGCTGACAACCACGGGGACGTCCGCGGATGGATGCAGCTATCGATCGACCTCAACTAGTTGATAGCCGCGCTGTTCCATGCAATCGGCAACAAGCGTCCGCTCGCGTTGGCTGCGCCGGTTTTCTTCCGACTGGCGAAGATGCTCGGCGGCCCGGCGATCGGACTCTGAGCCGCTGGTCAAGCCAACCACACTACGGCTTGGCTCGTTGCGGCTTGCCTGGAACGAAACTTGGTGCCGACAATCCGAAACGTCCCGAGCGCGCGCTTCGGCTGTCATGCCGGGACGGACCCATTCAGTCTCGGCACAGGCCGTCAGCAGGATTGTCCCTGCAACCAATAGCGGCAGGCGGGCCCAGCGAGCGTAGTGGATCATACTCGACCTCACAGCGGTTATCGCAGACGCAGGAGTAACGAGGCTGCGCCGTGCGAGTTCCGCCTTATAAAGCGGCGAGGCTAAGAACCGCGCTCACCTTCCCGGTATCCCAGTGCTTTCATGCAGCGGACAAAGAATCGGCGCTCCTCGCTTGTGCGATTTGTATCGCTTCTCGATATTTCGCGATGATAGCGGTCCAGTGCAGTGCGATCGGCGTCATCCCGTACAGCCTTGGGTTTCGTCATTTCCGCAAACAGCCGGTCGGATTCGTAACCGTCGCGCGCGGCCAGGAAGGCCTGCCGCTGGCATTCTCTCTGATCCCGATCAAGTTGCTCTGCCGTCGTGCCAGCCCGCACCCAGACCAACTCGGCGCAGCCAACCACCAGTGCGCACAACAGGGGCACGAGAGCAAATAGGGTCAGCCTGCTGGAGAGGACCATATGCCCATCCTACCGGAAATATGGCCCCCTCGTTCCCAGAAGAACTTCCGGTCAGGAAATTGGCAGTATGCGTGGGACGAGGCATGAGTGGCTGGAGAACCTAGTTGCCCCGCCGCCTGGTTCAGAATATCTAGTGATTCCAGCGGTCCGCCGGGTTAGCTCAGCGGTAGAGCAGCGGTTTTGTAAACCGAAGGTCGGGGGTTCAATCCCCTCACCCGGCACCGCGCCGCTGTTCTGGATGAATGGCGGGTTGAGCTGCGGCAGAGACAGTGAGGCGATGGACCAATACCTCAAGCTTATCCTGTCGGCAGGCTCATCGCGCACCTTCAACTGCTGCGCCATCTCCAACGGCATCGTCGCCGCAGCGCCGCCCCCGGAACCGCCCAAGCCCGGGAAGACGGTCACAGGCCCCCCACTCCTCTTCGACAGCCGGGCGCTGAACTATTGCATCGTGATCAAGGAGCCGGGCCGCACCAAGCCCGGCATGTTCGCACCGCCGCCCGGCAAGACGCTGCGCACGCGTCTCTATTTCCCCTACAACCGCGAGCGACCGCATGAAGGCGGCGTGTCGATCGACACCCAGAACCCGAAACTCGACGAAGCCCTGCTCGACACAGCCGGTCTCGACAAGAAGAATCGCCCCGAAGCCTACGAGCACGACAAGCGCATTCTCAAGATTCTGATCGACCTGCCCTCGCTCGACCCGTTCCTGCTCAAGGACCGCTTCCGCCAGAGCACGATTGCGGTGCGGGACGAGTATCTCTACGTCCAACCCGAGGAATGGGAATCGATCCGGCAGTTCGTCCACAACCAGTTCCGCATCGTGGCGAGCACGATCTTTCCCGGCGATACAGCGCAGATGGACGAGCGTGTCGACCAGCTGACCCAGCAGCTCTGGGACCTGCGGGACCTGTCGCATCTCGAGGCGCTGACCAAGGTGTTCGGCCTCGACCCCAAGCGGACCGAGGAGATCTTCTATTCCTGGAAGGGCGTCATCTACTACGACTACGCCTACGATCAGATCCGCGGACAGATCACCCAGCTCTTCGACTGGTTCGACCAGGGCTCGACCCCCAAGGATTTCATCAAGCCCATCATGGAGCGGGAGCTCGATCGCCTGCGCACGGAGATCAAGAATCACATCCTCAGCGCCAAATCCGAGACCAAGAAGCACCTCAACGCCTATCACAAGGGCTTCGATCTGTTCTTCAAGGAGAAGAAGACCGTCGCGGATTTCGTCTCCTTTCTGCAGTCGGCGCCCAACAACTTCTACACCCTGGGCGAAAGCCTCTCGAAGCTCAGCCATTCGATCGTCATCTGGGATCGCGGCACGCAGAATTTCCGCAACCGGCTGCTCCCGGGTGAGCAGCTGATGGAGCTCTTCGAGTTCATTGCCGAGGTCTATTAAGCGGCCTCTCTACCCGGTGGCCGGCTCGTAGATCTCGATATGCGTCTTGAAGCCACTCAGGGTCGCCGTCCGGCGCAGCCAGCCCGCGGCGTGGATGACGTCGCGATGTTTCGGGTTGTAGTAGCAAAGCCGCAGGCGGCGCGGCATTGCCTGCAGGCTGCGCTGCAGGTTGGCCAGCACGGCGCGCAGCGTCTGCGGACCGAACGGATTGAACAGGTAGACCAGCGTCTCGTCGGCGAACGGGTAGTCGGCGGCGTCGGCCATGACGACATCGATTGGTGCGCGCCGGCCACGCAGACGGCTGGCATTGGCGCGGGCAACCGCCGCAGCGCCGCGGTCGAACTCGATACCACGGCAATAACGCAACGGGCGGCGCGCGAACACGGCGAGCGCTCGCCCGCAACCGCAACCGAGGTCGATGACCGCGTCCTGCGGCGTCAGTTCCAGCGCGTCGCGCAGCGCCAGCAACCGCATGTAGTAGGACGGCATGTTGGTCGCCGGATCGCCGTGCCGGGTGGCCGCGGCGTCCGATGCCGTGTAACGGCGCTCGGCGAGGGTGTGCACGCCGTAGACAGCGTCGATCACGACGTCCGTCGCGCGCATGTAGACATGGAACGCCCGATCCTCGAGCGTGTCGGCGAGCCAGCTCACGCCGTTTCGACCGCCGACATCTCGAAGACCTGCCCGGCCGGCAGGCGCATGACGATTTCGGCGATGTGCTGCTTTCCGGCCCGCCATGTCGCCATCTCGGCCGCGTCGAGCAGACCGAGGAAGCCGCGCTTGGCAAGCAGCGTATAGCCTTCGGGCACGATGCCCTCACGCAGCCAGAGCGCCACCTTGCGCCCGTCGTAGTGGATCTCGAAATAGTAGCGGCCGTTGTAGGATTCAGGCCCGCGGCCGCAGGCCGGATCGATGATCACGCGCCGGTCGCTGATGGCTCGCGTGATGTACTCGAAGCCGTCGAGAATCCCCGGTGGGCTCAGCGCCAATAAGAGGCGGATACGCCGCCGCTCCGGCGGAGGCCCCCCGGTCAGGCGCGGAAACGCCAGCTGACAGGCCTTGAGAGCCATGCTCAGGCCGTTGTCGAAATCCTGGCCGTGATACTTGCGCATGTCGTCGAGACCGATGACCAGGTCGCCCTGGACGTCCCGAACGGTGACGGTGTCGTTCATCAAGTCGCTGCTCCACCCCTGCCGATCCCGCCCAGTATAGGCACGGATCGCGGGTGGTGGCGCGGATCAGGTGCTGGTATCGATGCGCCCGCCGCGGAGCTTCAGCGGTTTGATGAGCTGCGTCAGGTAGCCATTGCCGGAGACGGCGCCCAGACCGCTCGCCTCGGCCGCGACCTGGGAATCCTTGAGCGTCAGATAGCGCTCGACGAACTTGATGGCAAAGTCGTTGCCATCGATCTGGTTGCCCTTGCTGTTTGTCGTGCCGGTGGCCGGCTTCTCTTCCAGGTCCCTGATGCGGCTGGCGGTCAGCGCCCTCGCCGCCTCGAGCTTGCGGGCGTCGGCGTTGAGGTCGCTAAGCACCCGGGCGGCGTTGAAGCGCACCGACTCGAGCGCGGCCAGGGCTCCGCTGGAGTCGCTGGTATCGGTCGGCAGATCCAGGCTGCCGCTCTCCAGCAGATCCAGCACATCAGGCTCGAAAGCCGTCTTGGCGGTGATGGTGATGGGCTGAGTCGAGACACCCAGGGCCAGGCGGATCGAGGCCTGGTCCGGATCGAGCAGGTTCTTCTTGCCGACGAGGGCACTCGCGCCGATGCCTTCCATGTCCGTCGCCAGCTTGCGATAGAGGCTATCGACGCCGGCCCTCGGATCGAGCTTGTCGGCTGCCAGCGTGATGAACTTGCTGTCGATGGCGATCTCGCGAGAAGTGGCTTCCATCGCCGTCTTCACGGAGCCGTCAAGGGCGGCAAGCACCGCGTTGGCATCGTCGGCGTTGCTCACGTCCTCGCCGTCGAGCACGTCATGCACCAATGTCATCAGATCGCGGCCACGGGCCTGCACGTAGTGATTCCCGATGGCCTGATAGCTCTGATTGCCGCCAGCCAGCAGATTGTGGGTCGCGTCGGTCGTGCTGATCGCATCGCTCAGCTGGCCCAGCAGGCTCTCGTAGCGGGTCATCAGCAGCGATCGGTCGGCGCCGTCGCCGAGTTGCGTGGACTCGGCTGCGACCGCTCGGATGTCGTTGAGCAGCAGATTCACGTCGAGCATCCGCCGCCCCGCGTCGCGGACGGATTCAGCGGCGTTGTAGACACCGACCGTGTTGAGCGTTCCCGCCCATTGCGAGACCGAAGCGATGTCGTCGGTGAACAACGTGTTGTCGACCTCGACCGTCAACCGCACCGTGTCGGCCGTCGACTTGGCGCTGCTCAGGCTGGCGGCCGCCGACTGGATGTTGGTCGAATCGCCGGTCCCGGTGATCGCCTGGAAGGCCGTATTGGTGTTGTCGAGGTAGGTCTGGAACGATGAAGTCGCCGAGAGATCGTGGGCGCGCACGACCGTGGTTTCGCCGGCCGACTTGATCTGCACTGTGAGCGACGAGGCGATGCTGCCGTTAATCAGGTTCTCGCTGGTGAAAGTGGCGCCCGCCGCCGCGTCATCGCGCGCGTAGGTGGCGCCGCTGATTGCGGATTCGATCTTGGTCTTGAGATCGGCGAACTCGGTCTTGTACTCCGCCAGCTTGTCGGCATCGGTCGCGGAGTTGCCCGCCAGCTGGATGAGCTGCTGCATGCGCGACGTGTACCCGGCGACGCGGCCCATGGCCTCGCCAGCCGACGCCAGCAATCCCTGCTGGCGCAGCAGCTCGGGCGCCGCCGCTTCCTGCACCGGAATCTCGGAGGCATAAGGCCCGCTCGGGTCCTGGATGTTGGCGAGCCGGTCGTACTCGTCCTGGATGGTCTTGATGCGGGCGAGGACGGTATTCACCGTGTCCTGCGATCCCTTGACCACGGCGCGCGCGTCGGCGATCGAGTTCTGCTCGTCGCGGGCCACGTCGAGCGGCGTTTTGGTGGCGGTCGCGCCCCCGGTGCCGTTGGTCGAGCCACCGAACTTCTTGATGTCGAGTTTCGCGTCGATCAGCGCCTTCTGCTTCTCGACCGACTGGTTGGCGATCTCCGGCGGCAGTCCCAGCGCGGTGGTGACGATGGCGCGCAGCACCTTGTCGCCGAGAATCTGGAACGTATCGGTGACGCCGCCGATGGTGCGCAGGAAGTACGCGGCCTCGCGCAGCGCCGGATTCTTGTCGGCCAGCGATTTCTCGAATTCGTTTCGGACGTAGCGGTTGACCACGTCGTTCACGAACAGGCTCTGCTTCAGATAGAAGCTGCCGAATTCCTTGAACTTGAACGCCTCGGCGAACTGCTTGAAGCGCGGATCGATCTGCCGGTTGGCGAAGGATTTGGGATCCTTGAGGTCGCTTTCGAGGATCTTGCGGATCTTGCCGCCGAACTTCTCCTCGCCGTCGAGGCCGAACGCCGACGTGACGAAGGTCAGCAGCTTGCGGTCCTTGACCAGCTGCTCGGGCGTCTCGATCTTGGCGATCTTGCTTTTGAAGTACTCGACATCCTTCAGCATCTTCGCCTGCTTGGCGAAGGCGTCGAGCTGGGTGTTGCGCGTCTTGGCCAGCGTTTTGAAGCTGGCCAAAGCCGGGATCGAGGGTGTCGTCGACCCTCCAGGATTCCCGAACAAAGCGCCGATATCGACCATTCTGGCCTCGGTTGCGCCGTCTCAACGGCTCCCAAGTTCTTTGGAAGCCCTCATCATCAAGGAATCAGGCTACCACACGGGAAGGGGCCCGCGCAGCACAGTCTATATCAACAATTTTAAACAAATTATTAACTGCGCCTAAAAGACGCCGCTAATCTATTTACAACAGTTACTTAGGCGTAGCGCCCATGACCTGTTGTTCGGTCTGCCCGGCTTTCTGATTCTTGTCCTTGGCCTTACCCGACAGCGACGGCGGGATGTAGACGACGCCGACATTGGGCTTACCCGGCCCGGCATGGATAACCAGCGGGTTGCGCGCGTTGAGGATCAGAGCGTCGGGATGATCCTGGGTGTTGACCGGCGGCGGGCTGCCGGGCGGCGGAGGCGGCTCGTTCTGGGCCCAGGCCGATCCGCTCAGCAGCATCGTCGTCAGGATCAGCGCAGCACTCCAGGAGCGCCGCTGACGCGAGGTAAGCCGGTGTAAAGAAACGGTCATTGGCCGCGTTTCCTACGGAATTTTAATACGCGATGCCGCTGCAATTGAAGAAACCATGATACTGTCCGACCCCATAATTGTCCATTAACGCCCTGAGCCCCGCGCCCGAAGCCCGTGGAAGATCTCGCGCATCAAATCGCCGCCCTCGGGTCGTCGCTGTACCACCAGATCGCCAGCCTGACTGCCGTCGACAGCGAGTCCATCCGGCGGCTGGCCGTTGAGTACGGGCACTACATCTATCTGCTGATTTTTATCTGGACGTTCTTCGAAGGTGAAACCTGCGTCATCATCGCCGGCGTCGTGGCAAGCCAGGATTATCTTGAATGGCTGCCGCTCTTCCTGGTGGCCTGGTTCGGCAGTTTTTCGGGAGACCAGCTGTATTTCTGGATCGGCCGCCGCTGGGGTGTCCGCCTGCTGGATCGCATCCCGCGCTGGCGCCCGGGTGTCGCCATAGCCTTGGATTTCCTGCGCCGCTACAACACGACCTTCATCCTGTCGTTCCGCTTCATCTATGGCGTACGCAACTTTGCCTCGTTCGCCATGGGTATGAGCGGCCTCGATCCGCTCCGCTTCGCGGCGCTCAACTTCATCGCGGCATTCGTCTGGGCTCTCTCGTTCGCCGGCTTCGGCTATCTGTTCGGCGAGGCCCTGGAGCCATTCCTCGACAACGTCGTCCTGATCTCGCTCGCCGTCATGGCGACCTTTTTCATCGGCGCCTACATCCTTGTGACAGCACTACGCCGGCGTCATCAGCGCGAGGCAGCGCGTCTGGCCGCTGCCGCAACAGCGGCAGCAACCGTTACGTCAGCCACGAACTCCTGAGCGCGCGCCTCAGGCCACCTTCCTGATGTTGAAGGTGAAGATTCCGGCCTCTTCCTTCCATTCGACGAGCTCCTGACCGGTCGCCCGGCAGAACGCCTCGAAATCCTTCACCGCCCCGGGATCGGTCGCCAGCACCTGAAGCGTGTCGCCGACCGGCACGGTCTTGATCGCCTTCTTCACCCGCAGGATCGGCAGCGGGCAGTTGAGGCCTTTGGTGTCGAGAACGGTGGTCGCCATGGAAACTCCGGGGCCATCAAGGCGCGGGACCTTATCGCTTGTCGTCGCGCAGCGGCAAGCCGTACATTAGAAAGCGCAAATATATCAATTACGATGTGACCTTGCCGATGCCGGATCTGCCCGTCACCACCCTGGTCAGCGCCCTTGGCTTCGCCGCCGCCATCGTCTTCGGGGCGACCGCGCAGCGCACCGATTTCTGCACCATGGGCGCCATCTCCGACGTGATGAACCTGCAGGACTATCGCCGCTTCCGCGCCTGGCTCCTCGCCATCGCCGTGGCCATGACCGGCAGCCAGCTCCTGCATCTCGCCGGTGTGCTCGATCTCGGCAAGTCGATCTACCTCACGTCCAATCTCGGCTGGCTCGGCGCCGTCATCGGCGGCGCGCTCTTCGGCTTCGGCATGACCCTGACCGGCGGCTGCGGCAACAAGACGCTGGTGCGCCTGGGCAGCGGCAATCTCAAGTCGCTGGTCGTCGCCCTGGTCCTCGGCATCGTCGCCTACATGACCCTGCGCGGCCTCGTGGCGCTGGGCCGGACGCGCCTCATAGAGCCCACGAACATCGACCTGACCCGGAGCGGTCTGCGCAGCCAGGGCGTCCCCGACATGGTCGCCTCGGTCACCGGCCTCGGCCTGCCCGGTGTGCGTGCCGCTCTCGCCGTCGCCGTCGTCGTGGCACTGCTCATCTACTGCTTCCGCGACGCCGCGTTCCGCGGCAGCGCGCGGCACATGCTCGGCGGCCTGATCATCGGGGCACTGATCCCGGTCGGCTGGCTGATCACCGGCGTGGCCGGTGCCGACGATTTCGAGCCCGTCCCCCTCGCTTCCTTCACTTTCGTGGCGCCGGTGGGCGAGAGCCTCGTCTACCTGATGACCTTCACCGGCGCGACGATCAATTTCGGCATCGCGGTGGTCGGCGGCGTCATCGTCGGCTCCTTTCTCATGGCCATGGCCACCGGCAGCTTCCGGCTGGAGAGCTTCGCCGATGCCAACGATCTGCTGCGGCACCTCGGCGGCGCCACGCTGATGGGTATGGGGGGCGTTCTGGCGCTCGGCTGCACCATCGGCCAGGGCATCACCGGCCTGTCGACGATGGCCGCGGGGTCCGTGCTCGCCTGGCTGTCGATCCTCGCCGGCGGCGCCTACGGCATGAAGTATCTCGAGGAAGGCAGCTTCGGCGCCGCCTTTCGCGCCCTTCTCGCGCGCGGCTAGGGTTTCCCGAGCCTCACCATGAGAAAGAGCGATAGCCGCGGATATAGGCTTGGCCGACGATTTGTCCAGATATGAAATCGTTGAAAAACATTATTCCGCTTTCTTGAACACCGAATTGGACACATTGCACATAGATCCCGAAAAATGTTCGGGCCAGATCAAGGCTGTGGCGGCCGAAAAACCGCCTGCCGCCTTTTTGACAACATTCGCGACCGATAGCTAAGTGTGTCCAACCGCAGCCGGTATGAAGCGAATTGAGGCGGTGGCCTGAGGGCCGGACCGCTCACCCCTTCAGCCACTCCGCGATGAAGTCGGCCGCGTCCTCGACGAAGAGGTCACGGAAGAAATGATCCGCCCCCTCGATGGTGTGCACGCGGATCTCGCCTCGCCCGCGCCCACCGTCACGAGCCAGCGGCACCACGGCCTCGCCAAGGTCCGGAACGATCTCATCGTTGCCGGCCACCACCACGAGCGTGCGCGGCACCATGCCGCGCAGCAGCGACGGCGTGTGGCGGCGCGGATCGGCGCCGTACCACGCGACAACGCTGCCGGCCGTGGCTGTCGCCTTCTCGCAGTTGAGGAAACCGATATCGGCGATACGCTCGACGGCGTTGCCGGCCCGCACCTTGGCTTGGGCATTCTCCAGCAACTCACCGAGCGCCGCCCCGAAGCGCGCCTTGTAGCGCTCGGTCGCGCGAGCCGAGTCATAGGTGCTGGGCGCCATCAGGACCACGGAGCTGATAGAGGGATCGTTGCGCTCCGCCGCGTAGATCGCGACCTGATTGCCTCCCACGCTGTGGCCGATGAGCGCGATTTCGGTGGCCCCGTTGTTCTTGAGCCAGCCGATCCAGGCATCGACCTCATCCACCGCGTCGAGCGGTCGATGGGCATGAACGGCGGCGCAATCGAAGAAGCCGGTCCGCCGGTCGACACCGAGGCTGAGCGTGATGGCCAGGGTCGAAACGCCGTGCGCCTTGAGATGCTTTTGCAGCGCCGCAATCACCTCCATGCCCCGGTGCGCCAGCGTGCCATGCACCACCAGCGCCACGCCGCTTTCAAGGCCCTTGCCCTCGGCGAGCTCGAGATTTCCGAGCAGCGACAGGCCGCGAAAGCGCGTGCTCACCTCTTCGGCCGAGACGGGCGCAATCACGGCCAGCGCAAGTCCGAGGCTCAAGAGAAATCGCCGCATCGACACCCCTATGGTCGTCTTCGCCGCTAGCGCTGCCCGCTCTCGCGCAAACCCGCCTCCGCCATGCGGCTGGTCACGAACGAATATAAGTGGAAGTCGGCAGCCACCGCCACCAGCAGGCGCTCCGCCGTCGCCGCGTGATCGGGCTCGCCGCTGACCAGATTGACCTGATCGATCAGCTCCAGGCAGGCTGCGCGGCAGGATTCGAAACGCGGATCGAGGGCCGCACACTGCGCCTGCAGGGTGAGCAGACGCAGCTCCGTCTCCCGGCCCTCGGCGGGCGTCTCTCCCCTCGCCAGCAGCCAGTGCTCGAAAATCTCCTCACCGAGCTGCTGCAGCTCCGCGGCGATCGGCGGAGGCTCCTCGGGAGCGAACATGCCGAGCGTCATCTTCAGAAGCTCGAGCCGGTCTTCGATGTCCTGAAGGGATTGCGGCATCGTCAGGATACGGCTGCAGCGCCGGCCCTTTTCTCCAGCACGAAGCCGATGCGGCGCGGCTCGTCGTGGCCGGCCCGCTTGGGCATGGCGATGAGCAGGACGTTGAGCTGCGACACATTCTGGATGAGCTTCATGCGGCGCCCGCCCTCGTCGATCCCGTCGAAGGTGATGATGTCCGGGTTCCAGTAGCCCATATCGACGATATGGAACTGCACCGCATCGCCGAACGAGACCATGCGCGCACCCACCTCGTGCGCGGCATCCATGTTGGCCTCGAACTCGCGAATATAGGAGACGATACGATAGAACGTCGCCTCCGCCGCGCGCTCCGGCGGCACGGTTTCGCCAAGGCGCGGCGCCAGCCTCTCGGCCTGCCGTGCGACGGCTGTGGATCGGGAATCTGCCGCCTCAGTCATGCTGTCCTCAAACGGCCCGGCGGAGCACGCCGGCACATGGCCCTAGAATACAAAATTAACCATGCCGACCCTATTGTCGGAACATGGATACGAACGTGCGAACGGCGCAATCCAAGCACGGGCGAGCTGCGTACTAAAGTATTCTGATCGGAGCCGGAACACCAAGTCCATGGCTGGTTCTGCCACCGACCTCAACTCGTACCGCCGGAGGGCCGTCCTCGCAGGCGTCGCAGCAGCCGGGCTCGTGGCCACGGTGCTCGCATTCGATCTCTGGCGTACCCGCGAGCAGGCAATCGGCGCCGCGATGCGGGAGACGATGAACCTGACCCGTGCCTTCGAGGAGCACACTGTCCGCACGATCCAGTCGGTCGACCGGACGCTGATCGTCCTTGGCGACACGCTGATCGGCGAGAGGCCCGAGGCCCCTCTGGCGGCGGATGCAATCGAGGCCGAGCTTCGCCGGCGCCTCGAAGGATTCCCCCAGGTGCAGAGCTACTTTCTTATCAATCCCGACGGCAGGGTGCGCGCCTCGAGCCGCGGCCCCGGCAGCCGCGGCGTCGACCTGTCGGACCGGGACTACGTCGCCGCCCACCGCACCGGCCCGGACACCGGCCTGTATATCGGCGGACCGCTGCGCGGGCGGGTCGCCGGTGAATGGTTCATCGCACTCAGCCGTGCCATCCACAGCGCGGACGGGCGCCTGCTGGGCATCATCGAAGCCGGCGTCGATCCATCGTATTTCGCCGACGTCTACCGGTCGATCGACGTCGGCAGGGGCGGTGTGACCCTCTCCACGCGCGACCACGTGATCGTGGCACGCCATCCGAATCACCTGGAATTCATCGGCCGCAGCATCGCCGGCGGCGTCGTGGCGCTTGCGGCCGAGCAGGCTCCGTACGGCCCGTACCGCGGCGCGACCGCCAACAACCGCATCGACCGCCTCGGCTATTTCCGTTCGATTCCCGGCACGCCGCTGGTGATCAATGTCGGGTATGCGACGAATGACGTCCTGGCCGAGTGGTGGCGCTCCACGTGGATCGAAGCGGGCATCGGCGGCACGCTGATGGCGCTTATCGCCTTCTCGGTGTTTTCCTCCATACGGGGGCGCGAGCGCCTGGCCGCGCTTGCCGAGTCCCAGGCGGCGCAGGAAGCGGCGGCGCGCGAGAGAGAAAGGGTCGAACTGGCGGCTCGCGCCAAATCCGCCTTTCTCGCCAATATGAGCCACGACCTGCGCACGCCCCTGAACGCGATCCTCGGCTTCACTCAAATGATACAGATGGGCATGGCGGGCGGCCCCAGCTCGGACCGGCGGTCGGAATACGAGGGCTTCATCGAGCAGAGCGCGCGCCATCTCCTCAACCTGGTCGACGACTTTCTCGACCTGTCGGCAATCGAAGCGGGCAAGCTGCGGCTGCGCGAAGCGGCGGTCGAGGTCGGACCGCTCGCGCAGGAATGCACCAACATCGCCCGGGGCATGGCCGCGGTCAGCGACGTGAGCGTCGACCTGCGGCTTCCCGACACCCCGGTCGTCCTCAAGGCCGACCCGCTGCGCCTCAAGCAGATTCTGCTCAACGTCCTGTCGAACGCCGTCAAGTTCACGCCGGCGCAGGGACGAATCTCGCTGGCGGTCGCCGACGAGGGCGAGGCCGGAGTGGCGATCACGATCCGCGACACCGGAATCGGAATGTCGCCGGCCGAGGTCCGCGTGGCGCTGGAGCCTTGGCAGCAGCTGGAAAGCACGATCACCCGCCGCTTCGAAGGCACCGGCCTGGGTCTGCCGCTAGTCAGGGCGCTCGTCGAGATGCACGGCGGCAGTCTTGCCATCGAAAGCGCACCCCAGCGCGGCACCGCGGTGGTCATCCAGCTTCCGCCGGAGCGGCTTCTCCGCGCGGCATGACCTCGCCGCTCAGTTCTCCATCTTGATGCCGAGGTCGCGGATCAGCTTGAGCCACTTGCCGATATCCTCGTTGATGTAGCGCGTGAAGCCGTCCGCCGTCGACGGCGCGGGCTCGGCGCCGAGTTGGGCCAGGCGCACACGCACGTCCTCCAGTGTCAGGATGCGGATGACCTCGGCATTAAGCCGCTGCACCAGATCGGACGGCAACTGCGCGGGCGCCAGAAGCCCGAACCAGCCCGTCGCTTCGTAGCCGGGCAGCCCGGATTCGGCGATGGTCGGCAGCTCCGCCTCGAAGGCCGAGCGCTTGGCGCCGGTCACTCCCAGGGCGCGCAGCGAACCGGCACGCAGATGCGGCGTCACCGGCGGTGCGGGCGAGAACATGAGCTGCACCTGCCCGGCGAGAAGATCCGCCACCGCCTGGCCCTGGCCCTTGTAAGGCACGTGCACCATGCTGAGACCAGCCATCGCGTTGAACAGCTCGGCGGACAGATGGGACGCAGCACCGCTGCCCGAGGAGCCGTAGTTGAGCGTGCCCGGCCGCTCCCTGGCGAGGGCGATCAGCTCGGTTACCGAGCGCGCCGGCAGCGACGGATGCACGACCAGCAAGTAGGGTGGTGCCGCCACCAAGGTGATTGGCGTGAGCTCACGGCGCACGTCGAAGGGCGCGGAGGCGCTGTCCGGGTTGGCCGTAGCCACTGCCATCAGCGTGCCGGTTGACGCCATGAGCAGGGTGTAGCCGTCCGGCGTCGCCCGTGCCGCGAGGGTGGCGCCGATCGAGCCGGAAGCACCCGCCCGGTTCTCCACGACCACCGGCTGGCCCCAGCTTTCGCTGAGCTTCTGCCCGACGATCCGCGCCAGAATGTCGATGCCACCGCCCGGGGCGGCCGGCACGATGACCCGGATCGGCCGGTTCGGATATGTCTGGGCTGCTGACAGGTTCGGCCACAGCGCCAGAGCAGCGCAGACAGCCCCAATGACGGCGTTCAGCAGCGTGCTCATGGCGTCTCCCCGGGCCGGTTCAGGCCGGCAGCCTGTCGCCCAGCTTGCCGCTTCGCCCTTGGCCCGGCAACGCCCAGGCCGGGTAGTAGAGGTCGGCGCCAAGCCCTATATTAGGGCTCACGAATATGCAGTCCTGCCTTGCGGCACTGGTCAATTCTTTTGCTTTGCTAATTTTGGCCCGCTCGGCCAAAGAATTAGCCTAGGTTTGGCCGACCCGGGAGATGACCAAAACCATGCGTTACACCCTCTCCGCTGCTGTCGCGCTCGCCGTGCTGGCCGGGCTTGCCGCTCCGGCTTGGGCGCAGGGCAAGGCGCCTCTGGCCAGGTTCGAGATCAAGGACGGCGCAATCGCCGCCTCGCTGACCGGCAAGGCGGGAGACGCGCAGAAGGGCCGCCAGGCCATCGTCGGCCGCACGCTCGGCAACTGCATCGCCTGCCATGAGATCACGGCGCTCAAGAACGAGCCCTATCATGGCAACACCGCGCCGAGCCTCGACGGTGTCGCTTCGCGCATGAGCGAAGGCGAATTGCGGCTGCGCATCGTCGACGGCACCAAGGTCAATCCCGACACGATGATGCCGCCCTTCTACCGGGTCGACGGCCTCAACAGGGTGACCAGGCGATTCCAGGACACGACCATCCTCTCGGCCGAGCAGATCGAGGATGTCGTGGCCTATCTCAAGACCCTCAGATAGGGCCGCAAGGCCCCGATCGATGCTCAAGGAGAAGATGACGATGTCCCTCTCAAGCAAACTGCCGGCCCTGTCGCGCCGCCGCCTGCTGGCCGGCGCCGCGGGTCTGGCCGGCGGTCTGATCGCCGTGCGCGATGTCTCGGCCCAGGCCGTGCAACCCGGCGCCCACCAGCAGGTGCTCGACAAGGCCGTCGGCGGGAAGAAGGCGCAGCCCGGCAAGCTGCGCATCCGCATGCCGGAGATCGCCGAGAACGGCAACACCGTGCCGATGACGGTCGTGGCCGAGAGCCCGATGACCGCCGCCGATCATGTGAAGGCGATCCATATCGTCACCGACAACAACCCCCGGCCGGAGGTTGCGTCCTTCTACTTCACGCCGGCCAACGGCAAGGCCGAGGTGTCGACACGCATCCGCCTGTCGCAGACCATGAACGTTCTGGCCTACGCCGAGATGAGCGACGGCTCCGTCTGGTCCGCGCGCTCCGAGGCAAAAGTGACTATTGGAGGATGCGGGGGCTAAGCCCCCTCGCCCCCGGCGGCGGCTGCAGCAGCTGACCGCCGGCGCCTCACAAAGATTTCAGGAGAGCATCCATGTCCACTGCCCGTGTCCGCCTGCCGACCAGCGCCAAGAAGGGCGAAGTCATCGAGATCAAGACGCTGGTGACGCACACCATGGAATCCGGTCAGCGCCGCGACGCCCAGAACAACGTCATTCCGCGCAAGATCCTCAACAAGTTCGTCTGCAACTACAACGGCAAGGAAGTCTTCAAGGCCGATCTGGCGCCGGCGATCTCGGCCAACCCGTATCTGGCCTTCTTCATCACCGCGACTGAGTCCGGCACGCTCGAGTTCATCTGGACCGACGACGACGGCTCGACGATCAAGGAATCGGCCAAGCTGACGGTCGCCTGAGCACGGGAAACGGGGAGCCGGTGATGAACGGACGCTTTTGGGCGCTTGGCGCCGCCACGCTCGTCTCGGCGACGGCGATCATCGCCGCCTGCACGACCGGCCCTGCGCCGAAGATCCCGCTGCCGGCGGACGGCAGTGCGGGCAGCTTCAAGAGCGAGCCGGTGACCCAGTTCGAGCGTGCCGGCAAGAAGTCGGGCTTCCTCTTCGCCACGCCCGAAACCCAGAACATGCAGAAGGACGATTTCGACAACCCGGCCTTCCTGCTGGTCGACCAGGGCGAGGCCATGTGGGTCAAGGCCGAGGGCACGGAAGGCAAATCCTGCGGCTCCTGCCACGGCGCTGCCGCCAATATGCGGGGCGTCGGGACCACCTATCCCAAGGTGAGCAAGGAAACCGGCAAGCTGTTCACCCTCGAGCACCAGATCAACTACTGCCGCACCGAGCGCATGAAGGCGCCCGCGCTGGCCTACACCAGCCAGAACATGTTCGCCCTCGAGACCATGGTCATGCACCAGTCGCGGGGTCTGCCGATGAGCGTCTCCAACGAAGGCGCCGCGCGCCCGTTCTTCGAGGAAGGCGACCGCCTCTATCACACGCGCCGCGGCCAGCTGAACGTCGCCTGCATCCACTGCCACGAGAACAACGCGGGCAACTACATCCGCGCCGATCTCCTCTCCGAGGGCCGCAGCAACGGCTTCCCGCTCTACCGCCTGAAATGGGCGGGTGTGGGCTCGTTCGACCGGCGCATGGAGGAGTGCTACGGCCAGGTGCGCGCCGAGCCCGAGCCCTTCGGCTCCGAGGAGCTCGCCAAGCTCCAGCTCTACGTGAACTGGCGGGCCAACGGGCTCCTCGTCGAGACCCCCGCGGTCCGGCGCTAGGCGCTGCTAACCCTCTCCCGCCGGGAGAGGGTGCGAGCGAAGCGAGCGGGTGAGGGGCAAAACCATGACCGGACGCGAAGCCGCCCCCCTCACCCCACCCTCTCCCCCCGCGGACGGGTGGAGAGGGAGGATTTTTTTTGCATGCTGACCCGACGGCATTTCGTCCAGGCTGGCGCCGCCGCCGCGGCACTGCTGGGCCCCGGCATGGGCCGGTTGGCCGCGCAGCAGCGTCTGACGCAGGAGGATTTGCTGCGCTTCCCGGCCACGGGCCAGGTCACGCTGCTGCATTTCACCGACTGCCACGCACAGCTCCTGCCCGTGCATTTCCGTGAGCCCAGCTGGAATCTCGGGGTCGGCGAGGCCCGCGGCCTGGTGCCGCACATCACCGGCGCCGATTTCCTGCGGCATTACGGGATGCCGGCGGGCTCGCCCGCGGCGCACGCCCTCACCTCCGAGGATTTCACGGCGCTGGCCCGCAGCTACGGCAAGCTCGGCGGCATCGACCGGATGGCCACCCTGGTCAAGGCGATCCGGGCGGAGCGTCCCGGCCGCACCCTTCTGCTCGACGGCGGCGACACCTGGCAGGGCTCCTGGACCGCGCTCCAGACGCGGGGCGCCGACATGGTGCGCGTGATGCAGGCGCTGGGCGTGGAGGTAATGACCGCCCACTGGGAGTTCACCCACGGCCAGGAACGGGTCAAGGAACTCGCCGGCCAGCTCGGCTTCCCCTTCCTCGCGGGCAACGTGCGCGACACGACCTGGGAAGAGGATGTGTTCGACGGCGAGATGATGGTCGAGCGCGGCGGCGTGAAGATCGGCGTCATCGGCCAGGCCTTCCCCTACACACCGATCGCCAACCCGCGCTGGATGATCCCGGAATGGTCCTTCGGCATCAACGAGGACCGGCTGCGTCGCCGCATCGCCAAGGTGCGTGACGGCGGCGCCGACCTCATCGTGCTGCTGTCGCATAACGGCTTCGACGTCGACCGCAAGCTCGCGTCACGCGTCGAGGGCATCGACGTCATCCTCACCGGCCACACCCACGACGCCCTGCCGGACGTCGTGAAGATCGGCCGCACGCTGCTGGTCGCCTCGGGCAGCCACGGCAAATTCCTCTCGCGTCTCGACCTCGAGGTGAAGGACAAGCGCATCGCCTCCTTCGCCTATCGCCTGATTCCGGTCTTCGCCGACGCCATCCGGCCCGATCCCGAGATGGCAGCGCTGGTGCAGGACATCCGCGCCCCCTACGCGGCCGAGCTCGGGCGGGTGCTGGGCAAGACCGAAACCCTGCTCTACCGCCGCGGTAATCTCGCCGGCACCTTCGACGACCTGATCTGCCAGGCGCTGCTCGCCGAGCGCGACGCCGAGATCGTGCTTTCGCCCGGCTTCCGCTGGGGCTCGTCGCTGCTTCCCGGGGACGACATCACCGCCGAGGACGTCTACAACCAGACGGCCATCACCTATCCGGCCGTCTACCGCAACGAGATGACCGGCGCCTTCCTCAAGGAGGTGCTTGAGGACGTGGCCGACAACCTGTTCAACCCGGACCCCTACTACCAGCAGGGCGGCGACATGGTGCGCGCCGGCGGGCTCGGCTTCACGCTCGACGTGCGCGCCCCCATCGGCCGGCGCATCGCCGACCTGCGGCTGCTACGCAACGGCGCGGCGATCGAGCCGGGAAAGAGCTACGTCGTCGCCGGCTGGGCCTCGATCAACGAGAACACGCAAGGCCCGCCGGTCTGGGATCTGGTGATGCGCCACATCGCCGCGCAGAAGACGGTACGCTTGGCCGAGAACCGCTCGGTCACCCTCGTCAATCCCTGAGGTTCCGTGGGCTTCGACGTCACCTACGCCGGCGCCCTGCTTGCCGGCTTCCTCAGTTTCGCCAGCCCCTGCGTGCTGCCGCTGGTGCTGCCCTATCTTTCCTTCCTCGGCGGCATCACACTCGACCAGCTGACGGAGCCCGACGACGCCACGAAAAGGCGCGTCCTGATTGCGGCCGTCGCGTTCGTGCTCGGCTTCACCACAGTCTTCGTCCTGCTCGGCGCCGCGGCCACCGGCCTCAGCCAGCTTCTCATTGCCAATGGCGACTGGCTCTCGCGAGCCGCCGGCGTGGTGATCGTCGTCTTCGGCCTGCATTTCCTCGGCCTGTTCCGCCTCCGCTTTCTCGATCGCGAGGCGCGGCTTCATGTCGAGCGTCGGCCGGCCGGGCCCATCGCAGCCTATGTCGTCGGCCTCGCCTTCGCCTTCGGCTGGACACCCTGCGTCGGCCCCGTCCTCGCCTCGATCCTCACCCTCGCGGCCGGGCAGGAGGATGCGCTGCAGGGCGCCGGCCTGCTCGCCGTTTATTCGCTCGGCATCGGCCTGCCCTTCCTGGCCGTGGCGCTCTTTGCCGGCCGCTTCCTCGCCCTGATGCGGCGCCATCGCGGCATCGCGCATCGGGTTGAGCAGGCGATGGGCGCACTGCTGGTTCTCATGGGTGCGCTGCTGGTCGCCGGCTCGTTCGACGAGATCGGCTACGCGCTGCTGCGCCTCTTCCCCGCCCTCGGCCGTATCGGCTGAGAGGCGGTCAGCCGGCCCGGGCGCGCAGGTATTTCTGGAAGGTCTCGCGCTCGTAGGCGCGATCATGGACATAGGCGAACATCGCCTCGAAATGCCCGGGACGGAAATAGCCGGGCATGCGCGCGACTTCGAGCGCCCGCCCCGATTTCCCCTCGACTGCCGCGACGTCCGGCGGCAGGAACTGGACGGTCGGCGTGAAGGCGATGGCGTATTTGCGCGCCAGCTCCTTCTCCGTCATCACCTGGCCGTCGAAATCGGTGACCTCGCGCGAGCCGTAGAGATCGAGCTGCAGGCAGTTGAAGCGCTCGCGCACGAAACCGTTCACCGCCGGATCGGCGAAATTGACCCGGTGCATCTCCTGGCAATACGGGCAGCCGCGCTGATCCCAGAAGAGCGCCAGGCGCTTGCCCTGCGCCGCCGAGTCGGCCAGATCGTCCTTGAGGGCAAGGAAGCTGTTGAGGAACCAGCTCTGGGTCAGCCGTCCCTCGTCGAGCGGCACCGGCTCGATACGGGCCTGCGCCCCGACCTCGCGGGCCGCCAGCACCGCAGCGCCCATCCCGGCGATGCCCAACCCCGTAATAAAGGTCCGTCGCTTCATGGTGCCTTTGAGTCTACGCCCTTGCGGCGTTGCGTTCAAATTTGGGGACGGGGCCGCTAGGATACAACTCGCGTGGAGTCCCTCCTTTCCCGACAGGCGTTTTACGGCGCGGCCGTCTTCCTCTCCTCGGCCGGCGGCCTGGTGCTGGAGATCGTGGCCGGGCGGCTGCTCGCCCCTTATGTCGGGATGTCGCTCTACACCTGGACGGCGATCATCGCCGTGGTGCTGGCCGGCTTCTCCATCGGCCACTGGATCGGCGGCCGGCTGGCGGGGCCCGATTGCGACGCCGCCGCCGGCAGCCGCCGCGTGGCCTATGCGCTCGCTCTCGCCTCGGCCGCGAGCCTGGCCTGCCTCTTCCTGCTGCGCTGGCTCTCGGGCCCGGTGCTCTCGGCCGGCCTGCCCGTGCTGGCCGCCATCGTGCTCCTCGCCGCTCTCCTGTTCCTGCTGCCCAGCCTGTTCGTCGGTATCGTCTCGCCGATCCTGACCAAGCTGGCGGTGGATGGCTCGCCCGCCGATCCCGGCCGGGCCATCGGCCGGATGTACGCCCTCTCGGCCGTGGGCAGCATCGCCGGCACGCTCTCGGCTGGCTATCTCTTCATCTCCTGGGTCGGCTCGACCGGCACGGTGCTGGCCGTCGCCGCGGCCTACGCGATTCTCGCCCTGGCGTTCGCCCGCCTGTCGCGCGTCGCCGTCACCGTTGCGGCGCTGCTGGTCATCCTCGGCTCGGGCTTCGGTTTCGCCGGCTGGCGCCTCGCCGCCTTCACCGCGCCGTGTCACGTCGAAACGGACTATTACTGCATCCGGGTCGAGGATGTTTCGCGCGAGTTCGGCCGGCCCAGCGCCGTCATGGTGCTCGACCATCTCGCGCACGGCATCAACGACCGCGACGATCCGCGACGCCTGCACTCTTCCTATCTGCATTTCCTCGACGAGTACACGCGCCAGCGTTTTCCTTCCCCGGCCCCCTTGCGCGTGCTGGTCGCGGGTGGTGGCGCGTTGACCCTGCCCCGGGCCTGGCTGGCAGGTCGCGAGGGCGCCGAGATCACGGTGGCCGAGCTCGACCCGCTGGTGACCCGCACCGCACACGAGCGGTTGTGGGTCCAGCCCCACCCGCGCCTGTCGATCCTGCACGGCGACGCCCGGCTTACCCTGCAATCCCTGCCCTCCGACCGGACCTTCGACGTCGTCTTCTCCGACGTCTTCCACGACATCTCGATCCCCGCCCATCTGGTGACGCGCGAGTATCACCAGGCGGTGAAGGCCCGGCTGGCGCCGGACGGCATCTACGCGGCCAACGTCATCGACGGCGGCGCCTGGCCGCGTTTCCTCTACAGCCTGGTACATACACTGGCGGCAGATTTCTCCGCGGTCGATGTCTGGTTCGATGCCACGCAGGCCACCGGCGGCGGCCGCAGCACCTACGTCGTTGTGGCCTCCGACACGCCGGCTTCGATCCCCTCGCTGAGCGCCGCCAGCGGCGACAGCCGCAGCTGGATCCGCTCACCTCATGAGCTGCTGGCTCCACGCATCGCCCAGGCAGGCGTGCCGGTGCTGACCGACGATCACGCCCCCGTGGACCGGTTGCTGAGCCATGTCCTGCTCGACCGGGAGTTGAGCGAACGCTAGGCTGCGGCGTGACCGCCGTCACAGCCGGAAATCGTCTTCGCCGCCATAGTGGCCCGTGGTATCGACCATGGGCGCCCTCCTCACTGCCAATGTCTACGGGATGTCTTCCCTGATGCGCCGCGTCCGGGACAGCGAACTCAGCCGCGCCCCACGCCAGCCCCGCCGGGTCGGGCTGCTGGTGCTCGGCCTGCTGGCTACGCTCGTATGCCTCGGGGCGGAAATCTGGCTGATGCAGGAGCTGCTGGCCATCCTGCCGGAAAGCCACACCGACCCCGCCGAGATCGAGCGCCTCGCGGATATCGGCAAGGCCATCGCCGGCGCCACGGGCGCCACGCTGGTGGTGCGCGGCCTGCTCGACCGCGCCGCGCGGACGCGCGGGCGCGTCGGCGCTCCCTACGCCGTGCTTTTCGCCGCGATCTGGCTGGCAGTTGCGGGCGGCATCTACCATTCGCTGATCGTGGTCACCGACGCGATCGTCGACTCGCTGCCGGCCTCGACGCGGCAGGACGCCGTGCTCATCGCGCTCTACCGCAAGAACGTGCACGACGGTGTGATCGGCGATCCCGATTTCAGCCCGGGCAGCGGCGGTACGCTCAGCGACCTCAACCGGGTCAAGACGATCAACGCGGCGATTGGTCTGCTCGACCGGGAGCGGGACTACGCACGGCGCTCCGAGAACGCGATCCGTGACGCCGCCGACGCCCGCAAGGCCGAAGTGGTGCGTACGGCCGATGCCGAAGCCGCCGCGGTGCGCCTGCGGCTCGAAGCGGCGCGCCAGCCGTTCAACGACCTCGCCGAAGGACGGATGACGCCGCAGGCCCTCACGGCCTGGTCGGCCTATGAAGGGCTGTGGCGGATGTCGCCGGAGGAGCGGGCGCGGGTCCTGGCCAGCGGTGATGTCGAGATCGTCCCGGCCTTTCCCCAGTCGCCGGTCCGCGCGCTGCGCCTCGGTGACGTGGCGCCCGGGCTGAGCCCGGACAATTTCGGCCGCTTCATCGCTGGGGCGATTGCCACCCGCCGCGATGCCGCCCTGTGGGCGATCGAGGATCGCGTTCTCACCGCCCTCGACGCCATCAACCAGCAGTCTGCCGTCGTCGTCAATCCGGCGACCGAACGCCAGCTCGTCGTCGCGATCGTCGTGCCGCCTCTGGCCCTGAGCTTCGGCGCCATCGGCATCATCGCCAACGGCACCGCCCTCATCCTGCTCGGCAGCAGCCTGGCCATGGTCCTGCTGTTCCACACCCCGGCCGGCACATCGCGGGGCTTCCGCCTCGCCTCGGTGATCGTGCCCTGGCTCGCCGTCGCCTCGTCGATCGCCCTGGCCCCGCCGGTCCCGTTCGACGACGCCGCGGGCGACGGGCGCAGCTTCAGCCGCATCCTGCGCCAGAACCAGACGGCGGAGACTCCGCTCTGGACCGGTCTGTGGCTGCGCATGATTGGGGTTGAGTCCCGGCTGCTGGATACGATACCGGGGCGCCAGTAACCGGGCCGCCGGGCTTTCAAATTTATTAGCGCCTGACCCCTGCTTTTTCTCACTTTGTGGCAGAATAGTAGTGTGCTCTTAAGGGCGTTCGGTCCGTGTTCAGTGGGAGGAATCCGATGAAATCCGTGTATCTGGCCGTGGCGGCCCTCGCCGCGGCCAGCCTATCTGGCTTCGCCGCGCCGGCCATGGCGCAGAATGCCAGTCCGCAGCTTCTCACCGTCTCGTGCTCGGGCTGCCACGGGCCCAACGGAAGGAGCCCCGGCGCCATCCCGTCGATCTACGGCCGCACGGCGCCGGCGCTCGCCGGGGCCCTGCGCGACTTCCGCGACGGCAAGCGCCCCTCCACCGTGATGGTGCGCTTCGCCAAGGGCTACACCGATGCCGAGATCGAGGCCGTCGCGGCCGAGATCGCCGCGAACTGGAAGTGAGGCCCGCCATGACCAAGCTTTCCCGCCGCGCCTTCAACCGCCTCGCCGGCGCCACGGCTGCCGGGGCTACCCTCGGCCTCCAGGCCTGCGCCGTCATGGACAAGCCCGCCAAGGCCCGCGTCGTCGTCATCGGCGGCGGCTTCGGCGGCGCCACGGCCGCCCGTTACGTCCGCCAGTTCGACGGTGACGTTGCCGTCGATCTGGTCGAGCCGAACCGCAGCTTCGTCACCTGCCCATTCAGCAACTACGTGCTGGCCGGCTTCAAGAAGATCGAGGACATCACCCACAGCTATTCCTCGCTCGCCAGCACGCCGGGCATCCGGGTGCACCACCAGATGGCGACGGCTATCGACGCGACGAAGAAGACCGTCACCCTCGATAACGGCACGGTCCTCAACTACGACCGGTTGATCGTCTCTCCCGGCATCGACATCCGCTGGGACAGCGCGCAGGGCGGCGTCCAGGGCTACAACGAGGGTGCGGCCGGCATCATGCCGCACGCCTGGAAGCCCGGCTCCCAGACCCTGCTGCTGCGCCGCCAGCTCGAGGCCATCCCCGACGGCGGGACGTTCATCCTCTCCGCCCCCGCCAACCCGTTCCGCTGCCCGCCCGGCCCCTACGAGCGCGTGGCCATGGTCGCTCACTACTTCAAGCAGTCGAAGCCGCGCTCGAAGATCCTGGTGCTCGACGCCAAGGACCAGTTCTCCAAGCAGGGACTGTTCACCGCCGGCTGGCGGGTGGTCTACGGCGACATGATCGAGTGGGTGCCACTGTCGAAAGACGGCAAGGTGACCCAGGTCATCCCCAACGAGATGACCGTGGTCACCGAGTTCGGCCAGCGTCACCGCGCCGCCGTGGTCAACATTGTGCCGCCGCAGAGGGCGGCCAAGATCGCCCAGGATGCCGGCCTCGCCAACCAGACTGGCTGGTGCCCCGTGGATCCGACGACCTTCGAGTCCTCGATCCACAAGGGCGTGCATGTGATCGGCGATGCCTGCATCGCCGGCGCCATGCCCAAGTCGGGCTTCGCGGCCAACAGCCAGGGCAAGGTCGCGGCGCTCGCTGCGGTCAACAGCATCAACGGCAGGCCGACAGCGGCCCCGACCTACGTCAACACCTGCTACAGCCTGATCTCGCCCGACTACGGCATCTCGGTCGCCGACGTCTACCGGGTGACACCGCAGGGCATCGTCGCCGCGCCTAACGCCGGCGGTGTGAGCCCGGCCCAGGCGGATGCGGCCTTCCGTGCCTCGGAGGCGCGTTACGCCGAAGGCTGGTACGTCTCGATGGCCAAGGAGATCTGGGGCACCTGACGCTCCGGCATAGGCAGCATCAAACCCCCGCAACTCCGGTTGCGGGGGTTTTTGTTTAGTTGCCGATCTTCGCCATGACGTCGGCCTTGAGGAAACGCTCGACGATCAGCATGAAGCCGATCGAAGGCACGAGCAGGATCAGGGCCGTGATCGAGGATATCTGGTAGTTGCCGCCCATGCTGGCCAGGAACATGGTGAGCGGCAGGGTCTGGATTTCGGGCGCACCGACGAAATAGGAGCCGGTGAACTCATCCAGCGATTCGAGGAAGACAAAGATCGCCGAAGCGACGATGCCGGGAGCGGCGAGCGGCAGCGTCACGGTGAAGAAGGTGCGCAGGCCCGAAGCGCCCAGATTGCGCGCCGCCTGCTCGAGCTCCTTGTCGACCGAGGCGAAGGCCGCCGTGGTGATCCACACGGCAAAAACGAGGCCGTGCAACGTGTGGACGAGCACCACGCCGGCTACGGTCCCGTTGAGGCCGAACTCGTAGAAGATGCGCGCCACGTTGATATAGACCGGCAGGCTCGGAAAGGCCTGGGGCAGCAGGAAGGCGAGCATGATCAGCGCCCGCCAGGGCAGGCGGCCGCGAGCCAGCGCCAGCCCCGCCGGGACCGAGATGATCAGGCTGACCGCGACGGTGAGCAGGGCGATCCAGATGCTGACGTTGAGCGCCTCCATGGCGCGGCCGGTCGGCCGGAAGACGACCTCCCAGAAGCGAAACCCCCATTGCGAGGGCAGCTTGTTGGGGAAGAACCAGGCCTCGGCGAAAGCCCAGATCGCCAGATTGGCCAGCGGGCCGAAGATGACGAAGGCGATCAGGCCAAGGATGATCGCCCGCGGCAGCCAGCCGAGATTGAGCGTGCCGGTCATGTGCGGCTCCGGTCGCGCACGCTCTGGCGCAGATAGAAATAGGCCGCCGCCCCGGTCAGCAGGTACGAGATGAAGCCGAGTGCGTTGGCCACGCCATAGTCACCGTGCGCGTTGATGCGGTAGGCCATGTCGACGGTCATCATGGTCGGCGAGCCGCCGCTGACCATGATCGGCACCGAGAGCACCGACATCATGGTGACGAAGGAGAGGATCAGCCCGACCATCAGGGTCGGCTGGATCTGCGGCACCACGATCTCGACCAGGATGCGCAGGCGCGAGGCCCCGAGGTTGCGCGCGGCGTCGATAGTCGAGCGGTCGAGCGAGGCCATGGCGCCCGCCACCATCAGGGTGACGAAGGGCGCCTGCTTCCACACAAAGGTGACGATGATGCCGCGCCAGTCGAGAAAACTCTGGGTCGACGCGACGTCCATCAGTCCGAGCGAGACGAAGGCATTGTTCATCAGGCCGTTCTTGGCCAGGAAGGTGCGCATGCACTGGGCCGCGACGATGAACGGCACGAAGAGCGGCCAGCGGTAGAGCCAGGCGAGAATCGCCACGGCGGTCGGATTCTCGCCCAGGGTGAGATAGCCGCCGATGGCGATGGCGACCAGGGCGATCAGCGCCGTCGAGACGCCGATGATCACCACCGTGAAGATCGTGTCGGTGAGATAGAGCTCGAAGGCCTTGTTGAAATTATCGAAGGTGAAGGCGCCCGCCCGATCGGTGAAAGCGCTGATCAGCGAATAGGCGAGCGGATAAACGAAGAGCGCCAGCACCACGATGAGCGCCGGCGCCACGAGGAGCAGCGAGAGGGAGCGGGACTGATTCATCCCAGGAGCGAGTCCCCCTCACCCCGCCCCTCTCCCCCAATGGGGGAGAGGGAGGGACCCGCGTAGCGGGAGGGTGAGGGGGACGCGTCCGAACTTAGTTCGCGACCTGGCGTTCGTAAGCCTCGAGGATCTCCTTGAAGTACTGCGCCATGGGCAGCGGCTTGCCCTTGGAGGCGAGATCCTGCGGGCTCACGTCCTTGAACAGCTTGTTCCAGACCTGCTGGTCGAGATGCGCCTGGACGTGCTGGGCGTCGATGCCCGGATACCAGTTGAAGCGCTTGACGATGCCTTCAGCCTGGATCGCCGGGCTGGTGGCGAAGGCCACGAACTGGCGAGCCGCGTCCTTGTTCGCCGCCTTCTCCGGGATGATGTAGTACATCGGCTGCCCCGGCATGCCCGGCCCGATGACCGAGAGGCGCATGTTCGGCGCCAGGCGGCCTTCGGCCTGCCAGGTGTAGAACATGTCGACCCAGACCGGGCCCATGGCGATCTCGCCGCGGTTGAGCATGTCGAGCGTGCCGGCGTTGCCGGGGGTGATCACCGCGCTCTGGTTGAACTCCTTGAGCTTGGCGAGCGCCGGCGTCCAGGCGTTCTTGGCGCTGGCGTCGTAGGGGCCTTCCATCAGTTGCTGGGCGTTCGGCGTGTTGGCGTAGATCCAGCCCACCACGAAGGCCTGGCCGGACATGCCGCCCTTGATGCCGTTATGACCGAATTTCTTCGGGTTGGCCTTGGCCCAGGTCGCCAGCTCGTCGAAGGTCTTCGGCGGATTGGCCACCAGCGCCGGGTTGTAGGCGATGGCCGTCTGGCTGTGAAACATCGGCATGACGAAGCCGTCGACGTTCGCGCCCAGCGCGTTCTTGGCCGTGTCGCGCGTCACCAGGCTGCCGGACTGGATGTTGCCGCGGTATCTGTCGAGCAGGCCCTCGTTGACCATCGTCCCGGCCATGGTCTGGTGGACGACGCCGACATCGACGTCCCAGGCCGCCACGTTGGCCTTCTTCTGGGCGTCCAGACGTTCCCAGATCTTCTGCGAGCCGGCCTCGCCCGGGCCGGTGCCGACGGCGCGCACGCGCACGTTCGGATTGGTCTTCTCGAACTGCGGCCCGAGAAACTCGGTGATGTAGTCGACCATGTTCTGGTCGCCGGCGGTCATGACGTTGATCGTCACCCGCTGCTGCGCCTCGACCGGTCCGGCAAAACCCAGCGCCACGGCCGATCCCATCAGGGCCGACAGAAATGTCCGTCTGAACATGAAGCCTTCCTCCTTTTGAGTGGTGGCCGCAATGCTAGCCACCGCCTGTTGCAGTTTTGCGCGGGCCGCTCTGACGGCGGTCTGTGCGTTCCAAAACAGAATAAATATTCTGATTTCTCTTGTAGGTAGCTTAGACGTTCCGCCAGCGCGCCGGCAAGCCCTGCCCAAATGGCGGGCAGAAAAAAGGCCGGGCGCAATACCGCGCCCGGCCTGCAGAAGTCTCGCCGCGAACGTGCGGCGCGCTCGTTATGCCTAGGCGAGCGCCTTCTTCACGCGCTCCGGTGACATCGGTAGATCGCGCAGCCGCTTGCCGGTAAGCGCGAAGAAGGCCCCGGCGATGGCCGGCGCCGTGCCACCGATGGACAGTTCGCCAACCGGCAGCGGCACCGGCCCGCTGCCGAGGACCTCCACCTTGATGTCGGGCACTTCGGACATCCGCAGGACCGGATAGTCATGGTAGTTCGACTGCTGGACGGCGCCGTCCTTGAGAGTGATCTGCTCTTTCAGCGCAGCACTCACGCTGAAGACCAGCGACCCCTCGATCTGCGCGGAGGTGTTGTCCGGCTGGAGCGGCAGCCCGACATCGGCGACGCACCACAGGTTATGAACGCGGATCTCGCCGCTCGCCCGGTTGAGCGAGATTTCGGCGACCGTCCCGGTCATCGAGAACCCGACCGGCGGCAGCCCCAGCTTGTTGAAGGCGATGCCCAGCGCCCGCCCCTCACGCTTGCGGCTCCACTCGGAAAGCTGGGCCACCCGCTCGATCACTTTCTTGGCGCGCGCATCCTTGAGCAGCGCCATCCGGTATTCAAGCGGATCCTTGCCGGCCTGCTGCGCCAACTCGTCGATCATTCCTTCCACGGCGAAGTTGGTGTAGCCGGCGCCAATGCCACGCCAGGCGGCAGTCCGGACGCCGCGCTGCTCGTAGACATGGTCGGTGACGAAAGCCGGCACGTCGTAGAACGGCACGTCGGCGCCGGCGACGACGATGATGTCGTTGCCCTTCTGCGCCTCGAGCCGCGCCTTGTCGTAGACATAGTCCGTGACCGGTTCGGCAGCGAGGCGATGCCGCCAGCCGACGACCTTGCCGGACGCATCGAGCCCGACATCGATCTTCTGCGCCGTCAGCGGTCGCATGCGGGCGTTCTGCACGTCGTCCTCGCGGCTCTGGATCATCTTGACCGGCTTGCCCACGGCCTTGGACAGATGCACCGCATCGACCACGTACTCGACGAAGGCCCGCCTGCCGTAGCCGCCGCCCATTTGCAGGGTGTGGAACTTCACCTTGTCCGGCGTCACGCCGGCCGCCTTGGCAGCCTCCTCGAGCGACTTGGTCGGCCACTGCGTGCCGGCCCAGACCTCGACACCGGCCGGCGTTACCGACGCGGTACAGCACATGGGCTCCAGCTGCGCGTGATAGACGTAGTCGGAAGTGTATTCGCCCGTCACCACCTTCGCCGCGCCGGCAATCGCCGCGTTGGCGTCGCCGGCCTCGCGGACCACGATGCCTTTGCGATTCGGATCACGGAGATGGGCAAGATACTCCTGCGCCTCCCGGCTCGAATCGACCTTGGAGCCCGGTGCGCCGCCCCACTGCGCCTTCAGCTTGCGCCGCGCGGCGAACACATCCTCGACGGTCCGGCCGACGATGCCGATCCCCTCGTCGAGCGCGATCGCGTCCACGATGCCGCGCTGGGCCTTGATCTCGTCGCGATTGAACGACGTCGGCCTGGAGTCGCGCACCGGCGCCCAGGCCACCGTGCCGTAGAGCATGTCCGGCACCTGGATATCGATGGCGTAGATCTGCTTGCCCGTCGATTTGTCGGCGACGTCGATGCGCGGCACGTTCTTGCCCAGCAACCGGAACCTGTCGACCGGCTTGAGATCCTCAGGCTTGATCTCCGGCAGCGTCGCGGGAACCTGCGCGAAACCGGCGATCTCGCCGTAGCTCAGCCGGCGGCCGGACGCCGCGTGCACGACGGTGCTCGGCTCGGTGGTGAGCTCGCTGGCCGGCACGCTCCAGCGCTGGGCCGCCGCGTTGACGAGCACACGGCGCGCCTGGGCGCCCGCCGTGCGCAACGGCATCCAGTAGCCGCGCGTGGTCAGGCTCGCCACCTGGTACTGCGCGCGGAACACCGGATGGTTGTAAGCCGCGTCGACCGGTGCCTGCTGCACCGTGACCTTCGACCAGTCGGCGTCGAGCTCCTCCGCCACGATGAGCGGCAGGGTGGTGTTGACGCCCTGCCCCATCTCGGGGGCCGGCATCATGATGGTGATGACGCCGCTCGGCGCGATCGTCACATAGGCGTTGAGCTTGCCCGCCGCTCCTTGCGCGGCACCCTCCGACGCCCCGCCGAAGACGGTGAAGGAGAAGACCAGGCCGCCGGTTCCCTGCAGGAAACCGCGGCGGCTGACGGATGTCGTATCGCTGAACGCATTCATGGCTCAGCCCTCCCGCGACGCGCGCTGGACGGCGGCGATGATGCGGTTGTAGGTGCCGCAGCGGCAGATATTGCCGTCCATGTGCTCGACGATCTGCTCGCGCGAGGGCCGCGGCGTCTTCTTGAGAAGGGCTGCGGCCTGCATGATCTGGCCGGACTGGCAGTAGCCGCATTGCGGCACCTGCTCGGCGACCCAGGCCTTCTGGAGGGGATGACCGCCACCGGGCGACAGGCCCTCGATCGTGGTCACCTGCTTGCCGGCGGCATCGGCCAGCGGCACGCTGCAGGAGCGCGCCGGCTCGCCGTTGATGTGAACGGTGCAGGCCCCGCACTGCGCGGCGCCGCAGCCGAACTTCGTGCCCGTGAGCTTCAGGTGCTCGCGGATCACCCAGAGCAGCGGCGTATCCGCATTGGCGGACACGTCCACGGCCTTACCGTTGATGGTGAATGCTGTCATCCGTTCCTCCCAAGAACGTTTGGCCTCGGTCGGCACAGGCCGCCCGGCGCATTATTGAAGCGACTTTAGCATGGCGGCCGGCGGGCCTCCCAGCCCCACCCCTAGCGCCGGTGGGCAACCATCAGGACCGGCGCGATCGTCCCACTTTCGAGCGCTGTCATCATGTTGGCCATCTTGGACGGCGTGTCCGGCCCCATCAGCAGATGCAGCCCCAGCGGCGGCAGACCCCGCTCGGCCACCCGCGTCCGGAAGCGCCGAAACACGTCCAGGGCGAGGTCGCGCTGGTTCCGCTCCAGCGCCACCGTGAACCCGGCGGCCGCCAGCGCCTCGCGATACCGGGCCGGCTCGACCACGAAGGACGTGTCGGCGCTGGCCGCCCAGGCCGTGGGGTAGGCGATGTCCCCCGGGCCGACCCGCATCACATCGTAAATCGCAAAGCGCCCGCCGGGCTGCAGCACCCGGGCGACCTCGGCGCAGAGCCGATCCTTGTCCGGCAGGTTCATGCCGACATGGATCAGGCTCGCGGCGTCGAAGCTTTCCGACGGGAACGGCAGGTCGAGGGCGCTTCCCATCCGGGAATCGACGAGGCCGGCCAATCCGACCAGCTTTGTGAGCGCTCTCGCCGCCTCAACGTAGTCCGCCGTGAGGTCGACACCGGTGACCTGGCAGCCTGCCTCGCGCGCAAAGTACCGGGCCGACCCGCCAAGCCCGCAACCTATATCGAGAACATACATGGCAGGCTGCAGCGCCAGCGCCTCGGCCACGGCGGCGGTCGCCGCCCGCCCGCCCATGTGGAATTCGTCGATGGCCGCGAGGTCGTCAGGCTTCAGGTTGTGAGGATCGAGGCCGGAAGCGCGCAGCGCCTCGACGATCACCGGCTCGAGATCGCGCCTGGCGTAATGCCGGCCGACGGCATCCTCGAAATCCGCCGGCACCTAGTTCGCCGCGTAGATGTGCAGCGCCGAGGGCGGCAGGCGAATGGCGATCTCGGTGCCGATGGCGTGGCGCTCGTCGTCGTCGACCAGGAACTGGCTGTCGCCGACACGCACGGCGTAACGCCAGAACCCGCCCGGATAAGAGCTCTGGGCGATGCGGCCGCGCAGGTGCAGCGCGTCGCCCACCCCCGGCCCGCCGGGGGCCGCAAGGCGCGCCGCCTCGCTGCGGAAATAGGCGACCACCTTGCCGCTGGGCGGCGTGCGGCTCAGCGACGATGCCGTCAGCCGCGCCTCGCTGTTGTGCGGTCCGGCCTCGATGACCACGCTCGCCCCCTCGCTGCGGGCGTTCAGGCTGACGGTGTTACCCGCCCCCATGAAAGCGGCGACGAAGGCCGAGTTCGGCCGGTTGTAGACCTCTTCGGGCGTGCCGACCTGGGCGATGGTGCCGGCATCCAGGATGACGATGCGGTCGGCCATCACCATCGCCTCCTCGCGGTCGTGCGTGACATGGATGGCCGTGATGTCGAGATTTTCCTGCAGCGCCTTGATCTCGTGGCGTACGTCCTCGCGGATACGGGCGTCGAGATTGGACAGCGGCTCGTCGAGCAGCAGGATGCGCGGGCTGATGGCCAGCGCCCGGCCGAGCGCCACGCGCTGGCGCTGGCCGCCGGAGAGCTGCCCCACCATACGCTCGCCCAGACCGCCGAGCTTGAGCATGCTCAGCATCTCGTCGACCCGTTTGGCGATGTCAGCCTTGTTCCAGCCCCGCAGGCGCAGGCCGTAGCCGATATTCTTGGCCGCGTTCATATGCGGCCACAGCGCGTAGGACTGGAAGACCATGGCCATGTCGCGCTTGTCGGGCGGAGCGGCGGTGATGTCGCGCCCGTCGCAGCGGATGGCGCCGGCGCTCACGGGCACGAAGCCGGAGATCGCCCGCAGCAGGGTCGTCTTGCCGCAGCCCGACGAGCCAAGCAGCGCCACGAACTCGCCCGGCTCGATGGTCAGCGAGATGCCCTTGAGCACGCGGACGTCGCCGTAGGCGACCTCCACCTTCTCGACCTCAAGCCCGGCGCCTGGCATGCGCTTCCCCGTTTTCGCTGGCCCCATTGTAGCGGGGATCGCGGCCGGCGCCAGCCGCACCTTCCTGTCCGTTCGTTCCGTTGACAGCCCGACGCCGCCCGTGAGAGCGTTTATCGAACGATAAAAACTGCGCCGTGCGCATCGGGGGGAGACGATGAAGCCGTCGCCATTTGCCTACGCCAAGCCGAAGAATCTCGACGGGGTCTTCGACCTGCTTGCCAGCCATGGCGAGGGCGCCAGACTTCTGGCCGGCGGCCAGAGCCTGATCCCGACACTCAACCTGCGCCTGTCCTCCCCAACCCTGCTCATCGACATCAACGGTCTCCAGCAGCTCTCCGGCATTTCCGTCAGTGGCAACGTGATCCGCATCGGCGCGCTGACGCGCCATGCCGAAGTCGAACGTTCGCCGGAGATCGCCCGGCATCTGCCGCTGGTCGCCGAAGCCGTGACGCATATCGGCCATGCCACGATCCGCAACCGCGGCACGTTCGGCGGCAGCCTCGCCTTCGCCGACCCGGCGGCCGAGCTGCCGGCCTGCGCCGTGGCACTCGACGCAACCCTCGTCGTCGCAAGCCGCCAGGGAACCCGCCGCGTCGCGGCCCGGGACTTCTTCCAGGGCCTCTATGTCACCGATCTCCGCCCCGGCGAGGTGCTGACGGAAATAGAGTTTCCGGTGCTGGCAGCCGGCTATCGTTCCCGCTTCGCCGAGCTGGCGCGCCGCCACGGCGACTACGCCATGGTCGGCCTTGCTGCCCACGGGCGGGTGAGCGACGAAACGCTCTCCGACCTGCGGCTGGTCTTTTTCGGCGTTGGCATCAAGCCAATCGCCGCCACCGCGGCCGTGCGCGTGCTCGAAGCGCAGCCGGTGACCAACGCGGGTATTGCCGGGGCCGCGGCTGCCCTGGCCAAGGACCTCGATCCGCCGGATGATCTCAACGGCACCGGCGCCACCAAGCTTCATCTCGCGGGCGTCCTGCTCGGACGCACCGTCGCCGCCCTGATCGCGAAGGACACCTGAATGGACACGACGATGGAGATCACCCTCACGGTCAACGGTGAGCGCGTCACAAGACGCGTGGAGCCGCGCCAGCACCTGGTCGATTTCCTGCGCGAGGAGCTCGAGCTCACCGGCTCGCATGCCGGCTGCGAGCACGGCGTGTGCGGCGCCTGCACTTTGCGCGTCGATGGCCAGATCGTACGCGGCTGCCTGATGCTGGCCGTGCAGGCCGACGGCTCGCGCGTCGACACGATCGAAGGCCTGTCGGATTCGGGCGAGATCGCCGAGCTGCAGAAGGCCTTCGTCGAGCGCAATGCCCTGCAATGCGGCTTCTGTACGCCGGGCATGCTGGTCGCCGCGGCCGACCTGGTGGAGCGCAATCCCAAGGCCAGCCGTGACGAGATCCGCGAGCACCTCTCCGGGAATTTCTGCCGCTGCACGGGCTACCATGCCATCGTCGACGCCGTTGAGTCCGCCTGCCGCGCGGTCGCCGGGAGGAAGTCATGAGCCTCTCCGAGCTCGACCGCCCGAATTCCTACATCGGCCGCTCGGTCCCGCGGCCGAACGCCCGCAAGCTCGCTGAAGGCCGCGGCCAGTTCACTGACGACATACGTCTGCCGCGCATGGCCTTTGCGGCCTTCCTGCGCAGCCCCTACGCCCACGCGCGGATCGTGCGCATCGACACGAAGAAGGCGGCGCAGAACCCGGGCGTCATCCGCGTGGTCACCGGCAAGCAGATGGCCGAGGTGTGCACGCCCTGGGTCGGCGTGCTCGCCCATCTCAAGGGCATGAAATCGGCGCCCCAGCACCCCATAGCCGTCGACCGCGCCTGCTGGCAGGGCGAGGCAGTCTGCGCCGTCGTGGCGCAGACCCGCGCCCAGGCCGAGGACGCACTGCCGCTGATCGAGATCGAATGGCAGGAGCTGCCAGCCATCATCGACGCCGCTGCCGCGGCCGTACCCGGCTCGCCCGCCATCCACCCCGAGCTCGGCGACAATATCTGCTTCCAGCGCGAGCTGACGGTGGGCGAGGTCGACGCCGCCTTCAAGGACGCCGATGTCGTGGTCGAAGAGACCTATACCACCGGCCGCCACACCGGTGTCTGCCTGGAGCCGCGCTCGATCCTCGCCGATTTCAATCCGGCCGACCGGCAGCTGACGGTCTATCACTCGACCCAGGCGCCGCACATGATGCAGAACATCTTCGCCAAGCATCTCGGCCTGCCGGACACCAACGTGCGCGTGATCTGCCGCGATGTCGGCGGCTCGTTCGGCATCAAGGTCCACACCTACGCCGACGAGGTGGCGACCTGCGCGCTCGCCGTCATGCTCAAGCGGCCGGTCAAGTTCATCGCCGACCGTCTCGAATCCTTCGTCACCGACATCCACGCCCGCGACCATGTGATCAAGGGTCGCATCGCCGTAACCAAGGACGGCGAGATCAAGGCCTTCGAGATCGACGACCTGACGGGGATCGGCCCTTACTCAGTCTATCCGCGCACCAGCGGCATCGAAGCCAACCAGGTAGTCAACCTGATCGGCGGGCCGTACAGGCACAAGAGCTACCGCGCCCGGGCGCGCGTCGTCTTCCAGAACAAGAACGTCATGTGCCAGTACCGGGCGGTCGGCCACCCGATCGCCTGCGCGGTGACCGAGGGACTGGTCGACCTCGCGGCCCAGAAGCTCGGCATGGACCCGGCGGAAATCCGCCGGCGCAACCTGGTCGCCGATGACGCCTATCCCTACACGGCGGCCACCGGGCTGGTCTTCGAATCCCTGTCGCACCACAAATCGCTGGATAAGCTTCTGGCGATGATGGACTACAAGAAGCTGCGCGCCGAGCAGGCCGAGCTTCGCAAGAAGGGCATCCATCGCGGCATCGGCCTCGCCAGTTTCATCGAGGTGACCAACCCCTCGGCCATGTTCTACGGCATCGGTGGTGCGCGCATCTCGGCCCAGGACGGCTGCACCATCCGCCTGGACCCCTCTGGCGTCATCACCTGCTCGATCAGCGTCACCGAACAGGGCCAGGGCACCGAAGCCATCGTGGCGCAGGTGGCCGCGACCTCGGTTGGTGTGCCGCTCGAGCGCGTGCGGGTGATCACCGGCGATACCGAGACCACGCCCTATGGCGGTGGCACCTGGGCCTCGCGCGGCGCGGGGATCGGCGGCGAGGCCACGCTGCAAGCCGGGGTGGCGCTACGCACCAACATCCTGGCCGTGGCCGGGGTCATGCTGCAGGCCGATCCGGCGACGCTCGACATCCGCGACGCCAGGATCGTCGACGCGGCCACCGGCACCGAGCGCATGCCGCTGGAGGAACTGGGCCGCGTCGCCTATTTCCGCCCCGACACCCTGCCCAAGGACCTGAAGCCGGAACTGATGGTCACCCGCCATTACGTGCAGAAGGACTACGCCTTCGTCTTCACCAACGGCATGCAGGCCTCCTACCTGGAGGTCGACACAGGGACCGGGTTCGTGAAGCTGCTCAACCACTGGGCCGTCGAGGATTGCGGCACGGTGATCAACCCGCAGCTGGTCGACGAGCAGATTCGTGGTGGCGTGGTCCAGGGCATTGGCGCCGCGCTCTACGAGGAATGCGTCTATGACGCGCAAGGCCAGATGCGCAACGCCAACATGGCCGACTATCTCGTGCCCATGATGGTCGAGATGCCGGATATCCAGTGCGCCCATGTGGTGACGCCGACACGCTCCTCAGCCCTGGGCGCCAAAGGTGCCGGCGAGGCCGGCACGGCCGGCGCGCCCGCCGCCGTGATGAACGCCATCAACGACGCGCTGCTGCCCTTCGGAGCCCGCGTGGCGGCCCAGCCCTTCACGCCCGAGGTCATTCTCAAGGCCCTCGGCAAGGTGTGAACCCCACCGGCCGGCGTCCCACCGGGGCGGATTGCGCTGCCCCCAATCCTCGCCCAATATAGCGGTGGGTCCAGGGTCATCAGGAGTACACGAATGAACAAGATTGATCTCGCCGGCCGCAAGGCCGTCGTTACCGGAGGCGCGCGCGGCATCGGGTTGGCGATCGCCGAGCGTTTCATGGCTTCCGGCGCCGAGGTCAGCCTGTGGGACATGGATGCGGCAGCGATGGACGCCGCCGTGAAGCGCCTCGCCCCCATCGGCAAGGCGCACATGACCACCGTCGACGTGACCGACGCCAAGGCGGTCACCGCCGCGGCCAACGCCGCCATCGGTCAGATGGGCAAGGTCGACATCCTGGTGAACAATGCCGGCATCGCCGGTGCGAGCAAGATGACCTGGGAGTACACGCCCGAGGAATGGCGTAAGGTCATCGACATCGACCTCAACGGCCCGTTCCTCTGCGCGCGCGCCATCGTGCCCGGGATGATCGCCCAGAAATACGGCCGCATCATCAACACGGCCTCGATCGCCGGCAAGGAGGGCAACCCCAACGCCGCCGCCTACAGCGCCGCCAAGGCCGGCCTCATCGGCCTGACGAAATCGCTGGGCAAAGAGCTCGCCCAGGCCGGGGTGCTGGTCAATTGCATCACGCCGGCCGCCGCCAAGACCGAGATCTTCAACCAGATCAGCGAGCAGCATATCCAGTACATGCTTTCCAAGATCCCGATGGGCCGCTTCGTCGAGGTCAACGAGATCGCCGCCCTGGCCGCCTGGCTGGCCTCGGAGGATTGCAGCTTCACCACCGGCGGTGTGTTCGACATCTCCGGCGGCCGCGCCGTCTACTAAGCCGATGGCCCTTACCGCGCGCGATCTCGCCCGGGCCCGCAAACAGCTCTACACCGCCGTTCTCTCGGACGTGCTGGATGGGCTGGGCTATCGCCAGCAGGCGATGAGCCCCAACATCCGCCCGCTCGACGATACGCTGGTGATGTGCGGCCGGGCCCGCACCGCGCTCTACCGCGAGGTGTTCCATATCGCCAAGGGCAATCCCTACGAGCTGGAGATCGCGCTGATCGACGACCTGAAGGCAGGCGATGTGGCCATCATGGCCTGCGGCGGCTCGCCGCGCATCGCACCGTGGGGCGAGCTGCTGTCGACCGCGGCACGGGCCCGCAAGGCCGCCGGCTGCCTGACCGACGGACTAACCCGCGACGTCAGCTATATCCGCAAGATGAAGTTCCCGGTCTTCCACAGCGGCATCGGTCCGCTCGATTCCAAGGGCCGCGGCGAAGTCGCCGCTATCGACGTGCCGGTCGAGGTGGCCGGCGTACACATCGAGCCGGGCGACCTGGTGTTCGGCGACGTCGACGGCGTGGTCGTGGTGCCGAAGAAGATCGAGGGAAAGGCGCTCGCCCTCGCCTTCAAGAAGGTGGCCAGCGAGAACACCGTGCGCGCCGAGCTCAAGCGCGGCGACAAGCTCCGGGCGGTGTTCGCTCGTCACGGCATCCTTTAGACCGGCTCAGCGGTACCAGAGCTTCGGCAGGTACATCACCATATCCGGCCAGTAGGTCACCAAGCCGAGGGTGATCAGCAGCGGGACCATGAAGGGCAGCACAGCCCTGGTCGCGCGCTCGAACGATATGCCCGCTATTCGCCCGAGGATAAAGACGATGATGCCGACCGGCGGCGTCAGCAGCCCGATCATCAGGTTGAAGACCATGATGACGCCGAAATGAATCGGATCGACACCAATCTTTTCCATCAGCGGCAGCATGATCGGCGTGAGGATCAGGATGCAGGGCACCGGCTCCATGGCCAGACCCACGAGAAGCAGAAAGACATTGACCAGAAGCAGGATCAACCAGGGCCGCTCGGTGATCGCCAGGACCATATCGGCGATCTGGTCGGCGATCTTGGTTGTGGTGATCAGCCAGCCGAAGATTTCGGAGCCGGCGACGATCAGCAGCACCACGGCGGTGATCTCCACCGTCTCGATCGAGACCTTGGCCAGCGCCTTGAAGGTCAGCGAACGATAGACGACGAAGCCGAGAAAGAGGGCATAGACGCAGGCGACGATGGCGGCCTCGGTCGGCGTAAAGACACCGATGCGCATACCGCCGATCAGGATCACCGGCGTCATCAACGGCAGGAAGGCGCGCACGGTCTGACGGCCCAGCTCCCCCAGGCGGAACTTCGCGTCGCGGTGATAGCCACGCACATGCGCGAAGTAACCGACCATGCACATCAGCATGGCGGCCAGAAGGAGGCCCGGAAAGATGCCGGCGACGAAAAGCTGCCCGATGGAGGCGTTCGCCGTCAGGCCGTAGAGCACCATAGGCAGCGAGGGTGGCAGGAGGGGGCCGAGAATCGACGAGGCCGCAGTCACGCCGACGGCAAATTCGGGATCGTAGCCGTGATCCTTCATGGCCTTGATCTCGATCGTGCCGAGACCCGCCGCATCGGCAACCGCGGTGCCCGACATGCCGGCAAAAATTACCGAGCCGACGATATTCACCTGGCCGAGACCGCCCTTCATCCAGCCGACCAGGGCGACAGCGAAGCTATAGATGCGCTCGGTGATGCCCGCCGTGTTCATCAATAGGCCGGCCATGATGAAGAAAGGAACACACATCAACGGAAACGAATTAACGCCGTCGGCCGTGCGATGAAGCACGGCCAGCAACGGAATCCGCTCGTCGATGAAGACGAACAGCATCGACGCTCCGCCGAGCGACAAGGCGACCGGAAACCCGATCGCCATCAGGACGAGAAACGATCCGAGGAGGAGGGTCATAGCGCTGGCCCCACCCCGGCAATCATCAGTTCGCTCGACTTTGTCCGCCAGTGCCGCACGATCAACTGGATCGAGCGGATGGTCATGACGGCGTAGCCGAAGAACACCCCGCCGTAGACCCAGCTCAAGGGCCAGCTCACCACCGCCATGTACTGGAACTGCATGATCAGCATGACCTCGTAGGCGAGATATGTGCTGAGAGCCAGGAAAGCGATGCGCATGGCATCGACAATCAGCGCCAGGATGAGACAGGAACGGTGACTGATCAGCGTATAGAGGAACTCGATCTGGATGTGCGAGTTCTTGCGCACCGCCATCGCCGAGCCGATGAAGGTGAGGCAGATCAGCAGGTAGCTCGAGATCTCCTCCGTCCAGGCCAGCGAATTATTGAAGAAGTAGCGGGTGACGACCTGGAGAAAAACGAATGTCGACATCACCCAGAGGATGGCGACCGAGATCCAGTCCTCGACACCATGATCGCCGTAGCGGAAACGCGCGACATCGTCGGCAAACCCCGCGTCGGCGGCGCCCTCTTCGAGGGCCTTTTTCATTGTGTTCGTGTTGTCGCTCATGCACCCCCCTGGCGCAATGCGCTGGACATTTCACGTGACGGCCTGCCGAGAGGCAAGCAAGAATTGCCCGCAGAACGGGAGAAACGCGCGCTATGGCAAAAATCACACGGGTCGAGATCCAGCAGGTCGATCTGCCGCCGAAGGTCCGGCGCACCGACGCCATCCAGGCCTTCCTGACCCAGGAGACACCGATCGTCCGCATCTTCACCGACGATGGCGCCGACGGCACCGGCTACACTTATACGATCGGCCAGGGTGGCTCCTCGATCATCGGCCTGCTGCGCGATCACATGGGGCCGTGGCTGATCGGCCGCGACCCGGCGATGGTCGAGGAACTGTGGAAGGGTCTTTACTTCTTCACCCACGCCACCTCGGTCGGCGGCATCACCGCCTTTGCCCTGGCGGCCGTCGATACGGCGCTCTGGGATCTGCGCTGCCGGCGGGCGGGGCTGCCGCTGCACGTCATGGCCGGAGGCGCCCAGCGCCGCGTGCCCCTCTACACGACCGAGGGCGGCTGGCTGCATCTCGAGCCGCAGGCCCTCGTCGACCAGACGCTGGGAGCGAAAGCGCAGGGGTTCCGGGGTGCGAAGATCAAGGTCGGCCGGCCGCACGTCGCCGAGGACATGCGTCGGCTCCGGGCCGTTCGCGATGCCGTGGGCCCCGATTTCGAGATCATGGTCGACGCCAACCAGGCCTTCACCGTCGCCGAGGCCATCCGCCGGGCCCGCCACTACGAGAGCGTCGACCTCGCCTGGTACGAAGAGCCGCTGCCAGCCGAAGATCTCGACGGGCATGTACGGCTGTCGCAGTCGACGTCCCTGCCGATCGCCGTGGGCGAGTCGCTCTACCATCCCTCTCACTTCCGGGAATACCTGCAGCGCCGCGCCTGCTCGATCATCCAGGCGGATGTCGGCCGCATCGGCGGCATCACGCCCTGGCTCAAATGCGCCCATCTGGCCGAGAGCTTCAACGTGGCGATCTGCCCGCATTTCCTGATGGAGTTGCATGTCGGCCTGTGCGCGGCGGTGCCGAACGCGGCCTGGGTCGAGTACATCCCGCAGCTCGACGACCTGACGACCAGCCGGATGGCGATGGCGGAGGGTCACGCCGTGCCGTCGGAGAAGCCGGGCCTCGGCATCGAGTGGGACTGGGCGGCGATCGAGAGGAATCGCACCGGCGCGCCCGCGATCATCCGCTGAGGCTCGTTCCCAAGCAAAACGGGCGGCAGCCTGAGGCCGCCGCCCGTCGCTTCTAGCCCGGCCGATCAGCTACCCGAGCGGGTGCCGAGGGCCTGCATGCGGTCGTACTGCTGCTGCGTCCAGCCGGCGCCGGCAGCGGCGTCGTTGTGCAGCGGCTTGGCGGCGGCGATGAACGCGGCCTTGTCCGGCACCACCACAGCCTTGCCCTGCGCCTTGAACCAGTCAGCGAGCTCCTGCTCGGACTTGCGGATCGCCATGGTCGCCCGGCCGGCGGCTTCCTGGAAGATCGCCGTGAAGGTCTCGCGCTCCGGCGGCGTCAGCTTGCGCCACAGCGGACCACCGATCACCGTCACGAGGTTGTCGAGCATGTGCTCGGTCAGGTTGATGTGGGTCTGCACTTCGTAGAACTTCTTGGCCTGGATCGTCGGCAGCGGGTTCTCCTGGCCGTCGACGGTCTTGTTCTGCAGGGCGAGGTAGACTTCGGCGAAGGCGATCGGCGTTGCGTTGGCGCCCACGGCCTTGGCGTACATCTGGTAGAGCGGCGCCTGCGGGATGCGCAGCTTCATGCCCTTCATGTCGTCCGGCTTGTTGATCGCCTTGTTGGCGGTCGTGTGCCGGGCGCCGTAGTAGGTCAGCGCCGCGATCTTGTTGCCGGTAACCTTGTCGTAGCCGTCAGCCAGCTCCTTGAAAAGGTCGCTCTTCGCATACGCTTCCCAATGCGCGAAATCGCGGAACATGTAGGGCGCGTTCGAGATGGCGATCGGCTTGTAGTTGTTACCGACGAAGGTCGTGCCGGTGTAGATGATGTCGATCGTGCCCAGCGGCAGGGCCTGGTTGATCGCCGGCTCGTTGCCCAGCTGCGAGGCCGGAAAGACGTCCATCGTGTACTTGTTGTTGGTGCGCTTGGCGATCTCCTGCGCCGCCCACAGCATCTCGGTGTGGTAGGGCTCGTTGATCTCGTAGACGTGGCCGAATTTCAGCTTGGTCTGGGCGAGCGCCGGGCTGGCAAACGCCACCGCCGCCGCGACGGCCGCGCCGAGATAGAGGGCATTACGAGTGTGCATTGTTCACTCCCTGTTGAGTTGAATTGCCTGATTGGTTGACCGCGACGCTATTGCCGGCCGGGGGCAGAGTCAACCGGATTGGTCAGGTCATCGTACAAGTAGGCTGATTAAAATCCCAAGAGCGGTCCATGCCCGCTCGCTGGAGTTCCTCGCCGCCTCTAGAGGTTGAAGCCGCCGTCGATCTCGATGCAGGTGCCGGTGGCGTAGGAGCTTTCATCGGAGGCGAGGAACAGGATCGCCGCGGCGATCTCCTCGGCCGTGCCAAGTCGGCCCATCGGCTGGCGCCCGATGAAGTCCTTGCGCGCCTGCACCGGGTCGGCAAAGGCATTGATCCGCTGAGCCAGCGACGGGGTGTCGATCGTGCCCGGCGCAATCGAGTTGCAGCGGATGCCCTTGCCGATGAAATCGGCCGCGATGGACTTGGTCAGGCCCATGACCGCCGCCTTGCTGGTGCCGTAGACGAAGCGGTTCGGCAGGCCGCGGATCGTCGAGCAGCCAGAGGCGACGTTGACGATGGTGCCCTTGCCCTTGGCCAGCATGCCCGGCAGGAAGGCCTTGCAGGTCCAGAACATCGAGCGGACGTTGATATTGAGGGTGAAGTCCCAGGCCTTGTCGTCGCAGTCCAGGATCGAGCCGTGATGGACGTAGCCGGCCGCGTTGAGCAGGACGTCGATGGTGCCGATCTCCTTGGCCGCCGCCTCGATCGCCTGCCTGTCCGTGACGTCGAGCTTGCGGGTGGTGATCCCGCTGGTGCCGGCCAGCTCCTTGAGGCCCTTCTCGTCGATATCCGTGGCAATGACCTTGGCCCCCTCGCGGGCGAAGGCCTGGGCGCTAGCCTTGCCGATCCCCGCCGCCGCCGCTGTGACCAGGGCCGTCTTGCCTTGCATGCGTCCGCTCACGTGCCGTCCTCCAGCTTCGAGACATTCTAAAAAGCGGGCAACTCTAAGGGGTTACCTCCGCCGCTGGCAAGCGTGGCGCCGCCCGGTGCGAAGCCCTATATTCACCCGCCTATCCCGGAGCCCGCTGATTCATGGCCGATATCGCCAAGCTTACGATTCGTCTGAATCCCGCCGACAACGTCGTCGTGGCGCGGGCCGATCTGCTGCCTGGAACCCCGATTCCGGGCGAGAACGTGACGGTCAGGGCCCGCGTCCCGGTCGGCCACAAGCTGGCCACCAGGACCATCGCCAAGGACGAGCCGGTGCTGCGCTATTCGCAGATCATCGGCTTCGCCACCACGGCCATCGCGGCCGGCGAGCATGTCCATACCCACAACTGCGAGATCCGCGACTTCGCCCGCGACTACGCCCACACGACGCTGGCCAAGCCGACCCAGTACTTCAACGAGCCCGCCACTTTCCAGGGCTATGTCCGGGGCGACGGCCGCGTGGCCACGCGCAACTACATCGGCATTCTCACCTCGGTGAACTGCTCGGCCGGCACGGCGCGCTACATGGCCGACGCCTTCCGCATCAACCCGATCACCGGCGACCGCGGCCTGCTCAACGACTTCCCCAACGTCGACGGCGTCGTGGCCCTGACCCACAAGACCGGCTGCGGCATGGCCGCCGAAGGTGACGGCATGGACCTGCTGCGCCGGGTTACTGCCGGCTACGCCCGCCATCCGAACTTCGCCGCGGTGCTGGTCGTCGGTCTCGGCTGCGAGACGAACCAGATCGGCGGCCTGATGCAGGCCGAGAAACTGTCGGAAGGCCGCTTCCTGCAGACCATGACCATCCAGGAGACAGGCGGCGCCGCCAAGACCGTTCGTGACGGGGTAGCCCGCATCCGCGAGCTCCTCCCCGAGGTCAACAAGACCACGCGGCGCTCCGTCGCCGCCTCGCACATCACCATCGGCTTGCAGTGCGGCGGCTCGGACGGCTATTCCGGCATCACCGCCAACCCGGCGCTGGGGGCCGCTTCGGACCTCCTCGTGCGCCACGGCGGCACGGTGATCCTCTCCGAATCGCCGGAGACCTACGGCGCCGAACATCTCCTCACCCGCCGCGCGGTCAGCAAGGAAGTCGGCGAAAAGCTCGTGAATGTGATGAAGTGGTGGGAGGACTACACCGCCAAGCACGGCGGCACGATGGACAACAATCCCTCCCCCGGCAACAAGGCCGGCGGCATCACCACCATCCTCGAGAAGTCGCTGGGCGCCGCCGCCAAGGCCGGCTCCACCAACCTCGTCGACGTCGTCGGCTACGCCGAGCCGGTCACGGCCAAGGGCTTCGTCTTCATGGACACGCCGGGCTACGACCCGGTCGCCGCCACCGGCCAGGTCGCCGGCGGCGCCAACATGATCTGCTTCACCACGGGGCGCGGCTCGGTCTATGGCTGCAAGCCCGCCCCTTCGATCAAGCTCGCCACCAACACGCGGCTCTACGAGCGCCAGGGCGACGACATGGACATCAACTGCGGCACCATCGTCGACGGCTCCGAGACCGTCGAGCAGTGTGGGCAGCGGATCTTCGAGCTCATCCTGCGCACGGCATCGGGCGAGCCCACCAAGAGCGAGAAGATGGGCTTCGGCGACGACGAGTTCGCGCCCTGGGTCGTCGGCGCGACGATGTGAGCGCCGCCTGCATTTCAACGAAAGCGTATTTCTGATGACATTCATTCATGCCGTGGTCGACTCATGCCCGTAAAGAACCGTCCCATCGAACGGCTGCGCAATATCGGCCACGTCACCGCCTACGACCTCAAGGAGGTCGGCATCCCGGACGAGAAGACGCTGCACGAGCTCGGCGCCATCGCCGCCTTTCAGCGTCTCAAGGAGCTACGGCCACGGCACTACACGGTCGTTGGCCTGTGGGCCCTGGCGGGCGCCATCCACGACTGCCCGTGGAACCAGCTGCCGCCCGAGGTAAAGAAGAAGCTGGATGCCGGCATCGAGGCGAAGCCCAATGGCGGGGCTGCTTCCACCAAGGGCAAGACCGCCAAGCCCAAGGTCACCAAGACCGCCAAACCCAAGCGCGCGGCCAAGCGGGCCTGAGCCCGCCACCCTTCCTGCCATTCACGCTGAAAAGGACCGGCGCCCGGAATCAGGGCGCGGCGTTTTCCGGCGCGCAGGCCATGGCCGGACGGTAACCGGCGGCGAAAGCGGCCACCACAGAGCGCGGCGTCAGCACCGCGACCGGCGCCTCCGGCCAGCCCGGCCGCCTGTCGCGATAGCCGGACGGCGACCAGCGCAAAAGCCCTTCACCGGCTAAAAGCCAGACCTCGCCCTCCTCGACGATCATCGCGCCCTCCGGCAGGTCGCCCAGACGGGCCTGCCAGGTCGTACGCGGCCGGGCAATCCGCTCGGCGTGCAATTGGTCATCGACGGGGTGGATCGGCGCCGCCGCGTCGCCGCCATTCGCCGCACACCACAGGCGCTTGAAACGCACGTAGTCCTGCCGCCGGCATTCGCCGCAGGGCCGATGGCCCGCCGCGAAGGCGGTGGCCTCGTCGAGGAAGAACAGCTCGGTCCAGCGGCCCGGCGTCATGATCTCCCGGTGCCGGCCTTTGAACTCGAGCAGGCAGGCGATCCAGGCTCGTGTCGTCCAGCGCCGGCGCGTCAGGACGCGCTGCCTGTTGTGCAGGACACCGCGGTTGCCCGTGAGTGTGCCGCGGGCTGGCGTGGCAATCAGGTCGCCGAACGGGGTTACCCGGTTCTGAAACGGCATGGCGCACTCTAGCCCAACCTTCCCGCTTGGCCGAAGCCCGGGCCGCCCCCATAATCCGCCGCCATTCAACAAGGGGAATGCCGATGCCGACCGATATGTTCTCGCTCAAGGGGCGCGTGGCGCTCGTCACCGGCTCGTCGCGCGGTCTCGGCTTCGGCATGGCCAAGGCGCTGGGCCAGGCCGGCGCCAAAATCTATCTACACGGCCGCGACACCAAGGCGCTGGCCGCCAAGCAGGCCGAGCTCAAGGCCGCCGGCATCGCCGCCGAACAGATGGCCTTCGACGTCACGGATGAGGCCGCAGCCAAGGCGGGGATCGAGAAGGTGGCCCAGGAGAACGGCGGCAAGCTCGACATCCTGGTCGCCAATGCCGGCATCAACATCCGCCAGCCGATCCTCGAGTACAAGACGGCCGACTTCAACACGGTGATCGCCACCAACCTCACCTCGTGCTTCGTCATGGCGCGCGAGGCGGCCAAGCCGATGGTCAGGAACGGCTGGGGCCGCATCATCAACACGACCTCGATCATGGGCATCGTCGGGCGGCCCAACATCTCGGCCTACTGCGCCGCCAAAGCGGGGCTCGACTCCCTGACCCGCCAGATGGGCGTGGAGCTGGCCAAGACCGGCGTGACGGTCAACGCCATCGCCCCCGGCTTCTTCGACACCGAGCTCAACGCGCCGCTCAAGGCGAACCGGGAGTTCTACGAAGGCACGTCGAAGCGCACGCCGATGGGACGATGGGCCCAGCCCGAGGAACTCGGCGGCGCCGTGGTCTTCCTCGCCTCGCCGGCCGCCTCTTACGTCACCGGCCACACGCTGGTGGTCGATGGCGGGTTGACCGCGGCGATGATGTGACGCTGCTGCGTCACCCCGGACCAGCGAGCCCTTCAAGGGCGAGCGCCGATCCGGGGTCCAGCATAATTCTGCGCGCTTACGCGCACTTTATTCATTGAGTCTGGACCCCGGCCTTCGCCGGGGTGACAAGAACGCTAAGCAATAGCGCGCTAGGCCTACCCCGGGGTGACAGCGTGAAGGTGGCGGTCGCCTGCACTCACGCGTTCGGCCTGAGATCGTCCTCGATGAAGGCGTTGATGATCGCCTCGATCGAGGCGTCGGATTCGAAGCCCATCGAGCGGGCACGTGCCGAGTTCAGCCGGCCGGGCCAGGTGGCGACGATGGCCTGGATGCGCGGTTCGATCTGCCACTTGATGCGGCCGTAGGCGTCGCTGCCCGCCACCTTCTTCAGGCCCTCGGCCATCTCGTTCACCGAGACGTCGAGCGAGGGAAGGTGCAAAGCGCGGTTCGAGCCCCAGGCCGAGCCCGGCAGATCGTGAGCGCGCAGGAAGGCTTCGACCGTCTTGCGCGGGCTGAGCAGCGGCATCATCGTCTTGGGATCGACCGGGCACACCGCCTCCTGGCCGGAGAGCGGCTCGCGGATGATCGACGAGGCGAAGGTCGAGGCGGCGAGGTTCGGCTTGCCCGGCCGCACCACGATGGTCGGCAGGCGCAGGGCGCGGCCGTCGATGAAGCCCTTGCGGGTGTAATCGTTGAGCAGCAGCTCACCCATCGCCTTCTGCGAGCCGTAGGAGGTCTGCGGCCGCAGCGGAAAATCGTCGGGGATGACCGCCGGCATGTCGCCGCCGTAGACCGCCACCGACGAGGTGAAGACCACGCGCGGCTTGCTGCCCAACGCGCGGCAGGCATCCAGCACGACGCGGGTGCCGTCGAGGTTCACCCGGTAACCCAGATCGGTGTCGGCCTCGGCGCCCGCACTGACGATGGCGGCGAAGTGGAAGACGCTGCCCGTCCCCGGCGCGATCAGGGTCTTCATCAGGGCCGGGTCATAGACCTCGCCCTGGGTGTAGGTGACGCGCGGGTCCTTGGGCAGGTCGGCCGTCGGCACCACATCGAGCACGACGATTTTGTCGACCTTGGTCTGCTGCCCATCAGCGCCGGCCAGCGTGCCGCGCTTGAGGATCGCCTTGACCAGCTTCTTGCCCAGCATACCGGCGCCGCCGGTGACCACGACCTGCATCGTTTCCTCGCTTTGTTAAGGCGTCTCTATAGCCGATGCGGCCGGCCGCCCGCTATAACCTCGATATCGGCGGCGAAGGAGTATCGCAACATGACGGGCGTGGTTCTGGTGACGGGTGCGGGACGGGGTATCGGGGCCGCGATTGCGCGCATGGCTGGCCAGCGCGGCTACAAGGTGGGCGTCAACTATTCGCGCAGCGCCGACGACGCCAACAGGGTCGTCGCGGATATCGAGCGCGCCGGCGGCAAGGCCATCGCCATCAAGGCCGATGTCGGCGAGGAGAAGGACGTCCAGGCGATGTTCGAGGCGATGGACCGGGCCTTCGGCCCCGTCACCGCTCTGGTCAACAACGCCGGCATCCTGGGCAAGCCCACCTCGTCGGCGAAGCTCGGCTCCGACCTCGTCAGCGAGGTGCTGCGGGTCAACGTCACCGGCACGCTGCTGTGCGCGCGCGAGGCCATCCGCCGCATGTCGCCGCCCACCGGCACGGGCGGGGCGATCGTCAATATCGGCTCGATCGCGGCGCGCACCGGCGGCATGTCCGGCTGCGTCACCTACGCCGCCTCCAAGGGCGCCGTCGACTCCCTGACCACCGGTCTCGCCAAGGAATTCGGCCCGCTCAACATCCGGGTCAACTGCATCCGGCCCGGCCTGATCGAGAGCGACATCCACGACGTGGCGACCGGCGGCATCGAGGCCTCGCGCAAGGCCGCCAAGGCGACGGTCCCGCTCGGCGGCCGCATGGGCCAGCCGAGCGAGATCGCCACCATGGCGCTGTGGCTGATGTCGGACGAGGCGTCCTACGTCACCGCCGCGGTCTACGACGTTTCGGCCGGGCGCTAGAAAAACTGTCACCCCGGACCAGCGAGCCCCTTCAAGGGCGAGCGCCGATCCCACGCGCAACGCCTTTGGCGTTGGCGCGCTTGGGTCCAGCACAAAGCTGCGCGCTTACGCGCACATCATATTAAGACTGGACCCGGCCTTCGCCGGGGTGACGTCCGGAATGCGGGGCTGGCCCCTTACACCCGCGCCTCCAACACCAGATTGAACGGTGACTGCTTCGCCGTCCGCACCTTGCTGAAGCCTGCCTGCCGAAGCACCTCGTTGAGCTGGCGCGGGCCCGCCTGGGCGCCCAGCGCGTGGGTGCCCTGCTCCGAGACGGCGTGGGCGCAGCACATGGTGGTCGAGGCGGCGTAGTAGAGCCGGCCGACCGGGTTGATGTTGTCTTCCACCCGGTCATTGGCGAAGGGCTCGACCAGCATCACCGCGCCGTCTTTTGCCAGCGCGTTCGCCGCGTGCTTGGCCGCGTCGACCGGCCTGCCCATGTCGTGCAGGCAATCGAAGAAGCAGATCAGGTCGTAATCCTGCTTCGCGTAGGCGTCGGACTTCGCGACCTCGAAGGTCACGCGGTCCGCGACACCCGCTTCCCGGGCCAGAAGGCGCGCCGCGGCGATCGAGCCATCGTGCACGTCGAAGCCCCAGAAGCGGCTTTCCGGAAAGGCCTGGGCCATGAGGATGGTGGAATGGCCGTGGCCACAGCCGACATCGGCGACACGAGCACCCTTCGTCAGCTTCGCGGTGGCGCCGTCGAGCGCCGGCAGCCACTCGCTCACCAGGCTCGCGTTGTAGGCGTTGCGATAGAACGCCGCGACGCCGCAGAACAGCCGCTCGTCGTGCTCGCCCCAGCTCACGCCCTTGCCGGTCCGGAAGGATTCCAGGGCCTTCTTCTCGTCCGCCCACATCGAGGCCACGCACTGCCAGGCGTGCGGCAGGAAGACCGGGCTCTTGTCGTCGGCCACGATAGCCGCCTGCTCGGGGGTCAGCTCGTAGGTGCCTGAGGACGCGTGATAGTCGACATAGCCGCCCGCGACCTGGGAGTTGAGCCATTCGCGCACGTAGCGCTCGGCACAGCCGCTGCGCCGGGCGACTTCCTGCGAGCTGAGCGGGCCCGCGCCCATCATCGCCTTGTAGAGCCCGAGCTTGTCGCCGAGGCTGACCATGACGCCGCCATAGCCTGCCGAGAGATCGCCGAAGAGGCGGCCGACGAGAGTGTCGAGTTTCTGATGATCGATTGCCATTCCATGTTCTCCTTGCCATTCCGGCACGGGGGGTGTGCCGGAAGGCGCGGACAATGGCGGCTGACGCCCTCGAGGGTGAGTGCGGAACTGGCCAGCACCGGTCCATTTGTGCCAAAAGCGCCGCATGACCGGTCGAAATCAGCCGCTGCATGTCAGCCTCGTGGCGATCCCCGAGGCAGCGATGTCGACGCTCCTCGGCATCCATGACGTACTCAGCTCCTTCCCCCTGTTCTCCGGCCGGGATTCGGCCCTCCCCACGACTCCGCCTTTCACCGTAGAGATTGTCGGTCGGGAGCGAGGACCGATCCGGCTAGCCAACGGCCTGACTCTCGAGGCCCGCCGCGGCATCAGCGAGATTCGCAAATCGGACATCGTCATCGCCCCGTCCATGATCGTGGCCGAGGCCGGCTGGCGTACCGGCCGTTACCCCGAGCTCGTCGATTGGGTGGCGCGCATGCACGCGCAGGGCGCCCTGCTCTGCTCCGCCTGCTCCGGCGTCTTTCTGCTGGCCGAGACCGGTGCCTTCGACGGCCATCCGACAACGGTCCACTGGGGCTACGCCGAGCACTTCGCCAAGGCGTTCCCCGCGGTTCCGCTGCAGCCCGAGCGTGTCCTGGTCACCGCCGGCGAGCGCGACCGGCTGGTCAGCTCCGGCGCCTCCACCAGCTGGCACGATCTCGTGCTCTACCTGATCGTGCGCTACGTCGGCGCCACCGCCGCGCAATCCATTGCCCGCTTCTTTGCCCTGCAATGGCATCACGAGGGGCTGGCGCCCTACATCATGTTCGAGGGACGCCAGAACCACGGGGATGCCGCGGTGGCCGACGCGCAGGCCTGGCTGACCCGGCATTTCTCCGTCGCCGCCCCGGTCGAGGAGATGGTGAAGCGTTCCGGTCTGGCGGAGCGCACCTTCAAGCGGCGCTTCACCCAGGCGACGGGCTGCACGCCGATCGACTACGTGCAGCGGCTGCGGGTGGAGGACGCCAAGCGCCGGCTGGAGCGCACCGAGGCGCCGGTCGACGAGATCAGCTGGCGCGTCGGCTACGAGGATCCCGCCTTCTTCCGGCGGCTGTTCAAGCGGCTGACCGGTCTCGCCCCCGGCGCCTATCGCCGCCGCTTCCAGGTGCCCGCCTATGCCCAGTCGCCGGGCCGGCGCAAGCGCGGAGCCTGACTATTCCTTGACCGCGCCGGTCAGGCTCGAGACGTAGTGCTCGACGAAGAACGAGTAGAGGATCGCCACCGGCAGCGAGCCGAACAGCGCGCCCGCCATCAGCGCGCCCCAATGGTAGACGTCGCCCTCGACCAGCTGCGTCAGCACGCCCACCGGCACCGTCTTCTGCTCCGAGGACGAGATGAAAGCCAGGGCGTAGATGAACTCGTTCCACGACAGGGTGAAAGCGAAGATGCCGGCCGAGATCAGGCCCGGCACGGCCAGCGGCAGGGTGATCTGCCAGAGGATCTGGATGCGCGTCGCGCCGTCGATCAGGGCGCATTCCTCGAGCTCGTAGGGGATGGACTTGAAATAGCCCATCAGCAGCCAGGTGCAGAACGGAATGAGGAAGGTCGGGTAGGTGAGGATCAGCGCCCAGTTGGTGTCGTAAAGGTCGAGCCCGTAGACCATGGTGGCCAGCGGGATGAACAGGATGCTCGGCGGCACCAGGTAGGCGAGAAAGATCAGCAGACCGGTGATCTGCGCGCCCTTGAATCGCAGGCGGACGATGGCGTAGGCGGCCAGCACGCTGGCAAAGATCGACACGAAAGTCGCCGAGACGGCGATGATCATCGTGTTGAGCAGCCACTCGGGATACTGGGTCTGGAACAGCAGCTTCTCGACATTGGCCAGGGTCGGACTGCCGATCCAGAACGGGTTGTGGTCGCGGAAATTGAACAGCTCGTCGTTCGGTTTGAACGTCGTCACCGTCATCCAGTAGAACGGAAAGAGCAGGACGAAGACGAAGATCGCCAGCGGCAGATAGACCGTGACCAGCTTGCGCTGGCGGGTCACCAGGAAGCCCATGCCCTGGGAATCGGTGGCATCGGGAGCCGCGTCGCGCGGCTTGGCGGGGCTGGCGGCGACGTCAGTCATCTTCAGACCCCTGCTGCCATTTCTTGCGCTGCAAGCCGTAGTAGCTGGACAGCGTGGCCACGACGAGGAAGGGGATCATGGCGACGGCGATCGCGGCGCCCTCGCCCAGGCGGCCGCCGGGGATCGCACGCTGAAAGGCGAGTGTCGCCATCAGATGTGTGGCGTTGACCGGCCCGCCGCGGGTGACGGCGTAGATCAGCTGGAAATCGGTGAAGGTGAAGAGCACGGAGAAGGTCAGCACGATCGACAGGATGGGCATCAGCATCGGCACGGTGACGTGCCGGAACCGCTGCCAGGAGGTGGCGCCGTCGAGAGCCGCGGCCTCGTAGAGCGAGGGCGAGATGGTCTGCAGTCCGGCCAGCAGGCAGATCGCCACGAAAGGAATGCCGCGCCAGACATTGGCGGCGATCACCGACCAGCGCGCGTTCCACGGCTCGCCGAGAAAGTCGATATAGCCGTCGATCAGGCCGAATTTCGTCAGCGCCCAGGAGATGATCGAGAACTGCGCGTCGTAGATCCACCAGAAGGCGATGGCCGACAGCACGGTCGGGATGATGTAGGGCAGCAGGATGATGGCCCGGATGAAGGCCTTGAACGGCATGCTGTTGTTGAGCAGCAGCGCCAGCCAGAGACCGAGGCCGAATTTCAGGACGGTGGCGACCGCCGTGTAAAAGATCGTGTTGAAGACCGACAGCAGGAAGACGCTGTCGCCCAGCAGCGATTCGTAGTTCTCCAGGCCGATGAACACGCCTTCGCGGCCGATGCGCGTATCGGTGAAGCCGAGCCAGACGCCAAGGCCCAGCGGATAGGCCAGAAACGTGAGCAGGATGCCCAGCGCCGGCAGCATGAACAGGAACGACAGGACACGCCGGTCGTCCAGCATGTCGGCCAGCGTGCGCCTCGGCGAAAGCGCCGAAACCTCGCGCGGTGTCGTGGATACAGTCGTCACGGAAAGCTCAGGCTGCAAAAATAGGGAGGGCGGCCAAGCCGCCCTCCCCGTGCTTCTGACTTAGACCTTGTAGTAGCGCTCGGCGCGCTTCTGGGCTTCGGCCGCCGCCTCGACCGGCGACTTGGCTCCCGAGCAGACCGAGGCGATCATGTTGACCATGATGAAGTCGGCCAGCACGCCCGCCGAGGCATAACCCAGCGAACCCGAATAGCTCGGCCACAGCATGTTCTTCATCGTGTCGCGGTACGGCGTGTGCTTCGGATCCACCGTCCAGATCGAGGACTTCTCGTAGGCCTTCAGCGGATGGCTGAAGTAGCCGATCGAGGCCGTCTGCCACGGCTCGTACTGCTCCTTCTCCATCATGAAGCGGATGTAGTCCTTCGCGGCGTTGGGGAACTTCGTGTACCTGAAGACCATCGCCGGCACCGTGAGGTTCACCTCGGTCGGCCTGCCGATCGGCCCGATCGGATAGTTGGCGTGCTCGATGTCGAGAGCCATCTCCTTGAGCTTCGGATCGTTCGACGTCTTGGCTGCGTAATAGACCGAGATGCCGTTGTTGGTCAGGCTGAGCTGGCCGTCGACGAACGCCTTGTTGTTGTTGATGTCGAGCCAGGACAGCGTGCCCGGGATGAAGGTGTCGTAGAGCTGCTTGACGTATTCGAGCGCCTTGATCGTCTCCGGGCTGTTGATGACCACCCGGTCGCGATCGTCGACCATCTTGCCGCCGTGGCTCCAGACCAGCCAGTGGCACCAGCCGTTGGCATCACCGACGGCGTTGCCGAGCGCGAAGCCGGCGGGCGTGCCCTTGGCCTTGAGCGCCTTGCAGCACTCCAGCAGCCCCGGGAAATCGTTCGGGAACGAGTTGAACCCGGCCGCGGCGAGGTGCGACTTGCGGTAGACCATCTTCGAGCCCGGCGAGCCGAGAACCACCGAGATCTGGTTCCGGCCGCGCGTGCTGAACTTCTTGGCGACGTCGTACCAGCCGTCATACTTCTTATCGAGGTAGTTGTAGACGTCGCTCAGGTTCAGGAGCTTGTCGGGGTACTGGTGCGCGTCGTCGTACCAGGCGTAGACGATGTCGGGACCGCGGCCGACGTTGGCCGCCACCGCCGACTTCGGACGCAGATCTTCCCAGCTCTCGCTGTCCACACGGACCTCGACGCCGGTCATCTGCTGATACTTCTTGGTGTTCTCCAGCCACACGGTCTCGTCGCCCTGGACGAACTTGGAGGGCCGCAGGACGCGCAGCTTGGCGCCCTTCTCCGGCGTGAGCTTGAGCTCGGTCGCGGCCTGGGCCTGCGCCTCGCCGGCAGCGGAAACGACCGCGGCACCCGCGACCGCGCCCGCACCGATTTTCAGTGCATCGCGTCTGTTGAAGTCATTCATGAGCAATCCTCCTTTGGGGATCAAGGTTTCTTGCGTTTGTTGTTACAAGTGTCGCCCGGACTGGGCGTCGAACAGATGAACGGAACCGGTCTGCGGCTTGAGCACGATCGGCGTGCCGGGCGCGAAATTGTGCCGCTCGGTGAATACCGCCGTCACCGGACCGGCCGAGGTGTCGACGAAGACCTGGGTTTCGGCGCCGGTCGGCTCGATCACCGTCACCTTGCCGGCCAGGCCCTCATTGCCGACCCCCAGCGTCAGGTGCTCGGGCCGCACGCCGACGATGATCGGCTGGCCGTCCTTGCCGCTGCCCAGACCCGGAACCGGCAGCACCTGACCGCCGGCCGTCTCGACCCGCGAGCCGGCCGCACCGTTGCGCAGCGTGCCGTTGATGAAGTTCATGGCCGGCGAGCCGATGAAGCCCGCGACGAAGGTGTTGGCCGGATTGTCGTAGAGCTCGAGCGGCGTGCCGATCTGCTCGACGATACCGTCATGCATGACCACGATGCGGTCGGCCATGGTCATGGCCTCGACCTGGTCGTGCGTCACGTAGATGGTCGTCGTCTTGAGGCGCTGGTGCAGCGCCTTGATCTCGGTGCGCATGGCGACGCGCAGCTTGGCGTCGAGATTGGAGAGCGGCTCGTCGAAGAGGAAGACCTGCGGGTCGCGCACGATGGCGCGGCCCATGGCCACGCGCTGGCGCTGGCCGCCGGAGAGCTGGCGCGGAAAGCGCTTCAGGTATTCCTTGAGATTGAGGATGCTCGCCGCCTTCTGCACGCGCTCGTCGATCAGCCTGGCGTCGGCCTTCCGCAGCTTCAGGCTGAACGCCATGTTGTCGTAGACGGTCATGTGCGGGTAGAGCGCGTAGTTCTGGAAGACCATCGCGACGTCGCGCTCTTTCGGCGGCAGGTTGTTCACCTCGCGCGCGCCGATGGCGTTCGACCCGCCGCTGATCTCCTCGAGCCCGGCCACCATGCGCAGCAGCGTCGACTTGCCGCAGCCCGACGGCCCGACGAGCACCACGAATTCGCCATCGGTGATGTCGATGTTGATGCCGTGGATGACCTTCGTGCTGCCGAAGGCCTTCTCTACGTCGCGAATAACGACAGCCGCCATGGGCTTCCCATCACTCCCTGTTTTCCCACCACTTTTTCATTTCTTGAAAATCGGTCCGGTGGTCTGACCGCTGGCGATCTAAGCCGGTTTGACCGCAACCTGCAAGCGCGAAAGATCAAGCTGCTCAAGGTTTACGCAATGCCGAAGACCCTTATCGGTGAGCGCGTCACGCACCGTGGCCGCGGCCTTGGAGCGCAGGTCGCGAACGCTCTCGGGGCTGTAGAAGGCGGCATGCGGAGACAGGAGTAGGCGGCCCGCCAGCCATGTCGGCTGCAGCCGCCAGGCGGCGATCAGCTCGTGATCGGGATCGGGCGGCTCCTGCGGCAGGACGTCGAGCGCCACGCCGCCGGGCCGGCCGGCGCGCAGCGCCGGAGCCACCGCATCGAGATCGACCACCGGCCCGCGCGCGGTGTTCACCAGGATCGCCCCCGGCTTCATGCGGGCGAGCTGCGCCGCCCCGATCAGCCCGCGCGTATCGGGAGTCAGCGGGCAATGCAGGCTGACCACGTCCGACTCGGCCAGCAGCTCGTCGAGGCTGCTCTTGCGCTCGTAGACGTCCTCGCGCACGTAAGGATCGTAGTAGAGCACGCGCATACCGAAGGCCCGGGCCCGGGCCGCCGCGGCGCGGCCGATCCGCCCGAGACCGACGATGCCGAAGCTCTGCACCTTCATGCGCCGGATCAGCGGCGCGGCGTCGAAGCGCCAGCCGGACACCGGATCGACGCTCAGGTACTCGTTGTAGCTGGCAAGGCCGCGCCGCAGCGCCAGCATCATGGCTATGGCGTGGTCGGCCACCTCGTCGGTGCCGTAATCCGGCACGTTGGACACCGGAATATTGCGCCGGCTCGCCGCCGCCACATCGACGTTGTCGTACCCGACACCGCCGCGCACGATGATCCTGCAGCGCTCCAGCTGGCCGATCGTCTCACCGCCGAGATGGAAGCGGTCGCTGGCGATAATCACGCCGTCGGCGCGCCGCCACGACTCAAGAGAGATCGCGGTGTAGTCGATCAGGCGATGGACCTCGAGCACGGCGCCCGGCTCGGCCAGCAGCGGCGCCAGCGCCTCGCGCTCGATATCGGCCTCGCCGGCGAACGGCAGATCGGGGATCAGCACACGCAAGGGAATTCAGCCTCCTGCCATCCGCAGCGCCGTTTCGGTGTCGATCACCGTGGCGTACTCGCCGCTCATGTTGGCCAGAGCCATGGCGTGCACCTCCGCCGCCGGCCAGCGTCGCCCGTCGAGGCCCGTCATGTCGACCGTCGCGGTCGCGTCGCTGACGACATGGGCACGAAATCCGAGATTGCCGGCCATGCGCGCCGTTGCCTCGACCGAATTATTGGTTCTGACCCCGGTGACCACCAGCGTCTCATGCCCGGCGGCGCGCAGCCGCGTCTCAAGATCCGTGCCGATGAAGGCGCTGTTGGTGCGCTTGCCGATGACCGCTTCACCTGGCTTTGGTGCGACTTCGGGCTTGAAGTCGTTGCCGACCTGCCCGGGGCGGTAAGGCGAATCAGGCAGGGTCGACTCGTGGCGCACGTGATAGACGGGTCGGCCGCTCGCCCGCCAGGCCGTCAGCAGGCGGACGATGTTCGCCTCGGCCTGCGGATTGTTGCGCGGCCCGCCCCAGCTCGCCTGCTCCATGGCGCGTTGCACGTCGATGATCAGCAGCGCCGCCGTTGCCGGGAGGCGCTCCGCGGTCACGAAAAGGCCGGTGCCAGGCGGTCGAGCGCGTCGGAGAGGCGCTGCGGGCTGGTGGCGAAGCACAGGCGCAGCCAGCCCTCGCCCTCCGGCCCGAAGGCGCTCCCGGGTGCCAGGCCGACTCCCGTCTGCTCGAGCACCTGCTTGGCGGTGGCCAGACTGTCGGTCATGCCGTCGACGCGGAAGAAGGCGTAGAACGCCGCCTCCGGCCGGGCGAGCTGGACGCGCTTCATGCTACCCAGGCGCTGCACCACCACCTCGCGCGCCCGGCGATACTCGGCGACGATCTCGCTGACGAAGTCCTCGCCCTGCTCGATCGCCACCACGCCGGCATCCTGGGCGAACATCGCCGGCCCCGACATGTTCATTTCCGTAATCTTGCCCAGCATGGAGGCGAGACCCGGAGGATGGATGATCCAGCCCAGCCGCCAGCCGGTCATGCACCAGGCCTTGGAGAAGCTGTTGACCACGATGATGGGATCGTCGGCGGTCGCCCCGTCGAGGGCGCTGGGTGCGCAAGGCCGGTCGTAGACGATGCGCTCGTAGACCTCGTCGGCGATGATCCAGATGCGCTTGCGGCGCGCAAACTCGCGCAGCGCCTGATGGTCGGCGGCCGTGGCCATCCAGCCGGTGGGATTGCCCGGCGAGTTGACGAAGATGGCGCGCGTGCGGCCGTCGCAGGCGGCGAACAGCCGGTCGAGATCGAGCTGCCAGCCCCGGTCGCCCGGGGTCAGGGCCACGCGGCGCACCTCGCCGCTGAGCACGACCTCGATGCCGTTGGCGCAGTTCGGCCAGACGGGCGTCACCATGACGACGTTGTCGCCCGGATCGATCAGCGTCTGCATCACCAGCATCAGCGCGTTGACGCCCGACGCCGTGACGGTCACGCGCTCGGGCCCGATCTTTCCCCCGTGCAGACGCGTGGCGTAACGCGCAATCGCCGCACGCAGCTCGGGAATGCCATTGTTCGCGGTGTAATAGGTGCGGCCCGCGGCCAGTGCGTTCGCCGCGGCGTCGCAGATGAATTTCGGCGTCGGCCTGTCGCCTTCGCCGAACCACAGCGCCGTGACGCCGGGCTTGCCCATGCCGATATTCGAGACCTCGCGGATGCGCGATCCCGGATAGCCCCCGATACTCTGCCGGACCGAAGCCGGCAGGTCGCCCGTCGCGCTGCTCAATGGCTTTCCCGCAGCTTCGGCGTGCCGCTCGCGCCCACCAGGAAGTCGAGATCGGCACCCTGGTTCGCCTGGTTGACGTGCTCGACATAGAGCTTGGCGTAGCCGCGCTTGTACGGCGACCTGAAGCCCTTCCACGCCTTCCGGCGCTTGGCCAGCTCCTCATCCGAGACGTCGAGATGCAGCTTCCGTTTGGCGACGTCGAGCTCGATCATGTCGCCGTTCTTCACCAGTGCCAGGGGTCCGCCGGCCGCCGCTTCCGGGCAGGCGTGCAGAACGACCGTGCCGTAGGCCGTGCCGCTCATGCGCGCGTCGGAAACGCGCACCATGTCGGTGATGCCCTTCTTCAGGATCTTGGCCGGCAGCTGCATGTTGCCGACCTCGGCCATGCCCGGATAGCCCTTCGGCCCGCAATACTTGAGGACCATGACGCAGGTCTCGTCGATGTCGAGTTTGGGATCGTCGATGCGCGCCTTGTAATCCTCGATGCTCTCGAAGACCACGGCGCGGCCCTTGTGCTTCATCAGCTTGGGCGTCGCCGCCGACGGCTTGATGATGGCGCCGTCGGGCGCCAGGTTGCCGCGCAGCACCGCGATGCCGCCGTTCTTCTTGAACGGCTTGTCGTAGGCGAAGATGACGTCGCGGTTCCAGCTCTTGGCGTCCTTGCAGTTGTCCCACAGGGTCTCGCCGTTCACCGTGCGCGCCTTCTTGTGGATCTTCTTGGCCAGTTCCTTGACCACCGCCGGGATACCGCCGGCGTAGTAGAAATCCTCCATCAGGTATTCGCCCGACGGCATCAGGTTGACCAGACAGGGGATGTCGCGACCCAGGCGGTCCCAATCATCCAGCGAAATGTCGATGCCGAGGCGCCCGGCGACGGCGATCATGTGGATGACCGCGTTGGTCGAGCCGCCGATGGCGCCGTTGACCATGATGGCGTTCTCGAAATTCTCGCGCTTGAGGACCTTCGACATCTTGAGGTCTTCATGCACCATGTTGACGATGCGCCGTCCGGCCATGTGGCCGAGCACGTAGCGCCGTGCGTCGACCGCCGGGATGGCGGCGTTGGTCGGCATGCCGATGCCCAGCGATTCCACCATGCTGGCCATGGTCGAGGCCGTGCCCATGGTCATGCAATGGCCGGCGGAGCGGTGGTTCGCCTGCTCGGCGTTCATGAATTCCTGCAGCGTGATCTCGCCCGCCTTGACCATGGCATCGAACTTCCAGACATGCGTGCCCGAGCCCACCGTCATGTCCTTGTAGCGGCCGTTGAGCATCGGGCCGCCGGAGATGGCGATGGTCGGGATGTCGCAGCTCGCCGCCCCCATCAGCAGCGCCGGCGTCGTCTTGTCGCAGCCCACCAGCAGGATCACGCCGTCCATCGGGTTGGCACGGATCGCCTCTTCCACGTCCATCGCCGCGAGATTGCGGTAGAGCATCGCGGTCGGACGCAGCAGCACCTCGCCCGTGGAGAAAACCGGGAATTCGAGCGGGAAGCCGCCGGCTTCCCAGACGCCGCGCTTCACGTGCTCCGCCAGCTTGCGGAAGTGATGGTTGCAGGGATTGAACTCGGACCAGGTGTTGCAGATGCCGATCACCGGGCGGCCGTCGAAGGCGTCTTCCGGGAAACCCTGGTTCTTCATCCAGCTCCGGTGGGCGAAGCCGTCCTTGTCCATCTTGCCGAACCAGTCGGCGCTGCGCAGTTTGCGGTTGGACTTCTTGGCGGCCATCGGCGTGTCCTCGTGTTTGCTCCCAAAGAGGACGCGGAGTGTAGTGGCGCTACGGCCGGATGACCAGACAGGTCGAGCCTTCTTCCCTCAGCCGGCCACACACGGCGCGCGCGCCCTCCTCGTCGAGCGGCCCGCCTTGCAGGCGGAAAAGCTTGCCGCCTTCGGCGGTGTCGAACGGCACCACCGCCATCTCCAGCGCGGCCAGCGCCTCGGCGTGCCGGCGCTGCAGCCGTCGCCATTCGCGCGAGGCGTCCCCCTCGCTCGGCACCGTTGCGACCTGGATGCGGAACGCGGCCTCGGGAGGATCGGCGGCGACACCGTCGATCAGCCCCGCCGCGCGCATGAAGATCAGATGACGCCGCGCGTCGATATGCCCGCGCTTCGCGGCAAGGTCGAACCAGTGGGCGGCACGCCTGGCATCCGGCGCCACCCGCTCGCCATTCACATAGGCGACCCCCAGCGCGTACTGGGCCGCCGCGTTGCCGCCATCCGCCAATTGCTCGAGTTCGGCGAACGAGACGGGCGTCTGGGCAACCGCGCCGGCCGGCAACAGGGTAAACAGCGCGATTTTGAGTAAAAGACGGAGCACGGGCCGGGGCATCGAATCGCGGGACAGGGGTAGCGAGAAGAGAATCACTACAATCCCACCGCTGCAACCGCTTTTCCTTTCCGGGCGCCGATTGACTCTTACACGCGCGGCTGCGTTTTATAGACGCAACATTCGGCGACTCGTCGGGGGCACCTTCTTTCGTATGGCGGCGCGCGCACGTCTTCTCGACCTTCTCTGCGAACGGGTGCTGTCGACTCGTGCCGCGATCGGCGACAAGTGGCCGGTCGACGCCGACCGGCGCGACGGCACCTGGACGACGACCGCGACACCCGACTGGACCTGGGGATTGTGGGTTGAATCGCTGCGCCTGGTCGGCGAGCGCAAGAAGATGCCGGAGCTGCGCGAAGAGGCACGCGCCCGCACCCTGGCGCAGGGCGAGCAGGTTTACCGGCACGACGTCAGGCGTGGGGCCGCCTTCTACTACGCGGCGGCGCGTCTCGCCTGCACCGGCGACGATCCGGAGATGAAGGACCTGGCGCTCGACGTGGCGCGCTCGGTCTCCGACATGGTCGACGACGTCACCGGCGCCCGGCCGCTCGGCCGCGATGCCGGGGGCTCCGACAAGCACGCGCTCGACACGGCGCTGACCGGCACGCTGCTCGACTGGTACGCGACCAAGGCGATCAACGACAAGACCTGGGCGGCCGGCGCGCGCCGGCATCTCGACTTCACCATCGCCGATCTGCTCAAGGGCGAGATGCCCGAGCCGCAGGGCAGCACGGCGGCCGGCAGCAATTTCAGAAGCCGCCGGCTGGCGATGGCCGCTGCCGGCTACTACCGCGCCTGGGAAGCGACGCGCGAGCGCAAGTATTTCGATGCCGGCGACCGCATCGTCGACTATCTCTGGCTCAACTCGGGCGCGGATCACATGCCGCCGCGCGATCCGGCGCTCGCCGGACCCGGTGCCGGCCCCGCCGACACCGCGGCGGCGGCGATCATCGCCTCGGCTATCGCAAGGCTCGTCGTGCTGCAACCCCCGCCCGAACTGGTGCGCCGGCATGCCGCGCGTCTGGGACCGATCCTCGACAGCCTCGCCTCGCACGTGACGCCGGTCGACGCCAAGGACACGCGCCCGCACGGCATGCTGGTCGAAGCCGGCTCCGAGCGCTCCGGCGCTCCGCCCGCCGCCGAGACGCTGATCGGCAATTTCTATCTGCTCGAGGCCCTGACCTGCCTCGACAAGCGTGGCCTTCCCTGCTGATCGGACTGGCCTGCTGATCCGACCGGGTTTTTCTTAACCATACCGGTTCGACAAGCCCCTCCCGGACGCCTTATTCTATAGCCCTTCCAGAACGGGGGATGGGGACCATGCCCGATTCATCGACGCCGATTGCCGCCGAGGCGGAGACACCCGCCAAGCCGAGCACGTCCAAGGGGCCGATCGTCGGTGCCGTGTTCATGATTCTCGGCCTGGCCGCCTGCCTCGCCGTCCTGGTGCAGCAGGTCTGGCAGTGGCGCGAGGAAGCCCGCGAGGGTCTCGAGGCACTGCGCGCCACCCTGGTGATGGACGGCGAGCGGACCCGCGGTGCGGGCGACAGCGGGCTGGCGACGGCACGCGACGCCCAGGCCGTGGCGCGCAACGTCGTCGACCTGATCAAGATCGAGCTGCCGCCGATCCTCGCCGCCGCCGCACCGCGGCCGGCAGCACCGGCCGAAGCGCCGGCCAGCGAGCTCGTGCTGCACCGGAGCATCCCCTTCGCGCGCGTCGGCTCGGAAGGCAGCCCCGAGATCCGCCGCATGATCGCCGAGATCCGCGGCGAGCTGCAGCGGCTCACCGCCGGCCGCACCTGCGCCATCGCGGTCAACGGCCATACCGACACGCGCGGCTCCGAGGCGGCCAACATGGAGCTCTCGGAGAAGCGCGCGCAGTTCGTCGCCGAGGCGATCAAGGCCGAGTTCGGCGCCACCACCGTCACCACCACCGGCTGGGGCGAGCGACGCCTCAAGGTCATGACGCCGGACGGCGCCGACGAGCTCGAGAACCGCCGCGTCGAGGTGACGCTCACCTGCCCGCCGCCCGCGTCGCGCGCGGCGATGGCCGCTCCCGCACGCTGACCGCCCGGCGCCGGCCATAGAGGGCTGGCGAGACGCACTGATACCTGTTCACCTGTCAAAGATCGTCTGACCCTCTTCAGATGGTTAGACACGTTGGACACGGCAAGTCCCGTATTGCACATAAATAATCCGGGCCTATCAACGGGTTATTAAATCCGTTCCGTCTTGCCCCAGAAAAGACACATTGTATTCCCATGTTGTTCTCCACCCTAACGGAGAGACTTCATGGGCCAGTCGCTTCCCGTCCGCACCCGCCGCCGCCAGACCTTCCTGCGCGAGCTCGCCGCCGGCCGTACCGTGCTGGTGGCCTGCGAGATAGCGCATACCGCCTGGAGCACGCTCTATCACTGGCGGCGCAGCGACCCGAAATTCCGCGCCGCCTGGGACGCGGCCGCCCGCGACGGCGAGGACGCCCTTGCCGCCCGGCTCGATTCCGAGCTGGTGCGCCGCGCGGTCGACGGGGTCGAGGAACCGGTCTTCCGCGGCGGCGAGGAGGTCGGCACGCGGCGGCGCTATTCCGACCCGCTGCTGATGTTCAGCGTGCGCGAGATGCGCGAGCGCCGGCACAAGCCCGCCCCCGTGCTCCTCCCGCAGGGCGGCAACGCCCCCGGGGGCAACTCCAGGGTGACGGTGATCGTCGAGCAGCTCGGCCCGCCGACCGAGGCGGAACTGGCGGCGCTGGAAACCCTCAAGGTCGTGGAGGCGAAGGATGACGAGTGACCCCTCACCCCGGCCCTCTCCCGCTCGGCGCTCGCAAAGCGAGGCGCCTTGGGGAGAGGGAGCCGGAACCGGAGCCGGAGGCGCATCCCCTTTCACCTCTCCCCTTGCGGGAGAGGTCGCGAGCGAGAGCTCGCGGGTGAGGGGTGACGGCCATGAAACGGCGTCCACCCTCCGCTTCCCGCACCAGTGGCGCCGACGCCCGCATCAGGCGCGGCTCTGGCATTTCCTCGAGCGGGCCATCGCCCCGGTTCCGCCCGGGGGCGAGCCGCCGGCACGGCGTGCGGTCGCCGTCTGGCACCGGCGGGCCGGCAAGGATTCGCTGGCGGTCAATTTCGCCGCCTGCGCCGCGCACCGGCGCGTCGCCAATTACTGGCACATGCTCCCCACCGCGCGGCAGGGACGCAAGGTGGTGTGGGAGGCGATCGACGGTATGGGAAGGCGGCTGATCGACCAGGCCTTCCCGCCGGCCATCCGCGAGTCCAAGAGCGAGGAGGACATGCTGATCCGCCTCATCGGCGGCTCGACCTGGCAGGTGGTCGGCTCCGACAATTTCGACCGGCTGGTCGGCGCCAACCCGGCCGGCGTGGTGTTCTCCGAATGGGCGCTGGCCGACCCCAGAGCCTGGGACTACGTGCGGCCGATCCTCGCCGAGAACGGCGGCTGGGCGCTCTTCATCTACACGCCGCGCGGCCGCAACCACGGGGCGGCGCTGTTCGACATGGCGCGGCGAACGCCCGGCTGGTTCGCCGAGAGGCTGACCGTCGACGAAACGGGCGTGATCGCGCCCGGCGTCATCGAGGACGAGCGCCGCTCCGGCATGGCCGACGAGATGATCCGCCAGGAGTATTACTGCTCCTTCGAGGCGGCGCTGGTCGGCTCCTATTACGGCAGGCTGATCGAGACGGCGGAGAAGGACGGCCGGGTCCTCGACAGCATCGAGCCCGACCGGACCCTGCCGGTGATCACTTCCTGGGACCTCGGCATCGGCGACGCCACATCCATCTGGTTCGCCCAGCAATCGGGGCGCGAGATCCGCCTGATCGACTACTACGAAGCCTCGGGCGTCGGGCTCGACCACTACGCCGAGGTGCTGCGCCGCAAGGCGGCCGAGCATCACTACGTCTACGGCGAGACGCTGCTGCCGCACGACGCCACGCAATCCGAACTCGGCACCGGCCGCACGCGGCTGGAGACCCTGCGGTCGCTGGGCATCGGGCGCACGCGGGTGATCAAGCGGCTCGGCCTCGACGACGGCATCAACGCCGTGCGGCTCATCCTGCCGCGCTGTTATTTCGATGCCGGACGCTGCGCCCGCGGGCTGGAGGCGCTGCGCCAGTACTCACGGGCGTGGAGCGAGGACCGCAAGGCCTTCGGCGAGCGCCCGGCCCACGACTGGGCCAGCCACGCCGCCGATGCGTTCCGCTATCTCGCGGTCGGCCTGCGCGAGCCGCGCAACGACGGCGCGTTCAACGCGTGGGAGGGAGCGCAACGCATCGTGGTCCTCACCGGCAACGACCCCGGCGAGGAAGCCCGCCACGGCATCCGCACCCAGTGGGTGGGCGGTGTGCTGATGCAGGAATGCGCGGATGGGAGATGGAGGCAAGCGTTGGCGGTGGAGGAATAGAGGAGCAATACATACACGCTACTGCAGTACGCGCAGACACGCTCTCATAACGACAAATACACAATGCATTCAGGAACATATCTGACGGCACACGCGTTAACGAACCGGACATACAATGCATATACACTGTATTGACACTGTATACACGCACACCTATATAATCATGAAACATCAGACACGCATCAAACGGGAGACCACCGTCATGGCTGCCGCTGCTGCTCTCAAGGATGATACGCGGAGCGTCGTCATCAATATGCGGGCGCCGCTGGCGGTGCGGAAGCTTATCGACCGTGCCGCGTCCGTGCTCGGCAAGACGCGCAGCGAGTTCATGCTCGACAGCGCACGACGTAGTGCAGAAGACGTATTGCTGGATCAGAAGCTCTTCGTCCTGGATGAAGAACGCTATTCAGCATTCCTGAATCTGCTGGATGAGCCGCCGAAGCCGGTGGAGGAGCTGAAGAAGCTCCTCTCTACCAAGGCTCCGTGGGAGAGATAAAGTCACTCCCGGCAACAGCGGAGGGACCGAAGCTCCGGCCCCCCGAACGTATCGCTGATTCCCACGATCTGACTGCCTTCGACTGCGGTAGTCCGGAGCTCGATGCCTGGCTCAAGAATCGTGCTCTCGATGGGCGCTCCGCGCGGGCCTATGTCGTTGCCGTCGACAACCGTGTCGTTGCCTACTACTGCCTCTCCGCCGGTTCGGTCATACGTGCAGATCTGCCGAAGAAGGCGCAGCGCAACACACCAGACCAGATTCCAGTCGTCATCATCGGCCGCCTGGCCGTGGATCGGAGATTCCAGAGCCGCGGCTTTGGCAAAGGACTGTTGAAAGACGCCATCCTGCGTGCCTTGCAAGCATCAGAGGCGATCGGCGTGCGCGCCATCGTCGTGCACGCGCTCGACGACGAGGCAGCGAAATTCTACCGGAAGTTCGGCTTCGTCGACTCGCCGCTGAACCCGAGAACATTGGTGCTGCCGATCGAGACTGCCAAGCAAGCGCTGGCGTAACTTCCCGCTTCTAGTCAATCTTGATCTCGCGCTGGACTACGTTGGCAAGCGCCGTATAGGACGCTGCCAGAGCAGCCGACAGACTCTTGTAGATTTCCAAAAGGCCTGCCGCAGGATCCACGCCGAGCCGGTCGGTGACCGTTTTCATAATCTCTCTGGCGCGCTCATCCGATGTGAGATGTGAGCAAGCGACACGAAAATCGTACAGAACAAAGAATGGCGACAATAGCGCAGGAACATCGAATTCACCCTCGATAGACTCGAGTACAGCTTGCAGACGCTTCAAGCTTCCGATTCCGTCCGGGTTGCCGCCGAGACGTCGGAGCAGACTACTTAGTGTTGGCCCATGGAGAGATTCGATATGGATCTTGTTTAGGGTATCCGCAACATGACGCCTTTCCTTCGGCGTATCCGTGATCGGCGCGTTGAAGGTTGAGGCTAAGGTGAGCACCTCGTCATCAAGATGTGCAATTTTTTTCCCGAACCGCTTGAAGCAACCATCAATGAATTCCGAGCGCAGCGAGAAGAGCTGGCCTTCTTCCGGAGGCAAAGTAAAAATGCATTCGATCTGGCCGTCATAGAATTCGCTGCCGATCGAATGGTCAGATTCGACGTTCTCTGATCGCAGATAGTACTGCTCTTTCTCTGGAAGCGTCGCTATATCCCCAAGCCACATCACGACCTTTCCGTGGCGATTTATGCCAAAAGCGATTGAGAGACCGCCATCGGCTGACACAATCTCTCCATAGGATGTAGAGGCAAAGTTAACGCGATAACCTGACGCAGTGTCATACTTCAAAAGAACACGACGGTTGAAAAATACCGGCGCGAGGAAGCCCACGTCGTCCGGCCGTTCTAAACCCGGGATATAGCGATAGTCGTCCGCGTCGTAAAGGAACGGCACTTTTGTAAGGCCGTATTTCTCCTCTAGCTTGCGCCGCGTCACATGAACAGCCGCTTTGCCATTCTTTGCCGCCTGCATGTGAGTGTTAATGATTGCCAACCGCGAGCGATCGGGCCAATGGTCGCGTCCACAGGGTGGGCACCGAAGCACGGGCAACCTGACGATGGTTATGTTGATCCCTGAAACTTCTTCGGTGAAATCTTCATAAGCAAGTTCAAGGTGTCCTTTGCACTCGTCACAGTACATCCTTTGGACGTGGCCTTCTTTCGGAAAGACATCCGCGATTTCCACGAGTAATCCTTTTCAGCCCTGTAAGTACCCAGGAGCATGGAATGGCAAGAAGCGTGCGGCAATAGCTGCGTCTTTAGATTGCCAATACCTGCATATGCAGGTATATAGCCGCACATGCCCGCGAAACCGGCCGCCAAGGCCACGCCCGATCCCGCCGACCTGCTTGGCTGCAGCTGCATGTGGCTGCGCAAGGCGACGCGACGGCTGTCGCAGATCTACGACCAGCATCTCGAGCCGCTCGGCCTGACCATCACCCAGTACGGACTGCTGGCGAAGCTGAGTGCGGCCGACGGCATCGGGGTCGGCGCCTTCGCCGAGCAGCTGGTCATGGACCCGACGACCCTCACCCGCAACCTGCGGCCGCTGGAGCGCCAGCGCCTGGTGGTGTTCGCGCCCGATCCGCGCGACCGGCGCTCGCGCATGCTGCATCTCACCGCCAAGGGCCGCGAGCGCCTGGCCGAGGCGCGACCCGTCTGGGCGAAGGCCCAGCGCCAGATCGAGGATTCGGTCGGAGGGCAGGACGTCGCGGCTTTGCATGCCTCGCTCGGCAAGCTGCTCGCCCGGCTCTCGGCGTGAAGTCGGCCGCCCCCGCATGAATAAAACCAGGCCTGTGGCTGTATATACATTCATTTGCGCGGCCCCCGCGCGCCAGCAAGGATGCCGCGCATGAATACGACCTCCCCCGCCTCCGCTGCCCCTCCTCCAGGAGGGGCTCTGCCCTACCCGGTGCTCATCCTGCTGGTCGGGATGATCGTCGGCATCACCATGGGCCGCGCCCAGTCGATGGGCCTCTACCAGCTGCCGGTGATCGGCGCGCTCGGCGTCGGCCGCGAGCCGTTCAGCCTGATGATGGCCATCAACCTGCTGCTCATGGGGGCGGGCTCGCCGTTCTCCGGCGCGCTGATCGACAAGTATGGTGCCCGCTGGGTCGTCGCCTTCTGCGTCCTCTGCACCATCGCCGGGCTCTGGGTCCTCTACGCCGCGACCTCCGCAACGATGCTGATCGTGGCCGGCGTGCTGATGGGCTTCGGCGTCAGCGGCACGGGAGTCACCTCGCTGGTCGGCGTGGTCGGCCGGCTGGCGCCCCCGGAAAAGCGGATGGCCGCCATCGCCTCGACCGGCATGGCCGCCGGCATTGGTGGCTTCGCCGCCCTGCCGGTGATGCACGCGCTGATCGAGGGCTTCGGCTGGCAGCAGAGCCTGGTCTGGCTGATGGCCATCACCGCCCTGCTCATCGTCTTCGCCTGGCCGCTCGACGCCAGGCCCGCGGGCGGCGGCGCCGCCCTGCACGGCGCCAACCAGACGATGAAGGAGGCGCTGAACGAAGCCTTCGGCCACCCGAGCTTCCTGCTGCTCACCGCCGGCTTCTTCGTCTGCGGCTTCCACGTCGCCTTCATCACCGTGCACCTGCCGGCCTACACCCGCGACCTGCTGCTGCCCGACTGGGTCGGCCCCTACGCGCTGATGCTGGTGGGCATCGCCAACATCGTCGGCACCTTCATCGCCGGCCAGTCGGGCCGCTGGATCGAGAAGCGCCGCGGCCTCAGCCTGATCTATTTCGGCCGCTCGCTGGTCTTCGTCGGCTTCCTGCTCGTGCCGCCCAGCGCCACGGCGATCATCGTGCTCGCCGGCACGCTCGGCCTGCTCTGGCTGTCGACCGTGCCGCTGACCAGCGGCCTGGTCGCCACCTTCTTCGGCACGCGCTGGATGTCGATGCTCTTCGGCATCGTCTTCTTCTCGCACCAGCTCGGCTCGTTCCTCGGCGTCTGGCTGGCCGGCCGGCTCTACGACGCCACCGGCTCCTACGACGCCATGTGGTGGATCTCGATCGCGCTGGGCATTGCCTCGGGCCTCGTCCACTGGCCGATCCAGGAGAAGCCGGTCGCGAGGCTCGCCCCCGCCGCCACGTAGGGGAACGCCACCACAGAGGCACAGAGGTCGCAGAGGAAGTCACTCTGTGCTCTCTGTGCCTCTGTGGTGAAATTGAGGCTTGCCCTCGGACGGACGCTCACTCGTGGTAAGCTTCAATGTCGAAGGACAGGCCCTTAAGGGCGCTTCGGCAGAGGATATTGTTTGGGAGGACGCCATGACCACCGTGACGCCGGACATCGCCGGCCAGGAGATGCTGCCGCCGACCGTGTCGCGCCTCGTCCCGGTCGACGACCTGCCCTGGCATCCCACACCGTTTCCCGGCATCGAGCAGAAGATCCTGCTCAAGGACGAGAAGCGCGGCCTGATCACGGCGCTGGTGCGCATGGCGCCGGGCGCGCGGCTGCCGCTGCACGAGCACGCCGATGTCGAGCAGACCTACGTGCTCGAAGGCAGCCTGGCCGACGACGAGGGCAACGAGGTCACCGCCGGCAATTTCGTCTGGCGCCCCGCCGGGCACCAGCACGTCGCCTGGTCGCCCAAGGGCTGCCTCTGCCTCGGCATCTTCCTCAAGCCGAACGTCTTCCTCTGATCGCCTAGTCGGCCAGCGCCACGCCCTCGCGCGCCACGCTGCCCGCGGGAAAGCGCAGCACGAACTCGGCCCCCGGCAGCAGGCGGTGGGCTTCGATCGTGCCCTCGAGCTGCCGGCTGAAGGCACGCACGATACGCATGCCGAGGCCGCGGCCCGAGGCGATGTCGAAACCGGGCGGCAGGCCAGCCCCGCCGTCGCGCACCGTCAGCACGATGTTGCGCCCGTCGAGTGCCAGCTGCACGCGCACGCGGCAGCCGACCCCGCCGGGGAAGCCGTACTTGATGGCGTTGGTGACCAGCTCGTTGACGATGAGGGCGACCGGCACGGCCCGGTCCGTCTCGATGTCGAACGAATGGCCCGGCGGCGAGGCGACGAACTCGACCGTGCAACCGACCGCCGAGCTCGCGAGTCCCTGGCAGACCCCGGCGAGATACTGGGCCAGGTCGATGCTGGCCACCTTGTCGCCGCGATAGAGGCCTTCATGCGCCCGGCCGATGGTGACGATACGGCCCGAGGCCTGCAGCAGCACCTCGCGCAGAGCCTCGTCGTCGATCGCCCCGGCCTGGAGCTCGAGCGTCGCCGCGGCGATCTGCAGGCTGTTCTTCACCCGGTGATTGAGCTCGTCGAGCAGCAGGCGGTGGCGCTGCGTGGCGGCCAGGAGATCGCGCTCGAAGCGCTGGCGCTCCATGGCCATGCCGACGATGTTGGCGGCACCCTCGAGGAACGGCAGGTCGAGCTCGCTGAACTCGCCCGGTGAGCGGCTGTCGACCTCCAGCACGCCGTAGGGAATACGCCCGCCGGCGAGGATGACGTTGATGGCCCGGCGCACGCCGTGGCGCCGCAGCAGCTGTGGCGTGCGGAACCGCTGCTCGCGCTCGAGATGGTTCGAGATCACCGGCCGGCCGGTCCGCAGGGCGAAGCCGCCCGGCGATTCGAGATCGGCGCCCAGCGTCGCCTTGCCGATCGTGTCGATGTCCCAGCCGATGCCGGCGCGGACGATGAAGCAGTTCTGTCCCGGCACGTATTCCAGGACCTTGCAGAACTCGGCATCCAGCCCCTCGGCCGTGATCTGCACGGCGCGATCCAGCAGTTCCTTGAGACTGACGCCCTCCAGAGCCAGCACACCGAGCTTGGCCAGCAGCTCCTGCTGACGCAGGCGGTAGGCCAGTTCGCGCTTTCCGAACGGCGGCCGGGCCGAGCCGTTGGCCGGCTCCTCGACGACGGCCGGATCGAATACGGGCTCTTTGCTCTGCATGTCAGACGGCATGCGCCCCCCTGCTCCATACGCTGGAGCTCTACAGGACGACAGCCAGGATCGCGCGACGCTGCTACAGCAACGCCGCGCGTCCCACTCCTAGCAGAGCAGCCCACTTTTCGTCAGACGTTTTTCAGGAAAAAACGGGTAAGCGCGCTACGGCCAAGCTTGCCGGCTTACGGGCGGCGCCCGGCGGGCGCGTCTTCGCCGCTCGAGCGACCCGGCGCAACCGCGCCGCCGCCGATACCGCTGGCCGACGAGCCGCCATGCGGCGGCGCCTTGGGGACCTGCGTCATGTCGGGCGCGCGATCGGTCGCGTTGGGCGGCGACGAGCCCGTGGTCGTGTCCGCCGGCAGCGACGGCGCGCTGCCGCTGCGGCCTTCGCTCGAATCGCCGGTGGTCATGCCGGGACCGGGTACGGGCTTCACCGCGTGATCTTCGGAGCCGCGGGCGGAGCCGGTGCCGAGCGTAGTCCCGGGCCTAGTGCGGTCGTCCTCACCGCGTGTCTGCGCCTGAATGGGCGTCGCCAGACCGATCGCGACCGCCGCCGTCGCGGCAAGCAAAACAAAACGCATGAGCTGCTCCTTGACGTGAAAGCTAGCGCGACGATCCGCCGCTCGTGCTGCTGCCGGAGGAGCCGCTGCTCCCCGAGCCGACCGGCGAGGTGTTGCCGCCGCTGCCCGTGGTTCCGCGATTGGGCACGCTCAGGCCGGGTCCCCGATCTAAGGTCCCGGAATCGGGCGGCACGCTGGAGCCGGTCGTCGTGCGCTCGCTGCCGCCGGGCGTGGTGAGCCCGGGCGAGCCAAGCGGTGTCGTGCCGGTAGTCGTGTCGCGCAAGGGTGCGCCGACAGCGCCGGTCCCCGCACTCGAGCCCGGCACCGGCCCGGCCGGATCGACCCGGTCGGGGCTCGATTGCGGGGGCGTTTGCGCCGCGGCGACACCGGCAAAGGCGAGAGCGGCCAGCGAAAGAAACAACGTGCGCATCGTGTGTGTCCTGTCGTGATGGAAAGTTAGCGGCGCTGCGTCGCGCCGCGGTGGCGATCGATCTGCGATTTGGTGTCGTCCATCGCGCCGGTCGTCGCGTCGACCTCGTCGTCGATGGCGTTGCGGCCCGGCAGGTCCGAGCCGGTCGTCGTCGCGTCACCGCCCGGCGGCGCCGTGCGGCCGAGAGAGTTGACGGTGTCGTCGCGGCGTTCCGGCACGGGCGATGCCTCGGGCGGCTGGGTGGCGATCGCGCCGCCGACGCTGGCGTCGTTGTTCTTCTGCTGCGGGGGAATGGGCTGGGCGCATACCGCACCGGCCACGCTCACAAGCGCTGCGGCAATCAGCAGACGTCGCATGAGATTCTCCATGGGGTACCGCCCCGCTTTAAGAACGGCCCCGCACCCTTGGGGGTTCCTGTGCGCCCGCGCAGGAAAAAGGCGGCCCGGGAAACCCGGACCGCCTTCCCTCCGCACCGCAAATATTTAGCGGCTGGGCGACGAGGACGACGGCGGGGACGAGCCGGTCGTCGTGCTGGTCGACACACCGCCCGGCCCGGTGGTCGTCGAGGTCGACGTGCCGACATTGCCCGGCCCCCGGATGGTCGTATCGGTCGAGGTCGAGGGCACGCCCACCGGCGCATTCGTCGTGGTGTTGGTCGACGTCGAGCTTCCCGAGCCCGGCGTGGTTACCGTGGTGCTGCTTGAGGAGCCGCCGAGCGGCACCGAGGGATTGACCGTCGTGGTGCTCGACGTGCCGCCGAGCGGCGCCGAGGGGCTGATGGTCGTGGTCGACGACGCGCCGCCGCTAAGCGACGGGTTCTGCGTCGTCGTGGTGGTCGTCGATTGCTGGGCCAGCGCCGGCACGGCCAGGATCAGGCCGATGGCCGCGGTCGCCGAAAGAAGAGCGGTTCGCATTCTTTGCCTCCGTTGGTACTGCGGAGGAAAGAAACGATGTGGCCGTGCGTCGGTTCCTAGTCCAGGGTACGCCGGTAGCGAAGCAGCGCCATACCCATCGCCGCCAGCATGAAGGCGAGCAATGGCCAGAGCTCCGGCCAGACCTCGAGCCAGCCGTTCCCCTTCAGGAGAATCCCGCGGACGATGCGCAGAAAATGGGTGAGCGGCAGGATCTCGCCCAGCGCCTGCGCCCAGTCGGGCATGCCGCGATAAGGAAACATGAAGCCCGAGAGCAGCATGCTGGGCAGAAAAAAGAAGAACGACATCTGCATCGCCTGCAGCTGGTTGGCGGCGACGGTCGAGAAGGTGAAGCCGATGGACAGGTTGGCGGCGATGAACACCACCAGCACCAGCGAGAGCAGCAGCAGGCTGCCGGCCATCGGCACGCCGAAGAGGTAGCGCGCCGCCAGCAGGATGACCACGACCTGGACGTAGCCGACGAGGATGAACGGGATGATCTTGCCCAGCATCACCTCGACCGGCAGTACCGGCATGGCCAGGAGGTTCTCCATGGTGCCGCGCTCGCGCTCCCGCGTCATGGCGAGCGAGGTCATGATCACCATGGTCATGGTCAGGATCGTGCCCATCAGGCCCGGCACGATGTTGTGCTGGGTGATGCCCTCGGGGTTGTAGCGCCGGTGCACACGCAGCTCGAACGGCGGTTCGCCGGCGCGCAGATGCCGCAAGGGTCCTTCGAGATCGGGGCCGAGCGCCGTGCGCGCCACCTGCTGCAGCGCCGAGAGCGCGTTGCTGGTCGCCGCGGGATCGGTGGCGTCGGCCTCGACCAGCAGGGCCGGCCGCTCGCCACGCACCAGCCGGCGCCCGAAATCGGGCGGGATGGTGATGACGAACTGCACGTCCCCGCGGGCCAGCAGCGCCGACGCCTCCGCCTCGCCGCCGGCGTCGCGCACCAGGCGGAAATAGCCGGAATTCTCGATGGCCACGAGCAGGGTGCGGCTGAACTGGGAATTGTCGGCGCTGAGCACCGCCGCCGGCAGGGCCTTGGGATCGGCGTTGATGGCATAGCCGAAGAGCAGAAGCTGCATCACCGGCACGCCGACCATCATGGCGAAGGTCAGGCGGTCGCGCCGCATCTGCACGAATTCCTTGATCAGCACCGCCCAGAAACGGGCGAGGGAGAACGCAGCACTCATGACGCGTAACCTCGCACCACTGCCCCCTCACCCGGCGCCTTCGGCGCCACCCTCTCCCGCAAGGGGAGAGGGTTAGTGTTGACGCGCTGCGATTTAACCTCGCCCCTTGCGGGAGAGGTCGCGAGCGAGAGCGAGCGGGTGAGGGGTATTTTTTTCGCGCCTATCACTGCAATTCATCCTTCGTGCGCATCATCAGGGCGATGAACACGTCTTCGAGGCCGGGTTCGGCCGGCACCCAGCGCAACCCGGGCTCCACCCGCAGCGGCGCGATGGCTGCTTCCAGCGCGCCTGCATCGAGACCGCTGACATGCAGCGTGTTGCCGAAGGGTACGACCATGTCGATGCCCGGCGTGCCCTCGAGCTGCCGCGCCAGGGCGACGGGATCGGCGGCGGTGACCTGCCAGGTGGCGATGCCGGATTCGTGGACGACGCTGTCCACCGTGCCGCGCACCAGCAGCCGCCCGTAGGCGATGTAGGCGATGGCGTGGCAGCGCTCGGCCTCGTCCATGTAGTGCGTGCTGACCAGCACGGTCAGGCCGTCGGCGGCGAGGCGGTGGATCTGGTCCCAGAACTCGCGCCGCGCCTTGGGATCGACGCCGGCCGTCGGCTCGTCGAGCAGCAGCAGGCGCGGATTGTGCAGGATGCAGGCGGCCAGGGCCAGGCGCTGCTTCCAGCCGCCCGACAGCGAGCCGGCAAGCTGGTTCTGCCGGCCGCGCAGGCCCAGCCGCTCCAGCGTCTCGTCGACCACGCGTACCCGGTCGGGCACGCCGTACATGCGGGCGACGAAGTCGAGATTCTCGCGCAGGCTCAGATCCTCGTAGAGGCTGAACTTCTGCGTCATGTAGCCGACCTCGCGCTTGATCAGCGGCGCCTGGCGGCGGATGTCGTAGCCGAGGCAGGTCCCTTCCCCCGCGTCGGGCGTGAGCAGGCCGCAGAGCATGCGGATGGTCGTGGTCTTGCCGCTGCCGTTGGGGCCGAGGAAGCCGCAGATCTCGCCGCGCCGCACCTGGATGTCGACGTCGCGCACCACCGGGCGCCCGCCGAAGCTCTTCGACAGGCCCTGCACGTCGATGACGAGCTGATCGTTCACGAGCGTCTGCCTCAGGACGGGCGGCCGAGCCGGATCTCGACCGGCTGGCCGGGATGAAAGCTGGCGCCGGCGGGGGCGGCTTCCACGCGGTAGACCAGCTTGGTCCGCGTCTCGCGGCTGTAGATCACCGGCGGTGTGTATTCCGCTTCGGTGGCGATGAACGTGACCCGCGCGCCGAGACCCGCCGGGCAGCCGTCGCAGCTCACGGCCAGCGGCGCGCCGACGGCCAGACGCGCCAGCAGGGGCTCGGGCACGTAGAAGCGCAGCTTCACATTGCCCGGCGGCAGGATGGACACCACCGGCGCGCTGGCCGCCACCATCTCGCCGGCGACGAAATAGGTGTCGGTGACCCGGCCGTCGGCCGGCGCCACCAGCACGCGCTGGCCGAGCTTCCACTCCGCCTGCTTGAGGACGGCTTTGGCGCTCTCGACAACCGCCTCGGCGGCGACGATCTCGTCGCTGCGCGAGGCCAGGCGCGCCACCTCGATCTGCGCGCCGAGCTCGGCGACCTTGGCGCGGTCGCGCTCGTAGGCGGCGCGCGTCTCGTCAACACGCTCCTGCGACACGACCTGGCCGACCGGCAGGCGCTGATAGCGCTCGAGCTGGGTGCGCGACAGGGTCAGCGCCGCCTCGGCCTGCCGCCGCTGGGCAATCAGCGCGTCGATCTCGGCCGTGCGCCGTCCCTTGCGCCGGTCGGCGAGCTGCGCCTCGGCCTGGGCGACACGCGCCTGGGCGTCGTCGCGGGCCGCCACCTCGGGGTCGGCGTCGAGTGTCGCGACGATGGTGCCGCGGGTCACCGTGTCGCCACGCGCCACGAAGAGCTCGCGCAAGGTACCCGCCTCACGCGGCGCCAGGCGCGCGTACTCGCCCTCGGCATAGCCGTAGAAGACCGTGGGCTCGGTGGCACCGGCGCCGAACAGCGCCAGCACCGCCGCCATCGTGTTGCTCAGCCAATCCATGATCACTCTCCTGCCCCGCCCGGTCGCGGCAGCAGGCCGTGCAGAACCAGGTCGGTATAGTTCTCAAAAAAAGCGCCGAGCTCGAACAACCCGCGAGCCGGTGCCGGCGCATGCGGCTCGAGCGCGTGTTTCCACATCGCCAGCACCATCATCGGGCCCATCACGATCGGCGCGATGGCGACGGGGTCGACGGCGCGGAACTCGCCGCGCGCCGTGCCGCGGGCCAGCAATCGCCCCAGCACGCTCATGCCGCGGCCGACCACCTCCTCGACGTAGAAGCGCGCCAGGTCGGGAAAATTGTTGGCCTCGGCGACGATCAGCTTGGGGATGGCGCCCATGGGCGAGGCGATGGCGCTGACCATGCCGCGCAGGACATGGACCAGAAGCTCCGGCGTGGTGACGCCGTCATCGCCGAGCTGCGCCTCGGCCAGCTCGATGTTGGGCACCAGCGTCTCGCGCACCATCGCCTTGAACAGCTCGTCCTTGCTGTCGAAGTAGAGATAGAGCGTGCCCTTGCTGATGCCGGCGCGCTTCGCCACGTCATCGAGCCGCGTGGCCGAGAAGCCGCGCGCGGTGAACACCTCGAGCGCCGCGGTCATGATCTCCGCCGGACGATCGTCCTTGCGCCGCTGCCAGCGAGGTTTTTTCGATTTGGCCATGGCTGTCTTTTTAATAACTGACTGGTCAGTTATTTATAGTGCAGCCACCATGAAGGCAAGAGCTGTCTCGCGTTCAGCTCCTTTTCAGCCTTAAGAGGCTGAAATACTAGAGAAAATTTACGCTGTCGATGACCTTTTCGACGCGCGGCAGCAGCTTGGGATAGTGATGTAGCCGCGTCCCGCTGAAAAAGATCAGGTAGAGCTTCTTGTTGCGGATGGCGCCGACCACGGTGCCGTCGGTGTCGACCTCGTCGTCACGCCGGACATACGACATCTCAAAGCGAAACCCCGGATGGCCGCCGAACTGAACAAGGCGCAGATTCCTGGTTTCGATCAACGTGGTCTGACCGGCACGGGCGACCGTGGCTTCCAGGAACTCCATCACCTCAGACGGCGTCATGTCCCCGCCGAAGAGCGGCAGGGGATCCTTCGAGTCCGCCTGGGGCTTGATCAGGGATGTGCCGCTGGCGAGGCCGCCGACAAAGATCAGGCGGTCGAGCCCGTAGCCATCCGCCACCCAGGTTTCGACCGGCCCGTTCCAGACTTCGGCCTGGGCCTGCTGATAGGGACTGATCTTTTCGAAAGTGAACGACCAGCGATTCCATGGATCGGCCGGCGCCACGGAGAAGGCATTCTGGATCGTCGTGCGTTGCGGCGACACCAGTGCGTATTGCGGCGCGCAACCCGCCAGCGTCACGGCCATTACGGCAAGGGCGACCAGAACCTTCATGCGCCTCTCGTCCCATCATTGATATAAGAGCGGATCGCATCCCCATCGTCCGCATCGGGCTGGAGCCTGAGATAGTGCTCGAAGGCGGCTCGGGCGTTCGGATAGTCGCGGCGCCGCTGATAGATGAACCCCATGGAGCGGTGAGCTTCGGCGGGCGCACGGCCCGTGTCGATCGCCCGCTCGTAGCACCGCAGCGCCGTGGCCACGTCGTTGCCCTCGTTGCGCAGGCGATAGACCTCTCCCTTGGCAAACAGGACATCGGCATCTGCGGGCTGCCCCTCGAGCAGCTGATCGAACAGCGCGAGCGACGGCCCGAACTGCCGCAGCCGGACCTCATCGCGCAGCATCCAGCGTCGAGGCTCGCGCAGCTGATCGCCGTAGCGCTCTTCGAAAGTGGCGTAGGCGGCTAGCAGATTCTTCTGGGTCCGCTCAACCGCCTGGCTGCGCAGCGTGACGAGCCGCTCTTCCGGCGCGGGATGCGAGGCAAAAATCACCTCGCGGGGCGTCTTGGTCTCGCGCGCCGCCAGCTCCTGGATCAGGTGCTGCCAGACCTTGGAGGCCTCCGCCGGGTCGTAGCCGGCATCCGCCATCAGCTCGAGACCCATGGAGTCGGCCTCTCGCTCATGCTCGCGGCTGTAGGCGAAGATGCTCGCGATCAGCATGATCTGCACGGCGCTGCCGGCCGCACCGGCGCCGGCGAGCGCCAGCCCCATCGACAGAAAGGCGCCAAAATCGGCCTTGGCGCGCATGTCGCGCCAGCGCTGCACCGAGTGCCGCCGCAGGTAGTGACCCAGCTCGTGCCCGAGGATCGCGGCGAGCTGCGCCTCGTTCTGCACACGCAGCAGCAATCCCGTCCAGACCTGCATCATGCCATTGGGCGCCATGCTGGCGTTGAAGTAAGGCGTGCGGGTCAGATAGACGCGGATGTCGGATCTGTAGTCGCCGGCGAGCCTGTTCGTGACGTCCCGGACGTACTGGTTCAACGCCGGATCGCGCACGAGGAAGCGAGACGTCCGCAGGTCCGCCTCGTAGCGGTTCATGATGTCCCAAAGTCCGCCCTCGTCGGACGCCCTGCTCGGCTGGTAGCCGGGCGCGGTTTCGGGCTCCAGGCGCTGGCCCGGTATCGCCGGCTTGGACAAGCTGTCCGTAACGCACGCCGCAAGCGTCAACGCACAGCAGCTGCAAAAACCAGCGACGAAGACGCGACGCTTCACTGCGGGAAGCCGCTGAGCAGCAGCTTGACCGATTCGTTGGCAGGCTCGGCGGTACGCAGATCGCCCGTGCCACGGGCCAGCTGGTTCACCCACACCACGTCGCCGGTATCGAGATCAACGAGGGTCGCGAAGCCAGTCTGGACGCCGCCCTGGATGCCGACACCCAGAAGCGCCGCGATGACGATGGTCGCAGCCCTGCCCGGGCTGCTGTAGCTGTCGCGGACATAGAAGAACAGAGCGTAGTCGGCATCGTAGCGCTGCTTGAGCACCCGCACCTCTGGGCCCAGCGACCAGTCCATCCTGCCTTCCTTGGTGGGCAGCTTCCACACCTGCACCGGCGACACCTGGTGCATCATCACGGCCTTGCCGACCGCCCGATTGAGCTTGCTGAGCTGCTCCTGCTTGGCGAGCTCGCCGCCTTCTTCGACGCTGCGGAACTCGACGATCTTCAGGCCCTTCGCCTGTTTCTCGGCACGGATGGCGTTGAGCATGTGCTCGCGCGCCGCAGTGGTCCATTCGGCTTTGGGTTCCTCAAGCCCGCCGGCGCTGAGCTCGGTCAGCTCCACATCGAGCGGCATGAGCAGAACATTGGCTTCCGGCTTGGTTCGCCGCAGCTCGTTGATCTGCTTGTGGGTCGTGACACATCCGGCCAGGAACACGGCCAGGCAGGCAACGCAGACGATACGCAGGCCGTTGGCTAACACGGGCGCCCCCTGAGGCTACGCGTGCCGCATCCCCGTCACGGCACGAGCATGACTCTAGCCACTGCAACCGCAAATATTCAAGCGGCCACCCGCTGGAACGACGGCTATTCGCGGAAATTCACGAACTGCAGCGGCAGCTCGATCTTCAGCGTCTTGACCAGGGCGATCGCCGCCTGCAGATCGTCGCGCTTCTTGCCGGTGACGCGCAGCTCGTCGCCTTGGATCGCCGCCTGCACCTTGAGCTTCGAATCCTTGATCGCCTTGATGATGTCCTTGGCGACCTCGCGGTCGATGCCCTGCTTGACGAGGGCGACCTGGCGCAGCGTGTTGCCCGCGGCCTTCTCCTCGTCCTTCCACTCGATACAGCGCGGGTCGAGCTTACGCCGCACGAAATAGCCTTTCACCAGCTCCTGCATCTGGCGGAGCTTGGTGCCGTCCTCCGCCGTCAGGGTCAGCGTGCCCTCCTGGCGCTCGATCTTGCTGGCCGAGCCCTTGAAGTCGAAGCGCGTGGTGATCTCGCGCGTCACGCCGTCGATGGCGTTGCCGACCTCGGCAAGATCCGTTTTTGAAACGATGTCGAAGCTAGGCAGGGGCCTTCTCCTTCGCCGCCCGCGCCCTGGCGGCGTCGCGCAGCGCCGTGATGGTCATGCGCGTGGTGATCAGCTCGGGATCGGTGCGCAGCTCGATCAGCGCCGCCTTGCCGGATTTCACCGCCCGCTCGAAGGCCGGCGCGAACTCGTCGGTGCTGGTCACGGTCTCGGCGTGGCAGCCCATCGCCCGCCCCATCGCCGCGAAGTCGGGGTTGACGAGATCGGTGCCGGACACGCGCCCGGGGTGCTCGCGCTCCTGGTGCATGCGGATGGTGCCGTAGGTCCTGTTGTTGAAGACCAGCACGATGGGCTTGCCGCCATACTGCACGGCGGTCGACAGCTCCTGCCCGCTCATCATGAACCCGCCGTCGCCGACGCAGCCGATGACCAGGCGGTTGCGGTCGACCAGCGACAGCGCCACCGCCGCCGGCACCGAGTAGCCCATGGCGCCGCTGGTCGGCCCGATCAGGCGGCCCGGGCGGCCGTAGGAGAGATAACGCTGCGGCCAGCCGGTGTGGTTGCCGGCATCGAGGGTGATGACGACGTCGCGCGGCAGCGTGTCGCGGATATCCGCCATCACCCGGCCCATGTCGAGCGCGCCGTTGTAGGGCGTGGGTTCCAGAGTCGCGAGATAGTCCTTGCGTGCGGCTTCGGTCCACGAACCCCATTTCGGCGCGGTCTTGGGTCGCAGCGACACGGCGGCAGCGGCGAAGGCCGCCGGGCCGGAGGCGATACCCAGCGTCGGGCGATAGACCCGGCCGAGCTCGTTGGCGTCGGGAAGCACATGCACCAGCGTCTGTCTGGGCTCGGGAATCTCCAGCGTCGTATAAGCCTGGGTGGTCATCTCGCCCAGCCGCGCGCCGACCACCAGCAGCAGGTCGACATCCTTGATCCGCTTGATCAGCGGCGGCGGCGAGGAGGTGCCGAAATCGCCTGAATAGACCTTCGAGCGGTTCTCGAGCTGGTCCATGCAGCGGAAGGCGGTAGTCGACGGGATGTTCCAGGCCTCGGCGAAGGCCAGCATCTGGGCGCAAGCCGCGTCGGTCCAGCCGGGACCACCGGTGATGATCAGCGGTCGCTCAGCCTTGGCCAGCAGCGCGCCGAGTTTTTCCATATCGGCCGCCGACGCCGCCGGCTGGATTTCCTGATACGGCTTTGAGTCGGGGACCGTGACGCGGTCGGTCAGCATGTCCTCGGGCAGGGACAGCACCACCGGCCCCGGCCGGCCCGAGGTCGCCACGTGGAAGGCGCGCGCCATGTACTCGGGCACGCGCTCGGCCTGGTCGATCTGCGCCGCCCACTTGGCCAGCGGCCCGAACATCTGGCGGTAGTCGACCTCCTGGAAGGCCTCGCGGTCGGTGGTGTCACGCGCCACCTGGCCGATGAGCAGGATCATCGGCGTCGAGTCCTGGAAGGCGGTGTGCACCCCGACCGAGGCCTGGCAGGCGCCGGGACCGCGCGTCACCATGGCTATACCGGGCTTGCCAGTCATCTTGCCGTAGGCTTCGGCCATGTTCGCCGCCCCCGCTTCGTGGCGGGCGTTGACCAGGGTGATGCGGTCGCGCACGTCGTAAAGCGCGTCGAGCACCTCGAGGTAGCTTTCGCCGGGCACGCAGAACGCCATGTCGGCGCCGTGGATGACGAGCTGATCGACCAGAACCTGTCCGCCGCTGCGGGCCTTTGCCATCGTGCTGACTCCAAGTGTCGTAGCGTCGCGAGTAAAGGGCCCGCCCCTCATTGTGTCAATCGCCGCCGGACGCTATGGTCCGGCCCCATGACAGACCATGGAAACCCGGCCTGGGAGGCCCTTCTCAGCAACTTCAACCGCCATCTCGGCATGAAGATCCTGGAATGGAGCGAGGGTGCCGTCACCATCGCCGTCGACGTCCAGGACTGGATGCGCAACCGCACCGGCATCGTGCACGGCGGCGTCACCGCCACCCTGATCGACGCCGCCGCGGGCTATGCCGGGAATTACTGCCCCCATCCGGGCCGGCGGCGCATCTCCTCCACTCTCGCCCTGACCACGAGCTACGTCGCCGCCGGCAAGGGCAAGCAGATCATCGCCAAGGCGAAGGTGAAGGGCGGCGGACGCACCATCTACGCGGCGTCGGTCGAGGTGTTCGACGAGAACGGCACGCTGATCGCCATCGGCGAAGGCACCTTCAAGTATTTCAAGGGCAGCGAGGGCCCCGAGGGCGTGCCCGTCGAGGGCTGAGATGTTCATCGCCAGCATCGACCATGTCGTGCTCACCGTCGCCGACATGGACCGGACCATCGAGTTCTACACGCGCGTGCTGGGCATGACACTCGAGGTCTTCGGCCAGGGCCGCAAGGCGCTGCGCTTCGGCGACCAGAAGTTCAACCTGCAGGACGGCCAGTCGAAGACCGACATCGTCGCCGTGGCGAAGACGCCGACGCCGGGCTCGGTCGATCTCTGTCTGCTGGCGGCCGTGCCATTGGACGAGGTCATTGCGCAGCTGAAAAAGCAGAACGTGCCGGTCGAGAGCGGACCCGTGGCGCGCACCGGGGCTCGCTTCCCCCTCCGGTCGGTCTACATCCGCGACCCGGACGGCAACCTGATCGAAATTTCAGAAAGAGCGGGTTAGCAATTGACCCTCTCCACCCGGCTTCGGGGGGAGAGGGTGCGAGCGCAGCGAGCGGGTGAGGTGGGCAAGAATGGTGCCTGCCGAAGCACCACCTCACCCTTCCCGTCGCTGACGCGACGGGCCCCTTCCCTTGTATGTGCGAGGGAGGACGGTGTGAGTAAGATCCGCAACGTTCGCGGCAGGCGGGAGCCCGGCCCCTCCCTGGGCTTCAAGACCGTGGGAGAGCGTGGTGCCCCGCCTGTTGTCCAC
>Ga0164290_1000578_pt1 | contig 108856 bp, 97 predicted proteins | sample Micstemetagenome_FD_108782 | JGI IMG/M metagenome (GOLD analysis project Ga0164290, IMG submission 108782) | Contaminated culture microbial community from soil near Moab, Utah, USA - Microcoleus steenstrupii SON62 (Illumina Assembly) | ecosystem: Environmental > Terrestrial > Soil > Soil crust...
ACCCTAAACCAATCCAATTTCTATGAACTACCTCAACAAAAAATACACCCTCCTGGCGCTGGTGGGGCTGCTGACGAGCAGCGCCTGCACCGACGAGTTCGATCAGATGAACGTGGATCCGAATAACCCCACGACCATCAGCGCCCAGTACCTGCTGCCCTACGCCACCGAACGGGCCGTGGACCGCTACTGGGGCGGCAGCACCCGCTTCGAACGGCTCAACATCGACGGCATGATGCTCTGGATGCAGTATTTCACCCGGAACATCTACTCCAACGAAGGCGATAACTACGGCGTCTCGCCGGCTTTCTACAATAACAACTGGAAGGCCCTCTTCAACGACGCCCTGCTCAACTACCAACGGATCATTACGGATTCGGCCCCGGAGGGCGTCAGCCCCAACACCAATTACGAGGGCGTAGGACTGGTCATGCGGGCCTGGACGTTTTCGGTCATCACTGACCTCTGGGGGGCCATTCCGTACGCGGAAGCCCTGAAGGGAGCCGCCGCCAAGCCGAACTACACCCCCGCCTACGATTCGCAGGAGAAAGTATACGAAGGCATGCTGAATGATCTTAAACTGGCCAACGAAAAGCTGACGGTAGGCGGCCCGACGGTCGTGGGCGACATCATCTACGGCGGGAATGTCCTGAAGTGGAAAAAGTTTGCCAACTCACTGCGGGTTCGGCTGGCCAACCGGCAGGCCGCCAAAAAGCCGGCTGCGTCCAAAGCCATCCTGGCCGAAATCCTCGGTGATCCGGCCAAATACCCGCTGATGACCAGCAACGACGACAACGCCATCATCCGGCACACGGCCACCCTGCCCAGCAACAACGAATGGCATCAGGTCATGATCCGCGACGGCCGGACCGACTGGAACATCAGCAGCACCTTGGCCTATAAGCTCAACGCCCTGGGGGATACGCGGATTACGGTCTTCGCCGCCCCGACCAAGGACGGCAAGTACGTCGGCCATCCCAACGGCCTGCCTGACGCCATCGCCACGACCTACCTTTCGTCCAGCTCCGGCATCGGTGCCTATTTCCTGCGCCCCGAAACGCCCAGCGTCCTGATGACCTTCGCCGAACTGAATCTGTCGCTGGCCGAGGCCGTCCTGGACGGTGACGCTACCGGCGACGCCAAAACGTACTTCGAACGCGGTATTACGGCCTCTTTTGATCAGTACGGGCTAAAGGTACCGGCGGGTTATTTCGAGAAAGTCGGGGCTGTTACCCGCGAGAAAGTCCTGGAACAAAAGTGGATCGCGCGCTACGGCCAGGGCATCGCGGCCTGGACCGAATACCGCCGCACGGGCCTACCTTTGTTGCCGGCCAAGGATCCCCGGGCCGTATTCGAAAACGATGGCGTGCTGCCTACCCGTCTGCCCTATCCGGCTACCGAGTATTCGCTCAACCGCGCCAACCTCGACAAGGGCATTACCCTCAACGGCGGCAAGGACGACATGAAAGCCAAACTCTGGTGGGCCGAATAACCCCCAGCCCCGACTGATGACTGGTGACTGACGACTGTTGACTCTAGACTCACAAACCCCATGAAACTAACCTCCATACTAGTTGCCCTGAGTAGCCTTCTGCTCGCCTCCTGCGCCAAGGTCGATGATCCCTTTGTGGACCGCGTCGCGGCCCCCGTGCTGATCGTCGTGGATAACGCCATCGGGAACGGTGGTGGCCTGACGACCGAACCCACGTTTACCTCGAAAGCCGCGGCCCCGGTAACCATGCAGGTGCGGATTTACGAACTCGATAAAACCAACCTGCTGGATTACACCAAAGGCATCGACTCCATCCCGGTTGCTTCCCTGAGCCTGAAGCTGACCACCCGGACCGGCGCCGCCATTGCCGACCTGACTACCGACGCCAAGGGCGTAGCGACGCTAACCCGGCCCTGGAGCGACTTCGGCGTTGCCACCCCCCGGGCCGGCACTACCGTTGCCCTCACCCTGACCGGCAAGCACAAGGAACAGGCGTTTGCCAAGCTGATGCGTGTTCAGGGTGTGAATTAGTAGCTGAGTGGCAAAGTAGCAGCGTTACAGCGATACAACGTGGCATTGATGGTGGCAATTCAGGAGCCATCTTGCTTCTTTGATGCGTTGTTACGCTGCTACTTTGTTCCATTACACCCGAAAATTTGCTCCGCCAAACGTACCTTGCGGGGATGCTTACCCTCGACGCCTACCGCAAGGCTTATTCCGGCCGGACGATCCTGGCCATTCCCCGGCTGACCTTTGAACCGGGTGTCCATTGGCTGAAAGGTCCCAATGGCTCCGGGAAAACCACGCTTTTCCGCAGCATGGCCGGGTTATTGCCGTTTGAGGGCGACTGTCGGCTCGAGGATCGCTGGAGCGTGCGGAAACACCCTGTCGAGTACCGGCTCCGGGTGAACTACAGCGAGGCCGAACCCCTCTACCCCGACTTTCTCACGGCCTGGGAGCTGATCCAGTGGGTGGCCACCACCAAGCGCGCGCCGACGGGCCAGGCCGAGGCGCTGATCGAGGCGTTTGGCATGGGGAGCTTCGTCCGGACGCCCGTAGGAACCTATTCCAGCGGCATGCTCAAGAAAACCGGCCTGGTCCTCGCGCTGCTGGGCAATCCGCGTTTCATCCTGCTCGACGAGCCTTTTATTACCCTCGACGAAGCCTCCGTGCGTACCGTCGTCCGCCTAATCCGGGAAGGACGCGAACGGGGCGTCAGTTTCCTGCTCTCCACCCACCAGGTCGTTACCTATGCCGACCTGACGATCGATGCTACCTGGCAGATTGCCGCCCAGACCGTCCAGCCTTACGTCCATGCACCCCTTGCTGACCGTCCTGACGAAAACCCTCGTCCGTGAATTTTACCGGCAGCACGCAGGCCTGCTGCTGGTCGTCCTGCTGCTGGCCGGGGGCTTCCTCAGCGCCCGGGAGCACTACGCCCTGGCGACTTACGCCGTCCACGACGCCTACCTGCTCAGCGCTTACCTGCTGATCTGGCTGCTGTATACAGCCCTGGCGACCCGCTTTGCCGCACAGACGTTCTGGCAGGAAGACTTCCTTGGCCTGCTGCGCCTGGTTCCACCCTTCCGGCGGCTGCGGGTACTCTACGCCGTGGCCCTTCCGCTGCTGACCCCCGTGCTGGCCTACGCGGGATACGTTTTTACGGTCGGCTGGCTGGAAGGGGCCCGGGGAAGCCTGGCGGTACTCAGCGGATCGGTCGTCCTGCTGAGTCTGCTTCCCCTCCTCGCCGTGGAATACGCCCTGCGCTTTCCCTCGCCTCGGTTCCGGCTTTCGCTGCCGTTGCCTGGGCAGCTCACCACGCCTTACCCGCTTTTTTTCCTGCGGCACCGGCTGCACCACGAGCCGCTGACCCTGCTCCTGACCAAAGCCGGTTCGCTGCTGGTGCTGGCGGGGGTCTGCGCGCTTTATCCCACCGACGATTACGACCTACGGTTGCTGTTGCTGGGGGCGTTGCTGGCGGCGGCCCTGCACGCGGGCCTGGTTTACCAATTGTACCGCTTTGAGGCCGTCTGGCTGCGGCTGGCGCGTAATCTGCCTATCCCACCGCTCCGCCGGGCCGTTCTGCACGCGCTCATCCTGGCGCTGCTGCTGGTACCGGAGGCGCTGCTGCTGATCCGAAACCAGCCGGCTGCGGTAACGGCAGGCGAGACCATCAGTGTCTGGTGCCTGCTCACGGGCCTTGTTTTTGGCCTCTATTCCCTGCTCTGGCTCCGGCACCGCTCCCCCGACCAGCTCATGCCGCTGGTTTTTGGCATGGTCATCCTGTATTTTTTCCCCGTTATGTACCAGCTGCCCGCTTTCCTGCTCGGGCTGGGGACGCTGCTCCTGGCCCTCCTGCTGTTTGTCCTCCGTTATCCGAATGCGGAGCCGGCCTTTTCCGACTGACTTTTTTCGTTATTTTGCTGTACTTATTCGGTAAAATAACTCCCCTATGATGATCAAAAAATTAGTCATTACCAGCGCGTTATGCGCCGCGCTGGCCACTCCATTCCCCACAACAGCCCAAACGCCCGCCCCCGCCTGGAGCATTGAGGCAACCAACATCAACCCGGCCAATTACTACGGCATTACCGTCGCCAACGGCATGATCGGTCTCGTCTCTTCCCCGGAACCGATGCGGGTCAAGGACGTGGTCCTCAACGGGGCCTTCGACACCTACGGTCGCGGGCGGGTCTCCAACATTCTGAAGATTTTCAATTTTGCCAATATGTACCTCGATGTCGACGGCCGGCGCGTCGGGGCGCAGGATATGCGCAACTACCGGCAGACGCTGGACATGCAGAAGGCCGCCCTGACGACGACCTTCGACGTGGGTGATAAGGTCAGCGTGCGGCAGACGATGATGGCCCTGCGCCACCTGCCCTTCTCCTCGCTGAGTATGGTCGAGATCACGGCGAAGAAAGACTGCGAAATTGTCCCCGCCAGCGTCATCGAGTCGCCCGAGAACCTGAAGGAAGTCAAAAACTTTTATACCGAAATCGACCGGCCGCACGTCACGGTCCGGCTGCTGACTTCCGTCGCCAAAAGCCCCACCGGACGCCATACCGTGGCGGCCTCCAACAGCTTTATCTTCGACGAGCCCCACGGCCAGGAACCGCGGGTGATTCACGAAGACTGGGATTACAACATGCACCTGGCCAAGTTTTACAAGAAACTAAAGGCCGGCCAGACCTACCGCTTCAGCGTCGTGGGTTCCGTTTCTTCGACGGCTCACTCCCCCGACCCGCACAACGAAGCCGAGCGCCTGACAATTTTTGCCGCCCTCGAACGCACTGAACGCCTCCTGAACCGCCACAATGCCGAATGGGCGAAGCTCTGGCAGAGCGATATTGTGATCGAAGGCGATGCCGACGCCCAGAAAGCCGTTCGGTCCGCGCTCTACCACCTCTATGCCTTTTCCCGCGAGGGAACGGCTTACAGCCTTTCGCCCATGGGGCTGTCGGGGCTGGGGTACACCGGCCACGTCTTCTGGGACACCGAGCTCTGGATGTACCCGGCGCTGCTCGTGCTGAAGCCCGAACTGGCCAAATCCATGCTGGAGTACCGCTATGAACGCATGCCGATGGCGCGGCAGAACGCCCTCAGCCACGGGTACCAGGGCGTGATGTTCCCCTGGGAGTCGGATGCCGACGGCCAGGAAGCCACGCCGGTCTGGGCGCTGACGGGGCCATTCCAGCACCATATCACCGGCGATGTAGGCTGGGCCTTCTGGAAATATTACCAGGTCACGAAAGACAAGGAATGGCTCCGGACCCGCGGCTACCCGATGCTGAAGGAAGTCGCCGATTTCTGGATCAGCCGCGTGGAGACGGGAAAAGACGGAAAGTACCATATTAACAATGTCATCGGGGCCAACGAGTGGCAGGAGAACATCGACGACAACGCCTTCACCAACGGCATGGCCATTACTTCCCTGCGCTACGCGAGCCAGGCGGCGCAGGAACTGGGCCTGACGCCGAACCCGCAGTGGAAGCAGGTGGCCGACAACATTCCTATTCTGACTTTTCCCGACGGTACGACGAAGGAAAACCGCACCTACGATGGCGTAACGATCAAGCAGGCCGACGCCAATCTGCTGGCTTATCCGCTGGACATCATCCGGGATGAAGCCCGCATCCGAAAGGACCTGGCCTATTACGCCCCGCGCTACTCACCGGAAGGACCGGCCATGGGCTGGTCGGTGCTCTCGACGCTCTACACCCGCCTGGGCGAGCCGGAAAAAGGCTACGAATGGTTTGTGAAGAGTTATAAGCCCAACGAGGTGCCGCCGTTCGGGGTGCTGGCGGAAACGGCGGGCGGGACCAACCCCTACTTCGCTACCGGCGCGGGCGGCATGCTGCAGGCCGTTTTGAATGGCTTCGGTGGGCTCGAGATTACTGACAACGGCATTGTTCAGCTTAAAACCCGCCTGCCCAAGAAATGGAAGTCGCTTACCCTGAAAGGGGTCGGCCCGCAGCAGAAAACGATCCAGGTTCAGTAATCAGCTTTTCACCGCTTCGGCGGACCGCGCATCGGCGGACCGCGCGTCGGCGGACTGCGCGTCGGCGGACTGCACATGGGTGGACTGCGCTTCGCTCCGTTCTGTGATCACGCCCGGCAGGGTTACTATAAAGGTAGACCCCTGCCCGGGCTGGCTCACGACCTGGATGGTTCCGCCATGGTTCTCCGCAATTTTTTTGCACAGGGCCAGGCCTACGCCCGTACCGGGGTACTTGTGCAGCCCGTGCAGGCGCTGAAACATCTGAAAAATCCGGTCGGTATGACGGGGCTCCATGCCAATGCCTTCGTCGCGGACGATGAGCTGTACACGTCGGCGATCAAGCGGGTACTGCTCTTCGTTTTCGGTGGGGAACTGGGCCGAAATCCAGACCCGGGGCGGCTGGTTCGGCCGGTGGAATTTCAGCGCATTGCTCAGCAGATTCAGCATCAACTGCCCCAGTTGCGTGCGGTTGCCCTCCACAACGGGCAGGGGCGACAGATGGATTTGGGCCTGGGTCTGCTGAACCCGCAGTTCGACATCGGCCAGGACATCCTGCATCACCAGGTTCAGATCCACGGGCTGCCGGTAATCGGCTTCCGCACTCAGGCGGGAATAGGCCAGCAGATCCTGGATAAAGGAATGCATTCGGCTGCTGGCGCGCTGCATGCGGGACAACAGGTCTTTCCCGGACGCATCCAGAATGGTTCCGTACTGGGCTTCGAGGAGGTTGCCAAACGTCTGCACCTTGCGCAGGGGCTCCTGGAGGTCGTGAGAGGCCACGTAGGCAAATTGCTGGAGGTATTCGTTGGACTGGCGAAGCTGCTCGACCAGTTCTTCGGTCTTTTGCTGGAGCAGGCGCGTCTGGGTAATATCCTGGAAAATGAAGAGCACGCCGTCATCCTGGCGCGTCAGGCTGATATCGATGTAGCGCACCGGACCGCTGCCCAGGTGCTGTTCTTCGTAGCGGGTCGACTCCCCGGTGGTCAGTACCGTTACCAGCCGCGACCAGAACCCCAGCTGAATCGCTTCGGGGAACACCTGCAATAAAAGCTGACCCGTCACGACCGACACGGGCTTACCGGTCAGGTCCGCGTAGGCCTGGTTAACAAACTCGTACCGAAAATCTACCAGTTGACCGTTACCGGTGCGTACGGCGCGGAAAAGCACGAACCCAACGGGCATCCGGTCTAGCAGGCTCTGTTGAAGGAGCTTGGCGGATGATGATTCAGCCGGCATGATGCATGATCCAGGGTGGGATTAATCCTATTGTTTCCTCCAAGATACAAACGAAACAGTCTGGTACTACTAGATTCCACCAGAACTTGCAGGACAGTCTAGTACTATAGGGGTAAAAAACAAAACCCGTCAGGTTAGGCTGACGGGTTACAACGGTTGTTGTTGCCGGAGAAGGATTCGAACCCTCACAAACAGAACCAAAATCTGTCGTCCTACCCTTAGACGATCCGGCATTGCGAGTGCAAAGGTGGCAGTTTGACGGGGAAAATGCAAGTCAGAACGGCCAAAAAAAGTGAATGAAAAATGAAAAGTTAAAAATGAAAAGTAAGCTCTGCCTGAAAATCAATCGCTTGTTGACCTGCCCCGGATGTCTTCTGGCAGCGGTTCACATTTAACTTTTCATTTTTAACTTTTCATTCTTCATTCCCTCATGCTCCCGCCACCTCTACGGCCGGGGCGATTTTCTTCACCAGTCCCTGCAGCACTTTTCCGGGGCCGCATTCCACAAAGAGAGTAGCGCCGTCGGCGGCCATGGCTTCCACCGACTGCGTCCAGCGCACCGGCGCCGTCAGCTGGGCGATGAGGTTGGCTTTAATGGTGGCGACGTCGGTCGACGGCCGGGCGTTTACATTCTGGTAGATCGGGCAGCGCGGTTGGGCGAATTGGGTGGCCTCGATGGCGCTGGCCAGCTCTTCGCGGGCGGGTTCCATCAGGGGGGAGTGAAAGGCCCCGCCGACGGCCAGGGGCAGCACCCGCTTGGCACCGGCTTCCTTGAGCTTCTCGCCGGCCAGCCGCACGCCCTCCAGGGAACCGGAAATGACGACCTGGCCCGGGCAGTTGAAATTGGCCGGGACGACGACCTCGCCCGTAGCGGCCACCTCCGCGCAGATCTGTTCGATGGTGGCGTCGGGCAGACCCAGCACGGCGGCCATGGTCGAGGGTTCCCGTTCGCAGGCTTTCTGCATGGCGGCGGCGCGCTGGGCCACCAGCTTCAGGCCGTCTTCAAACGAGAGCGCGCCGGCAGCGACCAGCGAGGAAAATTCGCCGAGAGAGTGACCGGCCACCATCGCTACGGCGAACCGCTCGGGATGGAGCTCCTCCACCGTCAGGGCGCGGGCCACGGAATGAATAAAGATTGCGGGCTGGGTTACGTTGGTCTGCTTCAGCTCCTCGTCCGAGCCCTCGAACATAATCTGGGTGATCGAAAAACCTAAAAGTTCATCGGCCCGGTCGAAGAGCGCCCTGGCGGCTTCGGACTGCTGGTACAGCTCGAGCCCCATGCCTTTAAACTGCGATCCCTGCCCGGGAAATACGTAAGCCTTTTTCATAGGATAGTGTCCACTATTGCGGCGGTTATGCCGGCAAAGGTAAACAGCCCCGGCGGCTTATTCCAAAAAGCGGGGGTGATTCCCCCGGGTTAACTACTTCCCGTGACAGAGGAAAAATGCTTAAAAAAATCCTATTTTAACAATTGGCTCAACAAACAAATTTTGGATACATTCTGTTACCCTTATAGCTGTTTAAACCATTGATTGTATCTATTCCAAATAAGCACAATTTGTTTCTGAGTTTATTGTTTACGAACGCTTTGTGCTGTAGTTTTGGCCCCCGCAGTCAATTAATTTCTTAGAACAGTCAAATTATAAAATCCGGATTTCACCGTATGTCTTGGTTAACACAAACGCTGGCAAGTACCCTGGGCCGCAAAGTCGTGATGGCGCTGACGGGGCTGTTTTTGTGTACATTTCTGGTTGTGCACGTAGCCGGTAACCTGCAATTGTTCCAAGGTGATGAAGGGCGGGCGTTCAACGAGTACAGCTTTTTCATGACGCACAATCCGCTGATCATGGCCGTTTCCTACCTGCTGTACGCTTCCATCCTCATTCACTCGACCATGGCGCTCGTCCTGACCCGTCATAACCAGGCGTCGCGACCGGTCAAGTACGCGTTTGAACGTCCGGAAGCCAATAGCCGCTGGACCTCGCGCAACATGGGTATCCTGGGTACCGTCCTGCTGATCTTTATTGTTCTGCACATGCGGACCTTCTGGTACACCATGCACTTCGGCCCGATTCCGACGGTTCAGTACCAGCAGGATGGCGAGATCTACAAGGATCTCTACAAAGTCGTCATGGCGGCTTTCAGCAACATCTGGTATGTGCTGTTCTACGTCGTGTCGATGGCCGCCCTCTCCTTCCACCTGGTACACGGTTTCCAGAGTGGTTTCCAGACGCTGGGCGTCCGGCATAAAAAGTACACGCCGATGATCGAATGGCTCGGCACGTTTGTCTTCGGCATTCTGATTCCGGCGCTGTTTGCGGCCATGCCGATCTACATGTTTCTGAAAGTACACGGTTACATTGGCTAAGGCATTCTTAACGTAAACTCGTTATGGTTACACCTTCTGTAGAGCAAGAATCCCGTATCAAGCTGGATTCCAAAATACCGGACGGACCGCTGGCCGAAAAATGGGCGCGGCATAAGTTCAACGTGAAGCTGGTCAACCCGGCCAACAAACGGAAATACGATATTATCGTCGTCGGTACCGGTCTGGCCGGAGCCTCAGCCGCGGCCTCTCTGGCCGAGCTGGGCTACAACGTCAAGGCCTTTACCTTTCACGACAGCCCCCGCCGGGCGCACTCGATTGCGGCCCAGGGCGGTATCAACGCGGCGAAGAACTACCAGAACGACGGTGACAGCGTGTTCCGTCTGTTCTACGATACCATCAAGGGCGGTGACTACCGTGCACGCGAAGCCAACGTCTATCGCCTGGCCGAAGTGAGCGTGAGCATCATCGACCAGTGCGTGGCCCAGGGCGTTCCCTTTGCCCGGGAGTACGGCGGGCTGCTGGCCAACCGTTCGTTCGGGGGCGCGCAGGTATCGCGGACATTCTACGCCCGGGGCCAGACCGGCCAGCAGCTGTTGCTGGGCGCCTACTCGGCCCTGAGCCGGCAGATCGCCAATGGCAAGGTGAAGCTGTATCCGCGGACGGAAATGCTGGACGTGGTGGTGGCCGACGGCAAAGCCCGCGGGATCGTGACTCGCAACCTGATTACGGGTAAGATCGAGTCGCACTCGGCCCACGCAGTTCTGCTCTGCACGGGTGGTTACGGCAACGTCTTCTACCTGTCAACAAACGCCATGAACTCCAACGCCACAGCCGCCTGGCGGGCGTATAAAAAAGGTGCCCTGTTCAGCAATCCCTGCTTTACGCAGATTCACCCGACCTGTATTCCAGTAAAAGGTGATTACCAGTCTAAGCTGACGCTGATGTCGGAATCGCTGCGGAACGACGGCCGGGTATGGGTACCGAAGACGAAAGAACTGGCCGAAAAGATCCGGAAGGGTCAGCTGAAAGCCAACGATCTGAAGGAAGAGGACCGGGATTACTTCCTGGAGCGGCGCTATCCCTCGTTTGGGAACCTGGTACCGCGCGACGTAGCCTCTCGGAACGCCAAATACGTCTGCGACGAAGGCCGCGGCGTGGCCGCGACGGGACTGGCTGTGTACCTCGATTTCGCCGACGCCATCAAGCGCGACGGCCGAAAGACGATCGAGGCCAAGTACGGTAACCTCTTCGAGATGTACGAAAAAATCACCGACGACAACCCGTACGAAACCCCGATGATGATCTATCCGGCGGTGCACTACACCATGGGCGGTCTGTGGGTCGATTATAACCTGATGACGACCATCCCGGGCCTGTACGCCCTCGGCGAAGCCAACTTCTCCGACCACGGTGCCAACCGCCTGGGTGCCTCAGCGCTGATGCAGGGGCTGGCCGACGGCTACTTCGTCATTCCGTATACCATTGGTGACTACCTGGCGACCATTGGTCCGGGCGACAAGGTCCCCACCGAACACCCGGCCTTCAAGGAGTCGGAGCAGCAGGTTTCGGATACCATTCAGAAGTTCCTGTCGATTAAGGGCGAAAAGACCGTGGACGAATTCCACCGGCAGCTCGGCCTGATCATGTGGGAATACTGCGGTATGTCGCGGAACGAGGCGGGCCTGAAGAAAGCCAAGAAGATGATTCAGGACCTGAAGGCCGAGTTCTGGTCAAACGTCCGCGTCCTGGGCGCCAATGAGGAAATGAATCAGTCACTCGAACAGGCGAACCGCGTAGCTGACTTCATTGAACTGGGCGAACTGATGGTCGACGATGCCCTGAACCGGTCGGAATCCTGCGGCGGTCACTTCCGCGAGGAATCAGCCACCGAAGAAGGGGAAGCCAAGCGCGATGACGCCAACTTTACCTACGTGGCGGCCTGGGAATACAAAGGCCCCAACCAGCAGGCCGTCCTGCATAAGGAAGAGCTGGTGTTTGAAAACGTCAAGTTGACGCAGCGGAGTTATAAATAATCGTCATCAGTCATCAGTCGTCAGACATCAGTCGGCTCTGCCCTTTAGTAAGCTTGTTGGCAAAGCCGACTGATGACTGGGGACTGACGACTGGAGACTTACGACCGAACACTGTAACAACCATGGACCTTACGCTTAAAGTCTGGAGACAGAAAAATAATCAAACGCCGGGTAAACTGGTGGAATATAAGGTGAAGGATATTTCACCGGATATGTCGTTCCTGGAGATGTTCGACGTGCTGAACGCCGACCTGACCAAGCGGGGCGAGGATCCGGTGATCTTCGACCACGACTGCCGCGAAGGCATTTGCGGTACGTGCTCAATGTACATCAACGGCCGGCCGCACGGGCCACAGACGGGCGCTACGACCTGCCAGTTGCACATGCGCAGCTTCAGCGACGGCGACACCATCGTGGTGGAACCCTGGCGGGCCCGGGCTTTCCCGGTTATCAAAGACCTGATGGTCGATCGCTCGGCCTTCGACCGCATCGTACAGGCCGGTGGGTATGTGTCGGTGAATACCGGCTCAGCCCCGGACGCCAACGAGATTCCGGTTCCCCGCGAGACCCAGGAAGAAGCCATGGACGCCGCCGCCTGCATTGGTTGCGGAGCCTGTGTAGCGGCCTGTAAGAACGCCTCGGCCATGCTCTTCACGGCGGCGAAGGTGTCTCACCTGGCGCTCCTGCCCCAGGGGCATGCCGAAGCGAAAGCCCGCGCCGAGAAAATGGTGGCCCAGATGGATGCCGAAGGCTTTGGTGCCTGCTCCTTTACGGGTGCCTGCTCGGTCGAGTGTCCGAAGTCCATTTCACTGGACCATATCGCCCGCCTCAACCGCGAGTACCTCGGCGCGAAACTGACTTCGTCCAACGTATAAAGCAAGGATTCCTTTCCCCCAAAGCCCGGCCCCAAAGCCGGGCTTTTTTGTTGGGCATATCGGAACGGAACCCCTGACAGTCAACAGATAAATAAATTTTCATTTGTTTATAAATACGGTTTACTTTTTGCTTCTAAATTGCTTTCCCTTCCGTTTCGGCCTGACCCCAGACTGGTTTTTGTAACGGAAGCCTGCTTTTGTCGTCCAAAGGTTACTTCAGCAGCCGCTGCTGTATTTTGCTTCGTTACATGACCCAGCGTAATCTTCTTCGTAGGTTAAGCGTACTTTTTCTGCTTTCCGTTTGCTTCGGCCCGGGTTCTGCCCTGGCTCAATCGGGGCGACAAGCACCCCGCGTTCCGACGGCCACCCTGGCGGATACGGCCAAGGGCTACCGCCTGCTCAGCCGGGAAGAATATCGCCGGATGCCCGGTGCTCTGCCCGACTCCGTCGACTGCGATACCGCGGCGCAGACCTTTCTGCTGATGCGTAAGCCGTCTCCCTGGCGCATCGGGCTGTACGCCGGTCCCAATTTCGCTTACTGCGGCACCTGGGGCGGCACGTTCGGGCCCAACCAGCGCGACAAAACGCTCTACAACGGCATGGGCGTAAACCTGACAGGCAATGTAGATTACTTTATCACCTCCTTCGCCAAACCCCTGCGTTTCGGGCTGGGGGCCGTCCTGGGCTACCAGAACTTCTGGACCCGGCGGGATTACCGCGACGATCTGGTAGCCCAGGCAACCGCGCTGGGCGTCAGCGGCGAACGCATTGTAATCCGGAACCGCCCATCCGAAGACTTCTTTCTGCTCGTGGGTCCGGCCCTGTCCTGGCGCCTGAAGAAAAATGCGACCGATGCCGAATCGCCTTTTCTGGAAGCGGCCGTACGCGGTGGTGTCTACCTGACCGAGGCCGCCCTGGTCGGCGCCTTCATCCGCCCCGACAACCGGCTCGTTCGGCTGGTGATGCCCACCGATCAGCTCATGCACGCGGGCGGCCTGGTATCCCTGGGAGCTTATTTCCCGCTGCGCAACGGCTGGCACTGGGGCGTTCAGGCGCAGGGCTTTCTGACCCGGGTGAATTATTTCATTGTCAATGGCCAACAGGACAACCTGATGGAATACCGGCGCAACCACGGCGGCGTCAATGCCGGCCTCGGCGTTCGGAAATCCTTTACCACCAATAAGCTCGTGCCGAAGGCCGCCGTTATCTGCCCAACCTGCGATTCCATTCCGGCCCTGGCGGTATCCTTCAACAACCAGCCGCTAGCGGGCAAAACGATTGCGCTGGACGAAGCTCCGTCTTCGGCCCTGCCGGTCATTACCTGGACCAGCCGGACGGTCAATCCGAAAAACGAGACCTTTACGGCCCGCCTGCATTACAAGTCCGAGGACGCGGATGTCATCATCAGCGAGGTCGTCGGGCAGCCCGTCAACAGCTTGGCTTTCCCGGCCTCCCACGTAACCGACGGCCGGCCGATGCCTGGCTTTTATTACGTGACCGTCCACAACCAGCAGCAGGCCCCCTGCGGCAGCTGCATGAGCGAGATTGCGGTGGCCAGCTTTGCCTTCAGCAGCCCCCGACCCGCGCCCCCGGCGCCCTGCACGGACACCTACGAGCACCGGCTGAGCGGCGGCCGGATTATTCCCCGCGCGCAGTACGATGTGGATACGCTATGCCTGTGTAATACCGGCAAGCCGCTGTACCAGTGGAAACGGAAGCAGGTGACCGTAGCGCGTGCGCTGATTACGGCCATCAACAGCGTCGACCGGACCTACCCCGCCGATGGGGCCGCACCGGTACTGCCGGCCGATCTGGTCCAGCAGTTGAAGCAGTTGGGGTTAAACAAGACCGTTTCCCACTTCAGCTTTATTTACGAAGTTCAGCGGCGGAAAGGCTGCGAAACGGGCCCGCCGGCCCCACCGACCCGCATGCGCGTCACCGTTAACCGGAAAGGGCAGCTCATGAGTCTGGTGCCGTTATAAGCGACGATGATACCCGCACCGAACAGACGCTCTTACCGGCGTCTGTTCTTTTTTAGGTACGGGCTATTCCTCAAATGACCCACCATGCGTACCAGCCCACTTTTTATGTACTTTTACCCCGCGATCCAACGACCGTCTTTTGAAATCAACCGCCGGTACTTTCCCATCCTGGCTTAACGACCTGCCGTTCTCCCATGCTCCTTGCCATTGACGTCGGCAATTCCGACGCCGTTTTCGGTATTTACGACCAGGATCGCTGGCTACAGGTCTGGCGCACGCCTTCGCGCCCGGAGGAGTCTGCGGCCCAATACGATAGCCGGCTGCGGCTCTGGATGCTGGAAGCCGGTATACCACTGAGCGCCGTGCAGACGACCGTACTCAGCAGCGTGGTGCCGGCGCTGACCCCGACGGTCAAAGCCATGCTGACCCATCTCTTCGGCCGCGAGCCGGTGGTGGTCGGGCCGGCCATTTACCCCCTGCTTCCCCTGGAAGTCCTGCAACCCTACGAAATCGGCACCGATCTGGTCGCCAATGCCCTGGCCGCTTATACCCGGTTCGGGCGGAATTGCGTGGTGGTGGATTTCGGTACGGCCCTTTCCTTCACGCCCGTTTCGGCCACAGGGCGCATCCTGGGCGTGGCCATTGCTCCGGGGCTGCGGACGGCCGTGCGGTCGCTGTTTGCCAATACCGCCCAGCTGCCCGAAGTACCGCTGGTTCTGCCCGAGTCGGCCCTGGGGACCAATACCACCCACGCCATTCAGGCCGGGGTAGTGCTAGGCTACGAGGGCCTGGTGCGCTCGCTCATTCAGCGCATCCGGAACGAACTTGATGGCGACTGCCTGGCCATTGCGACCGGCGGGCTGGTCCAGGCCATTCCGACCCTTCACCCGGAATTCGCCGAGATTCGTCCTTCCCTGACCCTGGACGGCATCCGGGAGATTGGCCAGCGGGTCGTGGCGCCGGTACGATCCTAAAGAGGCTGTCCAATTCGTTTCTCAGGCTGAGGCATTCCTGCCCCGCTCACCGAACCCTTTGTTGTCCAACCAATTAGCGAAAATTCGGCTACCGAACGTTCGACAGCGATGAACCCATGCTTCAGCCTGCCTTTTGCGCAACTTCATCCTGAAATCACCCAATTTTAAGGGCCCGGCCGGGCCGCTGGCAATTTTTTACGTTACCGGGCAGGCTCTGGCACATTTTTCTTACTGGTATCGGTGAACAGGCCGGTCGCCATTTGATGCAGCCGACTCTGTTTACTTCCTAAACCCGACTGAGGAAAAACATTTTTTTAGTCTCATTCGGTACTAGTATGAAAACGTGGGTTGTAGCAGTGGGTTTGGTAGTTGGGTTGATTGCAGCAACCGCCCTGGCAAAAGCAGAAGAAAACTGGAATCGAGGCCAGTTAGTCCTGGCAAACCAGACCGTTCTGGAAGGCGATTTGAATTATAACTGGAAGGCGGAAGTCGTGCGCCTGAAGCAGGCCGACGGTCGCATCCGGGCCTTTTCGGCCCAGCAGATTCGTTCCTTCAGGTTTTATGACTACCGCAACAGGCTCCTGCGCCGGTTTGCGTCGCTGGACTTCACGGTTCGGCGAAACATGCCCCGGAAGATGATCCTGGAGGAGTTTGTGCAGGGCAAGTACCCGGTCTACCGGCGGCTCCGGCACCAGCGCGAGCCAATCCGCATCGCCCGGCCGATCGAGTACAGTAACGATACCGAACTGCTGAAAGACGATAACAGCTTTACCTATTTCGTGCTGGCCGACGGAGAGTTTCAGTCCCTGGACGCGTTTCAGCGGACCATGATGCCCCAGATGATGAGCGAATACGGGGATGATCTGCGCAACTACCTGCGGACGCACCAGCTGGATCCCAGGAACACGACTACCCGGCTGATGCTGTTGGTACGCTACAATGCCCTGGAAGAAGGCTTCCGGCACCGGAGCCCGGCCACGCAGGGAGCCGTATCGGGGGAAGAATAAGGAAGATACAGAGGGAGAGGATAAGGGGACAGGCGCACGGCTTTGCGGTGCGCCTTTTTTACTTGCGCGGGTCGGTATCAATGGTTTTGCTATTTTTGCAGACTCATTTACTACTACCTGACCGCAGCGCCCCCGGGCCGCGCGGTTTATGCCATAACTTATGCTATTAAGCGAACAGGAGCTCAACCGGCGCAACAAGCGCGAGGAACTCATGCGGATGGGCATCGACCCCTACCCCGCCGAATTATTCGAGGTCAATGTCACGGCCGCCGACATCCACCAGAACTACGAACGCGACAAAACCAACTATAAAAACATCGCCATCGCTGGCCGCCTGATGGGCTTCCGGATCATGGGCAGCGCCTCCTTTGCCGAACTGCAGGACGCCACGGGCCGGATCCAGCTTTACTTCCGCCGCGACGACCTTTGCCCGGGCGAGGACAAGACGCTCTACAACACGGTTTTCAAGAAACTGCTGGACATCGGCGATATCATCGGCGTGCAGGGGTACGTCTTCACGACACAGACCGGCGAGATTTCCATTCACGTGACGGAATTCAAGCTCCTCACCAAATCGCTCAAGCCCCTGCCGGTCGTCAAAGAGGTGGTCGATGAACAAGGCAATAAGCAGACCTACGACGCCTTCTCCGACCCGGAGCAGCGCTACCGCCAGCGGTACGTCGACCTGATCGTCAATCCGCAGGTCCGCGATACCTTCGTCAAGCGCACGAAACTCGTCAACTCCATCCGCTATTTCCTCAGCGAGCGCGGCTACCTGGAGGTGGAAACGCCCATTCTGCAGCCCATCCATGGCGGGGCGGCGGCGCGGCCGTTCATCACCCACCACAACACGCTCGACATGCGGCTGTACCTCAGGATCGCCAACGAGCTGTACCTGAAGCGCCTGATCGTGGGGGGCTACGACGGCGTGTTTGAGTTTGCGAAAGATTTCCGCAACGAGGGCATGAGCCGCTTCCACAACCCGGAGTTTACCCAGGTGGAGCTGTACGTGGCCTACAAGGATTACAACTGGATGATGGATCTGATCGAGGAGATGGTCGAAAAGATCGCCCTCGACCTGCACGGCACGACGGAAGTGCCGGTCGGGCCGAACCTCATCAACTTCCAGCGCCCCTGGAAGCGCCTGACGATGTTTGAGGCCATTCAGGAGTACACCGGCGTGGACGTTTCGGCCATGGGCGAGGACGAACTCCGCGGTGTAGCCGAGAGCCGCGGCATTCAGACCGACAGTACCATGGGCAAGTCGAAGCTTATCGATGAGCTATTCGGTGAGGCCGTGGAGCCGAAGCTCATCCAGCCTACGTTCATCACGGATTACCCGGTGGAGATGTCGCCCCTGACCAAGAAGCACCGCAGCAAGCCGGGTCTGGTGGAGCGTTTTGAGGCCATCTGCAACGGCAAGGAAATCGCCAACGCCTATTCCGAGCTGAACGACCCCATCGACCAGCGCGCCCGCTTCGAGGAGCAGCTGGAGCTGGCCAAACGCGGCGACGAGGAGGCCATGGCCATGGACGAAGACTTCCTCCGCGCCCTGGAGTACGGCATGCCGCCCACGGCCGGCGTCGGCCTGGGCATCGACCGGCTCACGATGATCATGACCAATTCGCCCTCGATCCAGGACGTGCTGTTCTTTCCCCAGATGCGCCCCGAGAAAAAGGTCGAAGCCTCCACGGAAGCCGACTACGCGGCCAAAGGCATTCCCGCCGGATGGGTGCCGGCCCTGCAGAAGCTGGGCTTTACCCAGGTCGGCCAGCTGGAGGGCGCTAACGCCAACAAGCTCTTCAACGACCTCGGCGGCATGCGCAAGAAGCTGAAGCTGGAGGTGGCTATGCCGACCCTGGACGAGGTAAAAGGCTGGGTAGCATAAGCCCCAAGCGATAAGCCCTAAGCGGATGGCCGGTCGGTACGCCCCCTCAAGGAGGTCGTGCCGGCCGGCCATCGCCGCGAGAATACGATCCAGCGGGCCATTTTCTTCCCGTACTAATGGTAATTTAGGAGATTCCGTTTTAGCTGAGTCTCCTATCGATAGCCTTTCGGCCGGTGGTAGGTTCCTCATAAGCCCGCTGCCGTTGATGATACCCCTGCTTACTGACCGGAGTCCCACCGCCCTTACCGCGACAGGCTTCCGGAACTAATACCTGGCAGCCGTGTTGTGCTAGTATAGTTGCTATTGCCTTTGGGTTGATCCTCTCTACTGATCAATCTGGTAAGCCCTCATCCGGTTCCCTCCCGTTCCTTCCGCTCTTCTTCCCACGATTCCTCCTTACTTCCCAAGTTTATGCAAGTGCTCATCAATACGGTCACTATTCCCTTTCAGGTTGGCGAAAATGTGTTTGTCCGACGTACCCTGACCTTCTGGAACAACGATGTGCTGCAATCAGCGCCTTATTTTTCGGGAACCATCAAATCGATTGAACTGGGTATTCGTCCTGCCTCCCGCCTGATCCGCACCTCCTGCGACCAGGCTACGGTACTGGTCGACCAGATCACCTACGAAGTTCATCCCCACACGCAGTACAATCCCTTCGGTCCTGTGCGAATTCAGGATTCGGTTCAGAATGGGGCCAGCCTTTTCGCTACGGAGGAAGCGCTCCTTAACGACGCCGGGAAGGAATCTTCCGTTTACACCCGAATGCCGGCCTTACCCCAGACGTATTCGCTATAAACGAATGATGGGTTCGTTCAGGGTTCATGGCTTGCCTACTTCCTTAACAGCCATTAAACCCTGAACGATAAACCCTAAACCCTAAACAAATGAGCCGATGACGTATACCTATCACACCTTACAGGACTGGAACGGAAACAATGCCCAGTGGCCAAGCCAGGTCTATACGGAAAGCAACGAGAGCGGCTTTGAAATCCGTAAACTCATCATACACGCCCAGGGCGGAATCAGCTTTGCCTCCGAAGGAATGCAGCAGGGCGCCTGCTATCTGGAATCAGCCGCATCGAATCCCTTCAGGGAGCCTTTGTTCGAGGGCGCCAATTCCGTGGTCACCCTGATCAGCCAGACCGAATTTGAAGATACCTGGGAAACGCTGGTCCTGCAAAGTCGCTGACCGCCCGCTGACCCATTTTTTCCGTCGGGCCTTCCCGGCGGCGCACCATCACCTAACCCATAACCCCATGAACGCCAATCTGAAACGTAAACTCCTGAGTATGGTCCCAGGCGGCGGCCTCGACCTGTCGGATATTGACCTGCTTCGGTTGTATATTCGCCAGGAACTAATCACCTACCGGGCGGAACTGAAACAATACCGGCTGGCGGTAGCCGACCGCAAGCGCTACAAGCATAACGCGCTCACGCCTCAACCCCGGGAGCCGTTCATCGGCCAGACGGTGACCCAGGCCATCGACGAGCTGCTTCGGTGCGAACGAACCTCGCTTCCCAAGCTCACCTTTCAGGTGTTTATGCTGCAGCTGGACATGGAAGAAAAAGAAGCGTACCAGCGTTATTCAGAAATGTATCCCCTTGGCTTTGACGTTCGGAGGCACCTGAACTAAAGGCCGAACCCTGATTGCTCCTAAACCCATAACCTTTCCTCCCGTGGCAACCCAACAGGACCTGGAGTTTACTTACTCCACCATTGACAAAATTTTTCGCCTCAGCGTCGGCGAGACGGGCGATTACAGCGGCGCCATGTACAATGGCGATTTTTCGATGACCCTCGAAGACGCCCAGCGGCAAAAACATGCCTTTATTGCCCAAAGCCTGGGCATCGGACCGGGCTCCCGCGTCCTGGACATGGGCTGCGGCTGGGGACCGTTTCTGACGTACATCCGGGAGCTGGGTGCCCGGGGCAAGGGCGTTACCCTTTCGTCGGCCCAGGCGGCGGCCTGCGTGAAAAACGGCCTGGACGTTGAGGTCCGGGATTGCCGCACCATTACGCCGGCCGACTACGGAACCTTCGACGCCGTAAGCTGCATCGGGGGAATGGAACATTTCTGCTCCATCGAGCAGTGGAAGGCGGGTCAGCAGGACGCCGTCTACGCGACGTTCTTTCGGCAACTGGCGGATCTGCTGCCGGTGGGAGGACGTTTCTACATGCAGACCATGGTGTTCAGCAAAAACATGCCGCGCTTTGAAGACGTCCGGCTGGAGGCCGACAAAACCTCGAATGCCTATTACCTGGCCCTGATGGTAGCGCAGTTTCCCGGTTCCTGGCTGCCCTACGGCCCGGAGCAGGTTATCCGGAACGCCGAGCCACACTTCCGGCTCATCTCCAAAAGCAGCGGCCGGCTTGATTACATCGAAACGATCGGGCAATGGCGGAAACGCTTCCGGCGGTTCAACGCCGAGAAATACGCACTTTACCTCTCCCTCCTGCCCCGGCTGATGACCAATAAGGCCTTCCGTGGCCTGGTTTCCGTTTTCCGGCTCAGCCCGAACCGGGTCTGCTTCGAGCGGGAAATCATGGACCACTACCGGCTGGTCTTTGAAAAAGTGGCTCCCGAACCACAGCCATAGGCAACACAAAAGGCCGAAGCGATGGGTTCAGTACGCCATCGCTTCGGCCTTCACTAGAAATTGGGCAAAAAAAAACATGCCATCAGGCATGTTTAATAACGTTTACGTTGTTTTATCCTTCGATTAAACAAGTTCTACATTGACGGCATTCAGCCCCTTACGGCCCTGCTCAACATCAAATTTCACTTTGTCATTTTCGCGAATCTGATCGATCAGGCCGGAAGCGTGAACAAAAATGTCTTCACCAGATGTGGACGGACTAATAAAACCAAATCCTTTGGTTTCATTGAAAAATTTAACAGTTCCTTCTTGCATTATCTTGTTATTTCCCGAAAGGTACGCCGGTAAAAGTCCCCGTCCTACCAAAAGAGCTATTTATTTTTCCCGAAGAGGCGTTTTCCCGCTTCAGGCTTTCCAAACCCAGATAAAATATAAATTCAGGGCTGTATGACCGGGGCATAAAAAATCATTTCAGGCCGGATTTTCTTTTTTTGGCCTATCCTGCCCCCTGGCAATCAATTATTTATTTTAAGCACCTTCGACCATCGTATTCCGTAGTTCGCTCCTGAAATTAGGAATAAGGTCATCCCGGAGCGCCGCCTGTTGTTGGGTTATGTACAGAATGGTATTGGGGCTTCCCTTGACGGCATACGGCATTTTACCGAGTAAAGCATTGTCCTGGGGAGTTAATAACCGTTTCTTCGGTTTGGGTTTATGGCCTTTGTACATGATGCGTTTCTATTAAAAATAGGAAAATTTCAAAAAGGGAGTCTGCGCTTTTCCAGGGATGAAGATAAGCTCCCCGGAAAGCGAAAAGGTAGGCTTTTTCACGCAATAAACCGCTTCATGAAGGCAAGAAAGCCGGAATATATATTTACGGCTACACGGACGTCTCCGAAAGAATTGTCAACCACCTGCCGCTTCAACCAGCAGGGCTATACTCACCGAACGATTTGCTTTATACGTCTATACGTCACCAAAGCCAGTACCTGGCCAGGCCACCGGGCAAGTTACTCCCTGGGCAACCTTCGTCAGCCGGGCTTCTTACCCTCATCTAATAATCAGGTGCCAGGCTGACGGTCCTCATGCAACGCCCGCGAATGAAGGGCTAGGTTTGTGGTGTAACAGAACCAAAAACCATTCCTATATGAGCCTGACACGGAAAATGCATAAGGAAAACCGGGAATCGTACGCGGCCCGGGCCATGCACAACACCATGGGCGTTCAGCCCGCCCTGGGTCAATTATACGACCGCACCTACAGCAACGAACTGGCGTCGAAGCGCGCTGATGATAATGATACCGACGTCCCGGGTGACTTCGAGCATATCGAAGAGCTAGTTGCGGAGACGAAATCTGAATAGCTGTTAACCGCAGAGACGCAACGGGTTAAGCAAAGTTCGCAGCGATGAGGTTGCGTTCATTGCGTAACCCGTTGCGGTTTAACCCTCACTCCCTTTTCAGCCGCAGCGATACCGAATTCAGGCAGTACCGCAGCCCGGTCGGGGGCGGGCCGTCTTCGAAGACGTGGCCCAGGTGGGCGTCGCAGACGGCGCAGAGCACTTCCACGCGGTGCATGCCGTAGCTGAAATCCTGTTCGCTCCGGATACGCTCTTCCTCCAGCGGCTCGGTGAAACTCGGCCAGCCGGTGCCGGAATCAAATTTCTTTTTCGACTCGAACAGGTCGGTACCGCAGCAGACGCACTGGTACACGCCCGGCTCGTGACTTTCGCAGTATTCGCCCGTGAAGGCCCGCTCGGTGCCTTTCTGGCGCGTGACCCGGTACTGCTCCGGCGTCAGCAAACGCCGCCATTCTTCGTCGGTTTTTTGAACTTTGGTAAGCACTGTCGTTCGTTTAAGGTGTAACGTTTAAGGTTTAACGCGGCTTTGCCAGGGAAAGTTGGCCGGCCCGAAGCCACCGCAGCAGCGGAACGCGTTACACGTTAAACCTTACACCTTAAACGACCATTCCATTCTGCCGGTTATCTTTACCAGATAATCCCGCGACGCATGACCATCCACCAAATCCTGAAACAGTTCTGGGGTTACGATTCCTTCCGCCCGCTGCAGGAAGATATTGTCCGCTCAGTAATGGAGCGGCGCGATACGCTCGTGCTGATGCCTACGGGCGGGGGGAAATCGGTCTGTTTTCAGCTGCCAGCCCTGGCGATGGGCGGCGTCTGCATCGTGGTTACGCCCCTGATTGCCCTCATGAAGGACCAGGTCGAGCAGCTGCGGCGGCGGGGCATTCCGGCCGTAGCCATCTACGCGGGCATGCACTGGCGGGAAATTGATGCCGCCCTCGACAACTGTGTGTACGGGAATGTCCGCTTCCTGTACCTGTCGCCCGAACGCCTCCGCACCGAAATCCTCCTTGAACGGATCAAGCAGATGAAAGTCGGCCTCCTGGCCGTCGACGAAGCGCACTGTATTTCGGCCTGGGGCTACGACTTCCGGCCGCCTTACCTCCAGATCGCCGAATTTCGGCAGTTGCTGCCGGGCATACCGGTCGTCGCGCTGACGGCCTCGGCCACCCCCGACGTCCAGACCGATATCCTCGAAAAGCTGGCCATGCAGCAGCCGCAGGTCTTTCGCCAGACCTTTGCCCGGCCTAATCTGTCCTACTCGGCTTTTTACGAAGAAGCCCGGGAAACGCGCCTGCTGAAAATTCTGAACAACGTGCCGGGCTCGGCCATCGTCTACGTCCGCAGCCGCCGCCAGACGCAGGAAGTCGCCGAATGGCTGCACCACCACGGCATCCGGGCCGACTTTTACCACGCGGGCCTGACAACCCAGCAGCGGACCGAAAAGCAGGACGCCTGGATCCACAACCGCAAGCGGGTGATGGTCGCCACGAATGCCTTCGGGATGGGCATCGACAAGCCCGACGTGCGGGTGGTCGTCCACCTCGACGTTCCTGACAGCCTGGAAGCCTATTACCAGGAAGCCGGCCGGGCGGGGCGCGACGGACGGAAGGCGTACGCCGTGCTGCTTTACAACCAGAAAGACCTGACCGATGCCGAGCAGCGCATCGCCCAGCAGTACCCGCCCCTGGAGGCCCTTAAACGAACTTACCAGGCACTGGCCAACCACGCCGGACTGGCCGTGGGGGCGGGCGAGCTGACGAGCCTCGACTTCGATTTGAACGCTTTCTGCCAGACGTTCAACCTGCCCGTGACGGAGACTCATTTTGCCCTGCGGCAGCTTCAGCTGGAAGGCTTCATCGAACTCAGCGAAGCCTACTTCCACCCGTCCAAAGTGATGCTTTCGCTCGATAATCGGGCCATATACGAATTTCAGGTACTAAATTCTCGGTTTGACCCGTTCCTCAAACTACTATTGCGGATGTATGGCGGGGAGCTGTTCACGCAGTTCGTGACCATTTCCGAACGGTCGTTATCCAAAGCCTTCCTGGTTCCGGAGCCTGAAATTCAGAATCTTCTGGAGCAATTGCAGCAGCGGGGCGTGCTGGAATACGACCGGCAGAAGGACAAGCCGCAGCTGACGTTCCTGACCCCGCGCTTCGACGCCCGGAACCTGCCCGTCAACGTCCTGGAGATGGAGCAGAGTAAGGAGAGGAACCTGGGGAAAGTGCGGGCCATGATCGATTATGTCCGCCAGCCCGTCCAGTGCCGGACCCGGTTGTTGCAGGCGTATTTTGGCGAGGACCCGAAGGATGCCTGCGGCATTTGCGATAACTGCCTGAAGCAGAAAACCAGCCCGGCGACGGCCACCGACCTGCGTCAGCAGATTCGTCAGGTACTGCGTGCCACCAACGGCCAGGGGCTGGATCCGCGCCAGCTCGCCGAACGGATGGGGCAGCCTGTAGACCGCCTTGCCGCAACCGTAGAGGAACTGCTGGCGGATCAGCTGCTCCGCTACGATGCCGCGGGAAATCTGCATCCCACCTGATTCGTTGCCAACTACTATCATTCTATGCACCCAATCGTTCGTCTGTCTGTTTTTTGCCTACTCCTTGCCTGCGGGTCCGCCTTTGCCCAGTTTCCCCCGGGCCTTACCTCCAGCAACTACGGCGGTATTTACCGCGTTCTGCAAAATCCCTCCGCCGTCGCCGGTAGCCGGTACCGTTACCAGTTCATTCCGGCAGCCCTGATTACTACCATCAACCCGACGGCCTTCCGCTACCTGAATTCGAACGACTACGTGTATACCGCCCGGTTGCCGTACAGTAACCAGCTGGCCCGGGACCTCCGTTCGGTCGGCTCACTCGACGGCCCGCGTACTCAGACCGTGACGGATCTCATCGGCCCTTCCTTCCTGCTCAGCCTCGGCCGGGCCGGCGGTCTGGCCGTTCACACCCGCCTGCGAAGTAGCCTCTATGGCAGGGGCCTGCCCAAATCCCTGACCGATGCCTACCGGCTGGGTCTTTACAGCCGCGCCCTTCAGTCGGCCGATGGCCCGCTGGATATCAACCTTTCCCACGATAGCCACCTGGAAGCCGGACTGACCTACGGGCTGGTGCTGTTTGACGCTTCCTGGCAACGGCTGAAAGTGGGTGCGACCGTGCGGCGAATCGTCGGGGCGCAGCGGCAGACGCTCAACGCCCAGGGCACCTACCGGGTTCGTCCGGACGCCCAGGCGCTGGATCTCCAGAATGTGCTGTACGTGGCCGAATACACCGCCGCCCGCCAGGGATTTCAGCTCCAGCGGGTAACGGGCTCCGACTACGGCCAGGGCTGGGCCTATGACCTGGGCGCTACCTACGAAATTGGCCGCCGGACCACGGGACGGAGTTACAATACCGAGACGCCCATGAACGATCCGCGCCCGGCCTACATCCTGCGGCTCTCGGCGGCGCTCCTCAACGGTGGCGATGTCCGTTATCCGGACGGTACGATTATCACCGGGCGGCTGAACCGGACCCTCAACCAGGATGAACTGGAACGGTTCGGCGACGCCCCGACCGACTACCTGCCCAATCTGGCCGGCAGCCGGAGCGGCGTATTCCAACCGGGTCAGTCCCCGCTCCCGCGGCAGGTCCACCTGGAGGCTGATCTGCGGGTGGCCCGCTCCTTTTATGTCAACGCCCTGACCGTCCGCCAGACCGGCGAGTTCCGGCCGATGAACGACTTCTACGTCATTACGCCCCGGTTTGAAGACGAAGACGCCGAGGTGGCCCTGCCCATCTCCCTCATCGGTCCCGAGCAGCGCGTAGCCGTCGGGGCCTCCATCCGCCTGGGGCCCATTGCTTTCGGCTTCAGCGACCTGAACCACTTCTTCGACAAAGGCGGCCGGAGCCGAAGCTCGCTGTTTTGGGTGGGGGTTTCGGGGTGGGTGTTTACAAGGAAGAAGGATTGAAGGATTGAAGGACTGAAGTAAGCTTCGCCAATTTCATTGGAACGACTATAGAAACTTCAATCCCTCAATCCTTCAAACCCTCACTCCTTAAAACTCGACCCCCGAACGATCAACTCCGTCTTCAGCACCCGGGTCAGGGGTTTCCATTCGGCGACGTCGGTATTCATCTGGTCGAGCAGCAGCTGGGCGGCGACGCGGCCGATTTCGCGGGTGGGCTGGGCGACGGTTGTCAGGCCGGGCTCCACCAGGGCCGAGCCGTAATCGTTGCTGAAGCCGACGATGGCGATATCCTCGGGGATCGACAGACCCCGTTCTTTGATCACCTTCAGCGCTTCCAGGGCCGTGGGATCGTTCAGGCAGAAGAGGGCATCGGGCGGCTCGGGCAGGTCGAGCAGGTACTTGACGTAGATCTTCACATTCTCCAGGTTCAGGTCGTAGCTGATGATCAGGTCCTCGCGCACCGGACGCTGGTATTTGCGCAGGGCATCCCTGTACCCTTCCAGCCGTTTGCGGCTGATGTACAGCGAGGCCGGCCCCGCCAGGTGCGCCACGCGCTGCCTTCCGCTCAGAATCAGGTGTTCGGTCGCCTTAAAGGCCCCTTCGTAATCGTCGACGACCACCCTGGGCACATCGATATCGAAGCAGACCCGGTTGAAAAACACCAGCGGGATGCCTTTGCGGGGAAACATGGCGAAATGGTCGTAGTTGCGCGTTTCGCGGGTCATGGACACCAGCACCCCGTCGACCCGGTTGGCCAGCATCGCCCGGGCGTTGGCCACCTCGGTTTCGTAGGTTTCGTTCGACTGGCTGATCAGGACCGTATAGCCCGCCCGGTCGGCGATTTCCTGCGCTCCCATGATGATCATCGGGAAAAACGAAGTCACAAATTCCGGGATGAGAATGCCGATGGTTCGGCTCTGGCTCGACGACAGGTTGATGGCCAGCATGTTGCGCTGGTAATCGAGCTTCTGGGCCAGATCCAGGACGGCCTGCCGGGTTTGCTCCCGGACCCGAGGATGCCCCGTCAGCGCCCGGGACACAGTGGATTTCGACAGCTTCAACTCCCGGGCAAGGTCGATGATGGTTACCTGATGACGTTTCATAGGAGGCAGGAATAAAATTGTAATTTGCCAAGCCGGCTCCTCATCCGCAAGGTAACACCGAATCCGAAAGGATGGGAACGTTCCCACAAAATGGGAACGTTCCCATCGCCAAATCTCCTTAAACGGCCACCCTTTATTGTACTTTCTCCGCTAAAATTTGGCTTCATAAAGGCTCTGATACCGCATTTGGCGGTCAGTAACCAGCTTACCCGAGCCCGCCCAGCGCTGGACTTAACGTTGAGTCCTACGAGCGCCTCGGTGCTTTCGGTTTTTACGCTTGAATTATTCCTATACTACCCAAACCCCTTTACCCTTATGCATCTCTTTACCCCTCCCAACTCTATCTGGCGTAGCGGCTGGCTGATGCTATTCCTCCTGGGCACCTCGCTGCTCACGCTGGCGCAGTCGCCCCGCACCCTGACCATTCGGGGCTCTGTTACGGCCGGCGAGAGTGGCCAGGCCTTACCTGGCGTGAACGTCATCATTAAAAACACCAGCCAGGGGACGACCACCAACGCCGAGGGTGCCTTCAGCCTGAACGTTCCGGAAGGAACCCGTACGCTGACCTTTTCCTACATTGGCTACCAGGCCAAGGACGTTACCCTGAACGGACAGACCAGCCTCAACGTGGTTCTGCAACCTGACGAACGCGCCCTGAGCGAGGTGGTCGTGGTTGGATACGGCACGCAGCGCAAGGTCGAAACGACGGGATCGATCGCTTCGGTCAAAGCCGCGGATCTGGTGCAGACGCCCGTTGCGAACGTAGCCCAGGGGCTCCAGGCACGGGTCTCGGGCGTGCAGATCAACCAGAATTCCGGTGCTCCGGGCGGGAACATCAGCGTCCGGATCCGGGGTACAAACTCCATCAACGGAAACTCCGAGCCATTGTACATCGTCGACGGGATCCAGATCTCCAACGGCGGCGGCATTACCGACGTGAGCCCGCTTTCCACCATCAACCCGAGCGATATTGAGTCCGTCGAAGTCCTCAAAGACGCCTCGGCCACGGCCATTTCCGGCTCCCGGGCCGCTAACGGGGTTGTCCTGATTACCACCAAGCGCGGGAAAGCCGGGGTAACGCGGGTGACCTACGACGGCTATTATGGTGTACAGCGGGTGGCCAAAACGCTCAGCGTCCTGAACGCCGCCGAATTTGCCCAGCTCGAAAATGACGTCTTCCGCAACAACGGCTATCCCAACCCGGGCAGCCTGGGTGAGGGAATCAATTGGCAGAACGAAATTTTCCGGCAGGCTCCCATCCAGAATCACCAGCTGTCGATCAACGGCGGCTCGGAAAAAACCCAGCTGGCGGTTTCGGCCAACTTTTTCGACCAGCAGGGTATTGTCATCAATTCCGGGTTTAAGCGGTATTCGCTGCGGCTGAACGTCGACCACAAAATCAGCGAGCGCATCAAGATGGGAACCAGCATTCTGGGCAGTTATTCCGTCAACCGGGGCGTTCCCTACGGTTCGACCAGCCTGGGAGACGGTCCGGCGATTACGACCAGTATCCTGGGTGCCGCCATCGGGGCTCCGCCGGTCCTCAAGCCTTACCGCGACGATGGAACCCTCTTTCCGTTCGGTGAACAGGCATCGGGGCAGTACCGGGAAGTGACCAACCCGCTCGGTCTGGCGGCCATTCTCAACCAGGTCGGTATCCGCCGGACGCTGGCGAATGTCTACGGAGAAGCCAACCTGCTGGAAGGGCTGACCTACCGGGCTTCCTTCAACGTCGACCTGCAGAACAGCCTCCAGGATACATACTCACCCCGGGCGATCGTGGCCCGGAACGATCTGAACGATAACTCGGGCTCGGGCTCCAAATCGAACGCCAACAGCACCGTACTGCTGCACGAAAGCATTTTGACGTACCGTCGTATTTTTGCGGGGGCCCACTCGCTGCGGTTCACGGGCGTTTTCGCCTCCCAGAGCAACCTCTCCAATTTCAACAGCATCAGCGCCAACGGTTTTCCCAACGATGCTACCCAGAACGAAGCCCTGCAGCTGGCGCTGAACCGGACCGTCAACAGCGGCCGGAGCCGGGAGCGGCTGGATTCGTACATGGGCCGGATTAACTACGGTTTCCGCGACAAATACTTCCTTGACCTGACGGCCCGGATCGACGGCTCCAGCAAGTTCGGGGCGAATAATAAGTACGGCTTCTTCCCGGCGGTATCGGCCGCCTGGCGCCTGATTGAGGAGCCGTTCCTGAAAGACCTCAGCTGGCTGTCGGACCTGAAACTGCGGGCCAGCTGGGGCGTGACGGGTAACGCAGCGGGCATTTCCCCCTACCAGTCGCTGGCCACGGTCGCGGCAACGGGCAGCGATTACCAGTTCAACCACGTCTATCAGACCGGCATCAACCCCACCGGCATCGCCAACCCGGCCCTGCGCTGGGAGAAATCGGCCCAGACCAACATCGGCCTGGACCTGAGCCTGCTCAACAACCGGGTGAGCGTGATCGTCGATGTGTACGACAAGAAAACCCGCGATCTGCTCTACATCAAGACGCTGCCGCTGTCGTCCGGTTATGGCAGCATCACGGGCAACTTTGCCGGGCTGGAAAACCGCGGCATCGAACTGGCCACCAACGCCCGCATCCTGAACGGACCGCTGAAGTGGGATGTCTCGGCCAACGCCACCATCAACCGCAACAAGGTGCTCGACCTGGACGGCGGAACCACCCGGGAGCGGTTTGTGACGACCTACAGCATCCTGAGCGTCGGGCAGCCGCTGGGCCTCTTCAAAACGTATGTCTTCGACGGCATCAACCAGAGCGGTGAGACCATTCTGCCGGGTTACGACGGCCGCCTGGGCGGTCATAAGCTGAAAGATGTCAATGGCGACGGCACCATTACCTCGGCTGACCAGGTTATTACCGGCAATCCAAACCCGAAGTTCATCTACGGCTTCTCCACCAACCTGTCATATAAGGGTTTCGATTTCAGCGCTTTCCTTTCGGGTACCCAGGGGGACGACATTTTCAACCAGGCCCGCTTTGCGTTCGAAACGCCCCTGGGACAACGGAACCTGCTGAAGGGCGTCGTCAACCGCTGGTCGCCAACGAACCCCAATAACGAATACGCCAGTCCGGCCCAGGGTGGTCGTCTGCCCGTCAGCGACCGCTTCGTCGAGGACGGCTCCTACCTCCGCTGCCGGAACCTCACGCTGGGGTACACCCTCCCGCGGATCAACGGTGTTCAGGCCATCCGGCTCTACGTCAGCGGTAACAACCTCTTTACCGTAACGAAATACACCGGCTTCGATCCGGAAGTGAACACCTTCGCCGGCTCTAATACGGTCATCGGGGTTGACAATCTGGTCTATCCGCCCGCCCGTTCGGTGCTGGGTGGACTGCAGGTGACGTTTTGATTTAATGAGCGAAAGAGCGGTCCGCCGTTGCGGTACAATGCTCCGCTTTTTCAAAACTACCGGTGAAAGGTCTGAACGCAGACCTTTCACCGCATCGGCGGACTGCTCTTTCGCTCTTTCACTCTTTCGCTCTTTTCACCATGAAAAAGTCATACTTCCTCCTAACCCTCACGGCAGCTACGCTGGGCAGTTGCCAGCTCGACGAGACGGTCTATTCGTCGATCTATACGGAAGCCTTCTATAAAACGGCCGCGGATGCCGAAAAAGGGCTGATTGCCGTTTATGATCCCATCGCCGATATGGCCACCGGGCCGGTGCTGACGATTATTTCGGACCTGAGCGCGGACCAGAGCTATCCCCGGGCCGTAGTCGGGCGCAACACGCTCACGCTCTTTACGTACGATCCCAATTACACCACCCAGCGGACGGCGGGGCGGGGCAACGAGTCGCCCCAGCAGATCTGGTCGTCCTGCTACGACGGCATCGAGAAAGCCAACTGGATTATTGAAAAGGTGCCCGGCGCCACCATGGACACCACGCGCAAGGCTCAGATCCTGGGCGAGGCCTACTTCCTGCGGGGTTTCTACCACTGGATGCTGACCAAGAACTTCGGCGAAGTGCCGGTCAAAACCAAAGCCAGCGTTTCCGAAGCCGAGGCGTACGTCGGCAAAAGCCCGAAAGCCGAGGTCTACAAACAAATCTACAGCGACCTGGAACTGGCCGCGGCGGCGGGGCTGGTATCGGGCCCGGGAGTAGAAAAAGGCCGTCCCTCGAAAGAAGCCGTCAGCGCGCTCCACGCCAAGGCGGCGCTCTACAACGAAGACTGGGCCACGGCCCTGAAAAAAGCCCAGGAGGTGATTCAATCCGGGAAATATTCGCTCATGCCCGATGTCCGGGATGTCTACCGCTACGACCGGGAAGACCTCGCCCGGGTCGAAAACATCTGGGCTTTCGAGTCGGAAGGCGGCTTCAGCCCCAGCCGGGGGCACCAGCTCACGGGCCTGATGGGACCGGCCGGTAATGCCGGGGCGGACTATGCCCGGACGTCCTTCGGCTCCATGTTTGCCTACCAATCGTTTTTTAATTCGTTCGACCCCAGGGACAAACGCCGTCAGTTGCTCGACACGACCTTCGTCAACCGCAGCGGACAGGTAATTCCCCAGCGAAGCATTACGCCGATTACTACCCAGGGCGTATTGATCAAAAAATACCAGGATCCCGTATCGACCGTGAGTAACCTCCCGAACATTCCCATCCTGCGCCTGCCGGATGTCTACCTGATCGCGGCCGAAGCGGAAGCCCGCCTGAACGGCCCCACCGCCACGGCCTACAGCTACATCAATACGGTCCGGAAACGGGCCGGGCTGGACGATCTGCGGCCGGGCCTCAGCCGGGACGCCTTTGTGGACGCCGTGCTGCAGGAACGTTCCTGGGAGTTTTTTGCCGAAGGCGATCGCTGGTATGATCTGACGCGCACGGGTAAATTCCTGACCGAAGTCCCGAAAGCGGTCAACAACGTCTACCCGGAACGAAAGCCGCTGCCCAAGCACCGGTACTTCCCGATTCCGCAGGACGAAATCAACGCCAATCCGAAGCTGGTGCAGAACCCGGAGTGGAATAATTAAGCAGTATACCCCCGTTTAGGTTGCCTTATTTCTCAAAATTAACCCGAATCTGGTTCATGACCTGGATCGCCCGATTTAGCTTCTTCTTTCTTCTCAGTACGCTGGGAAAGGTCCAGTCCGTACTGCAGTTGCAGAACGACCGCCTGCGGATTCAGTGGCAGCGCTCCCCGGACGGTTGGCGCATCAGCCAGGTAGCCGTCCGACAGGCCGGCAACTGGAAACCGCTGGCCCAGCCTTCCGGCGAACATACGCTGCTGTTTTCGGCCACCAAGCCGTCGGAAACGCCCGTGGAAACCTTTCGGACAAACACGGGCCTTGAGTTTCCGGGCGAGGCGTATCACTACCAGCGGGACCAATGGAAGCAGACGACCAGCCCCGTGGCGATGAATACCGCCGGGACGGCCTACCACTTCTTTCCCACGACCGGCACTAAAGTCCAGAATGGGCTCCGGTTCCGGCAGGAGACGGAAGTGGCTACGGTCGAAACCAGCTGGTCGCTGGACCCGCGTTTCCCCACCGATCTGATCGTGGAGCAGACGCTTACGGTCAAGCAGCCGGGGTACTTCTCCTCGGCCAGCCCGACGGTAGCGGCCGTTCCGGAAAGCAACCTGAGCTGGGCGACCGTGCCGGGTTATTTCCAGGGCGACGCCATCCAGCCGGACTTCGTTCGGGCCTACGCCTACGGCATGGGGGTGCCGAACCGCCCGGTCATCTACCGCGAACGCTGCGCCAGTACGCTCTGCCCGATGGTCAGCACAAAAGCCGGACAGACGCTGGCCGTCATTCCCGACCCCTCGCTGGGGCGTAACCCCTGGGCGCAGGACCAGTACACGCAACTGGACTGGAACATTGGCTTATCGCACATGAACCGCCGGGCGCAGCTGAGTCCGACGCTGTACTACCCCGTGCTGGGCGAGCCGAAGTCCGAGTTGAAGGTCGGCGACGTCCTGCGATATAGTTTCCGCTACAGCCTGAGCGAAGGCGACTGGTTCAAGACGCTCAACCATGCCGTCTACGACATTTACCAACTCCGGGAAGGCCTGGCCCTGCGGCAGAACCAGCAATCGCTGACCGACCGGATCCAGAAGATGCACCAGTACCTGACCGATCCGGTAACCTCGCTCTGGAACGTGGAAGACTACAAGAACCTGAAAATTGGCGGTCAGTCGTACCTGGGCGGCGTCGTTGGCTCCAATAAGGACGCCATGAAGAATTCCGACTACGGTGCCATGTGGATGCTCGCCACCGCGACCGGTGATCCGAAGCTGACCCGGCAGGTGCTTCCCTACGCCCTGAACTTTAAACTGGCCCAGCAGCAGACCGAAGACGGCTTTTTTAAGGGCGCCGCCATTGGGCAGTACTACCTGGCCAAGTCCAAGAAGTTTGTTGAGGAATGGGGCGAAGTGGTCGAGCCTATCGGCCTGACGTACTACACCATGCTCGACCAGGGCAATATCCTGCTCTTTGAACCGGAGAACCAGACGCTCCGGGAACGGCTCCGGCTCGGCGCCGAGCGCCTGCTGTCCTGGCAGAAGCCCGACGGCAGCTGGGCGGTGGCCTACGATAAACCAACGGAGAAAGAAGTCTTTCTGGACATTCCGGATACGCGCCCGACCTTCTACGGCCTCATCGTCGCCCACCGCATTCTCAAGGACGACCGTTACCTGCAGGCGGCCCGGAAAGGTGCCGACTGGTTTATGGAAAACGCCGTCAAAAAAGGGCATTTCCTGGGCGTCTGCGGCGACGCCCGCTACGCTCCGGATTTTGCCACTGCCCAGTCGGCCCAGGCCCTGCTGGATCTGTATGACCTGACGGGTGATCAACGGTACCGGGAGGCGGCCATCACGACCGCCAAAATCTACACCACTTCCATTTACACCCATCCCATTCCCAGCCGAAAGCCCAAGCCCGTCAACGGCCGGGCGCGGGAGGATTGGGAGATTGCCCAGGCCGGCCTTGGCTTTGAACATGGCGGGATTTTTGGCTCAGCCAACCGCCACGGCCCCATTCAGCTGGCCAGCCACGGCGGATTGTTCATCCGGATGCATCAGCTGACCCGGGAGCCCCTGTTTGCCGACCTGGCCCGGGCGGCGGCCGTGGGCCGACACGCCTTTGTGGAAGACAAAACCAGCGTGGCCTCCTACTACTGGAACGCCATGAATAAAGGCTCAGGGCCGTACCCGCACCACGCCTGGTGGCAGATCGGCTGGATTACCGACTACCTCATGGCCGAAGCCGATCTGCGTTCGGGCGGGCAGGTGCGCTTCCCGCGCGGCTTTGTGACGCCGAAAGTGGGGCCGCACCAGACCTACGGCTTTGCGCCGGGGCAGATTTACGGCCAGGCCGCCAGCCTGCTCATCCGCGAAGGCCTGGCTATACCCGACAATCCGAACGTAGAAGCCATTACGGCCCTGTCGCCCGACCGCAAAAAGCTGTTCGTCGTGCTGCTCAACAACCGCGCCCAAGCCACTACCGCGACCGTCAGCCTCCAGCCGGCCCTCGTTCAGTCGGGCAACGGACGACTCAGCAGCCTCACCGCCCGGAAAGCCATCACCCAGCCCTCGGTCAGCCTGGCGACCTTCGGCCTGGAAGTCTGGCAGTACGAATGGCCGTAATAAAATCGACCATTACGCAGTAACCGTAGCCGCGGATCACTCAATCGCTCAATCGCCCAATCGCTCAATGAACATCGACACCCTCGTCATCCTCATCTTCTCCGCCTTCGTGCTGGGCATCGGGATGCTCTTTGCCCGGACGGGGCGCAACCTGAAATCCTTCTTCGCGGGCGGGGAAGCCGTGCCTTGGTTCATCGGCGGGCTGTCGCTGTTTATGAGCTTTTTTTCGGCCGGGACCTTCGTGGCCTGGGGCAGCATTGCCTATAAACACGGCTGGGTGGCGATTACGATTCAGTGGACGATGTGCATCGGGGCTCTGGTGACAGGTCTGTTTCTGGCACCGCGCTGGAAGCAGGCCGGCGCGCTGACGGCCGCCGAGTTCATCCGCGAACGGCTGGGGTTGACCGTGCAGAAGGTGTACATTTTTATTTTTACCCTGGTATCGGTCTTTATCAAGGGCTCGGTGCTGTATCCGGTGGCCAAGCTGGTCAGCTCGTCGCTGGGCTTCCCGCTGGTGCCAACAACCATCTGCCTGGGCCTGTTCATGATCGCCTACACGGCCGTGGGGGGCCTCTGGGCGGTAATGGTAACCGACATTCTGCAGTTTGTCGTGCTTTCGGCGGCGGTCTTCATTCTGCTGCCGCTTTCGCTGGACCGGGTGGGGGGGGTAGACGGGTTCATGAGTTCTGTTCCGGCCGATTTCTTCAGCCCCCTGAACGGCGAGTATACCCTGGGTTTCGTGCTGGCCTTCGTCTTCTACCACATTGCCTACATCGGTGGCAACTGGACGTTTGTGCAGCGCTACACCAGCGTCGACAGCCCGAAGGCGGCCCGGAAGGTGGCCTTCCTGTTCGCGGGTCTGTACCTGATTAGCCCGGTAATCTGGATGCTGCCGCCGATGATCTACCGGGTCATCGACCCCTCGCTTACCGGTCTCGATACCGAGAATGCTTACCTGAAAATTTGCCAGCTCGTGCTCCCTTCGGGCCTGTTGGGTCTTATGCTGACAGGCATGTACTTTTCCACCTCCGCCAGCGCCAACACGGCTCTCAACGTGGTCTCAGCCGTGTTTACCAATGATATTTATAAAGGACTGATCAACCCCGGCGCCTCGGACCGGCAGCTGATCCGGGTGGCGCGGGGATCGTCCTGGTTCTTTGGCCTGGGCATGATCGGCATTGCCTTACTGGTGCCGGCGGCGGGCGGCATCGTGGAGGTTGTGCTGAGCATCTCGGCCATTTCGGGCGGACCGCTGCTGGCCCCGCCGCTCTGGGCGCTGTTTTCCAAACGGCTGACGAGCCGGGCGACGCTCGGGATTACCGGCATCGGGCTGTTTGTCAACCTGTTCTTTAAAGTATTGTCACCCTGGCTGCTGGATTTCAAGCTGTCGAGAGCGCTGGAAACGGCCGTGGGCGTGGGCCTGCCGCTGCTGCTGCTGCTGGCGTATGAGCTGTACGCCCGGTCCCGGCAGGCGACCGCGCCCGAACACGAAGCCTACCAACTGGCCCGGGCCGGGAAGCGCGAGGAAGCCCGCCTGCAGGGCGAACAGCCGGAAGAAGCCGCCGCCATCCGGGCCCAGAATCGTTTCGGGCTCCGGGTTATCGCCGGGTCGCTGCTCTTTACGGCCGTACTACTCTTTGTGCTTAGCAGCCTGGCGACGGCCGGCGGTACGGTAACGGCCCTGATTGCGGCCGTGATCCTGGCGGGGGCCTGGATTCCCTGGCGGGCGGCGCAAATGCTTCCGGTGTCAGTCGCCCCAAAACGCCCGGCTGATTCGGCGGTGACGCGGTAACGCTAGAAACCGGTCAACTTTTGTACCTCTACCAAAAACGAATCAATGCGAAGAACCGATAACGTGGGAAACGGCACCTCCCTTAAGACTAAAAAGTGGCGATCTTCTGACACCAAATGGTCAGCATTAGACGCTAGCGCACAATCAACGTACTTATTATCATCCGGATCATTGTGCATTAGACCCCATTCAAAGTGGACCGTCTGCAGGATGCAGGTGTCCAGCGAGAGCAATAGCTTAAGTACATTATCGGCAACAATCAAACTGGTTTTTTCCGCCAATTTTTCGTGGTATTCGGCCAGGATGTCATTACTGACCACCAATTCAAACGCCCCTTTTCGAAGCGCATCAAAAATGGGGCGATACGGAGAATTGAGTGGTAGCGAAATGAGCAGGACGTTAATGTCCAACACAACACGCATCATTTGTTCGGCGATGAACGAAGGTGTTCGTTTTTCCAGCGCTCGATTGTCTGCTCATTCCAGTGCTTTTCCTGCCATAATGCATTCATTTCCGCATCCACTTTCTGAGCAAAATAGTCAGCCAATAATTTACGGATATCGCTTAACTCATTCTCTGATACCGTATACGGATACAGCTTTAGCAGTTCCAGCTGCAGATTGCTTAGCCGAGACGGACTTGTTGGTGACGCAGCCATGTGCTTCAGTCATTTTTTCAAATATAACATAATCTAACCCGGTTCGTCTTTATTCCGCCACCATGAAATTTACGACCCTAACCTGGCTACTTTGCTGGATTTCCCTGACGGTCCAGGCCCAATATACCTTCCGCGATCCAAAGGCCATTCCGCTGCACGGCGACTGGCAGTTTGCGCTCGATCCGGTGGAGGCGGGTGTCCGGCAGCAGTGGTATACCGAAGCGGTCCCCGCCAACCGCTGGGACCGTGTGACCGTACCCCACTGCTTTTCAGCCGACCCGCGCTACCAGTTTTATACCGGGACGGCATGGTACCGCCGGGCCTTCCGCTGGCAGCCCTCGGCCGGGAAACGGGTGCTGCTGCATTTCGACGCGTCCTATTACGAAACCACCGTCTACCTGAACGGCCGGAAAGTCGGTGCCCACCAGGGCGGGTATACGCCCTTTCACTTCGACATCACCGATTACCTCCGGGATACACCGGACAATTTCCTGACCGTATCGGTCAACAACAACACCTGGCGGCCGGGTACTATCCCCGGGGCTAAGGACAACGGCCAGCCGAACGATCCATTTATGGGCTGGCTCAACTACGGCGGGCTGATCCGGCCCGTGTACCTGACCGTCGAGCCGGAAACCTACCTTGAAAACGTGAAGGTGGAAGCCGACCCCGACCTCCGCGCCGGCACTGCCACGCTCCGAATTAAAGCCCGGCTGCGGAATACGGCGGGAACGGCCAGCAGTCCGAAACTTAGCCTGCGCGTTGAACAGGATGACCGAACCGTACCGGTCAGCTGGAAAACCGGTGCCGTGAACGTTGCCGCCGGTCAGACGGCGGTGGCCGAGGCGCAGGCAGTCCTGAAAGCGACCGATGTAAAACTCTGGAGCGTCGACCAACCGACGCTCTACAACCTGACGGTGATCGCCGGCAGTGATACCTTCCGGACCCATTTCGGCATCCGGAAGGTGGAAGTGCGCAACGCCCAGCTGCTGCTCAACGGCCAGCCGATCCGGGTGGCAGGCGGTAACCGCGTCGTCGACTACCCCGGTCTGGGCTCGCTGGAACCCGACTGGCTGATTGAAAAAGACCTGCGGCTGATGAAGGAAGCCGGGATGGAGCTCCAGCGACTGACCCATTACACGCCTAGCGAAGCCGTTTACGACTGGGCTGACCGCCACGGCATGCTCCTCATCACCGAAGCGGGGAACTGGCAGCTCACGCCCCGGCAGATGGACAACGATACCGTCCGGGCCAACTTCCGGCAGCAGTTCCGGGAAATGGCCGAGCGCGACTGGAACCACCCCAGCGTCATCGCCTACAGCGTCGGCAACGAGTACCTCTCGGAGCAGCCCGCCGGCCAGCGCTGGACCAAAGACATGATTGCCTACGCCCGCGAGCTGGACCCCACCCGGCTGTACACCTTCGCCTCCATGCGGCTGAACATTCTCCCGGCCAAACCCGAAGACGAAGCCAGCCAGTACTGCGATTTTGTGTCGACCAACACCTACGGCAACCACGCCCGGGTACTCGATCACATTCACCAGCTTTACCCGGATAAACCCATTTTCATCAGTGAATATGGCACCCGGGCCGACGGACCCAATGGCGAGGCGGGCGCCGTCGCCCACCTGGAGCAGCTCCTGCCCGAAATCCGCAAGCGGCCATACGTGATCGGCGCGTCGTGGTGGACCTTCAACGATTACCAGAGCCGATACCACGGCACGAACCCGAACGGCTATCGTCCCTGGGGGCTGGTCGGACCGGATCGCAGCCAACGGCCGCTTTACAACACCCACCAGCGCGAAATGGCACCGGTTACGCTCGAGAAAGTGGGCTGGGCCCCAGGTCCCGAAGGCCTTCATTCCCTGACCGTACGCGTCACCGCCCGGGGCGATTTCCCGGCCTATGCGTTAACCAACTACGAGGTCCGGACACCGGCAGTCGCTGCCTACCGCTTCAGCCTCCAGCCGGGCCAGTCGACCGACCTGCGGATCCCGGTGCGCGGTTTTGCCACGAAGCTCGATCTGACGGTCGTCAAACCCACGGGCTTCCCTATTCTTAGTCAAACGTTTACTCTTTCGAATGATACGCGAACAAGCAACCGATAAACGGCCGCTCCGCGCGCTGCGGCATGAGGCGGATCTGGTAGTGGTCGGCGGTGGGCTTTCCGGCGTCTGCTGCGCCCTGACGGCCGCCCGGGCAGGCATTCGGGTCCTGCTGGTCCAGGACCGGCCCGTGCTGGGCGGCAATGCCTCCAGCGAAGTCCGGCTCTGGGTCCTGGGCGCTACCTCCCACATGGGCAACAATAACCGCTGGGCCCGGGAAGGCGGCGTCATCGATGAGCTGTTGCTGGAAAACCTTTACCGCAATCCCGAAGGCAACCCACTCATTTTCGATACCATCCTGCTGGAAAAAGTCGTACTCGAGCCCAACATCCTGCTGCTGCTCAACACGGCAGTGTACGAAGTCGAAAAGTCTGACCCGCAGACCATCCGAAGCCTGAGGGCCTTTTGCAGCCAGAATGGAACGGCCTACGAGCTTGTGGCGCCTCTGTTCTGCGATGCGGCGGGCGATGGGGTAGTCGCCTTCCAGGCCGGGGCCGCCTTTCGGATGGGGGCTGAGGCCCGGGAAGAGTTTGGGGAAAAGTTTGCGCCTACGGCCGAATACGGCGAGTTGCTGGGGCATTCGCTTTATTTCTACACCAAGGATACCGGTAAGCCGGTTCGGTTTGTGCCGCCGGCCTACGCCCTGCAGGACATCACGCAGATTCCGCGCTACCGCCGCTTCAACGCCCGGGAGCACGGCTGTCAGCTCTGGTGGATCGAATACGGCGGGCGCCTGGATACCGTCCACGACACGGAAACCATCAAATGGGAACTCTGGAAGGTCGTTTACGGCGTCTGGAATTACATCAAGAACTCGGGGCAGTTTCCCGAGGCGGAAACGATGACGCTGGAGTGGGTCGGGCAGATTCCGGGAAAGCGCGAAAGCCGCCGCTTCGAGGGCGATTACATGCTCACTCAGGCGGACATCATCGAACAGCGCCCGCACCCCGATACAGTGGCCTTCGGCGGCTGGTCGGTCGACCTGCACCCGGCCGATGGCGTGTTTTCTGAGAAGCCCGGCTGTAACCAGTGGCACAGCAAGGGCATCTACGGCATTCCCTACCGCTGCTTCTACAGCCGCAACCTCGACAACCTCTTCCTGGCCGGACGCATCATCAGCGCCTCGCACGTGGCCTTCGCTTCCTCACGGGTCATGGGGACCAGCGCCCACGGCGGGCAGGCGGTCGGGATGGCCGCGGCGCTCTGCCACCGGTACGGCCTCCAGCCTAAACAGATGGGTGAACGTATCCAGGAACTGCAGCAGGAACTCTTAAAAACGGGCCATCACCTGCCGGGACTGCGGTTGCAGGACGAGGCCGACGCGGTGCATCAGGCCACGATTCAGGCATCCAGCGAGCTGGTCCTCTCAGAACTGCCCCCGGACGGCCCCCTGCTCCCGCTGAACCAGGCCGCCGGTCAGATGCTGCCGTTTACGGACGGACCGATTCCCGAACTGAGCGTCTGGGTGACGGCCGACGAAGCGACCAGCCTGACCGTGGAACTGCGCCGGAGCAGCCGACCCGACAACCACACGCCGGATATCACGCTGGAAACGCGGACCATCCCGCTCAAAAAAGGACGACAGGAAGTTACGCTTGGCTTTACGAATACCTGGGAAGGGCCCGGCTACGGTTTTGTGCTGTTTCAGAAGAATGAACGGGTACACCTGCAGTACAGCCAGCGGCGGCTGACGGGGATTCTGTCGGTCTTCAACAAAGTGAACGCGGCCGTCTCCAACTATGGCCGGCAGGAACCGACGGAGGATATTGGCGTTGATGCCTTTGAATTCTGGACGCCCGAGCGGCGCCCGAAGGGCCACAATCTGGCGTTCCGCATCGAGCCGGGCCTTGCTGCCTTCGGACCGGAAAACCTGCGAAACGGCATCCAGCGCCCGACCGACCGCCCCAACGCCTGGGTGGCCGATCCCGACGATCCGAGTCCGACGCTCACCCTGAGCTGGGACGAACCCCGCCGCATCGAGCGTGTGGAACTGCATTTCGACGGCGACTTCGACCATCCCATGGAGTCGGTACTGATGACCCATCCCGAAACAGCGGTTCCTTTCTGCGTCCGGGATTTCGTCCTCTGCAACGACCGCCGGGAGCGGATTTACGAATACCAGGGCAATTACCTTTCGCAGCACACGATTCACTTCCCCACCCCCGTGGAAACCCGCAGCCTTACCCTCCACCTGAAAGCTATGAATGGCGTGGCGCCAGGGGCGGTGATGGAAATTAGGTGCTATTAGGAGGTATGAGGTATGAGGTATGAAGTATGAGGGGATCCGCTCCGCCACCTCATACCTCATACCTCCTACCTCATACCTCATACCTCATACCTCATACCTCATACCTCTACCTAGCCGCTTTCACCACATTCGTAAACTCCCGCGACTTGAGCGAGGCGCCGCCGATGAGGCCGCCGTCGACGTCGGGGCAGGCAAAAAGCTCCGCTGCGTTCTTTTCGTTGGCGCTGCCGCCGTAGAGGATGGTCGTGTTATCGGCTACTTCGGCGCCGTACTGGCTGGCCAGGTGCTCGCGCAGGGCGGCGTGCATGTCCTGGGCCTGCTCGGACGAAGCCGTCAGCCCGGTTCCGATGGCCCAGATGGGTTCGTAGGCGATGACGATGTTGGCAAACGCCTCGGCGGAAAGATGGAAGAGGCTTTCGGTGAGCTGGTTTTTGACAAACCCAATAAAGTCGCCGTTCTGGCGTAGGTCGAGCGATTCACCGCAGCAGAAGATGGGCGTCAGGCCGTTGGCCAGTGCGGTATTCACTTTATCGGCCAGCTGGGCGTTGGTTTCGCCGAAGTACTGGCGGCGTTCGCTGTGGCCGAGGATGACGTACTGCACGCCGATCGCCGACAGCATGGGCGCGGCAATTTCGCCGGTAAAGGCACCCGACGCTTTCTCGTGGCAGTTCTGAGCACCCAGCGCGATGCGCGCACCTGAGGGCAGGTATTGCCGCAGCGTCGTCAGGTACAGCGCCGGCGGGCAGAGCACCACCCGAACATCCCCCGTTACTTCGTCGTTTACCATGTTAACCACTTCCGACGTCAGCGCCACGGCTTCGTCGAGGGTTTTGTTCATCTTCCAGTTACCGGCAACAATCTTCTTGCGCATAATTACACCAATTGAGCAGTTTAGGGTAGCTGCCAGACCGCCTGGCTAAGCCTGCTTACCGCATGATCCGTTTAAATTCCGGGCGAAATTAAGGGTTTTCCGTAGGCTTTCCCAACCGGGTCCAGACCCCGCGGCGCTCCCCAAGCCCGGCTGTTAATCAGGTCTGCGCCGCCGAAGAGGCCGCTTCGGCAACCCTTTGTCATATTTTATGTTTTTTGGAAGGGATATTATGTATTTTCACAGGCAATAGATGTACGACAGCTATGAAACGGTTCGGGGTTATCTTCGGATTGCTCCTGTGCGGGTGGGTAGCTTTAGGGGCAACAGACGACCGGCACAGCCAGGATCGCTATGGGTTTTATTTAACTCAGAATCGCAAATTCACGCGTATTCCGTTTGAGCTTCACTCCAATCTGATCATTTTACCGGTTCGGGTCAATGATTCGGACACGCTGCGTTTCATCCTGGACACCGGCGTCGGGACGATTATTGTCACAGACCCGAATGTCCTCCGCCGCCAGCCGCTTCGGTATACCCGCAAAGTTCAGCTCACCGGCGCGGGCGAAGGCGGTCAGCTACAGGCATCGGTCGCCATCGACAATACCCTGGCGGCCGGACACATGCGGGCGGCGCACCAGAATATCGTCGTCCTGGAGGAAGACGTCCTTAAACTGTCCGAGTACGTAGGCGTACCCATCCACGGCATTTTCGGCTATGAGATTTTCAACCATTTCGTGGTCACCATCGACTTCCAGCGGAAGGAGATTACGCTGGTGGACCCTAAAGCCTACCGGTACAAGCGCTCACACGGCCAGCAATTTCCCATTACCATCGAAGACACCAAGCCCTATACCGACGCTATCGCCCTGCTCGATGGCGATAAGACGCTGCCCATGCGGGTCGTCATTGATACCGGCGCGGGGCATGCCCTCCTGATCAACCGCAACGAAGGCGACGCCATCCAGCTGCCCGATAAAGTCATTCGGGCGCAGCTCGGCCGGGGCCTCAGCGGGGTCATCAACGGGAATCTGGGGCGGATCCAGAAAATCCGACTGGGCAATTTCGAACTGGAGAACGTCGTCGCCTCGTTTCCCGACAGCGTTGCCTTCGGGATGAAGCTTGCGCGATCGGGCACCCAACGGAACGGCAACCTCGGCTGCGAAATCCTGCACCGCTTCCGGGTTACGTTTAATTACCAGGAGAAGTACCTGGTTCTCAGACCCGTCAAAAAAGAGCTGCGGCAGTCGTTCGAGCACGACATGAGCGGGCTGGAGCTACGGGCCCGGGGCGATAAGCTACGGCAGTATTATGTCGAGCGCGTCCTCGACGACTCACCAGCCGGACAGGCCGGGGTTCAGGATGGCGACGAGCTGCTGTTTATCAACAACATGCCCGCCACGGATATGAGTATCAGCGAGATTTACAAACTACTGCAGAAAGGAGAAGGAAAGATCGTGAACGTGCTGCTCCGCCGGAGCGGCAACATCATTTTCACCCGCTTTGCGCTCAAACGCGTGATCTGAGAGGCAACAAAAACAGCCGCTCTCCGGTGGGAAAGCGGCTGCCAAGCCTGTTCGCGTGCGCTGGATTAGAACGTCAGCGTACCTTTTTCGTACGACTCGCGCAGGACGGCTTCAATGCCTTTTTTGTTGATGGTCCGCATCGCTGAAGTCGATACTTTCAGAGTGATCCACTCACCCTGCGACTCCAGGAAGAACCGCTTCTTTTGCAGATTCGGGTAAAATTTCCGCTTGGTCTTATTATTGGCGTGAGAAACGTTATTACCTACCCGCGTCCGCTTTCCCGTGATTTGACAAACTCTGGCCATGACAGTACTCGGTTTCTAAATGAGCGTGCAAAGATGCTAAAATGTTGGTAACAATACAACTAAGCGTTCAAAAATAGTTTACTCAGTCGCGGTCTGCTACCGAAACAACGGCCTGGCCTGCAGGGCCTGCCAGAACAGCCCGGTGGTAATTAGTCCGTACAGGAGCCCGAGAACGATCACCGCCTTTACATTTCGTACGGCATAGTAGGACAGAATCGGCAGGATCTGCAGGGCGTGCATGCCCAGGAAGTGCGCGATGCGCAGGTCGCCATGCTGTCGGCTCCAGTTGACCACCGGTAAGCCGGCCTGCCCGTCGGGCGCCCCGACCGTGTGGGCGAGCCGGCCGCCCATGGCCAGGCCCTCCATCGAGAAGAGCACGAACAAGACGAGCCCGAGCCGGATGCCCCAGACGTAGGCCGCCGGCAAATCCGGGAAATCCTGCCGGAAGAAGAGTAGTCCTATGTAGGCCGTCCAGAGCGAAATGCCGACCGCCGCGAACGCCATCACGCTGTAGAGGCTGGCGTAGAAAGGTGTACTGACGTTAAAGTGCGACAGCATCCCCCGCCCCGCCTGCCAGGCAATGTACAGATCCTCGACGGTAAACAGCACGATCAAGCCCCAGGAATACGCCACCACCGCCGGGCCGCGGCCCAGGTATTGCATGAACCAGGCCATGGACCAGACAAAAATGGCCGTTGACAGAAAAAACTTGAACGGTTTGTACCAGGCGTTGATTCCTAACACCTGAACCTGGGTAACCCGCGTCAGGAGCAGACAGAGCAGCGCGGCCCAAAGGCAGATCCAGCCGAAATAATAAAGTGGCGGATTGCTCTGGCGAAGGACTTCCAGAACGTTTTTCATCCGTTTACGGGGCCAAGGCGCTGGTGCTGGGTCATGCCGCCCATGACTTTTTCCATGATCCGGACCTTACCCCAGCGCGGAACCGTGCGCAGCGAATAAACCAGGAGTTTGGTCAGCCAGCCGGGCAGGACGGTCGTCTGCCGGCCCAGGGCCCGCAGAATCGGTACGCCTACGTCCTCGGGCGTCAGGGCCATGCTCATCTGCAGCTTTGCCCGCTGCGCAAAACCGCTCCGGACGGGGCCGGGGGCGGCCGCCAGCACATCAACGCCCTGCGGTTTCAGCTCCCGGGCCAGGGCTTCGGCCAGCGACTGCACATACGCCTTGGAGGCAGCATAATTGGCCGAGTACGGAACGCCCTGGAACGCCACCATCGAGCTGAGCAGGATCAACCCGCCGCGCTGCCGGGCAGCCAACCGGTTGCCAAACTGGTGCGACAGCGTCAGAACGGCGGCGCAGTTTACCTGTAACAAATCCATTTCCGCAGCCAGGTCTGATTGGAGGAATAGCCCCGAGCTGCCATAGCCGGCGGACAGCACCACCAGGCCGATCGGCAGGCTCCGCGTTTCGTCAATAAGCTGCTGCACACCCGCTGCTTCGGAAACGTCGGCCGCGACGGAGCAGACCTGAACCCCGTAGCGGGTTTGTAAGTCCTTGGCCAAATCCGCCAACCGTTGGGCCTGGCGGGCATTGATGACCAGGTGAAAACCAGCCGCGGCCAGCTGGCGGGCCAGTTCGCGGCCGATGCCGGAGGATGCGCCCGTGACGAGCGCCCAGGGGCCGTACTGCTCCCGCAGCCGGCGTTGTTCGGAAGTTGACAGAACCATGGTGGTTGGAAGTTAGCCTCGTTTAGTTGGTATAGCGTGTCCAGACTTCCGTCCGGCCGAAAAGGGAGACGCCGACGTAGCCACGAATATTCAGCGAATTAGGGTTGCGAAGAGTCATTTTGCAGGCATACGTTTTGCCTTCGCGGGGGTCGTAAATCGTACCGTCCGTCCAGGTACCGGCTCCATCCTGGCGGAAGTCCGACAGAATCACCAGCCCAATCAGTTCGCGTTTGCGGAGTGCCGGATCCGGGTTCTTTTCGTCCGTGGCGGGTCCGCCGGTACCCCAGGTTATTCGGCCAAAATACCGGTCTCCCTTTTGAAAAATCAGTATCCGGGAGTCTTTCCCGGGAGCGAGCCATTCCCCAAGGATCGTCTCGGGTGAGGGCCGATTCTGGCCCAGGGCTGGTAGGCTTATAACCAGCCTGCAAAGCATCAACATTGCGTTCATAAAAACTGTGTTCTAAATTTGAACTGTGTTCAATATAAGGGCAAAAAAATTTAAACGCTATTGATTAGTCTGACAAACTCGGCGTAAGATAGTTCGACGATTTCGTCCGGGTTCTCCAGGTTAACGCCTTTGGTCCGCTGCCCGATATGCAGGCTGCACATGCCGTGGACGAGGCTCCAGATCATGAACGCAAGCGGCTCGAGCTGATGCCCGGCAAAATGCCCCTGCTCCATACACTCCCGAATCGTGGAGCGCAGCAGGTCAAAGGTTATCTTGCCTTCCTGCCATTCATTATTGTGGGTAGCGTCCAGAAATTCTATGGGTGCCTTGATGCTGAACATCAGGTCGTACATATCCGGGTTTTCCTTCGCGAACTGCAAATAAACCCGCCCCATGGCCCGCAGCCGCTCCATGGGATCCTGAACGTGGAACAGAACGGAGAATTGCTGGCTCAGCTCCCGAAAACCCTGGCTGTGCAGCGCGTGCAGGATTTCGCTTTTATCCTTGAAATAAACGTAAACGGTTCCGACGCTGTAGTCAATGGCCTGCGCAATGCTCCGGATCGTTGTCTGCTCAATCCCTTTCTGCACAAAAAGCGTTTTGGCTCCCTCCAGAATCAGGTTTCTAAGCTCTTCTTTTTCCCTGGCTTTTCGCTCGGCAATTCCCATTGTACGTATCTGGACACAAACCTAATGAACGATGTTCAACAAAGCAATTGTCCGTCCTGATTTTTTATTCGCCCGGTCCGGCAGGGGCTATGCGTCATCTTTTTTTCGGAAGCCATAGGGGCAATGCTTACAGCCATTCTTGCAGCAGTAACCCCGTCTCAGATGGTAGTTGGCGGTAAAGACCAGAAACCCCTCCTCGTTGTAGTAATAGTCTTCGTCTTGCAGACCGGGAATTTTGCGCTTTTTGCGGCGGAAGTCGACCATTGTTTGCCGGGCTGTTGATCTCTTTGTACTTTTGAACGAAACGGTTTGACTAACCTTCTGGTTTTCAAATTGTAGTAAAAAATACTCAAGCCTGCTGTAACGCAGGGCTTTTGGTGCTACTCCTCTCCATCATGCAAATCACAAACACCGCATCGCTTACTCAGGCAGCTATCGAACTCGAAGACCGATTTGGAGCCCACAACTATCACCCGGTTCCGGTCGTGCTCAGCCGCGGCCAGGGGGTCTACGTGTGGGATGTGGAAGATCGACAATATTACGACTTTTTATCGGCCTATAGCGCCGTCAGCCAGGGCCACTGCCATCCGCGCATCATTCAGGCGATGGTGGATCAGGCCCAGCGGCTTACACTCACCTCCCGGGCTTTTTACAATGATCAGCTCGGCCGCTGTGAGCAATACCTCTGCCAGTACTTCGGCTACGACAAGGTCCTGATGATGAATTCCGGGGCTGAAGCGGGCGAAACAGCCCTGAAGCTGACCCGGAAATGGGCATATAAGGTAAAGGGCGTCCCCCAGAACGAAGCCCGCACGGTTTACGCCCGCGGCAACTTCTGGGGCCGGACCATGGCTGCCATCTCTTCCTCGACAGATCCTTCCTCGACCAACGATTACGGCCCGCTGCTACCGGGCTACCTGCTGGTCCCCTACAACGACCTGGCCGCTCTGGAGGCTGCCTTCCAAAGCGATCCGAACATTGCCGGGTTCATGGTCGAGCCCATCCAGGGCGAAGCGGGCGTGGTCGTCCCCGACGAAGGCTACCTGCGGGGCGTCCGGGAGCTGTGCACGAAATACAACGTACTTTTTATTGCTGACGAAGTCCAGACGGGCATTGGCCGGACGGGGCGGCGGCTCGCCTGTGATCACGAGGACGTCAAGCCCGATCTGCTGGTACTCGGCAAAGCCCTCTCGGGCGGAACGATGCCGGTCTCGGCCGTCCTGGCCAGCGACGAGGTGATGCTGACCATCCGCCCGGGCGAACACGGATCGACCTACGGGGGCAACCCGCTGGCCTGCGCCGTTACGGTGGCGGCCCTGGAAGTAGTCCAGGACGAGCGCCTGGCCGAAAACGCCGAAGCCATGGGCCAACTCTTCCGTGCCCGGATGAATGCCCTGAAAGAAAAAACCAACCTCCTCAAGCTCGTCCGCGGCAAAGGCCTACTGAATGCCATCGTGATCGAAAACCTGCCGCAGTACGGCGACGAAACGGCCTGGGAACTCTGCATGCAGCTCAAGGACAACGGGCTGCTCTGCAAGCCCACCCACGGCGATAAGATCCGGTTTGCGCCCCCGCTGGTGATTACGGAAGCCCAAATGCAGGAAGCCTGCGACATTATCGAGCAGACAATGCTGGCTTTCGCCTGAGCCGGATGAGCCAACGGCACCTCGCCATTTATCCGCCGCCGAAGCCGTTGAACGGTCGGCGGCTTTTTTTATGACGCAGATTCCCGGAAATTTTTTCGGCATTCGTGCAACACGCCGGCACGCAATGCTGTCTTTCCTATGAATAACAGCCGATCCGACTCCTCAGCCCGCTTGGAAACAAAAGTCTACATCGACCGCCACGTAGATTTGGTGGAACGCTGCCGGCAAGGCGACCGGAAAGCACAGTATGAGTTGTATCGGCATTATTCAAAGGCCATGTACAATGTCTGCCTGCGCATTGTTAATCACGTGGGTGAGGCCGAGGACGTGTTACAGGATGCGTTTCTGGATGCATTCAGTAACCTCCATACCTTCCGGAGCCAGTCGACGTTCGGAGCCTGGTTAAAGCAAATCGTCGTTAACCGGGCTACCAACCACCTCCGCAGCCGGCGCGTGCAGTGGGTGGACATCGACGGGTACCGCTTCGGCGAAGACGACGGCCCGGACCTGGCGGATCCGGAACCGTTCGACGAAGAGGGCGCACAACTGGAGGTAGATCGGGTTCGGCGGGCGATGCAGCAGCTGCCGGAGGGCTACCGGGTCGTTTTATCGCTGTATTTGTTCGAGGGCTACGACCATGAGGAGATCGGTTAGGTCCTGGGCATCAGCGAAACCACGTCCCGAACCCAGTACATGCGGGCTAAAAAACGGCTGTTGGAAATGTTAAAATAGAAATGAGTCATCAGTCAGTCATCAGCGGTCCGCCGCTGCGGTCGGCTCGGCCGAGACTGTTAGGACCCTGGCGAAGCTGACTGACGACTGATAGACTGAAGACTGAAGACTAATTATGAAAAGTAAACTGGAACGTTTCGTCCGGGATAACCGGGAGGATTTCGATCGCGAAGAGCCGCGGATCGATCTATGGAACGAGCTCGAACGCAAGCTGGGGCATTCCCCACTGGCCGAGGAGCCCGTGCCTGCTCCGCTTGAAACGGCGGTACCATCGGCGGGGCGGCAGCTTCGGCTGAACTGGGGAGCCGGGTCATCCCAACGGATCTGGCGGATTGCCGCTACGGTTGCGCTGATCATCGGGCTAGGCAGCGGGTTTTTGTACCTCAACCAGCAGTACGGGGTTACATCCCAGCCGGAAGTGGTCGCCGTCAGCCCCGCTTACGCGAAATCCTTCGCCCAGTATGCCCGCCTGATTGATGATAAACGGACGGAGTTACGGACGCTGACCAGCAGCAACCCGGCCCTGTACGAAGAATTTGCGACCGAGCTTGACCAGCTTGAACGGAGTTACCGCAACCTGAAGCAGGAACTGCCCAAAACCCCGAACCAGGAAGTCCTGATTCAGGCCATGGTCCAGAACCTCCAGATGCAGATTGATCTGCTGAACCAGCAGTTGCGGATTATTCAACGCATTAAACAACAAACCAATGAACCCCAAGAAGCCATTTTATAGTCTGTTTGTCCTTTGCCTGCTGCTGAGCCAGTGGGCCCTGGCCGATCCGGACGCCAATGCCCTGATTGAACGCCGAAAGACCGTTGTCAAACTCTACGACGTTAGTCAGAAAGACAACTTACTGATCGACAACCAATTCGGCAATGTGAAGATCAATCTTTGGGATCGGAACGAGATCCGGGTTGATATTTCCATCACCGCCAACGGAGCGACCGACGAACGGGTCCAGCGGTACCTCGACGCGGTGGAGATCACCGAACGGCGAAACGGCGACCAGATCAGCCTGAAGACTGTTATTGAGAAAGGTACCTTCAACGGAAACGTCAACTGGAAAGGCACCGGAGGCACCTGGAGCAACAACGAACGGGAGAAAAACGGCCTGCAGATCGACTATCAGGTATCGATGCCGAAAAACAACGCCCTGACGGTCCGGAACCAGTTCGGTAACACCACCATCCCGACCTTTACCTCCGCGCTTTCGGTCAACAATAAGTTCGGTAGCTTCTACGCGACCGACCTGAAAGGCAGCAAGATCGACATCGACGTAGCCTTCGGAACCGCCGAGATCGGCGAGGTGGACAACGCCAAGCTGGACATCTCATACTCCAAGCTCACCCTGGAAAAAGCCAATGTGCTGACGCTGAACAACAAATACGGCAAGATGCAGATCGGCGAAGTTAATCGGCTGGATGCGAACATCGGTTATTCCGGCGCGCAGATCGGAACCCTGAAAGAATCCTGCAAGGTCAAACTCGACTTTTCGGGCGGCTTCAAGATCCAGCAGTTACCTAAATCGGCCGAAAACGTCGATATCCAGGCGGCCTACTCTTCGGTCGTGCTGCCGGTAAACGACGACGGCCAGTGCCAGTTCGACGTAACCGTCCAGCATGGCGGCTTCCGCTACCCGACCGATAACCGGCGCGTGGTCCTGACCACCCAGCCCAGCGACGATCACACCTCCGGCCCGCGCTTTACCAAGCAGTACTCCGGAAAAGTGGGCGGCAGCGGCCCCGGTCCCCGAATCCGGGTCGTATCTAAATTTGGCGACGTTAGCTTCCGATAATTATCCCTTTACACCAGACTAAAGGCTGCCCGGTTGAGGCAGCCTTTAGTTTTTGCATGTATGAGCAATGAAGCGATTGTTCGTGTCGTTAGCTTAATGAGGTAGAGGAACGAAAAAAGGGAATAGACAAAAGGAACTGGAAAGTTGATTAATCGATTGCTTATTCAGGACAAGCTCCTGTTTCTTTTTTCTTGTCTCTTTTCTCCGACAGTCCCCCTTCTATTTCACACCAAATCGAATACAAGTCATGAAAGATCGCGTCATTCATATTCTGAAAGGATTCGGCATTGCGGAAACCGCCCTTAGCCCGACGGTACACTTCACCCGCGACCTGGGCCTGGACAGCCTGGATACCGTTGATCTGGTCATGCAGCTGGAGCGGGAGTTCGGCATTCGCATTCCGGACGAAGACTACGCCCGGCTGACGACCTTTCAGGGCGTTCTGTCCTACCTGGAAGAAGAGCTTTCGGTAACTTACAGCGCCTGATTCGCTTTCCTGGCTTACCGGCCATCCTTACCCCATCGACACCAGGGCATTTCCGCGCAGGACGGGCACCACATCGTACAGATCGTGCTGGAGGCAGTAAATGATGTCCTTCTGGATGCTCAGCCGGTGCAGGCGACGGACGTGTGACGAATTGGCCAGATAGCCCGTCAGGTCCTTTTGCCCCTGGCAATACAGCCGCCAGGCCATGATGGCGCTGTCTTCGTTCATCATGTACTCGTCTTTCAGCCGCTCGATCAGCGCACCCGCGAACAAGGTATCTTCCAGGTTGAACCGTCCTTTCCAGCCAGCGCACAGGATCAGCACGTCGTACTGCTGGCCCCGCAGGTAGCGGGCGATGGCTTCCAGGTTCAAAAACGAACCGACCAGCACTTTCACGGCCGACCGCGAGCGCGTAATGGCCAGGGTGCCGTTGGTGGTCGTCATGGCGATGTTTGCCCCGATCAGGCGCTCGTCCATGTAGCTGAAAGGCGAATTGTCGAGTTCGAAGCCTTCCACCATCCGCGCATTGCGTTCGGCCGCGGCCAGATAGCCCCGGTTCTGTAATTCTTTGCACTCCTCAATCGTCGCTACCGGAATGATGCTGCCCACGCCATAGGCGAACGCCGTCACCATGCAGGAGGTAGCGCGGAAAACGTCCGCAACGACCACGATGGAATTCTCCAGCGAAGCCGCATGCAGGTGTAATAAGTCGGGAGTCAGACAAACGTCTATGTTTTTCATGGAAAAGAAGGCCTTTCCGGCGCACCGCATCGCGGCCTGGCTAAACTGCGTCCGGAAAGGCTGAACTTATTTTTTGACAAAAGGCAGTTTCACGACCTGCGCCTTCAGCAGCCGACCGCGTACGTTCACAAAAAGCTCCGAGCCGGGCTTGCTGTAGGCGGCCGGTACGTAGCCCAGGCCGATGCCCTTGCCCAGCGTTGGCGACTGGGTCCCGGAGGTTACTTCACCCAGCCGATTGCCGTCGGCATCCGCCAGTTCGTAGTGTGCCCGCGGAATACCCCGGTCAATCATCTCAAAACCGACCAGTTTACGGTCGATGCCCCGCTCCTTCTTGGCTTTCAGAGCTTCCGCCCGGATGAAGTCCTTGGAAAATTTAGTCACCCAGCCCAGCCCGGCTTCCATGGGGCAGGACAAATCGTCGATATCATTGCCGTAGAGGCAGTATCCCATCTCGAGCCGGAGCGTATCGCGGGCGCCGAGGCCGATGGGCTTGATACCGTAGGGCGCGCCGGCTTCCATAATCGCGTTCCAGACGCGTTCGGCCTGTTCGTTGGCCACGTAGATTTCAAAGCCCCCTGCGCCGGTATAACCGGTAGCCGAAACAATGACGTTGGCCTCACCGGCGAAGTTGGTTTTGGCGAAGGTGTAGTACTGCATGCCCGCCAGATCCGCATTCGTCAGCGGCTGCAGCGCCTGGGCGGCCAGCGGCCCCTGCACGGCGAAGAGGCAGGTCTCATCGGAGATGTTGATCAACTGGGCGTCGAAGGTGTTGTGCCGGTTGATCCACTCCCAATCTTTTTCGATGTTTGACGCGTTCACCACCAGCATAAATTCGACCGGGCTGAGCTGGTATATCAGCAAATCGTCGACCACGCCACCCTGCTCATTGGGCAGGTAACTGTACTGCACGCGGCCGTCGTAGAGCAGCGCGGCGTCGTTGGCGGACACGTGCTGGATTAGATTCCGGGCCTGCGGGCCTTTCACGTGAAACTCGCCCATGTGGGAAACGTCGAAGATGCCGACGCCGTTGCGGACGGTCTGGTGCTCGTCCAGATCAGAAGTATACCGAACCGGCATATTATAGCCCGCAAATGGTACCATTTTTGCGCCCAATTGCTGGTGGACAGCTTCGAGTGGAATGTGTTTTATCTCCATGAATCGATGAAGTTGAACCGAACCGGCTGATGCGTAAGCCTTTCCGGAACGAATGCTGTGAGGCGTTGGTCCACCCCAGATGACGATACAAAGCTACCGATTTCCCGACGGTTTTCCATGATCATACCCCCGTACAACCGGCGCCCCTGGTTGAGTCTGATTTTCCTAATGCTGAGTTCGTCCGGTCTTTGGGCCCAAACGACGGTCCGCGGTACCATTCTGTCGGCCCAGGACGGTGCCCCGGTTCCTTACGCCCTGGTGACGGATCCGGGGCACCGCTTCGGTACCTACGCCGATACGAATGGCCGCTTTACGGCCCGTGTTCCGGCCGGCATTGATACGCTGCTGCTTTCCTGCGTGGGTTTCCGGGATACGCTGGCGCTGATCAGCCGGGAGGGTACGGAACCGGTGATCAAACTGCGCCCCCAGGCCACGCAGCTAGCGGAGGTGGTCGTCCGCAGCCGGAAACCCCGCCTCCTTTCGCTGGGTGCGCTGCGGCGCAAACTGTCCTACGTCTGGGGAAACTGCTCCGGCCGCAACATCGAGTTTGCCATGCTGATCCGGAATCCGAAGGGCGTTAATGGCTACCTGGACAAAGTGGCCTACCTCATTGACCGCGAGGGAAAGCCGACGGCGCCCTTTCGGGTCCGAATTTATCCGTATACCGAAGGGGAGCCCGGGCCCGACCTGCTGCCCCGGAGCGTGATTGCCTCCGCCCGGCGCGGCGGAACCTGGTGCGAGGTGGATCTGACGGCTTTCAACATCCCGTTTCCCAAAGAAGGCCTGATTGTGGCCATGGAATGGCTGCCTACCGATAATCCCCAGCACCGCTTTTCCAAGTCCTACAAAATGCCCGATGGCCAGCGGAACCAGTGGGAATGCTACGGGCACTACCTGGCCTTTTCCAAGGAACTCAAGAATCCACTGGTTTGGGAGCGCATCAATGGCGGGTACTGGCGACGGCGCAACGCAGCCTTTTCGCGGGTCAGTGTAGACCACCCGATCATCCGGGTCAAGGTGTCGGCAATGAACTGATCGGCCCGTCCAGCACAATCCGATCCACGCCGGCATTGATCAATTGCCCGAGCTCGGCGGCCGAAGCGCCCGCACCCTGTATTTTAACTCCTACCGAAGTCGGTACAGCCCGCCGGAAGCGCATCGCAACGTCCAGTGAAAAGGGCTGGGGAAAAACTCCGGTTCCGAACTTGATGCAATCAGCGCCGGCGTCGGCGGCTACCTTGATCATCCGCGTCAGTTCGTCCGGGCTTAGGAAGGTCGGCTCGAGCACTACCGTAAACCAGCGCTCCCGCATGTGGAGCATGGCTACCAGTTTGGCCCATTCCACTTTGATCCAGACCGAGGTCGGCGACCGCAGGGCCGAGGTGTTCAGGACAATCTCCAGCTCGTCGGCCCCGTCGTTGAGCGCCTCTTCCGCCTCCTGCTGCTTGGTTTCCGTCCGCTGGTAGCCGAATGGGTAGCCAACGACCGTCACCAGGCGGACCGGATGGTTCTCGCCCAGTTCGCGTCGCCATTTTTTCACCCAGAACGGCGCAACCACCAGCCCACCCAGCCCCCGCTCGACGGCTTCCTCCACCGCTGCGTACTGCTCCTCGATGGAAACGGCCGGATGCAAAAGCGTTCGTTCCAGGTGCGGGTACAGCGAAGCGGGAAGTTCGTTCGGCCTTTCGCTCATCGTTTTACCAGGGTTTCCCGGCGCAGGGCCTGGCCGTTCTCGTCTTCAATGACCAGCACCAGCACGCCGGCGGGCAGGGGCGTCAGATCGAACGTATGGGTGAACGCATCGAGGCTCCGCGTTAACCGGCCGCTCTGCACCACTACACCCCGGGCATCGAGCAGCCGAACGGCGTAAGCCCGGCCGCCAGGCAGCAAGGGGTGGTATTCGACCGTAAGCAGGCGGTCGGCAGGCCGGGGAAAGACCCGCAGCCAGCCATCCGCCGCCAGGGCTTCGGCGGGTAGGGCCGTAATGACCTCCAGCGTCAGCTCCTCCGACACCAGTTCGCCGCAGCCGCTGAAGTTGGCCCGCACCGCGTAACGGCCGCTTTGCCGGGCGGTATAGGTCCGGCCGGTCGCTCCGGCAATCGGCATTCCGTTGAGCAGCCACTGATTCCCCGAAGGGGCGGTAGACGTCAGGATATACCCATCACGGGTGATGCGGGGCGGTTCCGGGTCGCGCAGCGTAATGGCTACGGTGGTGGAGGTTACCGGCGAACATTCTCCCGTCACTTCCACGGCATAGGTGCCGGCATTGGCCGCCGCCAGCGTAGCGCCCGTTGCGTTTGCCAGCGGCTGGCCGTTAAACAGCCACTGGTAGCGGTACCCGCCGGTAGCCGGGCTTGCCTGGAGGGTCAGCGCACTGCCCCGGCACAGATCCACCGCACCGGAAGGACTAACCGCGACCTGAATGGCCGAGCCCGAGCGGGCTGGTACCGGAATCCGCTGGGCGACCGGACAGCCCAGCGAACGAACCCGCAGGTCGTAGAGATAGTAGTAGGCATTGGTCAGGGTATCGACCGCGCCCGAAGGCTGATTAAACAGGGCGCCCCGCAGGCTGATGATGCCGGGAATAGTGAACGGAAAACCGCTTACCCCTTCGTTGCTGCGGAAAATGGTCGCGCCACCGCTGTATTCAATGCCGATTTTGTAGGTACCCGCCTCCGGAATGGCCAGGTTCAGGGCATATTCCGCGCCGGTATCGTTTGGATCGTCGGACTGCTGCCCGCTGGGGGGCGTCCCCGCGGGTGTATTGGGATTACGGGTTGGCGTAACGTTCAGCGACACGCTGGAAACGGGCGTATCGTCCAGCCGGCGAACCGTAAAGGTGATCCGCCCGGCGCTGCCGATGTACAGACGCGCCTTTTCCAGCAGCAGCGGCACCTGGGTCGTCACCAGCGGCTGCGGCCCGAAATTGCCCGCGTAGGTGCCACCGCCGAAGGCCTGCTTGCCGGCTGGCCCCACGCTGCCGACGAAATCGTTGACGCCAACGTAGTAGACGTTATCCGGGCGCCGCAGGCTGGTGCTGGTCTGATTCCCGGTCGCCACCAGGTTCCCCTGGGCGGGAGCGTCGTACCAGAAGGCTACACCGCCGCCGTTACTTCGAAGCGTAATAGGTCCGTTATCGCAGAAAAAGGCGTTCAGCTGCTGGGCGTTGATCAGGCTTCGGGCCGTCGACCGGCTCAGGCTGGCGGTATTGTTGGTTTCGTTCTGATCGGTCGAAAGGGCCGTACTGAGGTCGATGCGGTAGGTCACCCCATCCTGCAGCTGAACCGATCCGCGCAGGGTCAGCAGCGTATCGGTATTGGCCGGGAGCGCATCCAGTACGCTGGAAAGCGTCGCCGCCACGGTGCCGCTCGGGGCCACCAGCCGGGCCGTAAGGGGAATGTTTCGCTGCTGAAGGGTGCCAAAGTTCCGGACCCGCAGGGTAATGGCGGTTTCCCCCAGGCTGCAAAAGTCGTTATCGGGTCCGGTCACGGCCGTAACGCCGACATCGTTCTGCGGGCTTATCCACCGAATCGTATAATCCTGGGTCTCACCGGCGGCGTAGGTGCCGCAGGCTTGTACTGCCTGCGCATCGGTCGCTTCCACCGCCACAATCCGGAGGCGGGTAGCCTGGCCCGTGAAGCGCCCGGCGGGAGCCGTTACCGTCGTGTTAAAGGTTGCGGGCGCCCGCAGGGATTCGGAGGTAGCCACCGCCTCGCCGGCATCTGTAAAGTCCCCGTCGGAATTCCAGTCAATAAACGCTTTGATGACAGCAGGTCGGCCACTGGTAAGGCTGACGCTCAGGGTGACGCGCTGGCCGCCGGTAAGCGGCGTGCTGACGCTGGTGCGGTCGACATAGGCCGTCTGGCTCGTCGCTGCACCCTGGTCGATGGAACCGAAGCGCACCTGACTGATTCGCCCCGCCGCCCCGGCGCTGGCCGTTGAAGCGCAGTAGGCCGCGCCGCCTCCGCCGCTGATGAGCAGCGAAAAATCCTGCTGATTATTCCGCAGGGTGCCTTTGTGGTTCAGCGTCAGTACGTAGGTAGCACCCGGAATGGGGTTCTCAATCCGAATCTGTTCGACATTGTCCAGGGTGTTATCCCCGGTCCGGGCAGGGCTGGCCGGATTGGCCGGATCCAGTACCCAGGGCAGAAAGGACTGCCCGCCGCCCGCGAGGCGGATATCCAGATCATTGACCAGCTTGGGCGTGCGGTTGTTGAGCGATTCGGCTCCCGAGGGCGTCGGTGTGCCTTCCGGATCGGTCCAGCAGAGCGTCACCACCAGCGGACCATTGCCCGAGGCGACGATCGAAAGGCTCTGGGGCTTGCCCTGCTCCAGGGTCTGTTCCAGCAGCTGGTGGCTTCGGTCGGCATTCTGCAGAAAGCGGGCAGCCCGTTCGGCATTGAGCAGGCCCCAGCCGTAGCGGTAGTCCGGCCCCGGGGCATCGCCCGCTTCTTCGGCGGTATGAATGGCCAGCCCCTTCAGCGAAGCCGAGCGCATAAACCGCCCGCCGTTCCGCTGGGCGTGGTACTCCTGCAACAGCAGGAGCGAACCGGCGACGTTCGGGCTCGACATGGAGGTGCCGCTCAGGGCCTGGTAGGCTGCATTACCGCTCGACGCACTGGATAGTACCCGGGCACCGACACCCACCATATCGGGCTTGATCCGTCCGTCGTCGGTAGGTCCCCAGCTGCTAAACCCGCTCAGGAGCAGGTCGCTTGGCTGCAGGTAGCCGTTGGTAAGCGCCGTAATCGAGCCAACGGTGAGAATGTTTTTGGCCCCACCGTAGGTCGCGATCTGGTCGTACCCGTTCTGTTTGCCCCGGGGCGTCCGGCTGATGGCGGCCCGGTTGATGAGGTAGTGCGGCTGACCGGCGGCGGGCCCGTTCTGGCCGTGGCTGTTGCCGGCCGACTTGACAATGAGGTAGTAGGGCGCGTTGAAGGCAATGCGGTCCCAGTCGCGGGCTTCGGTGCTGTACCAGCCGAACTTGAAGTCTTCCGTACTGCTCAGGGTGGTGTCACCGTACCATTCCCACTTGACATCCCCGGCCCGGTCGGGGTTGAAGTTCCAGCCCGCGAGGCTACCATAGGAGTGATTGGACACCAGCAGGTCAGGGGCAGCGGCGACCATCTCGGCCCGGTCGTTGCTGAAGTCCCAGGCCCGGAGCTGGGCGGCGGGGGCCATGCCCCGCGTCTGGTTGTTGAGGCCCGCCCCGACAAGAATACCGGCCACGTGCGTGGCGTGGTTGTCGACCCGGGAAGGGTTATCGACCTGAGTCACCCGGCCGCCAAATTCCGCGTGCGAGGCCAGCACGCGGCCGCCATCCCAGAAGCCCAGTTTATCCAGTACCGCCGTTCCGCCCGAGAGCGCCAGTCCCAGCCCACCGCCGGCGTAGAGGGCCGAGGTCCGGGTCGTAACCCCCGCCCGGGTGGCGCTGTGGGTAGCTGTGTAGAGAAGGTGACCCCGCTCGTCGACGCCCTGCAGCTCCACGACCGTGCCGTCGGACCGAACCTGGCTGAGAGGCAGCTTCCGTTGCCGGGCCAGATCCACGGCCAGGCGGTAATTGGCCGAGGTGGAGGTTGAAATTTCCTGCTGCAACCGGCCCAGCGACGCCCGTTGCCCGGAATTGTAGGGTAGGCGCTGGGCAAGTCCCGGCAAAGCGGTCGCTACCCAAAACCAGAAAACAAAGAGCCGTCCGAGCAGACGCTTCATAAAGGTGCTTACGAGAGATAGAAACTTACCGTTACGAAGTTAACCAGTGCGGCCCGAAAAACCACAAAAAGTTAGGGGCCACCGGCTAGCAAAGTCTGCTGCCCGTGGCCCCTAACAATTCCAGAATTGAACGACTTAAGACTTCATGGCTTTTTTGTTCACCTTTTCGGTGGCCAGTTTCGTCAGTTTCTCGTCCGTATCTTTTTCTTCCTGCAGCGTCTGCTCCAGCAGATCGGCGATTTCCTGCTTACCGGCCATTTGCGCCAGCGTGCGGATAGTACCGTAGGCCGCAATTTCGTAGTGCTCCATTTTCTGGGCCGCGCCGATCAGGGCTGCGTCGGTGATATCCCCTTCCAGTTCATCGAGCATTGTTTCCGTTTCTTCGATCAGCCCCTGCATCCCCAGGCAGACCTCGCCTTCCGGCTCGCAGCCTACGATACGGCAGGCCTCTTCCAGCCGCTCGACCTGCTTTTCGGTCTGCTTCTGGTGCATTTCAAGGGCCTTTTTCAGTTGGGGATCAGTCACGCTGTCAATCAGCATGGGGTACGCTTCCAGGGCCTGGGTTTCGGCCGAGTACAGATCCTGCAGCTCGTGTTCGAGCAGCTCGTCGACAGTTTTCATACGTCTTCGGTTGAGTGAATGATGTGTTTACACTACTGTTTTAGTGTACTTTTTCAACCGATGGGCGTAGGCTTTGTTCAAAAAAATCAGTGCGAAGACTGCGGATAAAAACAGAAGTGATTCGGTATGATTGGGTTACCCGTTCCCTGGCCATTACACGGCTTCGGAGGCAACCGGCTGGCTGGTGACCGGCACCGCGGGGCGCGGCCGGAAATAATGCTTGAAGAAACTGCCGATCTTCATCTGGAGAACCCCGAACACGGCTTCATTAAAGATTTTGGTCGACATCTTGGACTCGCCCCTCGTGCGGTCAGTAAAGATGATGGGCACTTCGGTAATCCGAAAACCGTACTTCCAGGCCAGAAACTTCATCTCAATCTGGAAGGCGTAGCCGACAAAGCGGATGTCGTTGGTCAGGATGGTTTCGAGCACGTCGCGGTGGTAGCAGATAAAGCCGGCCGTGGGGTCCATGATGGACATACCCGTCACAAATCGGACGTAATGACCCGCAAAGTACGACATCAGCACGCGGCCCATCGGCCAGTTCACCACGTTAACGCCCTTGATATAGCGCGAGCCAACGGCCACCTCGTAGCCATCCTGGCTGCAGGCTTCGTATAAGCGGATCAGGTCTTCGGGATTATGGGAGAAGTCGGCGTCCATCTCGAAGAGGTAGCGGTAACCAGCGGCCATCCCCCGGCGGAAACCGTCGATGTAGGCCGTACCGAGGCCCAGCTTGCCCCGCCGCTCGAGCAGGTGCAGCCGGTCCGGAAACTCGGCCTGCAGCGCCTCCACCCGGCGGGCCGTACCGTCCGGGGAACCGTCGTCGACGATCAGCACGTCGAACGGCACCCGCAGGCTGAAGACCTTCCGGATGATCGCCTCAATGTTTTCAATTTCGTTATAGGTCGGTATGACCACCAAAGACTCTTTCAACGCCATTCCTGATTTTGTCCACAAAGAAACACCCAAATCACAACTTTATAACGGGTTTCGGTACATTTTACGCCGTTGCGGGGACTTAAAAGATGTTAAAATTAACGCATTAGCCTTACTGGCTGGCCTTCGGCAGCGACATCCGCTCGACCACACTGGCGTCCAGCTTCCGGGGGCCTTTCGGCTGGTTGGCGGTATCCGGTTTGGTTTTCTGCAGACGCTCCAGGTTTTTGACCACCTGCTTGTAGAGCTCCACCATCCGGTCCGGATTCGACGAATAGTAGGTGTAGCTCTGGTTGTAGGTCGCCGTATCGACCCGGTGTTTGGCGTAAATCTGCTTTTCCAGATGCCGGTAGAGCAGGGTCGTTGAGTCCGATGCGTTCAGGCCGATCTTGCTGACCTTCGCCTCCGCCAGGTGAATATCGGCCAGGATGGTGGCCATTTTGTCTTCCGGAATCAGTTTCTCGGGCTTTTGGTCGACTTCCTTCGTGGAGCAACCCGGCAGCAACAGGCTCAGCGTGCCCAGCAGCAGGGCCAGCAGTTTGGTTCGCAAAAGCATTACCTGGTTCGTTTTCATTATTTTTGCCGGAAGGGATTCGGAAACAAAGGTCGGTATTCGGCGCCGGTTACCAATCCTGACAAAGACAAACGCCGCCGGGACATACCGAACTTACCGGCCCGGGCGTTTCCCTTCCATAACCCCAACCGGCATGGACGAATTCCTCAAAAAGCTCTATAAGTACGAAATTCGCATCCGCAAGGCGGTTAATTCGCAGATGCGGGGGAGCTTCCGGTCGGTCTTCAAGGGATCGGGGCTGGAGTTCAGCGACCTGCGGACTTACCAGTACGGCGACGACGTCCGGGCCATCGACTGGAACGTTTCCTCCAAAGGCCACGGTACGTTTGTCAAGATTTTCCGGGAAGAAAAGGACCAGACGGTTTTTTTCATCATCGACGTCAGCGCCTCCCAGGAGGTCGGCACGGCCAGCCGCTCGAAGCTGGATACGACCAAGGAAGTCTGCGGCGTCCTGGCCCTATCGGCCATTCAGGAAGCCAGTCACGTGGGCATGTATTGTTTCTCGGACCAGAAGGAAAAGTACATTAAGCCCTCAAACAGCCTTAAACACGGCTACCAGCTGGTCATGAGCCTCTATAAGCTAAAGCCGGAATCGGTCCGGACCAACCTGACCGACGCCCTGCTCTTTACGCTGAACGTGCTCAAACGACGCAGCGTGGTGATTCTCGTTTCTGATTTTATCGACCGCCAGTATGAGCATTCGCTTAAGGCCCTGGCCCGGAAGCACGACCTGGTGGTCATTCACATGTATGACCAGCGGGAAACCAACCTTCCCCGCCTGGGCATTATTCCCGTCTACGATACCGAAAGCCGCCGGACCGTCTGGATGAACACCTCCTCCCGCTCGTTCCGGGAGCAGCTTCGGCAGAATTTCCAGCAGAACCAGCAGCAGCTTGAACGCTTCTGCCGCCAGTACAATGCCGATTACGTCGCCCTCAACGCCCAGGAAGATTACGTGCCGAAGCTGATTGAGTTGTTTCGGGTACGAAGAACCAAGTAGGGAATGAATAATTAAGAATGAATAATTAAGAATGAAGGTTGCTGCGCAGCGTATGGTTTATCCTGTTTTCAGAAGCCGACGGCCTCCCCGGACGGCTTTCCTGCGCATTCGCCATGCCTTACTGGTCCTTCATTGTTCATTCTTCATTATTCATTCATCATTCTCCCAAACCTCCCGCGGCGTCTTTCTGACGGACACCATTGAGCTTGGCCAGCCGTTTCAGTACGCCCTGAGCCTGCGGCATCCGGCGGGGGCGGAGGTTTTTTTTCCGGATACAGCCCGCCACTTTGCGCCCTTTCTGGTCCGGGATATGACGGTCTTTTCCACGGTAACGGACGCGGCCGGCAGCCTCGACAGCGCGGTTTACACCCTGGTTTCCTTCGAAACCCGGCCGCTGCAGCTGCTTCAGGTGCCCATCCTGCTGTTATCGGCGGAAGGTGACAGCACCCTGCTGCTCAGCCCGGCGGATACCGTCCGGCTCCGGGAACGCGTGCGGCCCACGACCCGGCCCGATACGCTGCAGCTCGCGGCGGATACCCGCCCCCTGACGCTGAAGCCGCAGATGAACTACCCGCTGCTGGTGACGATTCTGGTGGGACTGCTGGTGGTCGTGGGGCTCGTTAACCTCTTCTTCGGCCGGTCCATCCGGGAGCAGACCGAGCTGTTTCAGATTTACCGCCTCCACCGCGACTTTCGCCGGGCTTTCGATCGGCTACTGCGGGACCTGAACCCCTCGACGGCGGCCGAAAAAGCCGAGCGGGCCGTCGTTCTCTGGCGCGCGCACCTGGAGCTGCTCGAACGAAAGCCCTACTCGACCATGACCAGCCGCGAAATTACCGATTCCATTCCGGACCAGCGGCTGTCGGAGGCGCTCAAGGAGACGGACGGTGTCATTTACGGCGGGGTCTATTCCAGCCAGACGCAGGCCTCGCTCCGGGTGCTTTACGAAGTAGCCGACAGCGCCTACCGTCGGTACCGCATGCGGCTCATCGAGGCTCGCCGTCGGGGCCGCCGCCAACCCGCCGAGGAGGCACTTCTTTCCTGACCCACCGACGAACCCTATGGAATGGTTATCCTGGACCTGGTTTACCCCCGAGCAGTTTCGCCAGTACGACTGGGCCGCTCCCTACTACCTGTTCGGTATCCTGGCCATCCCGCTGCTGTTTGGGTTACGCGCCCTGCTCAACAGCCGGACGCAGCAGCGCCTGGGCATTGCCCTGCCCCGGACGGAGCTTAAACCGACCTTAGTCAGCCGGTTGCGGCACCTGCCGGCGATTTCTTTTTTCCTGGCGGCGAGCCTGGTGCTGATGGCCCTGGCCCGGCCGCAAATCATCCGCCAGCAGACGGAAACCATCTCGGAAGGCATCGACCTGATGCTGGCGATTGATATTTCTTCGTCCATGCGGGAAACCGACCTGCCCCCGAACCGGCTCGAAGCGGCCAAGCGCGTGGCGCGGGCATTTGTCCGCAGCCGCAAACACGACCGCATTGGACTGGTCATTTTCGCGGGTGAGGCCTTTTCGCTCTGTCCGCTGACGACCGATTACGACCTGGTCAACAGTTACCTTAACGAACTGGATGATAGCATGATCAAGACCTCCGGCACCGCCATCGGCAGTGCGCTGGCGGTCTGCATCAACCGCATGCGGGAGTCGAAGGCCAAAAGCAAGGTGGCCATTCTGCTCAGCGACGGGGATAATACGGCCGGTAACCTGGACCCCGTCACGGTCGCTAAACTGGCCAAGGCGTTCGACATCCGGCTCTACACCATCGCCGTCGGCCGTACATCGGCTTCCGGAGGCCCCGGCGCCCCGTCGGTGATTACCGTCGATGAAGGTATCCTGGCTACCATCGCGGGTATCGGCGGTGGGACGTTTTTCCGGGCTACGGACGTTCCCCGGCTCCGGACGGTCTTCCGCGAGATCGACCGCCTCGAAAAAGCGCCCGTCCGGACCAAAAGTTACCAGGATGTCCGGGATTATTACCGCATCTACCTCTACTGGGCCGTCGTGTTTCTGTTGCTGACGCTGCTGCTGAAGAGCACGATTTTTGGGAATGTGTTGGAGGATTAGACCTAATTTAGAACCTCATGCTCAAACCCTACTACAACCACACCGCCCTGGAAGCCGGCCTGGACGAAGTTGGGCGGGGGTGCCTGGCCGGGCCGGTGGTCGCGGCGGCGGTCATTTTGCCGCGGGAGTACCAGCATCCGATCCTGAACGATTCGAAGCAGCTGAGCCGGGCGCAGCGGGAAGGCCTGCGGGAGGAATTAGAGCGGGAGGCGCTGGCCTGGGCCGTAGCGGAAGTATCGGCCGAGGAGATTGACCGGATTAATATTCTGAAAGCGAGTTTTCTGGCCATGCACCGGGCGGTGGATCAGCTAACGATCCGGCCTGAACACCTGCTCGTCGATGGCAACCGCTTCGTCCCCTATCCCATGATTCCCCATACCTGCATCATCAAAGGCGACGCGCAGTACCTGTCGATTGCGGCGGCATCGGTTCTGGCGAAGTGTTACCGGGATGAGCTGATGGAAAAGCTGGGGGAGGAATTCCCTTACTATGGCTGGGCGCAGAACATGGGGTATCCGACGCCAGCGCACCGGAAAGGTATCCGGGAATACGGGCCGTCTAAGTGGCACCGGAGGAGTTTTCGGTTGCTTTGAGGTTTTGCGAAGTCTTAAATAGGGCTAAGAGGCCGCAAAGCAATGATCCGCAAAGTACTTTAACAAGGCATTGACGGCCCGGGTGTTTTCCCAGAACACCAGGTGCCCGGCCTCCGGAATAATCAAAGGTTGGTTGCGACACAGTGGAAAGGACAGCTCACCCAGGTATGTCAAATCATGAATCGGGTCCTGCTGCCCGGCAACTAGAGCAACCGGAACATGGCGCTGCCGGATAAGCTCGGTTTCGTCAATGTATTGGCCTTCCAGAATGGCTTGCCCGATTGCCTGGTGAACCCAGCCATCGATATGGTAGAAATCATCCCTTAAAAACGCTGACATCGTCGCCCCGGGACGTAACAACAGGGGTAGATAGGCAGCAGCGACTTCGGGATTAATTCTTTTAGTGAAGACCTGACCCGGTTCACACATTAGATCGAAGCGCGCAGGCTTGGTGAGGGAAAACACACCCCGGCATCCCGGCGGGTGGAGCAGTGCTTCCAGCGCGATGTGTCCACCGAGTGAACAGCCGACCAGAATGAACGAACGATTCGAGCCAAAGCGCCCTGACTACGGTCTGAAGTGCATCCAAGAAGCCCTGCACGACAGCCGGATCATCGCTGGGCCCTGGTTGACCGTGTCCGGGCCGATCGAAGGCCAAAAGCCGGCAAGGGCCCCGTGTCAGGAGCCTGGGCCAGAAAGCGTACTTCGTCCGGAAACCTCTACTGGCTCATCAGGGTGCAATCATACAGATGATGCAACCTACACCCCTCCCGGAATGCCTCCTCGGACTGGCCCACAATACCCCGGGAGACGGGGCTCACAAACGGGTACTGCCGCGTATGGAAATCTACCAGAAAAAGTACGGTGAACGATACCTCCAGGAACGGCCGAGGCGCCGTAGCCTCCCGGAGGTATTACGCATAGTCATTGGCGCTGGGTTGGGGTTGAGCCACCAGCAGATCGAGATAGGCTTGGTAAGGAGGAGGCATCCTGTGGGAAAAGAAGGCGTTAGCGATGAACAAATACCTTTAAAAATACCTAAAAATAGGTATTGCATACGGGGCGAGTAGTTAAGTTTTTTGCCAACAGAAATTTCTCCCAAATCAGTTGGCCCGATCTGCCAAAAAAATACGAAAAATCATCCGTTAACTATCGCATACATTATATGAGAATTAAGAATACGCTTTGAACGTAACACGTATAAATTAAATAACAATTCTATTCAACCTTGATTTACGAGTCAACTTAAATTTATAAATACCCGCAAAGTTCCGGCAACTCGTCATTAAAATTATTGATTAATTATTAGAATTTTCAAAAAAACTTATGAAGAATAGCAACTACATCCGCACAAGAAACCGCCTAGCCAATTCCCTCTCAACAAGCGTTTTCGGACACTATCAGAGCTTCCGTTGGGCAGTAATTATATTACAAATAGTGCCTTTACTCTTATTTTCTACCTGTAAACAAAAAGATCCACCGCCTAAGCCAAAAGCTTTTTTTACATACTCGCCCAGTAGCAATCTAGTTGCCCCTGTTACTATCAATTTCCAAAATAAATCAACCAACGCTACCTCTTACGGTTGGTATTATGGACCAGGAACTAACGATAACAGTTTCAACAAAGATTTAACCCTAACTTTTCGGACAGGAGGCCAGTATACTATAAAACTGGATGTGACCGGCGAAGGCGGTAAAGATAGCTATTCAGAAATAATTACCATTGCTGCCCCCGTTACCACAACGCCACCATCATCAAGTACCTCCACTACACAAACTACAGCAGGCTTTACCTACTCTCCTAGTCAGAATCTGGTAGCCCCAGCAAGAATCACGTTTACAAACACATCCAGGAACGCCGACAGTTACCGTTGGGACTTTGGGGATGGTACTACTGCGACTAGTATCAACCCGGTTAAAGAGTATACCCGAGCAGGTAATTATAAGGTAAAATTGACCGCAGTTGGAAAAAACAACTCGGCCGAAAGTACTGCCGATATTACACTTAACGCTCAAACTCCGACTGACAATACAGGTACAATTACCTTCTGGACAAAAACTGATTTAAAAGTTGGGAAAATCAATGTAACCGTTAATGGCATTAGCCAGGGCACTATTACGCAGTTTCACACCAATGGGGTTACCTGTGGGCAAGGCAACGTTAATGCCAAATTCAACGCTGGTACTTACCAATTTAAGGCCACAGCCGAAAATGGAACCACATGGCAGGATAACATAACTTTTGAACGTGGTATCTGCAAAACTTGGGAGTTATGGGGCAATACGCCTACTAATCCGCCAACTGGAGGAGGTAATTGTGATTGGAATAGTGCTGTTCAGTGCGTTAAAGTAACCAAAGCGTTAGTTGGCACTCGATGTGGAACTTCAAATAGCGTAGATATAGAGTATCAAAATATATGTACCACAAATATTAAAGTAGTTTGTTGTATTCAGAACGCTAATGGCACATGGAATTGCCTACCAGATGGCAAATTTGACGCAGGCCTGAAACCTAATGAAAAGGCCGGTCACTTTGTGTGCGCTGGCACGGCAAAATATAAGATTTATGCGATGCCAATTACAAGCTTTCTAAATAATAAATGTAGTTATCCGAAAGAATAGCTCAAAAATCTATTTTACATATAGGCCCTGTCTACAACGCTAGATTAGCCTTTACAATCATTAAATGTCGCTTTTAATTGGGACATAATGTAGTCCAGAAATGAAAGATAGGAACAGGGAATCATAACCTTTGAATTATTTTACTACAAAGTATAACACTAACTAATGGCCTTGAGACCTTAATTTATCATTCACTATAATTTTGTAAAATTTGCTTATGAAATCCTTACTACTCATCTCAGCGCTCTTTCTTGGAATAGCCTCCGAACAAACCATTTTCGCCCAAAACACGGCAGAAAAGACCATCACGCCCTACGAAACTATCTACAGTGACGAACGCGGTACAGTGAAGATGCGATTTCTACTTTTTCCCTGTAAAAATGATTTGTCGTTTCGACGTTACGGTTTTTACAATACCATTGCTGATAAGGGAAATTTTTTGGAAGGCAAGTTCGACTATGTAGAGTGCGATGGTAAAACAAATACTCAAAGGTTCTATGTTAACTTAGGTAAAACCGGGGAGATTATGGATAGTGGCGACTGGTTTGGGTCACGTCCGTACAAAATCATACGCGTATATGATGTTAAGCCAATGAGAGGACGCAGTAATTCATCTTCAAACCAATCAACGGGTAACTATCAAAATGAGCAGTCACTTTTGGCAGCAGAGAAGGAGCGAACGCGGCAGCAGGAACTTGCCTTACAACGTGAGCGAGAGCAACGTGAGGCAGAAGAGCGTCGACGTAAAGAGCAGGCGGCTTACGAGGCGGATTTAAACTATCAGCGGCAGGTAAATGAGGTGTCAGATCCAGTCGCCAGAAAATCTTATGAAAATTATCGGCAGCTAGCTAACAGCATCAAAGATCCTGACGAGCGCCGTAAGTTCTTGGAAGAGAAAGGTCGTTTAGCGGCCTCTAGCCAGCAGCGTAGTCAAACAATTGAACAAACAGGCAACCTTGTAGCAGATTTGCTTACGTCGGAGGTAGACGCCCTCAAGGATGCTACCGAATTCATGACTATATCGGGAGGAATTTCGTGGCTCCAAAGCCCATATTTCCGTAGTAACGCCACCTCTTTACTTAAAATGCCTGAGCTGAATTTTTGGGGAGCCTTCGATGTAATCAACTGTAATGGCCTTGCTTTAGGAATTGATTTTACATCACTTAATATGAGAGAATCTAATTTTACATTAAATGCCTATACAACAGATGGAAGATATACATCTTTTACGGGCGAAATGCTCGCTAAAGCTTATACCTTGCGAATGGGTGTCGGATATAACCTTTCCTTGTTCAAGAATTATTTTCATCTTACGGCTATGCCAACAATTGGTATGATGGATATTAATGAGCATGGTTGGACTTATGCTAATAAAAAATATGAAATTGACGCATTAAAAAATGCATCTACTGTTTGGACCTATGGTTTTGCTATAAAATCATATCTATTTCTTGGCAACAGGCTTGCTGTGACGGGTAGTTATAATTTGTGCAGCCCTTTTAATAATCATGGCGAAGAGGACTTATACCAGTTCAAGGGATATAGTAATGTTCAGATAGGTTTGGCACTTAGGATAAATTGACACTTTGGAGGCTTAGCTTCCATGCTAATCACATAGTGCTTATCATAAGCCAAGTAGCTATATTAATCAAATAATTTTATACTTGTCGTATGGCTAATGCTCGACTGAATAGGTCTACCCGAGATAATTCAAAAGCTTGAGGTTCTTTAATATGCCTACGAATTTCAGCTTACATTGTAACCACTTAATATTATTGCTTTGATGCTTATTTAGTACGTCGCTAAACGCTCAAGTACGCATTGGAGGTGAGCCTGGCACACCTATTCCTTCAGCTGTGCGGAGCTTGGAAAGTACCAACAAGGGCTTTCTGCCCCCGGCTAACCACTGACCAGCGTGATGCCATTGCCAGCCCCGCCGAGGGCATGGTCATCTACAACACAACGCTGGGTTGCCTCCAGCTTCTTAGCGGCGGGAGCTGGAATTGTCTTAACAACAACTCTGCCAATGTACCCCGTCTCACATACGAACAGATTCAGGCCCTGCCTAACCCCCGCACCGGTGACCTCGCTTACGATCTGACGGTTAATTCCTGCGGACTTATACTAGCAGCGATTTGCGTCCCTCTCACCTCAGCCCGGACGATGTTACCCCCGGAATAATCGGCTGGCGGGCAGGAGGAACAAGTGATGATTATGGTTTCAGTGTGGCCGTAGATGGTACAGGGAACCTTTATATCACAGGTCAGTTTAATGGTACTACTACCGTCGGTTCCACTACTCTTACCAGCACCGGCGGCTCCGATGTGTTTGTAGCCTGGTTAATCAATTAGCCCTGTAAATCTGTTGTTGGAAGCAATCTTTTGTTAATCGCTATGCAACTTTCTATGGTGTCCTCAATTAGCTAGACAGCTATTCGGAACACCATAATTTTGGAATGGGACCGACGCTAGGTGTTTGTTACAATCCATTCCGAATAGCAAATTGTATCAGGTCAACAACGCTATTGATGCCTAGTTTGAAATAAATGTTTCTACGGTGAGTTTTTATGGTTTGGATACTGATGTGGATGCGGTCGGCAATCTGTTCGTTGCTCAGCTCCTGGCGGATAAGCCGGATAATTTCGACTTCGCGAAAAGTTAAGTTTAGTCGTTTCGCAAAGTCGTCGCTAAAGGCGTCAGGCTGGTCGGCAGGAACGATCGTGGTGTCAAAATAGCCCTCACCCGACAATACCGCCCGGATACCGCGCAGCAGTTCGGCCGTGGTGGCATCTTTGAGCAGGTAGCCGTGTAAACCGGCCCGACGGGTTTCTTCCAGTAGTTTGACCTGGTTGTACATGGTCAGCATCAGCACCCGGATGTGTGGATAATCAGCCAGAATTTTGCGGCCTAACTCGATGCCGCTGGTGCCCTGTAAGTTTATGTCGAGCAGAATCAGGTGCGGCTTGGTGCGCTGAATGGTTAGAAACACCTCAGCAGGCGTGTAGACCTGTCCGCACACGTTCAGATCGGGCTGGGCCGCAAGGAGGCTCTTTAGCCCATCGTTGAAGAGGTGATGGTCGTCAATCAGCAGGACACGGGTCGGCTCGGTTAGCTGCATCGGGCGAAATTGGGTAAGGCACATCAAGTACCACGACTGTGCCGCCTTTACTAGTGTCACGCCATAGCCGTGCGCCGATGTATTCAGCTCGTAAGCTACTATTTTTCAGACCAAGTCCGCTATCGTTTGGGGTGGTTTTTATTGCCTGGGTCCCCAGTCCGTCGTCTTCGACCATCACGGTCAGGTGATCGGCCTGGTAGAGTAATTGCACGGCGGCCTGGCTGGCCTGCGCATGTTTGTGGATGTTCTGCACCAGTTCCGAGACGATGCGATAGAGATTCAACTCGGTATCGACCGGCAGGCGGCGCTCCGGCCCGGCCACGACCAACGAGAAGCGGGTGGGTTGGCCGGGCTGGCTCCCAATAAACTGCTGAAGAGCCGCCCGAAGCCCTAACCGTTCAAATTCGGGCGGCATCAGGTTATGGGCGATACGCCGGAGGTCGTGGCTGCTTTTCTGGACAAGTGGTTCCAGTTCATCCATCGCCTGAGCCGCCTGGGGGTCGCGGAGGCGCTGGCGGATGTCGGAGAGTTGTCGACGCACCGTCGCCAGCGTTCCGCCAAGATCGTCGTGAAGATCGGCAGCAATGCGCTGTCGCTCAGCTTCCTGAGTCTGAATAATTTCCTGTTGTACGAGCAGAATGGCTTTCTGCAAGTTTTTCTGTGCCAGAAAGAACTGACGGGCAACACCAAACGCCAAAATGAGCATTTCCACGGGAAGAGCGAAGTACAACCGCATGTACAGGCTATCGCCAAGCGGTATAAACTCTCCAGCCGTAATGAGCAAACCGGCGACCAGCATGGGCAGTATGGCCACCGCATAGATTCGGGCTTCGGGCAGGCGGTACCTCAAACCGTGGACCAGCCAGATGGCAATAAACAGGGACACCAAAAAAGTAGTGTTCATACAAAATAGCCCTAAAAAACCGTTCGGTGGGGCCAGCAATGCACCCAGCAGCAATAGTAGTAAGACTGCTCGAATAGCCCTGAAACTGTATATGCGGGTACGCTCGTGCGGGATCCGGCGCGGTTTGAAGACATAAGATTCGATAAAGAGCAGGTTACCTATATGAGCAATTGCTGAACAGACAATCCAGCCTTCGGGGCTGGCAAAGGGTAGGTTGGCTAAGGGAACCAAAAAACCTTCTATGTTTAGTATAACCCCAAGGACACCCAGCGTATACACAAAATAATGGAGCAGAATGGCTTTTTGATAGGCTAGCCATAATGCCAGACTGATCAATGTAATAAGACCCAGCATGGCACATGGGATCAGGATAGACAGCGTTATAGCCTGGTAGTCATCCCGGTACACATCACGATCGTAGAGCGTGACCGGACACACAAATGTCCCGGCATCCGACCGAACTTTTACGTACACGTCAACTGCCTGACCATCTCGCAGATGCAACGGAAAAGCATAATACCGGGAAGGCTCAGGGCGACGTCTGGGTGGGGTTTGCCAACTAATACCTTCAAACCGCTGGATGACCCGCCCCCCGTCCAGCACGAAAAAACTGGCTTCGTTGAAAAATGCGTTGTCCAATTCTACGACCAGTTGTCGGTCCCGTGCGCTTCGATTAACGCAACTAAACCGAAGCCAGTGAGTAAAGGCATCCCGACCAAAGTCCGGCTGCCCGGTAATCAATGGCTCGAACCGTGCCGAACGTACCTGATCCAGAGAAAACTGGTTGGTAGAATCTGTAAAAAGCTGAAGGCACCCCGACACGGAAGCCGACCGCAACTGGCTATCGATGGATAGGCAGGGCTGCGCCACGGCGGCTGCAGGCCGGATAAACAATAGCGTTGTCAGCGTCAATATCCTAAGCAGCATATGGTGGTGTTCACGCACAAATAACGTAGATTCACTCAGTACCAAAAATACCTAATTATAGGTATTGCCTTACCAGTCAATAGCTTGCATCTTTACAAAACAACAACCCCTTCTGCCCCAGCGAAGGGGGGTGTACAGTTACCGGGAAATCCCTTTCACCAAACCCTTTATCCACACCTTCATGATGAAACAACTTTTCTTCTGGCTCCTGGCACTGACAGCTGCCCAGGCCCAAACCACCCCCAACGATGCCACACTGGTGCGGCAAGTCATCGAAGGCGAAACCCGGGCGTATCTGACCGCCAACGCTGACCAAATCTTCCGCTCGTGGGCTTATGATAAGCCGTATGTCGAGCGGCAGGGTATTGAGGTAAAGCCGTTTGCCAATGGGCTGCCTTACCTGAAAGGCACTGCTGCTATGCACCGGGCCCACGACCAGCTCAAAACCATGCTAAAAGACCAGGGCAACACCCTGCGTATCAGCGATTATGAGGCTCACCCGACCGGCAATGTGGCCTGGGCTACCTACACCCAGGAAGTTGTCGATAAAGCCGGTGCAGTAATTGACAAAACCCGTCAGGCTCGTATTCTGGAACGCCAGTCCGACGGTTGGAAAATCGTTTTTATGAGCGCGCAGCCAATGCCTTGACGATCATGAATACACGAAACCTCTTTACGCTAGTCGCCCTTATCAACTTACTGTTTGGGCCAGGGCTTATTTTCGCTGTTGAGTCAATGGCGAACCTGTATCTAACCGATCCTGGCTGGGTAAATCCCGGTGCTACGTTGCTAGCGCAGGGTTGGGGCATCATGTTGCTTGCCGAAGGGGCGGCTTGCTTGGTCCTCCGAAACGAGGGACTCTCCACCGGGAGCCGCGCCCTGCTAGTGTTATTAGCAGTCTCGAACGCAGGCTGGCTTGTGCTGCATACACTAGCCATATTGAATAAAGTAGAAACGCCAATGGCCTGGTTGCAGGTAGCGATGGGGATTGTAGTGGGTGGCTGGGCCGCGCTGTTGTTGCGGCAGCCAGCCAGGAGAGTGGCATGATTGCGTTGATTGGCAATTAAACTAGTCGCCTACTCTTGTTTCACGCGGATTTGCGCGAATTTTTGCCGCAGATTTTAAATGATTATCTGAATAAATCTGCGCTCAAAATCCGCGCAAATCCGCGTGAACCAAACCCTCTATTTCCTACGCTTAAACAGCGGCACCGTACTGCAAGGCTCACCAAACATCAGGCTGGCCACAACCGGCTGGAGCTTCCGCGTAATCTCGACATAGGCCGCCGTCGGTACCGGCACCTTGCTGCAGCCTTTTACCACCACTTTAGCATCGCGGTAATCTTCCGGATTGATCGTCGCGATAGCGTCGAAATACAGCTTCTCTTCCAGGTCCTGCAGGGAGCCGAAGACCACCAGATTCGCGTGGGGCTGCAGGTGCAGCGTCAGGAGCATGTACGCCCAAGTCGGGACGATAGCGTCCTCCGAGCAGGTAACGGCCACGTTTTTACCAGTGTACTGACTCCAGTCGTGGGTCTTCAGAAACTCGCGGAAGTCCTTCTCTTTCAGAATCAGGCCCATAAACAGATTGTCCTTGAGATCATAGACGATCCGTTCGCCGGGATGGTAGTAGTCTTCCAGATCGAGGCTGATGAGGCCGCTGCTGGCGACGCGGTTAACAATGGGTGCGGTTTCCATGCCCGTTAAACAAGTGCCTTTCGGGGCTTGGTTCCCACAAAATCTTTTAGGTAGAAGGGCTCGAAGGCCGCAACGTCCTCGAAGCGTGCTTCGGCGTATGCCTCCGTCGCCAGTTCCCCGACCGTTCGCGCCGAGGGGTAGATGTCTGAATCCAGGAAAATGGCGTTGGGATGGGCTCCCAGCACGGGCCTGCACTTGGCCGCTCCGCTCCCGAAAAACACCACCGGCCGCTCGGCCAGCACATCGGCCAGCGTCGTTTCGTCCACGATCACCGCCGCCGTCGGCCGCACCTCCCGGGCATCGGCATCGTAGAGGGCGGTGTACACTTCCATGCGCCGGGCGTCGATGAGGGGGCAGAACAGGGATTGAAGGATCGAGGGATTGAGGGATTGAGGGGTTCCAGAGCCAAGTTGACTGGCGACTGATGACTGACGACTGACGACTTGCTTCGCCATTGCCTGGAGCGTATTGATCCCGATCAGCGGCTTGTCGAGCGCGAAGCAGAGCCCTTTGGCGGTAGAGACGCCGATGCGCAGGCCGGTGTAGGAGCCGGGGCCTTTTCCAACGGCGATGGCATCGATCTGGGCCAGTTCGTGACCCGTATGCCGGACCACATCCCGGAGGAGCGTCGTGAGCATACCCGACGAAGACCGTTCCGCCAGTAATTCATAACACGCCAGCAACCGCCCATCGGTATGCAGCGCGACAGAACAGACGGTGGTGGAGGTGTCTAGGGAGAGAATGAGCATGGTTAATGAGATATGAGGTATGAGGTATGAGGTATGAGCGGTCCGCCGCTGCGGGTGGCTTCGCCATGGAACGTTGTTCGGGGCGAAGCCACCCGCAGCGGCGGACCGCTCATACCTTATACCTCATACCTCATATCTCTGCTTACTTTGCTTTCAGAATCGCCTGATACCGTCCCATGTCCTTGAACAGGTCCAGGGCGGCTTTGATTTCGGGGTCGCGGGAGAACGAGGCTTCCTTCATCCCTTTCTGCAGATAATAATGGGCGGCCAGTTCCTGCTCCAGCAGGGATTTGATCTCCGGCTTGAAGGTCATCAGGTCGGCGTCCTTGCTGTGGGACACTTTCGTCTTCAGCGCCTTGAGCTGGTCCTGGATCTGATCGAAGTACTTTTCCTTCTTGGCCGAAGCCTCGAGCGTACCGAGGTCTTTTTCGACCTGGGTCGTATAGTCGTACTCCTTGTTTTTCAGCCAGGTCGCGAATTCCTGGTATTCGGTATCGCTCAGCTTAAATTCCCGGGCCGGTTTGATGGTCGGGTGTTCGGCGCGGTACTTGACAGCGTAGTCGAAGATCAGGCCTTTGTTGGTCAGGCTCAGAGCGATCGGCGTGGGCGTCTGGGCGTCCACGGTCAGGTCGGGCGTGACCCCTCCGCCGTCGTATACGACCCGGCCGTTTTTGGTTTTAAGGGCCGTCTTGAGCGAGTCGGGAATTTTGCCTACGCTGCCGTCCGGGTTCCGGTGGCTGTAGTCGATCGCCTGGATACAGCGCCCGCTCGGAATGTAGTACTTGGCGGTGGTGATCTTCAGCTTGGTATTGAAGGAAAGCTCGCGCGTGGTCTGGACAAGGCCCTTGCCGTACGTCCGCTGCCCGACCAGAACACCCCGGTCGTAGTCCTGGATAACGCCGGAGACAATTTCGGCGGCCGAGGCGCTGCGGCTGTTGGTCAGCACCACGATGGGAATCTCCAGGTCCAGGGGCGGGTTGAGGGCCGTGTAGGCCTTGTTCCATTCGGTTACCTTACCCTTGGTCGTGACCACTTCCGCATCTTTCGGAATCCAGATGTTGGCAATGTCGATGGCCATGTTCAGCAGCCCGCCGGGGTTTTCGCGCAGGTCGAGGACCAGCTTCTTCATGCCCTTGCCTTTGAGCTCGACGAAGGCATTGCGGACTTCCCGCGAAGCCGTGGCCGTAAAGTCTTTCAGATCGATATAGCCAACTTCCTCGTTGAGCATGCCGTAATAGGGCACGTTGGTCATCTTCACCACATCGCGGCTGATGGTCAGATCTACCGGGTCTTTCACCCCGTAGCGCTTGACGGTCAGCTTAACGGCGGTGTTGGTCTGGCCCCCGAGCAGCTTGTCGGCGTCGCTGTCGCGGCGGACGGCAATGTCCACGCCATTGACCTTCAGGATCTCATCCCCCAGCCGCAGGCCTGACTTCTCAGCCGGCGTTCCTTCGTAAATCATCATGACGATGCTGCGCCCCTGGCGGTTGCCGATCAGCGCCCCGATGCCGTTGTAGCGGCCGGTGGTCATGGTCATGTAATCCTCGATTTCGTCTTCGGCGAAGAAGTTGGTGTACGGGTCGAGCGACTTCAGCATGGCGTCGATGCTGTTCTTCACCATCCGGTTGGGATTCACCTCATCGACGTAGTAGAGGTTTAGTTCCTTGACGAGCGTGGCGTAGATATCGAGGTTCTTGGCGATCTCGAAGAAGCGGTCGTCCTGCCGAAAGGCGGCCAGCCCCAATCCACCGGCCAGCACCGCGATCCCGGCGGCAAGGGTAATACGTTTGCGCATAATTTGTCGGAGAGGCTGATGTAAAGGGATGGGATGGCTAAAGAGTTGGATGGCTGAACTGGTTGGATGATTAAGGCTTAGCTGGCACATAACCAGGTAACCAGGCAGCTATTCTCCCCTTTATAATTTCGCTAACACCAATTTCATGTTTTTTTCTATCTCTTCAAACGAAATTATCTGGCGGGCGGTATACAAAAAGGCAATATAGGCCGGTGGTTGGCCGGATTTTTCACCGGTACCCAGCAGGATTGCCTTGTTGAGCCGGTAAGCTTCCCGAATGCGGCGGCGAACAAGGTTTCGGTCGACGGCTTTTTTGAAGTTTCGGCGGGAGACCGTGATGAGGATGGCCGGCAAGGAGGCAGCGGATTCCGGCGCGGGATCGGTGGGTTCGCGCTCGGGCAGATACAGGACCCGAAACGGAAAAAGGTAGAAAGTCCGCACGGACCTACTACCTTTCTCGAACAATCGATCAATGATTTTCTTGCTGCAAAGCCGCTCGGATTTCGGGAAGGTTTGCCGCATAAAGAGTCGTCAGTAGTCAGTCTTCAGTCCATTAGCACTCGGCTAACCTGACCGCTGCGGACTGGGGACTGTAGACTGATGACTTATTTTAAAACTTGAAGCGATCGCCTTTCTTCTCGTCAGAGACGGTCAGCTTATGACGGCCTTTTTTGCGACGGGCGGCCAATACCTTACGGCCGTTGTGGGACGCCATGCGCTCGCGGAAGCCGTGCTTGTTGCGCCGCTTGCGGTTCGACGGTTGGTAGGTTCTTTTCATGACAATCTATTCGTTTGCGCCTTATATTCCGAAAGAGTTCGCAAAGGTAGAGAATATCCGCCGTTAGCGCAAGTAGGTTTGTACATTTATCGTTTTCGTAAACAGAGACTTTGGGGTTTTAAGTTTAAGGTGTAAGGTTTGACGGGTAACGCGCGACGGCTCGGGTGAAACCTCCCTCCTGCTTTCAGGTTACACCTTACACTTTATACCTTAAACGAGATCATTCATGCACTATACCCTTTCAGCCTTAAACCCGAGTACCCGCTTTCTGGAAGTAGAATGTCGCCTTACGGACGTCCACAGCCCAACCGTTGAACTCCAGCTGCCTTCCTGGCGGCCGGGGCGGTATGAATTGCAGCATTTTGCCAAATATATTCGGGAATTTGCGGTCTACGACGGCAGCGAACAGCCGCTGTCGTTCCGTAAGATCACTAAAGATCGCTGGCGGGTCGATACCGAAGGAGTCAGGGAGCTGATCGTTCGGTATACCTATTACAGCAGCGTACTCAATGCCGGTACCTGTTACGCCGACGAACGGCTGCTGTACGTCAACCCCGTCAATCTCTGCCTGTACGCCGACGGGCGGCTCGAGGAGCCCTGTACGCTTGAGTTGCTGATTCCGTCCGACTGGCCCATTGCCTGCGGCATGAAGCAGATTGGCCCCGCTACGCTGCAGGCAGCCGACTTTTACGAGCTTGCCGACTGCCCGCTGATCGCCTCGCCGGATCTGCAGCACGAGCAGTACGTGGTCGGTGGCATCCCCTTTCACGTCTGGATTCACGGTAATTATTCCCCCGACTGGGACCGGCTCAAGGACGACTTCATGCGCTTTACGGAAGCCCAGCTGCGGCTTTATGGCGAATTTCCGGAGCGGGAATACCATTTTCTGACCCTGGTGCTGGACGTTGCCCACTACCATGGCGTCGAACACCGCAACTCGACGGTGCTGGTGCTGGGCCCGCCGGATGACGAACTGTACATCGATTTGCTGGGCGTTTCTTCCCACGAATTGTTTCACGCCTGGAACATCATCCGCATTCGCCCGACGGAACTGCTGCCCTACGACTTTACCCGCGAAAATTACTTCCCGACCTGCTTTGTGGCCGAAGGCGTAACGACCTATTACGGCGATATCATGCTCCGGCGCTCGGGCGTTTTCGACGATGCTGCCTACCGCAAGGAGCTGCACGTCCTGCTCAAGCGCCACTTCGAGCAGAATGGCCGGGCGGCGCAGTCGCTGGTGGAATCGTCCTGGGACCTCTGGCTCGACGGGTACGAAAAAGGCATTCCCGACCGGAAGGTGTCGGTCTACCACAAAGGGGCCATTGCGGCCATGATTCTCGACCTGCACCTGCGCCGGAAAACCGACCACGAACGTTCGCTCGACGACGTGATGCGGCTGATGTGGGAGCGCTACGGCAAGCCGTTTGTCGGGTATTCGCTGGACGATTACCGGGCCGTCTGCGAGGAAGTAGCCGGCGAAAACCTCGACTGGTACTTCGATGCCTGCATTTTCGGGAATGAGTCGCTGGAGGAGCTGGTCAACGAATACCTGGGCTTTGTGGGCCTCACCATCGCCTACGAAACCGACGAGACGACGGGCAACGAAACGCTGCAACTGCGGGATGTGGCCGAATCCGAAGAACTGGAGAAGTGGCTGACAATGGGCATTGGGGCCAGCGCAGAGAGCCGCTGAGGTACCGGCGGAAAATCTCCGCGTTTCCCGCGGTAAAAAACTACCCGGTTCCTACTTTCCTCCGAAAGTAACAACCTGAATCATGTTCGCTATTTTCAAAAACCATTTGCTGACCGTCTGTTTCGTACTCGCTGCCCTGTTCGCTCAGGCAGCGCCTAAGCTGTACTTCTACGAGCTGAGAACCTTTCACCTGAAAACGCAGGAGCAGGAGGATCGCCTCGACAACTACCTCCGGAACGCTTATCTGCCGGCCCTGCACCGGGCGGGGATCGAGAAGGTCGGCGTCTTCAAACCGCTGCAGAATCCCGAGGCCGAGCGGCTGGTGTACGTGTTGGTGCCCTTTAAGAAGATCGATCAGTATTTGAAGCTGGAGGACAAGCTGGCCAAGGACAAGGCCTATGCGGCGGCAGCGACCGATTACACCGACGCAGCCCATAACAACCCGCCCTACACCCGCTTTGAATCGGCCCTGATGGAAGCCTTCAGCGGCATGCCCTCGTTCCGGGTCCCGACGAGCCTGAAGTCAGGACCGGAGGAACGAATCTACGTACTGCGGAACTACGAGGCCGCCACCGAGAAACTGCACCTGGCCAAAATACACCAGTTTAATAACGGTGAGATGCAGATTTTTGAGCGGCTGGGCTTTAACGCCGTCTTCTACGGCCGGGTCCGGGCGGGGAACAAACTGCCGAGCCTGATGTACATCACCGCTTTTGAGAACAAAGCCGAACGCGACGCGCACTGGAAGGCCTTCAGCGCGGATCCGGAATGGAAAAAGCTGAACTCGCTGCCGGAATACAAGAATAACTTCCTCCGCGCTGACATCATCCTGATGCATCCGGCCGGGTATTCGGAGATTTAGTCGCTGATTGATAACCGCAAAGACGCAAAAGAGCTAAGGCAACGATCGCAAGGAAGTACTTTGCGTTCCTGGCGAACCCCTTTGCTGCTTTGCGGTTAACTTTTTTCAGAAATAACTAACTAATTAGTTGCAAAACTAAACCATTAGTCCTACCTTTCGTTTAGTATCCTGAATATACCCCATTCCTATGCAGGTTCGAGAACTCACCAAAGCGGAAGAAGAAATCATGCGCGTGCTGTGGAAGCTGGAAAAAGGCTTCGTCAAGGATGTCCTGGCCGAGTTGCCCGACGACCCCAAGCCCGCTTATAATACCGTATCGACCATTATCCGGATTCTGGAGAAAAAGGGGCTGGTCGGCTACCGGGCTTACGGCAAAACGCACGAGTACTACCCGCTCATTACCGAGGAACAGTATAAGCGCTTCCAGACCGAGCAGCTGATGAACAACTACTTCGGCAATTCGCTGCAGCAGCTTGTCTCGTTTTTCGTCAAGGACCGCAAGCTCAGCCTCAACGAAGCCGACGAATTGATCCAACTCATTAACCGCAAGAAGGAGTCATGAACGCCCTGGAGTACTTCCTGAAGGCCAACCTCTACCTGGCCCTGTTCTACGCCTGCTACCACCTGGCGCTGCGGCGGCACACCTTTTTCGGACTGAACCGGGCCTACCTGCTGCTGTCGGTGCTGGCGGCCCTGCTCCTGCCGCTGGTGTCGTTGTCTACCCAGGCGGTGGAAAACTTACCGGTTCCGGTGGGGGTAATTAGCCTGCCGGTGACGGTCCTGAGCGCGCCGGAGCCGACGGGCCCGGACTGGGAGACGATCGGCTACGTCGGCTACGGACTGCTGGCCCTGGCCGTACTGATCCGGCTGGTGGGGCAGCTGACCCGCGTTCGGCGCATTATTCAGGAAGGGGAACAGCATCCGCGGGAAGACTACGTTCTGGTGCTGCCCAACCAGGAACGGGTTCCGACCTTTTCGTTTCTGCAGTATCTGGTACTGAGCCGGCTCGACGCCCGCGCACCCCATGAGACGATCCTGGCCCACGAGCGGGTGCACATCCGCCAGCGCCACAGCCTCGATCTGCTGTTCATCGAACTGGTTCAGGTGGTTTTCTGGATCAATCCCGTGCTGCTGCTCTACCGGAGCGCCCTGCGGCAGGTCCACGAGTTTCTGGCCGATCAGGCGGCGGTCGATAAAGCCGAATACGCAACTTATCTGGTCGAATACGCCTTTGGCGTTCAGCCCGGTGCGCTCACCCACAGCTTTGTGACGCCTTCCCTGCTGAAAGAACGGCTCTTAATGTTACAGCGTCGGGCGACCAGCCGCTGGGCGGTCTGGAAGTATGCGCTGGTGCTGCCACTGGCGCTGGGCCTGCTGGCCATGACGAGCGCGCCGGAGCAGCTGCAGGCCCTGGTGACGACCGAATCCGACGAAGCCATTACGGTCACTGGCCGGGTCCTGAGTCCGGAGGGTCAGCCGCTTCCGGGCGCAAACATCGTGCTAGTGAACAGCCGGACGGGTACGACTACCGACGCCCAGGGGTCTTTCCGGCTGGTTAATGTTCCGGCCAACGGCAGACTGGCGATCAGCTTCGTCGGGTTCCAGACCCAGCTGGTACCCATGCAGGGACGCACCACGCTGGACTTTCAGCTCAAAAAAGAGTTCAGATCCCTGAACGAACTGGTGGTTACCGCTTACCTGCCGGAAAACAAGCCTACCGTTACGCCGCCCGCCACGGCACCTCCTGCTCCGGTTGCCGCCCCTGCCCCTGGCGGGGAAGTATTCACCGTGGTGGAGCATCAGCCCGAATTCCCGGGCGGGATGCCGGCGCTGGGCCAGTACCTGGGCAAAAACATCCGCTATCCGGCCGAGGCGGTCCGGAAACGGACCGAAGGACGCGTGTTCGTGCAATTCATCGTTGGCACCGACGGCGGCATCCGCCAGGCTTCGATCCTCAAAGGCATCGGCAACGGCTGCGACGAAGAAGCCTTGCGGGTAGTTCGGGCGATGCCGAACTGGCGACCGGGCCGGCAAAGCGGCCAGGCTGTGGCCACCGAGTTCGTCCTGCCGATTCAGTTTAATCTTGACGATCCCAACGAAGACAGCAGGGTGGCTGCGGGCGGGATTCCCGATCAGGTGCTTTGGGTTATCGACGGCGTTATTCAGCAGGAAAAGCCGGAAGAAAGCCGCCTGAACCCCAACGATATTGCCTCGGTGGATGTGCTCAAAGGCTCCTCGGCGGTCAATCTCTACGGGGACAAAGGCCGGTTTGGGGTCATGCTGATTACGACCAAACAAAAACGGACTCATGTGTTGGAGGTGGCCCCTAACGGCTCCATTGGCGCACCGGCTGCCGGCCAGGTAAACCGGGACGAAGCCGCCCATTTCATCAACGATAAGGCGGTTACCAGGGCCGAGTTTGATAAACTGCCGCCCAGTCAGATTAAACGCCTCGATGTCCGAAAGGAAGGCAAGGGCGAAATCCGGGCCTATACCCAATAAACCTTTCCCTGCAGCTATCCCCTTTTCAACTATTTAACCTCCTACAGACCATGCATCATCCCCTGTTTTCCCGCCAATTTCGGCGGGCCGGCTACGCGTTTGCCCTGTTAGTCAGCGCTTTATGCACCCAGTGTACCCACGAACTCCCCAGCCGGGAGCCCAAGGTCACCAAGGACCCGTCCAGCCTCCGGATCAAAGGCGTATCGGGTGAAGTATTCACGATGGTGGAGGAAGTGCCCGAATTTCCGGGTGGTATTCCGGGCCTGATGAACTACCTGGGCGAATCGATCAAGTACCCCGCCGCCGCGCAGAAGGACGGCGTCGGTGGCCGGGTGTTCGTGCGGTTCATCGTGGATCAGGACGGGAAAATTAGCAATACCGAGGTTCTGAAGGGCGTACGCCCGGATCTGGACGCCGAGGCCCTGCGGGTCGTCAGCCAGATGCCGAACTGGAAGCCGGGCCGGCAGGGCGGCAAGGTCGTGGCGGTGCAGTACAACCTGCCGATTCAGTTTAGCCTGAACGCTCCCTCCGACGAGAAACAGGCCAGCAACGCCAAGCCTTCGCTGTACATCGTCGACGGCCAGGTTCAGGCGGCGGACTTTCAGCCGAACTCATTAAATCCGGATAACCTTGTGGCGGTGGATGTGCTGAAAGGGGCGTCTGCGATCGCGACTTACGGGGAACAAGCCAGGGACGGTGTCGTTGTCATTACGACCAAGGGCGGCACCAGCCAAACCGAAACGCCCGGCATGGATCAGGCCGCCTATTTTCTGAACGATAAACCCAGCACCAAGGCTGAACTGGATAAGCTACCGGCCAATTCGCTGAAATCGGTTAATGTGATCAAAAACAAAACCGGAACGCCGGAAGTAAGGGCATACACCAAGTAACCATCCTGCGGTAGCCAATAACCCTGGCCGAACGGACTGCTGAGTCCACTGGGCCAGGGTTATTGGCGATACACGGCTGCTTATTTATTCATTTTGGGAAATAGCTTCAGAAAGTCTTCGTAGAAGTCCCGGTAACCTTCCGGGGCTTCTTTTTTGTTTTCCCAGGCGGCGGTGAACTCGGTTTTGCCTTTTTTCCAGGCCACGGACGCTTCCGCGTGCTCGGGTTGCTCGGCCGTAAAGCTTTTGATTTTCAGCTCCTGTTCGGCGCGGCGGAACCACTCCATGGTTTTGTCCTTGGGATGCTGGCCCAGTTGCTGAAAGGCACCATCGCTGCCCTTGCGGTAAAAGAGTAAGCCGTTGTCCAGCAGGCGGTATTCGGGGCGATCCTCGCCGTGGCCCGCTGTTACGACAAGCTGGCGGCCGGTGAAGCGGTTGGGAAAATGGGATCCGGTGGGCTGCTGAGGCTCCTGGGTTTCCTGAGCGTAGGCTCCACCACCCAACAGCATCAACCCGACCAGAACGAACAGGCGAACAATACGGCAACTCATGTGAACTTCCAGACAAACGTTAATCTACGTATATAACTCCGTTCCGTCCGAAATATTGCCGCTAGCCGTCGAGCCAGGCCTTGAAGGCCGGGGCTTTTTCCCGGCTGACCAGCACCTCCTGGGCCGCCTCCGGCCGCAGTTCGATCTTCAGTTTCCCGTTGAAGTAGGTATGAATCCGATGGATGGCCGTTACCTGGGCGATAAACTGTCCGGCTGAGAGCCGCTTCCTGCGCGAAGGCGGCGGTGGTGAGCGTAAGACCCAGGACGATGAACAGGTGTGATACCGTTTTCATAGGTAAGTTGATTGGCGTTTTGTGTGATTGCTAGCACAAAACTGCGTCATCAACCTGCCGATCAGAAGCCGGAACGGGGCGAAGCGGCGGAATCCCGGGGGTGAAGCGGCAGTATTCGCCGGGCGAAGCTAGATACGCCATATCTTCAAGATATGGCGTATCTAGGGAGCAGTCGGCGCGCCGTAGGTCTTCTCCACCAGCGTCACCTTCCGGCCCAGCGGCCCGCGGCGGATGGTCACCTGCAGAAGGTTGTCGAAATCCCCCGACTCTATTTTCGCCCGGCTTGGCATCGTGCCCAGCGCTCTGGCGATTTCCAGAATCGTATTGCTATGGCCCACGACCAGCACGTTTTTGCCCCTCATCTGCAGCACCCGCTTCGCCACGCCTTCCGTCGGACTGGGAGAATAGGTAACCACAGGCAGTTTTTTCGCTTCAGCCAGCGGAGCGGCCGTCAGCTGCGTGCGGCGGTAGGGCGTCGTCAGTACCGAGTCGATCCGAACGGATGCCAGTTCCCGGGCCAGCGCCAGGGCGCGCTGCTGCCCGGCCGGCGTCAGGCTGCTCGTATCGCTTTCGTTGCGCTTTTCGGCATGACGGACAATGTAAACCTGGGACGTGGAGCAGGAAGCCAGGATCAGCCAAATCAGGGCCACCTGGAGGGAGCGCAACGGTGCAGCGCTTAGCGCGCGAAGCCTATTTTTCATTCTTCATTATTAATTGTACATGCTCAATTCCTCCAGGGCCAGCCAGCTCATCAGCCCCGCCCCGATTTCCAAAGCCGATTCGTCTCCGTCGAAGGTCGGCGTATGCACACCCGAGACAATGCCGCGGGCTTCATTGCGGGTGCCCAGGCGGTAGAAACAGGAATCGACGACCTGCGAATAGAAGGCGAAATCCTCACCGGCCATCCAGAGGTCCAGGTCGACGATGTTATCTTCACCCATGAAGGTGGTCGCCGCCGACCGCAGCCGCCGCGTCAGCTCTGGGTGGTTTTTAAGGAACGGATACCCTTTCAGAACCTCAAACTCGCAGCTGCCGCCCATGGCTTCGGCCATGCCTTCGGCCATTTTCTTCATGCGGCGCAGTCCGTCCTCGCGCCATTCCTCGTCCATGCAGCGGAAAGTTCCTTGAATGGTCACCTCGTTCGGGATCACGTTCGTGACGCCATCGGCGATAAACCGGCCGAAGGAAAGGACCGAGGGATTGGCCGGTTTGCGGTTGCGGCTGATGATCTGCTGCAGGGCCACGATGATGTGCGAAGCGATCAGGACCGGGTCGATAAGCTGGTCGGGCATGGCGCCGTGGCCGCCCTTGCCCCGGACGGTTAGGTACAATTCGTCGGTCGAGGCCATGTACATGCCTTCCCGGAAGCCAATTTTGCCCACCGGCTCGTTGGGGGCCACGTGCTGCCCGATCATGCTCACCGGCGCAGGATTTTCCAGGACGCCGTCCTTGATCATGAGCGAGGCCCCACCCGGGGCTTTTTCCTCTGCCGGCTGGAACACCAGCTTGACCGTGCCCGAAAACTGGTCGCGCAGCTCCTGCAGAATCCGCGCCGTCCCCAGCAGGGAGGCCGTATGGACATCGTGCCCGCAGGCGTGCATCACGCCCGGTACCGTTGACTTATAAGGTACGTCGTTGGCCTCGAGGATCGGCAGGGCATCCATATCCGCCCGCAGCCCAACCACCCGGCCCGAACCGTTAGCCCGGCCTTCGATCAGCGCCACCAAACCCGTACCGGCCACGCCTTCCTGGGGCGTCAGACCCATAGCCTTAAGCTGTTCGGCCACAAAGCGGGCCGTCTGGTGCTCGTGAAAGGAGAGTTCCGGATGGGCGTGCAGGTGCCGCCGGTTCGCCACGATCTCGCCCGCGTACTGCCGGGCCAGGGATTTGATTTGGGGGAGCATGGGGATGACAGGGATTGAGGGATTGAAGGAGTGAAGGAGTGAAGGATTGAGGTAGTAATCCGAACCCGGGGCTTTCGTAGTAAAAGCGGGAACGACTACAGATCAATCCTTCGATCCTTCAATCCTTCTGACTTACAATAAACTGATAATCCGCCACCATAATCTCCAGGTACCGGCGGGCGGGGAGCATGGTTTGGGTTTGGGTAACTTCTTTGACTTTATCGGCGGTCCGGCGCACGACTTCCTCGTTCCCGCGGTGGAGCACCTGCCGGATGACCTGAATATCGCGGTCCGACAACTGGCCGGCTTCGGGGAAAGTCAGGCTGTAGTTTTCCGGTAGGGTTTCGTAAACGACCTCGTCGAGCGTCAGCGGGGCAGCCAGCTTCACCACCGTCGTGCCGGCGGCCAGATCGCCCACGCGCTGGCCCCGACCGTTGGCGGCAATGGCCACCACGGCAACCAGGCCGCTCAGCAGGCGCGTGTCGACGATCCGCAGCAGCCAGCGGATGAGGTAAGCCCCCAGCGTCGGCGGCGAGCCATCCAGCATCACCACCCGAATCTTCATGGCCATCTTACCCAGGCTCTGCCCGTTGAAGAAAACTTCACAAATCAGGTCGTAAAACGTAATTGGAAGCAGAATGAGGACCATGACCGCGCCAAAGACCATGTTATCAGCCGTGGCCGTGCGGCCGATTCCGGCCATGACAAGCAGCAGGAGCATGGCCCAGGCAATGAAAATCACGTAATCGATCAGCGTCGCCAGGATCCGCTCCCCGATGCTGGCCGGCTCGTACTCCAACCGGACATTTTGTGTTGTCTGAATCGAAACTCCCACGGAACAATCAGCAGTAATCGGTCGAAAGTAGAAAAGTTTTGCGAATTCCGGCGCAGAAATTTGCCGCCGCTTGCCTATTTTGGATAGTCGATCACTACCCCGACCTCCGATCCATGCGCGAAGCGGTTTTCATTAAACGCAATACCGACAAATGGCGGGAGATGGAAACCAGTCCGCCCACCGACCCCGATACGCTCACCGACCGGTTTGTGGAGCTGACCGATGATCTTTCCTACGCCCGGACCTTTTACCCCGATTCGGCCGTCACGCGCTACCTGAACGGACTGGCGGCGCAGATGCACCGCGGGCTGATGCGCAACAAACGCGAAGACCGCCGGCGCGTGCGGACGCTCTGGCAATACGAACTTCCCCAGCTCTTCTACCGCTCGCACCGGCTGCTGGCCGTCTCGTTCCTGGTCTTTCTGGCCGCGGCCATCCTGGGCTGGGTATCGGCGGCCAACGATGATACCTTCGTTCGGCTTATTCTCGGCGACGAATATATCAACATGACCCTGGAGAACATCCGCAAGGGCGATCCGCTGGCGGTGTACAAGAGCGCCGACCAGACCAGCATGTTTCTGTCCATTACGACCAACAACATTCGGGTGTCGTTCGTCGCCTTCGTGATGGGCCTGTTTGCTTCGTTCGGGACGCTGGCGATCCTGTTCCAGAACGGGGTGATGCTGGGGGCCTTTCAGTATTTTTTCTACGAGCGGGAGCTGCTGCTGACGTCCGTGCTGACGATCTGGATCCACGGAACGCTGGAAATCTCCGCCATCGTCATTGCCGGGGCGGCGGGCCTGACGCTGGGGAATAGCCTCCTCTTTCCGGGTACCTACAACCGGCTGGAATCCTTCCGGCGCGGTACCAAGCAGGGCCTGAAGATCTGCGTGGGCCTGGTGCCCATTTTCATCACCGCCGGCTTTCTGGAAAGCTTCGTCACCCGACTACCCCTGCATCCGGTGGTTAGCAGCGGCATTATCCTGGCCTCCGCGGCCTTTATTGTCTGGTATTTTATCCTTTACCCCATCCGGCTTAACCGACCGTAATCCATGATTCCCCTTTACCGACAGCGCGATTTTGGCGAAAAGATCAACGTTACCTTTCAGTACGCGATTCAGCACATCCGAAGCCTGGGCCTGGCGCTGGTGTACATCGCCGGACCGACGGCCCTGGCCAGCGGCATCGTCAACGGCTATTTGCAGGCGCTTCCCGTAGAAAACAGGGGCTCCGGCAATAATCCCTTCTTCCAGCTATTCGAACAGGGCGGTCCTATTGCCCTGGTTGTGGTCTATTTGGTCTTGATGCTGCTGACCAGTCTGGCGGTAATCCTGACGACCTACGGACACCTCATTGTTTACAACCGAAACCCGGGCGAACCCATTCTGGTCCCGGCGATCTGGGAGGAGGTAAAGGCCGCCTTCGGCCGTTCCCTGCTGGTGACCATCCTGGCCTTTTTTCTGGTAATGCTGGGAACGGCGCTCCTGGTCCTGCCGGGAATCTACGTGGGCGTTGCCCTCTCGCTGGGTATTGCGGTAACCGTTTTTGAGGAATCTCGGGCGGGCGCCACCATCGGGCGCTGCTTTGACCTGATCCGGGGGAAATGGTGGTCTACCTTCGGCCTGCTGTTTGTCATGAGCCTTATTGGCTACATTCTGGCGCTTGCGTTTGCCCTGCCGCAACTGATCTTTACCATTGTCAAGGCCATGGGGATGCTGGAGGATACGCCACGTGTCGTCACCATCCTGCTGGCCACGCTGACAACCATCGGCAATACGCTGTCCGCTTCGCTAACCACGCTGGCCCTTGCTTTTCAATATTTTAACCTGGTCGAACGCCGGGAAGGCCGGGGGTTGCTGACGGCGATCGACAGCATCGGAAGAGCCGGTGAGCCTACCCAATCAGACGATGATGAGGCGTATTGAGTACCCGCGTTTCCTGGGCTGGCTGGTGGGTGTGCTCCTGTTCTGCACGGGGCTGGGGTATGCCGGTCCGCCCCTGGCACCGGCTCCCGACGACCGCAGCCGCGTAGAAGTTCGTCGCCCCGCGTCCGGCGAACTGGACAGTTACCGGAGGGATCCCGATTTTCGGTATGAGCAGGATTACCAGCCGAGGCCGAGTCTGATGGGCAAACTCTGGGAGTGGATCGTTCGAAAAATCAATGCGTTCCTCACCAGCGAATCGTACGACAAATTCTGGAAGTACGTCATCCTGGCGGGCGTAGCGGGGCTGGTGGTCTACCTGCTGCTGCGGGCGGACCTGACGGGCGCGCTCTTCGGCCGATCGGCATCGGCTACTCCACTGGCGTACCAGACTGTCGAAGAAAACATCCACGAGATTGCCTTCGGCGACCGCATCGACGAAGCCATCACCCAGCGAAATTACCGCCTGGCGGTGCGGCTCTACTACCTGCAGACGCTAAAACACCTGACCGACCGCCAGGTCATCCACTGGCAACCCGACAAAACGAACCGACAGTACGCCATCGAGCTGGCCAGCACGCCCTACCGGTCCGACTTCGATGCCCTCACCCGCCAGTACGAATACGCCTGGTACGGTGAGTTTCCCGTATCAGAAGAACAGTTTAACCGGGCCCGGGAGCAGTTTGAGGCGTTTTTTGGCGAGAGGAGGCCTGCGACCCGATGAAACCCAACAAATACTTCCTCATTCTCCTGGTCACCGTCGTTGCTTACGGCCTGTTTGAGTATTACCGGCCCAAGCCCATCGACTGGACGCCCACGTATACCAACAAGGATGTCATTCCCTTTGGTACGCGGGCAACCTACGAGCTGCTGCCCGGGCTAATGCGCCAGGCGGAGGTAAAAAGTCTGCGTTTACCGGTCTACAATCACCTGACCGAAACCCGGCTGCCTGAGCGGAGTAACTATATTTTCGTCTGCCGGGAGCTGGAATTGAGCAAAAACGACCAGGCGCAGCTGCTCCGGTACGTCGCCCGCGGCAACCAGGTGTTCCTCTCGGCCTATTATTTCCCGAAGCCTTTTCAGAAAGCGCTCGGTTTTGTGGCCGAGCTCAAGGAACCCAGCCTGAGCGATACGACCCTGGGCATGAATTTTACCAACCCGTCGCTGCGGGCCCGGACCGACTACCACATCCGCCACGACGATGGCCGGAATTACCTGACGGTGAAGGACCCGAAACGCATCACCGTCCTGGCCCGCAACGGCCGCCGGGAGCCAATTTTCCTGAAGATCGCCCACGGCAAAGGGACCTTTTACATCCACAACCTGCCGCTGGCGCTGACCAATTACTACGTCCTCGATCCCCAGCAGGGCGACCATGCCTTCAAGGCCTTTTCGTACCTGCCGGCCCAGCCGACGTATTGGGACGAATACCAGAAACGGGGCCGCTTCGACGAGCAGGAGCAGACGGCCCTGCGCTACGTCCTGAGCCAGCCGCCGCTGGCCTGGGCCTGGTACCTCACACTGGCCGGGCTGCTGATGTACGTGATTTTTGCCGGGAAGCGCACCCAGCGCGTCATCCCCGTGGTGGAGCCACCCAAAAACACGGCCCTGGAATTTGTGCAGACCGTCGGCAGGCTCTATTTTCAGCAGGGCGATCACGCGAATCTGGCGCAGAAGAAGATTCAGCACTTCTACACCTTCCTGCGCGAGCGGTTCAACCTGAATCCCAGCCATCCTGACTCTGAATTCCGGCAGACGCTGGCCCGGAAAAGCGGCGTCCCGGAACATGAAGTCAATGCCGTGTTCGTACAGATCGGCTACGCGCAGCAGGGCGGCATGACCGAGTACGAACTCATGCAATTGAACGAGAAAATAGAAGCGTTTTATAACCAGGTTCAGACGCAGCGATAGAAAGCCCCCGTGCCCTCCGCGCTTAACATACAATCCCTCATGACTCCCTACGAATCCCGCTTAGACCTCACCGACCTCCACGCCTCCGCCGACGCCATCCGCGCCGAAATCGGTAAGGTCATCGTCGGCCAGCAGTCCGCCCTCGACCTGTTGCTAACGGCCCTGCTCGCCGACGGCCACGTGCTGCTGGAAGGCGTACCCGGCGTAGCCAAAACGCTCATGGCCAAGCTGCTGGCCCGGACGCTGGCTGTCGGTTTCAGCCGCATCCAGTTCACACCAGACCTGATGCCCTCCGATGTGCTGGGTACCTCCGTTTTCAATCCCAAAACCTCGGACTTTGAGTACCGCCCCGGCCCGGTCTTCGCCAATCTGGTGCTGATCGACGAGATCAACCGTGCGCCTGCCAAGACCCAGGCGGCGCTCTTCGAAGTGATGGAAGAACGCCAGGTAACGACCGACGGCACCACCTACCGCCTCGCGGAGCCCTTTCTGGTCATCGCTACGCAGAACCCCATCGACCAGGAAGGCACCTATCGCCTGCCGGAAGCCCAGCTCGACCGCTTTCTGTTCAAAGTGGTCATTGGCTATCCCGCCGCCGAGGAGGAAGTCGATATCCTCAAGGGCCACCACGCCCGCCGGAACCTGACCGATGCGGTGGAGGCCGTTCAGAACGTACTCACAGCCGAGCAACTGGCGGCGCTGCGGGCGCAGGTCCACCGCGTCCACGTAGAAGAAAAGCTGTTTGGCTACATTGCCGCCATTGTGCAGCAGACCCGGGTTACCAAATCGCTCTACACAGGGGCCTCGCCCCGTGCTTCGGTCGCGCTGCTCAACGGTGCCAAGGCCCTGGCTACGCTCCGCGGCCGGGACTTCATCACGCCCGAAGACGTGCAGGAACTGGCCGTCCCGGTCCTCCGCCACCGCGTTATTCTGACGCCCGAACGGGAAATGGAAGGCGGTACGGCCGACGAGGTGATTGCGGAAGTGCTGCGGAAAGTGGAGGTGCCGCGCTGACAACGCGAACGAGACCGATTTTTCATCCAGCAACAACAGCCAATTTCTTGATACCCCTCCGCTCCCTCTACATCGCCCTCCGCGTCTGGCTGCTGCTGATCGGCTTCGTGCTGGCGTTCGTGGCGGGCTACGCCCTGCCGGGGCTGTTTCCGTTCGTACAACTGGGGCTGGCGGTGTTTCTACTGCTGTTGCTGGTAGACGGATTCCTGCTCTACCGAACGCGTTCGGGCTTATTTGCGCGTCGGGAGGTGGCCGACCGGCTGTCGAACGGGGACGAGAACCCGGTAGAACTGTATCTGGAAAACCGGTATCCCTTTCCGGTCCGGCTGGAGCTTATCGACGAGGTGCCCGTCCAGTTTCAGCGGCGGGACATGCTGTTTCATACCCAGCTTCGGCCGAACGAGCCGCAGACGATCCGCTACGAACTCCGGCCCGTCCGCCGCGGCATCTATACCTTCGGGGCGCTGAATGGCTATGTGCTGAGCCCGCTCGGCCTGCTTAAACGGCGGTACCGCTTCGGCCAGGACCGGTCGGTGGCGGTCTATCCTTCCTTTCTGCAGATGCGCCGCTACGAGCTGCTGGCGATTTCCAACCGACTGACGGAGACCGGCGTAAAGCGTATCCGGCGGCTGGGCCACAGCATGGAATTTGAGCAGATCCGGCCGTATGTTCCCGGCGACGATGTGCGGACGCTGAACTGGAAAGCCTCCGCCCGGCGCACCACGGCCCTGCAGGATCGCTCCGGCGCCACGCTGATGGTGAACGCCTACCAGGACGAACGATCCCAGGCCGTTTATTGCCTCATCGACAAGGGCCGGGCCATGAAGTCGCCTTTCAATGGCCTGACGCTGCTCGACTACGCCATCAATGCCTCGCTCGTGCTGAGCAACATTGCCCTGCTCAAACAGGACCGGGCCGGTATTCTGACCTTTTCCGAACGCATGGGTCAGGTTGTTCCGGCCGAACGCCGCCCGGGTCACCTGCTTAGCATCCTGGAAGTCCTATACAAACAGAAAACCCGCTTTCTGGAGCCCGATTACGAGGCGCTCTACCGGACTGTGCGGACGCAGATTCGCCAGCGGAGTCTGCTGTTGCTCTTTACGAATTTCGATACCGTCAGCGGCCTTCAGCGCCAGTTGCCCCACCTGCGCCGCATGGCCCGTTCGCACCTGCTGCTGGTCATCTTTTTCGAGAATACCGAGCTGAACGAACTCCTGCGCAACCCGGCCTATACCCCTGAGGAGGTCTATCAGAAAACCATCGCTGAGAAGTTCTACTACGAAAAACGGCGGATCGTCCGGGAACTGCAGCAGTACGGCATTCTCACGGTCCTGACCCGCCCCGAAGACCTGACGGCCGATACGGTTAACCAATACCTGGAGCTGAAAGCCAGAGGTATGATTTAACCGCTTTTACTGTATCTTACCCGCCCAAGCCCGAACTTGTACACATGCGTCGCTTTTTTCAGCTTCTGCTCCTCGCCCTGGTGCTCCTCCTGGTTGTGCTGCTCGTCAATACATACCGGTTTTCTTCCAAACAGCTTTCCGACGTCCCGGCTGCCCCGGCTGTTCCGGGTGCCGACTCGGCCGCCCAGCGCCTATCCCGCGCGCTGCAGATCCGGACAGTTTCGTTTACGGACTACTCGCTCGTTGATACTACGCAGTTCGACCAGTTTGTCTCGTTCATCAGCCAGGCGTTTCCGCTCACGCACAGCCGCCTGAAGCGGAAAACGGTCAACCGCTACGGTCTGCTGTTTGAGTGGCCGGGTCGCAACACCCAGCTGAAGCCGGTGCTGCTCATGGGACATTACGACGTCGTACCGGTGATTCAGGGGACGCAGGCCATGTGGAAACGACCGCCCTTCGGCGGGCTGGTGGAAGGCGGCTACCTCTATGGCCGGGGATCGCTCGACGACAAAAGCACGGTCATGGGTCTGCTGGAAGCGGTCGAGTATCTGCTGAAAAGCGGCTTCCAGCCCGAGCGGTCGATCTACCTGGCGTTTGGCCAGGACGAAGAAGCCAGCGGCGGACGCGGCGCCCGGGCGATGGCGCAACTGCTGAAGAAACGCGGCCTGCAGTTTGAATACATCATGGACGAAGGCGGCGTCCTGAAGACCGACGGCATCCCTGGGCTCTCCAAAACGGTGGCGCTCGTCGGCATTGCCGAGAAAGGGTACATTACCCTGACCCTGACCGCCCGGGCCAAAGGGGGCCATTCCTCCATGCCGCCCCAACAAACCAGCATCGGTATGATCGCGGAGGCCGTTCACAAGCTGGAGTCCAACCCCTTCCCGACGCGCCTCGACGGCGGAGCGAATTTTATGTTTGATTTCCTGGGGCCGGAAATGCCCTTTGGCCAGCGCCTGGCCTTCGCCAACCGCTGGCTGCTCGGCCCGGTGATCAAGCAGAGCCTCTCGGGCTCCAATTCCGGCCGGGCCATGATGCAGACGACCACCGCCCCGACCATCTTTCAGGCGGGTGTAAAAGACAACGTGCTGCCCATCGACGCTACGGCAACGATCAACTTCCGGATTCTGCCCGGCGAAACCACGGAAAGCGTCATGCAGCGGGTACGGGAAGTGATCGACAATGAGGCCGTAACGGCCGCACCGCTGAGCAGCCTCAACAGCAACCCCTCGCCCGTATCGGACCCGGATGCGCCGGCCTTTCAGGTTCTGCACCGGACGATCAAGAGCGTGTTTCCCGAAGCCGTCGTGGCGCCTTACCTGGTCGTGGGCGCAACGGACTCCCGGTATTATACCGAACTGAGCCCGAACGTCTACCGCTTTTCCCCGACCAAGGTCGACGAAGCCGCCATCCAGGGCGTCCACGGAACAAACGAGCGGTTATCCGTACAGAATTATGGGGAAATGATCCGGTTTTACGCGGCCCTGATCCGGAATGCGCGATGAGTGAGTGGCAAAGTGATTAAGTAGCAAAGTGCCTGGGTGACAAAGTGCCGTCGGAACGGTGTTCTTTGCTACTCAGGCACTTTGCTACTTTGTTACTCGGTTACTCAGAAAATCAATTCTCACAAAACCCGCCGCCCTGGATCGACTCGTAGTCACTCTTGAGCCGTCCCATCTCCCGGGCCAGAAAAGTCTGGAGCTGGCGGTTGAAGTCAGCTTTATCCTCCTCGGAAAGCGAGGCGTACAGTTCTTTCAATTCCTGATTAATGGCCGCCCGCTCCTGCTCGCTGGCAGCGTTGATGGAGCGGTAATGGTATTGGCGGAAGTTGTAGTCCATGGGGAGAGGTTTAAGGTTTATGGTTTAGAGTTTATGGTTGCTTCGCCCCGATAACCCTTCTCTGGCGAAGCAACCCTAAACGATAAACCTAAAACGATAAACTAATCATTGACCATCAGCGCCTGCTCATCCTTAAGCCGCAGCCGCTCGACATAACCCGAGACCCAGATACTTACTTCGTAGAGCAAGGCCAGCGGAATCGACACCAGAATCTGGCTGTAAATGTCCGGCGAAGGGGTGATGATGGCAGCGACCACGAGGATGACCACAAAGGCGTGGCGGCGGTACTCCTTCATAAACCGCGGCGTCAGGAAACCGATCTTGGAGAGCACAAAGGCGATAATCGGCATCTGAAAGGTCAGGCCGCAGCCCAGCGTCAGGGTCGCCAGCGTGGAGATGTACGAGCTGATGTCGAACTCGTTGACGATCCGCGGATCAAGCTGGTAGTTGGCCAGGAAGTTGATCGCCAGGGGCGATACGATATAGTAGCCAAACAGGATGCCCATCATGAAGAGCGCTGTCACGTAGAAGACCCCGCCCCGGGCCGCCCGCCGCTCGGAGGCCTTCAGCCCCGGCGCGATAAACCGCCAGATTTCGTAAAAAGCGTAGGGAAAGGCCCCGATGAGCCCGATCATCAGCGAGGAGGTCAGCGCCATGGTAAACTGCTCGGCCATCTGCCGGCTTTGCAGCGTGAAGTTCAGCTGCTGCACACAGAGATCGGCATACCCGGTTTTTTCGGACAGGGCACACATCATCCGGTACGTCCAGAAGTCGGGCTTCGACGGTGCCAGGATGATTTTATCGTAGATGACCCGGATAAAAATGAACGCCAGCAACGCAAATACGGCGATGGAGCCCACGGCCCGGATGAGGTGCCAGCGCAACTCCTCCAGGTGCTCCAGAAAGGTCATTTCCTTGCCGTCCTCAATCTCGTCTTCCAATTGTTGATCCAGGGGCTTCATTTGTTAAGGATTGAAGGATTGATGGATTGATGGATTGAAGTTAGCTTCGCCAGTATAGACTAAAATGGCTATAGGCAATCCCGCGGCGGCGGACCGTTTCAATCCATCAATCCATCAATCCCTGACTAAAACTACGCGTACAATGGGAAGTTCTTCATCCAGTTGTTGACTTCCTCTTTTACGGACTGAAGGCGGGCGTCGTTGTCGTGGTTCATCAGAACTTCGTCGATATATACGACGATTTGCTCCATGTCCGATTCTTTCAGACCGCGGGTTGTCATGGCGGCCGTGCCGATGCGCATACCCGAGGTGACCATCGGCGACTTATCGTCGAAGGGAACCATGTTCTTGTTGATCGTAATGTCGGCTTTGATCAGGGTGTTTTCGGCCAGCTTACCGGTCAGGCCCTTGGAGCGCAGATCAATGAGCATCAGGTGGTTGTCTGTACCGCCGGAAATGATCTCGTAGCCGCGCGACAGGAAGGCCTTAGCCATGGCCTGGGCGTTTTTCTGCACCTGGGCGGCATAATCGGCAAAATCGTCGGTCAGCGCTTCCCCGAAGGCAATGGCCTTGGCGGCAATAATGTGCTCCAGCGGTCCACCCTGCGTGCCCGGGAACACGCCCGAATCCAGCAGCGACGACATCATCCGGATTTCGCCCTTCGGCGTTTTGATCCCGAACGGATTTTCAAAATCGTTCCGCATCATGATGACCCCGCCCCGCGTACCGCGCAGCGTCTTGTGGGTAGTCGTGGTCACGATATGCGCGTGGGCCAGCGGATCATTCAGCAGTCCCTTGGCGATCAGACCGGCCGGGTGCGATATGTCGGCCAGCAGCAGCGCCCCGACCTCGTCGGCAATGGCACGCAGACGGACGTAATCCCAGTCGCGGCTGTAGGCCGAAGCCCCGCAGATCAGCATTTTCGGGCGTTCGCGCCGGGCGGTTTCGGCTACGACATCGTAATTGATCACGCCGGTTTCCTTTTCCACGCCGTAGAAGGTCGGGCGGAAGTATTTCCCGGAGATGTTGACCGGCGAGCCGTGCGTGAGGTGGCCGCCGTGCGAGAGGTCAAAGCCCAGAATCGTATCGCCGGGCTTGAGGCAGGCCAGGAAGACGGCCGTATTGGCCTGGGCGCCGGAATGCGGCTGGACGTTGGCCCAGCTGGCCCCGAAGAGCTCCTTCAGCCGATCGATGGCGATCTGTTCGATTTCGTCGACCACTTCGCAACCGCCGTAGTAGCGCTTGCCCGGCAGACCTTCGGCATATTTGTTGGTCAGAATGCTGCCGGCCGCTTCCATTACCTGGCGGGACACAAAGTTTTCGGAAGCAATCAGCTCAATGCCGGATTCCTGGCGGTGCTGCTCCCGGGCGATTAAATCAAAGACCTGCGTATCGCGGGCAATGGAGGTGGCCGTCGTTGCCATACTATTCAAGTAAGTAAGGAGGTACAAACGATCTGTTTACAGGCTACAAAGGTAGCGGAAAAATGGGGAAGAGTCGCCGGTTTGTTGCCGGTATCTGGCCGATGGGCTCGGGGGCTTACAAATTCTTCTGCATGGCCTGGTAGCGCAGGGGCGTCGTGCCCGTGTGCAGCTTGAACTGGCGGTGAAAATGGGAAATGTTGTTAAAGCCGCATTCCAGCCCCACCTGCCCCACGCTGATGTCCGCTTCGGCCAGCAGTTTGCGGGCGTGGCTGATGCGCAGCTCGTTCAGGTATTCGACGAAGGATTTTCGGGTCCGCTTGCGAAAGTACCGGCAGAAGGCCGCCGGGGCCAGCCCCGCCACCGAGGCGATATCGTCGATGCGGATTTCTTCCCGGAAGTGGGACAGGGTATACTCCAACACCCGTTTCATGCGCTCGGTATCGGCCTGGCTGACGGTCAGTTCGTAATTGTCGCTCGCCAGCATGACCGCTTCGGAATCACCGGCCAGCACGCTCAGAATCCGCAACAGCAGCATCAGGCGATCGAAGCCTTCGGCCGAAAGCAATTCGTATATAGGTAAACGTACCTTTTCCACCCGTTCCGGGCTGAACCGCAGGCCATACTGCGAACGGGTCAGCAGCTGAGCCAGGGAGCGGGCTTCGGGCAGCTGGCGGATCCACTGATCACCGAGTTCCCTGGAAAACTGCACGACCACGGCTTCGGTGGCCGTTGGGTCCTGGCGCTGGTAGAAGGATTCGTCGTTTCGCCAGAAATGCGGCAGATTGGAGCCAAACAGGGCCAGATCACCGTCGACGAACGGTTCAATATGGTCGCCCACGAAGCGGTTGCCCCGGCCGCGGTGAATGTACGTCAGCTCGTATTCGGGATGGTAATGCCAGGGTACGTCGAAATACGGCATAATCAGGTGCTTGACCAGCAGGGAACGCTGCTCTCCCAATTCTACTTTTTCGAATAAAGCTCTCACACTATGCGGTTTTTATACCTACAACGTTTCTTCATGTGTTCTGTAGGGTCAAAATCGTACACAAATAGGCAAAATAATTGATTGTTTCCAAGATTTAGTAGTACCAATTTTGCATTGCTACTGTTCCTAAACCCTTCAAGATTTTCCTAACCCCTAACCTATGATCTCTGCCGTTGATCGGTCCGTGTTGAGCCAGGCGTTGCAGGAGCCTTATACGCTCTCTCCCGAAGCCATCGCGTTCTACCGGGAAAATGGCTATGTCAAGCTGAAGAATGTTCTAAGTGCGGAAGTCCTGCAGTATTACGGCGATATCATCACCGAGCAGGTTTTTCGGCTCAACACGCTCACCAAACCCATGGAGGAGCGGACGACCTACGAACGGGCATTCCTGCAGATTATGAATTTATGGCGTGAAGATGAGCAGGTGCGGGAATTTGTGTTCTCGCAGCGGCTCGCCCGGATCGCCACGGACCTGATGGGTGTGCAGGGCGTACGGCTTTACCACGACCAGGCGCTGTACAAGGAGCCGTCCGGTGGATTTACGCCCTGGCACGCGGATCAGTTCTACTGGCCCCTGGCCTCGCCTAATACCACCACGGTCTGGATTCCGCTCCAGGCTACGCCGATGGAAATGGGTCCGTTAGCCTTTGCGGCCAAAAGCCAGCACGTGGAAATTGGCCGCGATCTGGAGATCAGCGACGAAAGTGAAAAACAGCTGGCCGACGAACTGGCCCGGCAGAATTTTTCGGTCAACGACACGCCCTTCGATCTGGGTGAGGTAAGTTTCCACGCCGGCTGGACCTTCCACCGGGCGGGACCCAATACCTCCAGCGCCCCGCGAAAGGTCATGACGATGATCTACATGGACAAGAACCAGACTATTTCTAAACCCAAAAATACCTATCAGGAAGCCGACTGGGCCACCTGGCTCGCCAGCTACCCGGTCGGAAGCAAGCCGGAGAGTGCGTTGAATCCGGTTCTTTTCAGCTATTGATCTGTTTAAAGTTTATGGTTTATAGTGCTTCGCCAGGGCATGAGAAAAGAAGCGGAGCACCATAAACGATAAACCATAAACTCTAAACCCCCAACTTCCTCCTAAACCCTAACGAAAAGCCCCGCTCCACCAGGCGGGGCTTTTTTGCGTCCATAGTTTGGAAGTATTTTTGCCGAAACAATGTTGTAAGCTCGGGTAACGCTTATCCCGTCCGTATGAAACGTTTTGATTGGTTGCTTTTTGGAGTCCTGAGTTTTCTCCTGACTCTTCCCGTAACGGCTCAGATTCAGAAGAATCCCGCTTCCTGGACCTTCAGCGGTCCTGCCACCGCCAAAGTTGGGGAGGTGGTGGAGCTCCGGCTGACGGCCGCCCTCGACAACGGCTGGCATATGTACTCCTCGGACCTGAACCCCGATCTGGGCCCGGTCCCAACCTCCGTCAAATGGAAAGATAGCGATACCTACGAGCGCGTCGGCGGCTTACTTTCGCTGAACGTAAAGGAAGAATTTGAAGAAGTCTGGGGCGGTAAGGTGCGGTACTTCGACGGCAAAGCAGCCCTGGTTCAGAAAATCCGCGTCCTGAAACCCAACCCGGTCGTCGAAGGCACCGTCGAATACATGACCTGCTCGGGCTCCACCTGCCTGCCCCCCGCCGAAACCGATTTTACCATTGCCGTTAAGGCCTCCGGGGAAGCCATCGCGGTTAGTCCGACCGCCATCGCCCCCAGTGTACCCACGGCCGCAACGGCGCTCAGCGCCCCCACTTCGGACTCCGCCGCTCCCGCCGCTGTCGCTCCTTCCCTGGCCTCCGCCGCTGACTCAGCTGCCGGGGTTACTTCCCGGGCCGAAGACCTGATTCCCGAAAAAATCATCCCGGAGCCGGGACAGAACGAAGACCGCTCCCTCCTGGGCTTCGCCATTGCCGCCTTTTTGTCGGGCCTGCTCGCGCTGCTGACGCCCTGCGTCTTTCCGATTATTCCCATGACAGTGAGTTATTTCACCAAACAAGATCACGGCATCCTGAAGGCGCTTTTCTACGGGGCGGCCATTATCGCTATCTACGTGCTGATCGGTACGCTGGTCTCCCGCATCAACGGGCCGGCTTTTGCCAATTTTGTCAGCACCCACTGGCTACCGAACCTGCTGTTCTTCGCCATTTTCTTTGTCTTTGGCCTGTCGTTTCTCGGGCTGTTTGAGATTGTGCTGCCGAGCTCACTGGTCAACAAGGCCGACGCCCAGTCCGAGCGCGGCGGCGTGCTGGGCATCCTCTTCATGGCGTTCACGCTGGTGCTGGTCTCGTTTTCCTGCACGGGTCCAATCGTGGGCAGCCTGCTGGTCGCTTCGGCCGGGGGCGAGGTCGTTAAGCCGATTATCGGCATGGCGGCCTTCTCGTCGGCCTTCGCCATTCCGTTTACGCTGTTCGCCGCCTTTCCGCAGTGGCTCAAGAGCCTGCCCAAGTCGGGCGGCTGGCTGAATTCGGTGAAAGTCGTGTTGGGCTTCCTGGAACTGGCCCTGGCGCTGAAGTTCCTGAGCATCGCCGACCAGGTTTACCACTGGAACCTGCTCGACCGGGAGGTTTTCCTGGCGTTCTGGATCGTTATTTTTACGCTGATCGGCTTTTATCTGCTGGGTAAGGTCCGCCTGCCGCACGACAGCGAGGTAAAGACCGTCAGTATTCCCCGCCTGCTGCTGGCGATCGTGACGTTTGCCTTTGTGGTCTACATGGTACCGGGTCTGTTTGGCGCTCCGTTAAAGGCCCTGGCGGGTTATTTACCGCCGAGCACGACCCAGGATTTCAACCTGTCGGCTGGTACGGGCGAGGCGGCCCCATCGACCCTGACGGAAAAACCGAAGTATAGCGAGCTGTTCAAATTTCCCCACGGGATTGAAGGCTTCTTTCACTATGAGCAGGCCGTGGCCTACGCGAAAAAAGTGAACAAGCCCGTCTTTATCGATTTTACCGGCCACGGCTGCGTGAACTGCCGGGAGATGGAAGCCCGCGTCTGGGTAGAGAAACCCGTGCTGAACCGCCTGAAGAATGATTTTGTGATGCTGGCGCTGTACGTCGACGACAAGACGGAGCTGCCCGAATCCGAATGGTATACCTCGACCTACGATAGCCGGGTCAAAAAAACGATCGGCGCTCAGAACGCCGACCTGCAGATTACCAAATATAACAACAACGCCCAGCCCTACTACTGCATCGTCGACGCCTCGGGCAAACTCCTCGTCCAGCCCCAGAACTACGATCTAAATGTCGACAGCTTTGTTACCTTTCTGGATAGTGGGAAAAGAGCCTTTCAGGCATTATAATGAAAAATGAAAAGTTAAAAATGAAAAGTTAAAAATGAAAAGTAGCTCCGCCTATTGGCTGATCAAGGGCGAAGCTACTTTTCATTTTTAACTTTTAACTTTTAATTCCCTAAAGGAAACGAATACCCCAACGACACATTCACGCCGCGGTTGCGGATCGGGAGCTGGATAATGGGTAGGTCATACTGCCGGGAGAAACCGTGCTGGTAGCGGGCTTCGGCGAAGAGTTTGCTGCCGCCGCTGAATTCCGTGCTCAGGCCCAGCCCGCCGATGCCGCTGAAATCCCAGCGGTTGGTCGCCCAGGCGCCCAGGTTCATCGGAATGTCAAACGGCTGCGTCCGAACCAGTCCGCTGGCCCGGGTCCGTACCCGGCCGTCGACCACATACCCGGCCGAGGCACCCGCCAGCAGGTAAACCTGCATGGGCCCTTCGTTCAGGTTAATCTTCGCCAGGACTGGTACTTCCACGTAATGGGTCTGGTAACTTACCCGCGCGCCCAGCGGCAGCTTAAAATTCCCTAAATCAAGGTTAAGCTGCTGGTTCAGCATGAATCCTTTCTGAATGTACTGCACCTCGGGCCGGATGCTAACCCGCTCGCTGACGGGAATCTCCAGGAAAACGGCTCCGGTCGGCCCCGGCGACAGCCGGAAGGTCGGCGAAAGGTTGTTCATAAACTCCGGCTTGGAGACGGCTCCCCAGTTCGCTCCGGCCCGAAAGCCAAGCTGTACCTGAGCCGAAGCGGTGTGGGAGAAAACGGCGGCCATCAGAGCCGCGGCGGCAATAGCGAATCGTTTCATCGTTCGTAGGAAATAAACCGTTTACCTAAAATCAGGCAGGTAGTGTTTTGTCATGCTCCTTCCGGCTTACGTTGGGTTAAATTCGGAGCTTGGACAAGGCCATTTGGCGAAGGATTAATCGACCCGCAACATTTTTCTGGGGCTAGAATCAAATGATGGTACTATTTATTGAAAACATTGCATCCGCTTTGTAGCTTTACCTGACAGGTGCTGTCTGCTCTTACCGGATGAATACCAAAAAAGCGACGTTTTACAGTTTTCTGCCCCGACCGCTGGCCGTCCTCGACGTGCTCGGCTTATTGGAAAAAGACCCGTTTGGCAACTCGATGTTCATCAAGCGCATCCTGATCGCCATTCTGGGCTGGTTTACGTATTTCCGGTATACGGTTGTCAATCAGATCAAGATTGAGGGAATGGAAAACCTGAAGGATCTGCCGTCGGGGAATGTGCTTTTTCTCTCCAACCACCAGACTTACTTTGCCGACGTCATTGCCTTCTACCATATTTTCTGCGCTGCCAAGTGGGGGTACCGCAATACCCTCATTCCGCCGCTATACCTGTTTGCTCCCCGCGCGCGCAACTATTACGTGGCCGCCAGCGAAACCATGAAGGGAGGCATTCTGCCCCGGATCTTTGCCCTGGGCGGGGCGGTACAGGTGGAGCGGTCCTGGCGGGCAAAAGGCCAGGAAGTGCAGCGGGAAGTGGATAAATCGGCCAGCGAACGCATCGGCCTGGCCCTCGACCACGGCTGGGTGGTGAGGTTTCCCCAGGGTACGACCAGCCCCTACGCCCCGGTGCGTAAAGGGACGGCCCACATCCTGAAAACCAACGAACCAATCGTGATTCCGGTCGTCATCAACGGCTTCCGGCGGGCCTTCGACAAGAAAGGCTTACGGTTCAAAAAACGGAACACTACGCTGACCGTCCGCTTTAAACCGCCCCTGGCCTACAGCCCCGACGAATCCGTCGACGCCCTGGTCGATAAAGTACGCGACGCCATTGAGCAGGACGTGCCGAAGGAGAAGATGACGTGGCTGAGATAAGGGGTGAAGGGGTGAAGGATTGAAGGATTGAGGGTCTATAGTCGTTCTGGTCGGAATCACTATAGACCCTCAATCCTTCACTCCTTCAATCCTTCACCCCTTGTTTAAAGGATCCACCGAAAGAAAAGAAACAAAGTAAATGCCAGCAGAATAGACACCGGCAGGGTAAGAATCCAGGCGGCAGCGATGTTCTTGACGGTTTTGCCCTGGAGGTTTTTGATTCCTTTGCTGGCGACCATACTTCCGGCGATACCCGACGACAGGACGTGGGTCGTACTCACCGGCACTTTCAGCAGGGAAGCCAGACCAATCGTGCTGGCGGCTACCAGTTCGGCCGAGGCACCCTGGGCGTAGGTCAGGTGCTGCTTACCGATCTTCTCCCCGACCGTCACCACGATCCGCTTCCAGCCGACCATCGTACCCAGCCCCAGGGAAAGCGAAATCATCAGAATCACCCACTGCGGAGCGTAGTCGGTGAAGCGCCGCAGCCCTTTTTTCTCGTCCGTATTGGCTTTGAGCTCGGTCCGTTCGGCTTCGCTGAGCTGAACGTTCTCGCTATCCATCAGCTTCTTGACGTTGTTGTTCACCAGCAGCAGATCCCGGCGAACCTGCAGGCGGTCTTCCGGCGCGAACTGGCCATCGACCAGCGGCCGCTCCAGTTTGCTCTGCAGCTCGTCGACCTCGGCGCGGGTATCGATCAGGCGCTTGCGATCGGCGGCCGACAGCCCAACCGAGTCGATCCGGCAGACGATCTGCTCGATCTTAGCCAGATTTCCCTGCATGGTCAGCGGGTCAACCTGGCCGTTGAGAGCAAAGAAGCTCGGCGTAATACCGATCAGGATCAGCATTACCAGGCCTACTCCTTTTTGTCCGTCGTTGGAACCGTGGAAAAAGCTGACGCCCGTACAGGTCAGGATCAGAACGCCGCGAATCCAGCTCGGCGGCGGCGTATTCTTCTTCGGCTCCTTGAAGAGGGTATCGGTCCGAACTGTTTTCCGGAGGATGTACATCAACAACACGGCCATGCTAAAGCCAAACAGGGGCGAGAACAGCAGCGCCTGGCCCGTTTCAGCCGCCTTCTCCCAGTTCACGGCCGCACTGCCGTTCTGGTTTTCCGGCATCACCGTATAGGCCAGACCGACGCCCAGGATCGAACCGATCAGCGTGTGGGAGCTGGAGCTGGGCAGACCAAAATACCAGGCTCCCAGGTTCCAGATGATGGCACTGAGCAGGAGCGCCAGGACCATCGCAATACTATGGTAGACGTTCTGATCAACCAGCAATTCCACCGGAAGCAAATTCACAATCCCCATGGCGACCCCGATCCCCCCAAACAATACGCCTACAAAGTTGCAGAAGCCCGACCAGACGACGGCCACGTTGGGTTTCAGGGAGTTGGTATAGATGACGGTTGCGACCGCATTCGCCGTATCGTGGAAGCCATTCACAAATTCAAACGCACAGGCCGCAAAGAGACAGAGCGAAAGAAGAATAAAAATATCGGTTTCAAGTCCGAACATTACCGTACAAGTCAGTTGGAAAAGCCCAGGCGGGCTTAGTAGCTTATCACTAACAAAGTTACGGCAAACTTAGGAGGGGAATATTAAGGGAATGTTAAGGCTCGGCAGGGTTTCACGGGGAGGAGGCAACGTTGCGGAGGGGTAAAAGGACAGCGGGGCAAAATGCCAAAGTGTGCTATGAATGAGCTACTTCGTCACTTTGCCCCGCGGCTGTTTTGCTACCATACCAACCCCTACTTCGCCACTTCTTTCCCGGCAAGCTGCCCGCAGGCCGCGTCGATGTCCTTGCCCCGGCTGCGGCGGATGTTGACCACGACGCCCCGGTCTTCGAGGAAGCCGGCGAATTTGTCGAGGGTCTGCGGATCGGTGTTTTTGAAGGCCGCCTCCGCGATGGGATTGTACTCGATGATGTTGATCTTGGCCGGTACTTTCTTGGTAAACTGCCAGAGTTCCTTGGCGTCCTGAAGCGTATCGTTGAAATTGTAAAAAACGATGTACTCAAAGGTCACCCGCGTACCGGTTTTGCGGTAAAAGTAGTTCAGCGCATCGGCCAGGGCCGGGAGCGAATTGCTTTCGTTGATCGGCATGATCTGGTTCCGCTTCACGTCGTTGGCCGCGTGCAGCGAGAGCGCCAGGTTGAATTTCACCTGATCGTCGCCCAGTTTTTTGATCATCTTGGCAATGCCCGCCGTCGAAACGGTAATCCGCTTGGCCGACATGCCCAGACCGCCGGACGAGGTAATGTGCTCGACTGACTCCAGCACATTGGCGTAGTTCAGCAGCGGCTCACCCATCCCCATATAGACGATATTGGTCAGCGGCGCACCGTAGTTTTCCTTCGCCTGGCGGTCGATAGCCACTACCTGATCGTAAATTTCGGCCGCGTCCAGGTTCCGTTTGCGGTCCATGTAGCCCGTCGCGCAGAACTTACAGGTCAGCGAACAGCCAACCTGAGACGATACGCAGGCGGTCATCCGGGCTTCCGGTTCACCATCCCGATCCTCCTGCCGAAAGGCCGGAATCAGCACGCCCTCGACCAGGTTGCCGTCGTAGAGCTTAAAGGATGACTTGATGGTGCCGTCGCTGCTCCGCTGCGATTGCGAGACGGTCAGCGGACGTATTTCGTAATGCTGGCTGAGCAGCTCGCGCGTTTTCAGCGACAAATTGCTCATTTCGTCGAACGAGCGTACCGAGCGCTTCCAGAGCCACTCGTGGATCTGCTTGGCCCGGAACCCCTGTTCGCCCTGTTGCGCGAGCCAGGTTTTCAGCTGCTCAACGCTTTGTTTTCGTATATCCTGCTTGGCGGCAATCATTCCTTTTCTCCTTCCTTCGATGCAGCGTTTGCGCCGCTGCCCGATTCCCGGGCCTTGGCCATAAACTTGTTTCCGAGCGGGATCCAGTCCGAAGCGACGTCCATCACCTTCGGCGCTACCGGCACCACGTAGGGATACATCCAGGTATCCGCCGTCTGGCGGGCCGGCATGCGAATCCCCGCCCAGCTTAACAACCAGAATACCACACTAATTCCGAAGACCCAGGTAAATATTCCGACTGCCGCCCCGGCGGCACTGTCGAAGGTGCCGAGGATGGTCGCCCGCAGCATCCGCCGCAGCGCAAAGCCCATCTGGTTGATGAGAAAGACCGTCGGAAAGAACAGGACCGAAAACCCCAGCCAGGGCAGGAGCCGCCGCGCCAGCTCGTAGCTGATGTAAGGCGCCAGCAGTTCAATGCCAAAACTCAGAAACTTGAACCCGACGATCATCGCCACGACAAACGCCACCACGGCCACAATCTCAATGAGCAGGCCTTTCCGGTAGCCGTTATACGCGCCGTAGAGGAGGGGAATTAGAATTAGGATGTCGAGGGTTTTCATAATCAGGGATTGAAGGAGTGAAGGAGTGAAGGAGTGAAGGCTTGAATCACTTCAGTCCTTCAATCCCTCAATCCTTCAATCCCTATGCTAACAGCTCCTTCGCCATCGCCGAAATCGCCTTTCCATCCGCCTGGCCGGCGAGTTCCTTGGTGGCGGCGCCCATGACCTTACCCAGGTCCGAGGGAGCGGCGGCCCCGACGCGGGCGATGATGTCCTGGATGCGGCTGCGCAGTTCGTCTTCCGAGAGTTGTTTGGGCAGGTAGTTTTCGATGACGGCGATTTCGGCCAGCTCGTTCTGAAGCAGGTCTTCTCGGCCCTGGGTCCGGTAAATGTCGGCCGAATCCTTGCGCTGCTTCACGGCTTTGGTCAGCAGTTTCAGTTCGTCTTCCGGCTTCAGTTCGCCCGAAAAGCCTTCTTTCGTTTCTTCCAGCAGGATGAGCGATTTCAGTGCCCGCAGCGCCCGGAGCCTATCGGCTTCCTTGGCCTTCATCGCTTCTTTGATATCGGCGTCGATTTGTTGTTTGAGAGCCATTTTTGGGAATGAGGAATTAAAAATGAATAATGAAAAATGAATAAGTAAGAAAGGTCGATCTGCGTGGATAGATGCACCCGGCATACGGACTTAGCGCCAAGAATGCCGTATCTTTGAACCTGGGTTCGAGCCGCAAAGTTACGAAACCGGTTTGGTTCCTGTTGATTATGGACGAATCTGGCTTGCCTCCTATTTTTAATTTTTCATTTTTAATTTTTCATTGACTGTATGACTCGTCTGAGCGTCAACATCAATAAGATCGCCACGCTGCGGAATGCGCGGGGGGGCAATAATCCGAATGTGGTAAAAGTGGCCATTGACTGTGAGCGCTTTGGCGCACAGGGCATTACCGTTCACCCCCGACCCGACGAACGCCACATTCGCTTCCAGGATGTGTTGGACCTAAAAGAAGTCGTCACTACGGAATTCAACATAGAAGGCAATCCCGACGCCCGGTTCATCGAGCTGGTCGAGCGGGTCCGCCCCGAGCAGGTGACGCTCGTACCCGATGCACCCGATGCCGTGACTTCCAACGCGGGCTGGGATACGATCACCCACCGTGATCACCTCAAAGCGCTTGTCGCCCGCTTCAAAGACCAGGGAATCCGGGTTTCCATCTTTGTGGACGCCGACGAAAAAATGGTTGAAGGAGCCCGGAAAGTCGGCACCGACCGCATCGAACTGTACACGGAGCCCTACGCGGCGCATTACTTCGAGAACCGGGAAGCGGCGATCACGCCTTTCGTCCGGGCGGCTGTCCGGGCCAACGAGCTGGGCCTTGGCATCAACGCCGGTCACGACCTGAGCCTGGAGAACCTGCGCTATTTCCAGCAGCACATCCCGAATCTACTGGAAGTCTCCATCGGCCACGCACTCATCTGCGA
>Ga0164290_1000579_pt1 | contig 108312 bp, 102 predicted proteins | sample Micstemetagenome_FD_108782 | JGI IMG/M metagenome (GOLD analysis project Ga0164290, IMG submission 108782) | Contaminated culture microbial community from soil near Moab, Utah, USA - Microcoleus steenstrupii SON62 (Illumina Assembly) | ecosystem: Environmental > Terrestrial > Soil > Soil crust...
CACCCCACCAATCGTCAACGGCGCCCCATCACCTGCCGCCTTCTCCCCGTTCGACTGATCACGCTCCACCGGACCCCACCCGTTCACCGGCGCCGCGGCCACACCCAGATCCGACACGAACACGTCTCCAGTGGGTGGTGGAGGCGGCGTGTACGAGATCGCGCGGAGCTCGCCCGTGCTGATCGCGACGTAGTAGAGCCGGCCGTCCGAGCCGAACTCGAAATCGACCGGCCCCTGCGCGTCGATCGCGAGGTCGACGGGCTCGCCGGCGGTGCCGTCGGCCGCGAGCGGGACGACCCCGATCCAGTTCCTGGCGTAGTCACCGACGATGAATCCGCTGTCGTACGGCGCCGGAAAGCCTGCGGCGGCCGGGACAAACGGCCCATCGACGATCGAACGCCCCCCACCCGCATGCGGCCACGAGCGGAGCGGTGCCTTCACTGCGGACGTGCCTTGCGCGTACAACGCCTGGCAGATCGCCTTCGATTCGTACCCCTGCTGACGTGACGGGCCCTCATAACACGGCCAGCCGAAGTTCGCCCCGGGCGTCACGACGTCGATCTCCTCGTGGCCGTTCCAGCCGACGTCCCCCACGTACGGCGTCGATGTACCGGGCGCGAGGTGCATCCGGAAGGGGTTCCGGAAGCCATACGCCCAGACGAGCGAGCGGATTGCGCGTGGCGCGGACGGCTCGTAGAACGGGTTGCCTTCCACCCCGGCACCGTCGGTCGAGATGCGCAAGACCTTCCCGGTGAACTGGTTCACGTCCTGAGCCCGCAGGGCGCGGTCGTCGACGTAGTCCCACGAGGAGGCGTCGCCGAGCGATACGAACATCGATCCGTCCGGCGCGAAGCGGATGTCGTCGACCCCGTGGCCGTACCAGTCCTGCGGGATACAGGTCGGATCTGGCTCAGCCGGGCATGTCGTCGCCGCAGATGTGCCGAGGATGGCGGTCTCCGATCCTGGCACCACCGCGTCGCCGGACGCGGTCAGTCGAACCAGCGTGCCCGTCGTGGGACCCGGGGAATCGGTACCGCTCGGATCCTGGGGGTACATCACGTAGACGAAGCCGTTCGTTTCGAAGTTCGGATCGACGGCGAGCCCCGTCAGGCCGCGATCCCAGTAGCTGTTCACCTTCGACCTGAGGTCCGCGAAGGGTGCGCCGGAGTCAGTGCCGTCGGCTCGGACGAGGCGGATGATCCCGTCCTTCTCGGCGACGAGGATCCGTCCGTCGGGAAGTGCCGCCATTGCGGTCGGCAGCGTGAACCCTCCGGCGACCAACTCGTCATCGAATCCCGGCGGAACCCATGCTCCCGGGGCAGCCTCGACCACCGGCGTCGTCGACTCGACGAGTGACAGCGCCCCGATCAGTGCGCTCGTACCCACCAGCGCTGCGCTCGCTGCTCGCCGAACTCTACGCGTTCCGTCCACTGCCGCCCTCCGCCCCGGTCCGAGGGCACCCTAGCCACTTCACGGACCGCGTTCAACGGTGACGCAGAGCGACCGCTCCAGCGGTCCGATCCGGCACTCTCCGCGCACGCTCTTGACGTTCGGACGGCCGTCATGGAGCCGGCGTATCATTCCCCACCGTGGAACGTGGCGGGGACGGGGCCCAGGTGTCGTTCGACCAACGCGTGGTGAGGGTCGGCCTGCGTCGCGCTCGGAGCGCCCTCAAGAAGGCAGAGGCGCGCGCCTGTGAACGCGTTGCTAGGTGCGGTCGCCGCGTCGACGGCGCCGGCGTCGCGTTGACCTTCGACGACGGTCCGGATCCCACGTGTACCCCGCGCATCCTCGACGCGCTGTCGGCCCGCGGTGCCGTGGCCACGTTCTTCCTCATCGGCGCAAACGCGCAGCGGTCGCCCGATCTCGTGCGGCGGATCGTGGCAGAGGGCCACGCGGTCGGGTCGCACAGCTACCGCCATGCGCACCTCCGCCACCTCTCCGCTCGAGATGCGCAGCGGGAGATCGTTGATGGTCGCGATGCGATCGAAGACATCGTGCAGCGGTCCGTTCCCCTCTTCCGGCCGCCGTACGGTCAGCTGTCGACCACCGTCGCGCGGTTCCTTCGCGCCGGCGACTGGACGACATGGCACTGGAGCATCAGTTCATGGGACTGGCGTGACGACGCGTCCCTCGTGCGCCGGAGCGTTGCCTCGGCGGGGCCGGGCGACGTCGTCCTGCTCCACGACACGCACGAGGTGACCGTCGCGACACTGCCGCGCGTGCTCGACGACTTCGAGCGCCGACACGTTCCGTTCGTCGCACTGCCGTCACGGCAGCGCTCCGCCGCGAGCTGATCCTCGCGCGCTCGCGCCGGGCGGTTCGGCAGCGATCCGGGCGCGGGCGTGCCGATGGCTCGTGACGCACTGCGCGCGTCCGCGCCACCTCGGCGATAGGCCGAGTCGACTCGCGATGCGCAGTCCCTTGTCACCCGCCAACCAGCCGAGCGCCCACTCCGCGCGAGTGGCCGGCCACGAGATCCCCCGCAGATGACGACGGTGCCGCGAAGCCGCTACTCGGTCGCCCATCCGCAGCGCCTCCCGCATCGCGCGATGGTGGTACCACCGAAGGGCGCACGGTGCAGCCGCAAGCTCGTCCGGATGGTCCTCGATGAAGCGTTCGTACCCAGCGAGCGCGCGCCGCGCGTTCGCCACGTGATCGGTTCGGCCGCGCTCGACCACCGCCAGCGGCCGCTCGACGACCACGACGCAAGCGCCGCGAAGTGCGCGATACAGGAAGTCCCGCTCCTCGAAGGCGAGATACGCCGGATCGAATCGTGTCGTGCTGTCGGTGACCTGGCGATCCAGGACCAGCATCGGCGTCCCGGTCCCCTGCGCGATCCCGAAGAGGACGGCAAGCGCCTCGAACCTGCTCGGCGGGCGCGAGGAGTCGGACGCGGTCTCACCGCCACGGGTGTCCCACCGGCACCCGGCCGCGCCGGCGCGCGGGCGGCTCGCCTCGAGCGCGTCCAGCTGCGTGGAGAGCTTGTCCGGCATCCACTCATCGTCCGAATCCTGGAAGGCGAGGTAGCGGCCCGCCGCGAGATCGATCCCGACGTTTCGCGCTCCCGATGGACCGAGCTGCCCCCCGCTCGAGACCACCGACATCCGATCATCCTCGATCGCGCCAAGGAGCGTCAGCGTCTCATCCGTGGATCCGTCGTCGACGACGATCAGCTCGAGGTTCCGGTGCGTCTGCGCGAGAACGCTGCGGACGGAGCGCACGATCACGTCGGCTCGGTTGAACGTCGGCAGGACCACCGAGACGAGCCCGTCGACGTGCGGCGCTGATCCCACAGGCGCCCCGGGGTTCATCGGCCGCTCCGCGTCGCGAGCGCAGCCCGTGCGATCTCGACGACGTCGTCCGCGATCGCCTCGGCGCGGAAACGGCTTCGCCAGACCGCCTCACCCGCCTCTGCGAGGCGCTGGCGCAGCTCCGGATCACGAGCCACGCGGACGAGTGCGCTCGCGAACGCGACGGGCTCGTCGGCGATCATGACGTTGGTTCCGTGGATTGCTCCGAGCCCTTCGGCGCCGATCGTCGTCGACACCACCGGCACCCGGTGCGCCCACCCCTCCAGGATCTTGATCCGGGTCCCGCTCCCGGCGCGGAGCGGGGCGACGACGGCGGTCGCGCCCTCCAGCTCGGGGAGGACGGACGACACCTCGCCCACGACGACGATCCCGGCTCCTTCGTCCGAGCGTTCCTGTGCACCGCGGCCGACGATCCGGAGCCTGGCGTCCGGCAGCTCCGCTCGAACCAGCGGCCAGATCTCGTCGCGCAACCACCCCACGCCATCTGCGTTCGGCCCGTACGACATGAGCCCGATGAAGGTGAATGTGACTGCAGGCCGCTCGGCCTCGGGCCGTCCGACCGGATCGCCCGCGCGACGGTAGGCGTTGTCGAGCACCCGCACCTCGGCACGACCGAGCCGATCGCGATCTACCTCGCTCGAGACGACCGAGACGTCCGCTCGGACGACGAGCCGCCGGAGGGAACGCCGCATCGCGACGCCGTCGCGGCGTGCCATGGCCGCCCGCAGCCAACGGTGACGTCGCGCCGTGCGCGCCAGGGCGACGTCCCGCTGATCCTCGACGTCGTTCAAGTCGAAGACGATCGCGCTCTCGCGCCACGCCCGACGGGGGACCCCCCGCAACGACTTCTCGGTGAACGCCCAGACGAGGTCGTACGGCGTCACGAACAGTGGCGCCAACTCCCGCCGCTGCCGGACCGAGCGCGCAGCGCTCGCCCGGCGGGCGCTGATGCCGAGAACCGCAGGCAGGATGTCGATCGGTGAGATCGCGCGCGAAGTCAAGCGTGCCCATCGGACGGGGATGCATCGATCGTCGACCGCCACGCTCGGCCGAGGCGCGTCATGACTCAGTGCGATGACCTCGACATCACCGAGGCGGACCAGACCGCGAAGCGTGGAGCGGACACGCTCGTCGGCGCCGCTTCGGCCGCTGGGATCACCGCGGCACACGAGGACGGATCTGATCCGCCGCTGCCGCTCGTCGATCTGTGCCCCCACCTCGGGTAGCGTGCTGCGTGCGATGTCGCGCGCAGCGCGCACGATCAGGCGCCGGCGAGCTGGCGGCGCCGGCGCGTCACCACGACGGCGGCGATGCCGGCGGCCGCGATCGCGGCGCCGACCTGCAGCGTGTCGAGGAACTCACCACCGGTCGTCGGCAGGACCGACGACCCCTGGTTGGCCTGGTTGGCCTGGGCGGCCGCCGGCGGCACCTGGTTGTTCGGCACGGGGCCGGCCGACTGCTGGCACGGTGTGTACGTCGCGCCGTTCGTGTTCGCCAGCACGCGGCCGTCGTCCTCGAGCACGCGACCGTCGCTCGTCAGGCAGTCGGCCGATGCGACCGACCCGACTCCACCCATGACACCGATGACCGAAGCCGCCGAGATCGCACCCACTGCCAGAAACCTCTTCACGTCGCCGCCTCCTCGATCCGTCCCCGGCACTGTACCCCGCCCGACCACGCTCGGGAAGATCGTTGACCATCTCTTGACGAGGGTCGCCGCCGCCACCGGCCGCCCGGGTCGGGCTCGTACTACGGTCGCGTCCATGGACGGCGGGCGCTGGTGACGGGCGCAGCACAGAGCGCCCGCCGCGCGTGCGACGTGGCGGCGGCGATCGCCGGCCTCGTGGTGGGGGCACCCGTCATCGCCGCCGTCGCCGTGGCCGTCCGCGTGCGCCACGGACGTGGCGTCCTGTTCCGGCAGCGCCGCCTCGGCCTGGGGGGGCGACCGTTCGACCTCCTCAAGTTCCGCACGATGCGCCACCCGCGGCCCGGCGAGGAGGGACCCGAGCACGACGCCGCACGGTTGACGGCGCTCGGCACGTTCCTGCGCGGCTCGAGCCTCGACGAGCTGCCGTCGCTGGTCAACCTGCTCCGCGGCGACATCACGCTCGTGGGTCCTCGCCCGCTGCCGACGCAGTACTGGGACCGCTACCGCGGCGTCGAGTACCGACGGTTCGAGGTGAAGCCGGGGCTCACCGGCCTGGCGCAGGTGAGCGGGCGCAACGCGCTCGATTGGCCGGAGCGGCTCGCGCTCGACGTGCGCTACGTCGAGGAGCGGTCGCTCCTGGGTGACCTCCGGATCCTGGCGGCCACGGTGCCCGTGGTGCTGCGGCGCAGCGGCATCGCCCACGACGGCGCCGCGACCATGCACGAGCTGCCGCCGGATCGCCCGCAGCAACCGGGCGAGGCGTCTCAGCCGGCGTAGGCGGCGAGGCTGCGCTCGACGATCAGGCGGTCGTCGAACTGCGCCCGGGCGCGCTCGCGCGCAGCGGCGCCCAAGCGCTCCCGGCGCGCCGGGTCCCGCGCAAGGCCGTCCACGGCCGCTGCGATCGCCGCCGCGTCGCGCACGGGCACGAGGATGCCGGTCTCACCGTCCGCGACGACCTGCCGGTTGCCGCGGATGTCGGACGCCACGGTGGGCAGCCCCATCGCCGCCGCCTCCATCGCGGCGCGGGGGAAGCCCTCCCGCCAGCTGGCGGTGAGGAACACGTCCATCGCGCTGTACAGCTCGGGCATGTCGGTGCGCGTGCCCGTGAACACGACCCCGTCCGCTCGCGCCCGCTCGATCGCGCCGTCGTCGACGGCGTCTCGCTTTCCGGGTTCCGTCGGGCCGATGACGACGAGGCGCGCCGGCGAACCGCCTCGGCGCAGCGTCGACGCGGCCTCGAGCACCTCCGCCATCCCCTTCTCGGCGACCAGCCGGCCCACGCTGCCGACGAGCACCACGCCCTCCGGGGCGTCCCACTCCCGCCGCAGCTCGGCACGCGCGCCGGGAGCGACCGCAGCGGGGTCGAAGCGCGTCAGGTCCACGCCGTTGCCGAGCAGGCGCACCTTGCGCGCCGGCACGCGGAGGCGTTGCACGAGCGTGTCCACGTCCTCGGGGTTCTGCACGAGCTCCACGTGGCCGAACGCCGCCGCCACCCGCTCCGCGGCGTACACCGGCAGCCGCCGCTGCCAGCGGTCGTCGGGCTGCGCGTAGAGGCCGTGCTGGGTGTTGACGACCCGGGGCACGCGGGCCACCCGGCCGGCGACGCGCCCGAGGATGCCGGGCTTCGGGTTGTGGGTGTGCAGCACGTCGGGGCGCAGGCGTCGCAGCTCGCGGACGAGCTGCGCGAACGCGACGAGGTCGCGCCCGGGGTTCGACGACCGCGTGAAGGCGGGGATGTCGACGTGGCGGACGCCCATCCGCTCGAGGTTGGCGACGTGCTCGCCGGCGCGCGACATGCCGACCACGTCGTACCCGGCCGCGGCAAACGCGCGGAGCTGCGGGCCGAGGAGCCAGTCGAGGCTCATGTCGGTCGTCGTCAGGTGCACGAGCACCGGTCGCTGCCGGTCGGGCCGGCGAGGACGCCGCACCGGGACCGTCACGTCACGGCACCCCGGTAGCGGGCGCGCGCCACCGTGGCGCGGATCGCGCCCTCCAGGCGCAGACCGCCGGCGGCTTTCGCCTCGAACCAACCGACCCCGTCGCTGCGCTGGATCGGCGTGCGCATGATCCGGTGGAGGTCGGTGCCGCCGGGCCGGTTGACCCGGCTGCCCGCGAGCGCGGCGGAGCGGAAGCGGCGACGTACCGCCACCTCCGCTGCCGGCGAGCCCGGGAGCGCCTTCGGATATGCGAAGTCGAGCGGGTCGACGCCGAGCCGGTCCCGGATCAGCTCGATCGAGCGGTCGAGGTCGGCGGCGACGGCGCCGCCCTCGCCACCGGCGCGGTCGAGCAGCCGGTGGTCGTGGGTGTGCGAGCCGATGTCAACCCATCCCGACGCGACGGCCTCGGCGAGTCCCGCCCACGACGCCGGGGGCGCGCCCCAGGGGAAGTCCTCCTGCTCCTCGACGAACCGGGTCGCGACGTACAGCGTCGCCGGGATCCGGTGCCGAGTGAGCGCCGGCACGGCGTGGTCCACGAAGTCCGCTGTGCCGTCGTCGAACGTGACCACGACGGCCGCCGCGCGACCCTGGTCCGGATCACCGAGCTCGGCGAGCGCCTCCCCGAGGCGCAGCACCCGGTGGTGCGCGGCGAGGTGCGCGAGCTGGCGGTCGAACTGCTCGGGATCGAGGTCGACGGCGCCACCGCTCCCGCCACCGACGCGGTGGTAGATGAGGACCGTCACGCCGTGCGGCGGCGGCACGACGCGGTCGAGCGCCACGCTCGCCCGCTTGACGAGGGTGCCGACGCTCACCGCAGCACCTCGGCTGCACGCGCCACCAGGTCGTCGAGCCTGCGCAGCACCTCGTCCCACACCCGCTCGGGCTGGGCGGTGGGGTCGGGGATCTCGCCGACCGTCGGGTCGTCGAGGTAGGCGAGGGCGGTCGGCCGGCCGACGCCCACCTCGTCGAGCCACTCGTCCAGCGGGCGCCCCGCACGCGGCCCGCAGCGACGGGCGCGAACCACGAGCTCGGGCAGGGTGAACGTGCGCCGGAACGCGTCCGGCCACCTCCCGGCGACGTCGACGACGTGGCGGTGCTCGGCCGTCAGGATGAGGTCGGCGGCGCGCACCGCGGCGTCGTCGACCGTGCGGCTGCGGTGGCCCTCCACGTCGATGCCGCGCCCCCTGAGGATCCGCACGGCCGGCTCGGTGGGACGCAGCCCGGCAGCCCGGAACCCGCCCGTCGACACCGAGACCGTCGAGCGCAGCACCGGGTGGGCGCCGAGGAGCGCGGCCATCAGGACCGAGCGGGTGCGGTTGTGCGTGCACAGGCACAGCACCTCGATCACCTGCGGCCTGGCGGAGGGCTCGCGCCGGGGCGGCTGATCCGCCCCTTGGGCGCCCGCGCCGGGTGCCCCCGCCTCCAGGTCCTGCACGGACGGGAGTGTAAGCCGCCAGGGGCTCGAGCCTGCAGGCGACGGAACCGGGGTGTGGCAGACTGCGGGCGTGGCGGGAGGCGAGTGGAAGGTGCTGCTGTCGCCGCCCGAGGTCGGCGACGTGGAGCGCGAGCTGCTCGTCGGTGCGTTCGACTCCGGGTGGATCGCGCCGGCGGGGCCGGATCTCGCCGCCTTCGAAGCGGAGCTCTGCGAGCTGACGGGCGTGCGAGCGGTGGCGGCGCTGTCCAGCGGGACGGCGGCACTGCACCTCGCGCTGCTGGCGGTGGGCGTCTCCGCCGGCGATGACGTCCTCGTCAGCACGCTCACCTTCGGAGCCACCGCGTTCGCCGCGACGTACCTCGGCGCCCGACCGTGCTTCGTCGACGCCGAGGAGCGGACGTGGCACATGGACCCCGACCTCCTCGCCGAGGAGCTGGCGGCGCGGGCCCGGCGCGGCGAGCTCCCAGGCGCGGTCGTGGCGGTGGACCTCTACGGATCGGTCGTCGACGCGGCCCGCCTGCAGCACGCCTGCGACGAGTTCGAGGTCCCGCTCGTGATCGACGCAGCGGAGTCGCTGGGCGCGACGCGCGACGGGATCGCTGCCGCACACCGGGGCAAGGTCGCGATCCTGTCGTTCAACGGGAACAAGATCGTGACGACGGGAGGTGGCGGCGCCATCGCGTCCGACGACCTCGAGCTCGTCGACCGCGCGAGGTTCCTCGCCACGCAGGCACGCCGTCCGGTGCCGTGGTACGAGCACGACGAGATCGGCTTCAACTACCGCATGGGCAACCTGAACGCAGCCGTGGGGCGAGGGCAGCTGCGGACGCTCCGCGACCGGATCACGGAGCGGGCCCGCGTCCGGACGAGGTACGAGGAGCACCTGGGCGTGCTGCCGGGCGCCCGGTTCCAGGACGTCCCGTCCGGCGTCTCCCCGAACCACTGGCTGACGACGGTTCGCCTCGATCCCGCCGGAGGTCTCGCACCTGCCATCGGGCTCGCTGCGCTTCGCGACGCCGGGATCGAGGCCCGCTGGGGCTGGAAGCCGATGCACCGCCAGCCCGTGTTCGCGGGGCACCCGACCACGGGAGGCTCGATCGCGGACGAGCTGTTCGCGTCGTGCCTCACGCTCCCCTCGGGATCGCGCCTCACCGACGACGACGTCGAGTGGATCTGCTCGGTGCTGCTCGACGCCGCCCGCAGCTGACGGCAGCGCTCGCCGGCGCCGCGGCCGGCGCCGCCGCCTGCGCGGCGGCGTGGGAGGCGTCGGCGCTCGGCGACCGTCCGCGGTGGTGGGTGCTGCCCGCAGCCGTCCTCACCGGAGCGGTCTGCGTCGCCTCGGTCCCGCTCGACCGCCGGCTCCTGTGCCGGCCCGGCGTCATGGCCGCCCTCCTCGGCTGCTGCCTCGCAGCGATCTACGCCTCGGTGCCGGAGACGGGGCGCGTGCCGGTGGCGGCGTTCCTGCTGCTCGTCGCGGGCGCCGCAGAGCTTGTCGTCCGGCGCCACCTCCCCGTGGTCGTGACGGCGGCGCTCGTCGCGCTGGTTCTCGGCACGGGGCTCCACGGCGCGACGGCTCAGCCGCGCGCGCTCACGTCGGCGTTGGTGTCGATGTGGCCCCTCGCCGCACCGGCCGTCGCGTCACGACTCGCCGGGGGCGTCGGTGCGCCGCGCACCGCATGGTGGTTCGCCGCCGGCATCGGCGCGTTGGCCACCGTCGGCGCGGCCCGCACGGGCGGCATCGCCGACGACGCCCACGTGACGGTCGTGTCGGCGGCCTCGTGGTTCGGCGCCTCGACGGCCCTCGCCGTCCGGGCGGCGCGATCGCTCAGCGCCAGGCCGAGACGCCGCGGGCGCTGATCTCGCTCCGCCGCTCGAGCGGACCCTCGTGGAGCACGTCACCGTCGAGCTCGACGCGCACACGGTCGTCCGCGGCGCTCGGCTGGCCGCGGTAGCGCAGCAGGTACGGACCCGGATCGACGTTCCCCGCCAGGCCGAAGGTGACCGTGACGCTGGCGCCGGGCGGCACGTCCACGTCGACGGTGTAGACGTTCCAGCCGAGCTCGGCGTCGACGACCAGGCCGTGATCGACGCCGTCGACCTGGACCGAGGTGATGGTCAGCGGGCTGTACAGGCTGAGCTTCGTGCGGTTCGTCCCTCGTGGGACGATCGAACCGTCGCCGATCACGTAGTCGTCGTAGCCGCTCGCCGGGGCGCGGTTCGCCAGGGTCACCGCCGCCTCCGAGCGCACCGCCCCGGTGGAGGGTTCGTGCTGCACGCGGTAGGTGACCGAACGGTCGAGGAACGTGTCGATCTTCGCCGCCGTCGCGTTGTTGGTGACGACCGCGAGTGCATCCGCGCCCGCCGCCGGGAGCAACGCGGCGTCCATCCCGACCGCCCGGAGCAGCGCCTGCTCCTCGGGGCGCACGAGGTACGCCGACAGGTGGCCCGCCTGCGCCTCCACCGACAACGCCTCGACGAGGTCCTGCGGCTCCGGCAGCTCGGTCGTCAGGAGCCGCTCCACGACCAGGGCGGTGACAGCCTCGAGCGTCGCCTCGCGGTCGCTCTCCGCCGTCTCGTACTGCTCGAGGAGCAGGAACCGCTCGACGTCGGCAGCAGTGAGCCTGCGCCCCGTGGCGGGGACCTCGACGGGGCCCACGACCTCGAGCAACCCGGCGATGCCGGCCGGATCGACGACGATGACCCCGTCGAGGGCCCGGCCCGTCGACTGCTCGTACATCTGGACCATGAGCGATCCGGCGGTGGGCAGGTCGGGCGTCATGCCGACGTTGCTCCAGAAGAAGCCGGGCGCGCCGGCCGGGTCGCCGCCGAAGTCCGCGTAGCGGTCGAACCACTCGACGGGGGCGTCCAGCTCGAACAACCCATCGCGGTCCCTCGTCGTCGCGAGGTCGCGCGTCCGGCCGCTCCCCGTGACGGACAGCGCCCCGCCGTCGAATGTCAGCTCGTTCCAGCTGCCCATGACGCCGCTCGTCCCTCGGGCCTCCGCGGGGTTCGTGAACGCGAGCAGGTAGCGGCGAGGGCCGTCCGCGCCGAGGATCGCCGGCCCCACGCGCGCGGCGGCCTCGATCGCGTCCGCCTGTGGCACGACCCGGCCGATCTCGCCACGTGCCTCGCGGAGACGGTCCGCGAGCGGCGCCACCAGCCAGGGCGAGCGCTCCTCGTCCAGTTCGAGCGCGAGCGCGTCGACGGCCGCATCGAGCTCGGCGAGCGGTTCACCCAGGATCGAGAGGGCGTCGACGTCAAGGCGCCCGCTCCGGAAGCGCAGCTGCGAGAGCTCGACGGTGCCCAGCGCCTCGCCGGCCGCCGCTGCCGTGTCCGCAGCTCGCCCGGCGAGCTCGACCAGCGTCGCACGGTGCTGCGCCACGACCGGGACGAGCCGAGCTGGATCCGAGAGCACACCGCCGAGGCGCGACTCGGCGCGCCGCAGCTGTTGCGACGCCACGCGGAGTTCCTCCGCGGCGCCGGAGACGTCTCCCCCTTCCAGCTGCTCCAGCCCGTTCAGCAGCCGCTGGTAGCCGTCCTCGGCGGGACCTCGGGCGCGCGCACCGCCCAGGCCGAACCCCGCCACCGCGAGCGCGGCGCCGACGCCGACGGCGATCGCGCCCCACGTCACCCACCGGCGCACGTGCCGGGGGCGCCGTCGCCAGCCGACGAACCCGATCAGCCCCAGCGAGAGCGCGGCTGCGAGCGCCGACGCCCCGTGGAAGCCGTCCAGCCCGCTGCGCAGGGCCACCTGCACGACGAGGCCGCCGACCGCCGCTCGCGCCACCGGCAGGCTGCTGCGGCGGGCGCCGATCCACGCGGCCGCCCCCAGCGCGATCCACCCGCCCCCGAGGACCAGGAGCGGCGAGCCGATCGCCGCTGCCACCGCCACCGCGCTGCCGGCGAGGAGCGCCCACCACGCGGCGGACGCGGCGAGCCAGGTGAGGAGCGCACCGAGCAGCGCGGTCAGCGCGCCGTCGACGACCGGTTCGCCCGTCGGCTCACAGCCTGCCAGCGCGGCGAGCACGGCGGCAACGACCGCGACGGCGGCCACGAGGCGCGCGTCGGTCCGCGTGATCGTGTTCCGCCGCATCGCCATCCGGGACCATCATCGCAGCACGCCGCGCCCGACGGCGAGCACCGCCGCCGACGTCGTCCGCTCAAGCGAGCCGAGAGCGCATCCACTCCACGGTCGCGCGCAGACCGTCGACCAACGCGATCGGCTGCGCGTCCGGGAACAGCGCGCGCAGCCGGGCGTTGTCGGCCTGGCTGTGCGCCACGTCGCCCGCGCGGGGCGGCGCGTGGCACCGCTCGACGGGGCGTCCGAGGATCGACTCGAGGAGCTCGAGGACCTCCAGCAGCGTGGTGCGCGTGCCGAACGCGAGGTTCACCGGCTCCGGCGACGTGACCCGTCGTGCGACCGCGTCGCACACCACGGCGGTCAACGTGCCGACGTACGTGAAGTCGCGGCTCTGGGTGCCGTCGCCGTGCACGGTCACCGGCGCCTCGCGCAGCGCAGCATCTACGAAGGACGGGATCACGGCCGCGTACGCGTGCCCCGCAGGCTGCAGCGGGCCGAACACGTTGAAGAACCGGAACGACAGCACGGGGAGCTCGTACGAGCGGGCCCACGCCAGCGCGTAGGCCTCGGTCGCCAGCTTCGACGCTGCGTAGGGAGACAGGGGCCGGGTGGCGAGGTCCTCGTGCTTCGGCAACGTGGGGTTCGCGCCGTACACGCTGCTGCTGCCGGCGACGATCGTGTGCAGCCCGCCGTGGCGGCGCGCTGCCTCCAGGACCTCGACGGTGCCGTCGGTGTTGACCCGGTGGGACCGGAGGGGATCCTCGACGCTGCGAGGCACGCTGCCGAGCGCGGCGAGGTGGACCACCGCACCCGCACCCGCGCACGCGTCGTCGAGCGCGTCCCGGTCGAGGATCGACCCCTCGACGAGCCGGACGGGGATCTCGGCCAGGTTGGTGCGGTCACCCGTGGACAGGTCGTCGAGCGCGACGACCTCGGTGACGCCCGGCGTGGCCAGGAGGCGACGGCAGAGGTTGCCACCGATGAACCCGGCACCGCCGGTGACGACCACGCGCACGAGCGCGGACCCTACGCGGTGGTCGGCTGATCGGCGAGCGGCGCCACCACGTGGCGCTCGAGGCCGGCGAGGTCCTGGAGCAGCTCCGCGCAGCGCTGCTCCTCCAGCTCGACCGCGAGGTGCGCCAGCCGCAACACGCCCTGCTCGAGCTCCTCGGCGTCGATGCCGATGGGCGAGACGCGCCGGATGGACGGGTGCATCGTCGGCGACTCCCGCTCGTCGAGCGCCATGAGCTCCTCGGCCAGCTTCTCACCGGGGCGAACACCTGTGATGCGGATCTCGATGTCGGTCCCGGGCTTCCGACCCGACAGCCGGATCATCCGTTCTGCGAGGTCGTGGATTTGCACCGGCTCGCCCATGTCGAGCATGAACACCTCGCCGCCGGAGTTGGGCTGCGCGAGGGCCGCCGCCTGCAGCACGAGCTGGACGGCCTCCTCGATGCTCATGAAGAACCGGGTCATCCGCCGATCCGTGACCGTCACCGGCCCGCCTGCGTCGATCTGGCGCATGAACGTCGGCACGACGCTGCCACGGCTGCCGAGGACGTTGCCGAAGCGCACGGCGCAGTAGGCCGCGCCCAGCGGCGTCCGCGACAGGACGAGCTGCTCGCACAGGCGCTTCGAGGCGCCCATGATCGACGACGGGTACACCGCCTTGTCCGTCGAGATCAGCACCAGCCGTTCGACGCCCACCTCCAAGGCAGCGTCGAGGACGTTCGACGTCCCGACCACGTTCGTGTGCACCGCCTCCGTCGGGTGCGCCTCCAACAGCGGCACGTGCTTGTGCGCTGCGGCATGGAAGACGACGGAGGGCATGTACCGCCGGAACACGCGCAGGATCTGCTCGCGGTTGCGGATGTCGGCCAACACCTGCACGATCGGGCCGTCGAGACCGGCCGCGATGTCGTGGAGGTGCGTCTCGTCGTGGTCGAGCAGGATCACCTGCGCCGGCCGGCAGCGAGCGACCTGGCGCACGATCTCCGAGCCGATCGAGCCCCCGGCACCCGTGATGAGCACGCACCGGCCGGTGAGCATCGCCTCGACCGCGTCGAGGTCGGTCGCGATCTGCTCCCGGCCGAGGAGGTCCTCGATGCGCAGGTCGCGGAGGTCGCGGAGCGAGATGCCGCCGCGCATCGCCGTGCCGATGCCGGGGACGATCTTCATCGCGATGTCCGCCTCCTCGGCGGCGTTCGCAGCCCGGCGAACGAGCTCCTGCGACGGGTTCGACATCGCGAAGACGGCGAGGTGCGCGCCAGTGGCCCGTACGACGGCAGGGAGGTCGTCGACGCCGCCGGCGATGCCGAGGCCCATGAACGACCGCCCGTGGCGCGTGACGTCCTCGTCGAGGACGGCGACCGGGCGGAACCCCGCCTTCGGGCTGCGCAGCATGTCGGCCACGAGGCTCGCGCCCGCATCGCCCGAGCCGATGACGACCACGCGCAGGCCGGGCTGCTCGCCCTGGCGCCGAAACGCGAACAGCCGCGACTGGAAGCGCGTCAGCGCCATCAGGAAGGTCGCCGCCAACGTGCCGGAGACGAGCACCGACAGCGGGATCCGCCGCTCCAGGAGCTCCAGGCCGAGCAGGGCCACGAACACGGCGCACCCGGACAGCGCCATGCGGCGCGCCTCGTAGATGCTCGCGTGGCGCCACAGCTGTCCGTAGAGGCCGAGCGCGCTGTTGCAGACGATCACGGCGAGGATCGCGACCGGGAGGAAGGTCCGGTAGTCGCCCCAGGCACCGGCCGGCACGGACCCGTCGTAGCGGAGGACGAGGGTGGTCGTGAAGGCCAGGCACGTCATGGCGACGTCCACGAGCGCGACCGGCAGGTCGCTGCGCATCTGCACGACACGTGCCGCCAGCCTCGCCCACCCTCGCTCCACGGGAGCAGGCACCCCCCGCCTCGGTTCCACGTCCGCCTCCACCCGTCTTCCGCCTGTGTCGACCGCCTCGACGGATGCGAACCTACCAGCGCCGGGGAGGCCTCGTGTAGGGGCTTGACCAACCCTTGAGGTTGCGTTCACCCGATCGGTGGACATCGGTGCTGGACGCTGCGGTAGCTTGCGACCGATGGCGGCGAGGCGGGTGCTGTGGGTGGTCAAGGGGCTCGGTCCGGGCGGGGCCGAACGCCTGCTCGTCGCAGCTGCCGGCGCGACGGAGCGAGCCCGCTTCAGCATCGAGTGCGCGTACGTGCTGCCGTGGAAGGACCACCTGGCGGGAGAGCTCGAACGCGCCGGCGTGCGCACGTCGTGCCTCAGCAGGGTGCGCCGGGATCCGTTGTGGCCCGTGCGGCTCGTGCGGCTCGTGCGCTCCGGCGGCTGGGACGTCGTCCACGTCCACTCCCCGCTCCCCGGCTCGGTCGCCCGGATCGCAGCACGGTCGATGCCGGAGGACCGCCGTCCCGGCGTGGTCTCCACCGAGCACAACCAGTGGGGGACGCACGCGATGGGAACCCGCGTGCTCGAGCGGTGGACGAGCCGGTGGGACACGACCACCTTCGCGGTGACCGACGAGGTGCGCGGCTCGATGAGCGGCGCCGCCGCGGACCGAGCGGTGACATTGCGCCACGGCATCGACGTCGAGCGTGTCGCTGCGGCGCGCGTGGAGCGCGCCGGCGTGCGCAGCGAGTTGGGCCTGGCGGAGGACGAGCTCGTCGTCGGCACCGTGGCCAACTACCGGCCGCAGAAGGACTACCCGACGCTGCTCCGCGCGGTGCGTGAGCTCGCAGACCGAGGCGTGCGGATGAGCCTCGTCGCGGTCGGACAGGGCCCACAGGCGGCGGAGATCGAGGCGCTGGTGGACGAGCTCGACATCCGTGACCGGGTGGTGCTGACCGGCTTCCGGCCCGACGCGGTCCGGGTGATGGCCGGATGCGACGTCTTCACCCTCGCCTCGGGGTGGGAGGGGTTGCCCGTCGCGCTGATGGAGGCGTTGGCGCTCGGTCTGCCCGTCGTCGCGACCGCGGTCGGCGGGGTCGCCGAGGAGCTCCGGGACGGCCTGGACGCGCTGCTCGTGCCGCCACACGACCCGGTGGCGCTCGCGTCGGCGCTCGAGCAGGTGCTGACCGACAGCGAGCTGCGCCGGGCGTTGGCAGCGGCCTCACGTGCGCGCGCGGTCGAGTACGACGCACGGCGTGCGACCGAGGTGATCGAGCGCGCCTACGGACAGGCGGCACGCGCCGAGCCGCCGGTGCCGGCTCCGGCGCCGTCCGCCGCCCGGCGGTCCGGAGGTCGGGCCGAGCCGGCGGCCCCGGACGTCGCCGTCCGCCGGGCGGTCGACGCCGATCGCGAGGACATCCTCCGCCTCCTGGTCCGCTCGCTCGGCGCCGAGGGCGACGACCGCTACGCGGCGCTGTTCGCGTGGAAGCACGACCGGAACCCCTTCGGGCCGTCACCGATGTGGGTCGCGACCATCGACGGACGGGTCACCGCGTTCCGGACGCTGATGCGCTGGGAGTTCGTACGCGGCGGGAGCGTCGTCCGCGCCGTCCGCGCCGTCGACACGGCGACGGATCCGGAGTTCCAGGGCCTCGGCTTGTTCCGGCGCCTCACGCTCCACGCGCTGGACGAGGTGCGGGCGGACGGTGTCGACCTCGTGTTCAACACCCCGAACTCCCAGAGTCGACCGGGCTACCTCAAGATGGGCTGGCGCGACGTCGGCTACGTGCCCGCGGCCGTGCGCTTCACGTCGGCGGCCGGCGCCGTGCGCTCGGCGCGATCTCGCGTGCCGGCGGACCGTTGGTCGCAGCCGCTCGCTGTCGGAGAGCGCTTCGACGAGTGGCTTGACCGGCAGGATGACCACCGTTGGTCGACGACCGCACGCGACGTCCGCGAGCTGCGCACGAACCGCTCCCGAGCGTTCCTCGCGTGGCGCTACGGCGGCGACCTCCTCGGCTACCGTGCGGTCGAGGACGGGACGACGGCGGTGGTGTGCCGGGCTCGCCGGCGCGGGAGGGCGCTCGAGCTGGCGGTGGTGGACGCCTTCGGTGATCCGCGAGCGTCCGACCGCCTCGCCGCCGCTGCCGCGAGGACTGCGGGCGCCGACTACGTCGTCCGCCTGGGCCCGCCGTCAGCCCGGGGGGCGTACGTCCCCCTCCCGGGCGGTGGCCCGGCTCTGACGTGGCGCGACGTGTGCGACCCCGGCCCGCCCCCGTTGTCGAACTGGCACCTCACGCTCGGCGACATCGAGCTGTTCTGAGCGTGAGGCGCTGCGCGGGCGCCCCACCCTCACGAGGCGTCGTCAGCTCAGCCCGACGCCGGCCGGTCGTCGCCCGAGCTCGCGTGCCGGAGCCTCGTCGTCCGCGCGCTGGCGGGGCGTCGCACGGGCGGTACGCAGCGTTCGGGCAGGACAGCACGGGATCAGGAGCAGGAGCGGCAGGATCAGCGCCTTCTGCCGCGTCAGGACGCCGAGGTTGGCGAAGCTCGAGTACGCGAGACCTGCGGCGAACGCGCTCATCAGCGCGAACGCAACGAACGGCGATCTGGCGATGGTCCGCGGCAAGGCCAGCATGCGCCGGCCCGACACGAGGCACAGCCCGACGAGGACCGTCATCTCCGCTGCGCTGACGAGCTGGAACGCGGTGCGGGCCTCGAACGGCAAGGGACGGGTGAGCGTCCGGAGGGCGGCGTAGGGCCAGGTCTGCGGGCCGTCGACGGTCGGCGGCGTGAAGCTCGATCGCGCCTGCGCCGTGCGGCGGGTCGTCTCACCCAGGATCGACGTGACGCTGCCGGAGCCCGCGCTGTCGTCGCCGAAGCTCAGGTACTCGATGGCCTGCGCGCCGACCGCGGCCAGCGCACCGAGCGACAGCAGCAGCACCAGCACCGTCACGAGTCGTCGGCTGTCCGTCCGCCCGGCTCGTTGCGACTCGGGCTGCGCGAAGAGGCCCACAGCGAGGGCGACCACGAAGCCGGCCAGCCACATCCCTGCCATGTGCGGCCGCACGAACGCCGCTCCGGCCATGCCAAGAACGGTGATGACGATCCCCCTCAGCGTGCTTCGGCGGGAGATCAACAGCGCGAAGCCGTACGTCGCGAGACCCAGCGTGAAGAGCATCCACGCCTCCTTGCCGATCGACGATGGCCAGTAGACGAGGCTCGGGGCGAACAGACACAGGATGGCGTAGCGGCGCACGGAGAGCCCGGGCACCGCCACGAGCGCAGCCTTCACCATGAACGCCACGCCCCAGAACCCCAACCAGCCGTAGACGACGAAACCGGAGATCCTGCTCCACCCGGTGAAGGTGTAGATGAAGGCGGTCAGCTGGTCGACGAAGGACGTGCCCGTGTAGCGCGGCAGCACGTTGAACAGCGTCACACGTCCGGCCCAGAAACCCGAGGCGCGGATGGCGCCGAACTCGTGGTACGCCGCGGCGTCGATCGCGCCGTCGTACGCGTCGAAGCCGATCCAATATCGAGCGGCGACACCGATGCCTTTCGCCGCCAATCCCAGGAGCATGATCGGGAGCAACTGCGGCTGGTCGGCGAAGAGCCGCCGGAGGAGCACGACGCTCGCCAGCGCGATCGGCGGGAGGATCACGAGGCCGCCCCAGACGTCGTACGGGTGGTGCCCGATCGACCACGACAGCGCGACGAGGTAGACCAGCCCGGCAGCCGTGGCGGCCACCTCGACCGGGCGGATGGTCATGAGCCTCTCGGCGTACCGGCGCTCGTGCTGCGACGCCGCGTCGGGTTCTCCTCAGGCGCGCTGGCGCTCCTCGCCGAACGAGCAGGCGCGATGACGTCCGTCGGCTCGAGCTCGGGCCGGTGCCGGCCGCCGAGCAGCGACCGCCGCGGGCGCGGTGGGGGGCCTGGGCGACGGTGCGCGTACTCGTAGTACTTCGAGCGATCGAGCTTGACGCCCGTGACGACCAGCAGGATCGGCGCCGTGGAGAGGTCCCGCACGATCGCGATCGTGCGCTCCGCCGTGTCGATCGTGGTCCGGTTGAGTCGGACGACCAGGACGATCACGTCGGCGGTGGGGATCAACTCCTGCACCTCGGCCGTGGCCGCGACCGGCGAGGTGTCGACCACGATCGCGTCCGCGTACGACACGAGTTCGGGGACCAGGCGGGCGGTCGTACGAGCGAGCTCGCCCGCCGTCCCCAGCGACGCGAGATCGAGGACCTCGACGTGCTCGATCGGGCTGGGCACCAGAAGGGACTGCGGCGGCAGCTCGTCGACTGCGTCCAGCGTGAACGGCAGTGGGAACGACGCACGATCGGCGAGGTGGTTGCTGAGCTGCGGCCGGCGGAAGTCCGTGTTGATCGCGACGGTCCGCTGACCCGTCTCGGCGAACGCTGCTGCGAGGTTGACGCTCAGGGAGGTCTTGCCCTCGCCCGGACCCGGCGACACGACGACGGTCGTCCGCGCGCCGGTGGCCGGCGGCAGCCCGCCGTGCACGAACGACACCACGTTGCGCAGCGTGCGATACGAGTCCGTCAAGGCGTCGTGACGACCGTCGTGGACGACGACGCCGACACGTCGATCGTCGCGAACGAACGGGACGAGCACCCGCGCCCGCAGGTCGAGCAGCGCCTCGACCTGATCCCGTGAGCGGATCCGCCGGTCGAGGCGCGCCATGAGCATCGCGATGCCGAAGCCGACGATCGCGCCGACGACGAGGCCGAGCGCACCCCGGGTCCGGCGTGACGTGGGCGCTGCGATGCCGCCGCGCGTCTCCTGCGCGACCGCCTCCGCGCTCTGCAGCGTGGTGAAGCCGAGGAAGGCGGGCTGTGCCTGCAGCCCCTCGTCCTGCTCGAAGGCGACGCTGTACTGGCGCGCGATCGCGTCGCGCTGGGCGGACAGAACGACGTCGCCGGGCTGATCGGCGAGCTCCGCCGTGAGCTCGTCGAGCTCCGCCTCAAGTTCGCCCAGCCGGACGGCCGAGGCAGCGAGCCGCTCCTGGTAGACGCGATCCTGGCGCTCGGCCAGGTAGGCGGTGAGGACGTCGGCGAACGCGTTGGCCACCTCCTCGGCGCGCGCCGCGGACGTTTGCGTGGTGCTGATCGTGAGCGCGCCCGTCGCGAAGTCGAACGACGCCGTGACCTGCGAGGCGAGCTCGGCGGAGTTGCCGTCGAATGCGATCCGCTCTGCGACCCGCTTCGGCACCTCGCCAGCCGTTGCGAGCAGCGTGACCTGGCTCGGAGCGATCGCGAGCTCGTTCGTGGAGTTGAGCGCGTCGGGATCGTTGATCAGCAGCGTGTGCGTCGCGGCGAAATCCGTCGGCACCGACTCCTCCTCGACGCGATCGGGCGCGGGGAGCGCGCCGAGGAGCGCGCCGACGACTGCGAGGACGGCGATGATCCACCACCGGTTGCGAATCGCGCCCAGTGCCGTCGAGTTGTTCACGTGACTCCCTCCCGCGGGTAGCGTACGGCACGTGCCGCGTCCTCGGCGGGCGTACGCCGCTGCGCCTTCCATACTCCATCGGCACCAGCCACGTGCGGATTGAGCCCCGACCTCCTTCACCCAGTGCGTTCGTCTCGGCGCGGCGTGTACTCGTCGTCGTCGCCAGTGACGCCCGCCGAGGGGCCGAGATCGAAGGCAGCTCGGTCGCAGCCGAGCTCCGCCGCGTCGGACACCACGCACAAGCCGTAGCGCTGGCGCCGTCAGCGTCGCACTCAGCGCAGTCGCTCGACCTTCCCACGCTCGGGCGCTCGAGGCTCGGAGCAGGGACCCTGCGAGCGTTGCGCAGGTCGGCACGTGGGAGCGACCTGGTCGTTGCCTACGGTTCATCGACCTTGCCGGCATGCGCCGTCGCGCTCTCGGGGAGTGGCGTCCCGTTCGTCTACCGCAGCATCGGAGATCCTGGGAGCTGGGTCCGCGGCCCACTCCACCGGGCGCGGACGGGCGCAATGTTCCGTCAGGCCACGCGTGTCGTCGCGCTCTGGCCGGGCGCTGCAGCCGCCATCGAGCGCCTGTACAGGGTACGGCCAGAGCGGATCGTCGTGATTCCGAACGCGCGGAGCCGGCGCGAGCTGTGCCCAGCCGAACCTGCGGCGAAGCGCGCTGCGCGCGAAGCCTGGGGAGTTCCCGCCGGCGCGGTTGTCGTGGCCTCGGTCGGGGCGCTGTCGGAGGAGAAGCGAGTGGACGTGGCGATTCGCGCAATTGCGCAGCTTCCTGGCGCCTGGCTCCTGGTTGCCGGCGATGGCCCGCTACGCGAGCCGCTGCGGCAACTGGCCGAGGCCTGCGCCCCTGGGCGCGTGCTCTTTCTCGGGACCGTCGCGGACGTCCAGGTCGTGCTGCACGCTGCGGACGCACTCGTGCTCATGAGCCGCACGGAAGGGAGCCCCGGCGTGGTCATCGAGGCGGCTTTGTGCGCGCTTCCGGTCGTGGCCAGCCATGTCGGCGCCCTCGCCGAGCTGGTGGACGACGGCACGACGGGCAGGCTCGTCTCAGACGTGCGACCCGAGGTCGTCGCGGCGGCGTTGCGTGATGTCGTGGAGGATGCGCCACGGCTCGGCGCCGCCGCTCGCAGTCGCGCCGAAGCTCGTTTCACATGGACGACCGTGACGCCAGCGTGGTCGGACCTCGTCCAGTCGGTCGCCCCGTGACGGCGGCCGCCCCTCCAGACCCGACGCGAGTGCTCGTCGTCATCAACCGGCTCCAGGACCATGGCGGCGCCGAGGTGTCGACAGTGCTCATCATCGACGCCCTGCAGGGGCAACGTTTCGAGTTCACAGTCATCACGCTCAACGAGCCTGCGACCACGGCAAGGCGAGCTGCCATCGAAGAAGCTGGTGGAAGCTTCCTGACGGCACCCACCGGTCTGATGAGCCGGATCGGCTTCGTCGTCCGGACCGCGCGCCAGCGCCGCGTTCACGTGATCCACTCGACGCTCTTCGATGCCGATCTGGTCGCGCGCGCCGCGGGACCAATCGCGCGGGTGCCCGTTCTGTCAAGCCTCGTCAGCACCGAGTACGGGGTGGAGGCGTTCGCAGCGGCACGGTCGCCTCGCCGGCTGCAGCTGGCCCGCGTCGCGAGCGCGACGTCAGGTGCGATCGGGGTCAGCCGGTTCCACGCGATCACCCAAGCGGCCGCCGAGCACGCTGTGCAGCGCCTACGTGTGCCAGCCGGCAAGGTCAGCATCGTGCCTCGGGGCCGGGTCGAAGACGACCTCGGTCGCGCCAGCGCCGAACGACGAGCGACGGTCCGGCGCTCGCTCGGCCTGCCGGACGACGTGCCGGTCCTGCTCAACGTCGGACGGCAGGAGCCGCAGAAAGGTCAGGTGCTGCTCATCGAGGCGTTCCGTCACGTCGTGGCGAGCGTGCCGCGAGCTCTGCTGCTGGTGGCCGGAAGGGATGGCAACGCTTCAATTGCGATTCGCGAGGCGGTTGCGCGAGCGGGCCTCCAGAGCAGCGTTCGCCTTCTCGGTGTCCGGGACGATGTCGCCGACCTGCTCGCAGCAGCCGACGCCTTCGTCTTCTCGTCCCTGTGGGAGGGCCTCGGCGGCGCCCTGCTCGAAGCGCTGGCCCTCGAGTGCCCGATCGTCTCGTTCGACATCCAGCCGGCCGTCGAGGTGGTCGGCGACTGCGGTCTTCTCGTGCCGATCCGTGACGTCTCGGCGCTGTCCGGTGCCATCCTACGCGTGCTGGACGACCCCTCCGCAGCACGGTCCCGGGCCTCCGCCGGGCGCCAGCGGTTCGAAGACCGCTTCACAGCTCGCGCCATGGTTGAAGGGATGGCGGCGCTCTACCGGGAGACCGCCGAGCTGCCGGCTCCCCCGACTCGTGCTCGTACCTCAGCGACGATGATCAACTGATCCCGGAGAGCTCCAGCGCCTCGCGGAAGAAGGCGCTCGTCCTGCGCAGCTCGCTGGGTGGTGCGTCGCCCACCACGCGACCGTCTTGGACGACGATGATCCGGTCGCAGATGTCGAGCGTCGACATCCGGTGCGCGATGACGATGACCGTCATCTCACGGCGGAGCTCGGAGAGCATGGCTCGGATCGCGGCTTCCGACCGAACGTCCAGCGCGCTGGTCGGCTCGTCGAGAACGAGGAAGTCCGGGCGCTCGACGAGCGCGCGGGCGATCGACAGGCGCTGCTGCTGACCACCGCTGATCGAGCCGCCGTCGGTGCCGATGCGGAAGTCGTATCCGCCCGGCCACGTCAGGATCTCGTCGTGCAGGTGCGCAAGTCGGGCTGCACGTTCGATCTCCGCCTGGTCGACACCCGCCCGCATGAAGCGGATGTTGTCCGACACCGTGCCGACGACCAGGTGCGAGGACTGCGGCACGAATGTGATGCGGCGCGCACGGTCAGCAGGGTCGAGGTCGGCGACATCGACCCCACCGGCGAGCACCCGTCCGGTCGTCGGGCGCCTCAACCCGAGAAGGAGCTGCACGAGCGTGGACTTCCCGCTCCCGGACGGCCCGACGATCCCGACGATCTCGCGCGCACCGAACCTCAAATCCACCTCGCTCAACACGTCGTGACCCTCCTGGTACGCAAACGTCACCGCGGCCAACTCGATCTCCGAGATCTGCGGCGCACGGATCCCAGCGGACGAAGGAGCGGCTGCACGGTAGCGTTCCAGCTCGACCTTCAGGCTGTCGAGGAACGGCAGCGACGATGCGATCGTCGCCGTGGTCGTCTGCAGGTTCTGGCCGTAGCTGAGCGACCTCAGCATCACCAGCATGACGGGGCCGAGCGACCCGAACTCGGTGACGTCCAACGCTGCGATCGCACCGAGCGACAGCACCACGGCGGCGTAGGCGAGGGTGGTGTAGGAGACGGGGAGCAGGTTGCGCAGCAGTGTGAGGCGGCGGTTGGCGCGCTCATCACGAAGTACGAGGCCTCGAAGTCGTTCCTCCACAGCGGCCTCGATGTTGAAGGTGTGCATCTCGACGCCCATCTGCGAGGCCTCTGCGAGCGCCGTCGCGAGGTCGGTGCTGGAGCTCGTCGTCGCAATTGCACTCCGCCGGATCGCCTTGCGCAATGGTCTGAGAACGCTGGCGAGCACGGCGGTGACCAGGATGATGACCAACGACCCGATGGGCTCGAGCACGAAGGCGAGAACGAGGATCGCCAAGAGGTTGCACGCCGCCGAGATCGCGTTGGTGCATGCGTTGATCAGGTCGTGCCCGCGGCGGGCGAAGACCGTCACGAGCTCTTGGAGCTTGCCGGCCGCGTCGCGTTGCTTCTCGGCCCAGCTCGCTCCCAGGTAGGCCTGAGCAAGGTTCGTTCGAAGCGCCACGTTCAGCGACGCAGCGACGGACGCGGCGAGCGAGCTCGACCCGATGGCGAGCGCGAGACGAACGACGATCGTCGCCACCGCCAGCACGATGGCTGACGAGACCGCAACGGAGGTCGACGCAACGATCGAGACCTGCTCGTCTCCACCCGTGAGCGCGAGTGCGATCCTCGTGACCAGCACGAGGAACCACGCCTCGGCGACGCCCGTGATGACGCCCGTCACCGCGAGTGCCACCACCGCGCGACGGCGGCCCTCCATGTAGTTCCACACCTGCCGGATCATCGCCGCGTCCCGCCTTCTCGATCGCCGTCTCCGCGTGCGGCGAGCACGGAGATCGTACGGGCTGCGGGTCCGCTCACGTCGCGGCTGCAGGCCTGCTGCGCGGATGTCAGGGAACGACGCCTGTGCGCTTCGCCGGCTTCGTCGCCTTCGCCGGCTTTCCGTGGCCGGTGTCGGCGATCGTGCTCGTCGGCGTCTGAGCGACGGTGGTGGGCGCTGGAGCGGGCGCCGGGACGGGTACCGGGAGCGGGGATGCCAGCACCACCGGGAGCACAGGCGCCGCGGCCAGCGGCGAGAACGGCGTCGTTCCAGCGCCCGCAGCCTCCGCGACGAAAGCAGGGATGCTGTTGGTCACGGCGTTCCACAGCGGGTTGAACGTCCCGGCAGACCCGCGCGGCGTCGCGACGACCGCAGTCCCCCCGTTCTGCACGCGGATGCGACTGCCGGGCACCGTGTCGTCACGCAGCCAGAGCAGCGGCGTGCTGGATACGCATTCGATCACGTCGTGCCACTCGGTGGTGGTCGGACCGTTGGAGCCATCGTACGTGACGGCGATCGCCGCTGCGGCCTGCCCCGTGAACAGGCACCGAACGAACTCCGTCGGCAAACACGGGTCGAGCGTGTGCTTCAGGATGCTGACGGCGTGCTGGGTGCCGGCGCGCGACTCGATGGTGATCCGCTCGAAGCGCTGCGGGAGCTCCGGCCGAGCGTTGGAATGCAGCTCGAGCCCGGTGCGGCCGTTGTGGTGCAGGTACCCGTTCACGTAGTGGTACGACGTCAGATACGCGCCGTGGCTCATCCCCGCCGATCCGTTGTGGTAGCAGACGAAGTCGCGGACAACGTGGCGGAGCGTGTTCTGCCACGTGAAGATTCCGTTGATGCGGTTGTTGTGTGAGACGCAGTTGAGGAAGTCCCAAACCCCGCTCGTCGGCCCCTCGGGCCACAGGAAGCCTGCGGAGGTCGTACTCCCTTGCACGCCGACGGCGACGCAGTCTCTGATCCTGTTGCCCGCTCCCGTGCCGAGGCTGAAACCGGCGAGGCGAAACCCCCGGAACGGAGGGTCGCAACGCACCAGCGAAGCGATGCAGGCGTTGTAGACGGCAGCGTTCGTGTCAGGAGCCGGCGTTCTGGTGTCGGGTGCTCCGTCCCACCAGTACGCCTCGTCGAACGTGTCGTGGCTGATGCACGACGTGAACGTGATGCCGTGGCTCGCGTGCGGGACGAAGGCATGGCCACCGGTGTCCCGGACGACCACGCCGGTGACCTCGGTTCCCCGTGTGCCCTCGTACCCCATGTGGAAGTGCAGTCCGTACCGGCCCAGCACGCTCCCGGTGTAGCCGTCGGCAGCCTTGCGGGGTCCCAGCCAACGGGCTGCGAAGTACGACATCCTCTGAGGAACGGTCGGCATCAGGAAGATGTGAGCTCGTCCCGTCGCGGTCCCCTCGATCCGGACGTTGCGCGTGAGGTTCATCACCTCGGGCGCCAACAGCATCACGCCACCGACCGTGGCTGCCGGGTGCGGATTGCTCGTGGCCCGCGACAACGTGACCGTCGAGCCTGACACCGACGTGATCGTCGCGTAGTCGTACCGGAGCGAGTGATCGGAGACATCAGGACCGACGGTCGGGGTGATCGCGATCTCGTCACCGACGTTCCAGCCCGTCGGCGGCGCCTGCAGCTGCAGCTGCGTGGCGCCGGCGGCGACCGATCCGCTAGTTCGCACCCACGCCGTCTTGGGCGTGCCGGCGAGGTCGAGCCGGCCGGCCTCCATGCACCAGAGACCGACGTCCGTGGGGAGGACCGACATGCCGCCCCCCACGAACCTCGACTCGTCCACACCAACGAAGCGCAGCGTGTGCACCTGCGACGCTGACGCAGGACGCATTTGCAGCAGGCCGCGAACGACCACGTTGCCCCTTGATGCCAGCGTCCTGGACGCGCCGGGATCGAAGACGAGCGCGCCGGTGGCCAAGATGTCGACGCCGTTGACGTCGACGTCGACGTCGAGCAGCACGGGTCGGTCCACGACGGCGATCGTGCCGGGGCTTGGCACTGCGCCGTTCGCCCATGACGACGGCTGAGACCAACGGGCCGTGGGGATCGCGTCCGCCGCTTGCAACCTTCCGCCGCTCGGCGAGGGCGCTCCCGGCAGCAGTGTCGACGCGGCGATCGCCGAGAGCGTCGCAGCTCCGAGCGCCAAGAACCTGCGCCGTCCGATGATCTGGTCGTCCATCACGTGCCTCCATCCGCCCGCCACGAGTGACGCAGCAGCCATCGGCAGGCCGTACGTCGAGCTTGAGGGGGTTGACCCCCTCGGGGCCCGTGCGATGACGGCAGAAGCCCATGCGCGGCGGCGCATCGGGACCTACGGGGTGATCATCGGGGGGACCCGGGCGGAGCCGGCGATGACCCTGGCACACGCGCGGGGGCGATGTCTGGGCGACCTCAGCCGCGTGGGCGTCGTTCACCCGGAGGGGTCGGTCAGAGCGTCTCGCCGGTGAACGCCAGGTCGCGCAGGACGTTCTTCGTGTCGAACACCCGGCGTGCCCCGGCGGCGATGGCCGCGGGGTCGAACTCCGGGTGGTCGACGAGGACGACGACCACGTCGGCCGCGGCGAGCTCCTCGTCGCAGAACGGCACGAGCGGGTACGAGACGCCCTTCACGTTCACCTCGGGGATGTACGGGTCGCAGAACGTGATCTCCGCTCCCGAGGCGGCCAGGCGCTCGGCGACGTGGACGCTCGGGCTCTCGCGCCAGTCGCTCGTCCCCGCCTTGTACGCGAGTCCGAGGAGCAGGATCTTCGAGCCGTTGACCGCCATGCGGTCGCGGTTGAGCAGCGCGGCGACGCGGTCGTGCACGTAGTCCGGCATGTGCTCGTTCACGTCGTTCGCCAGCTCCACGAAGCGGAAGGTGTGCCCAAGGTGCTGCTTGACCCTCCACGCGAGGTAGCTCGGGTCGATGGGCAGGCAGTGACCGCCGACGCCGGGGCCGGGCGTGAAGCGCATGTAGCCGAACGGCTTCGTCGACGCTGCGTCGATGGCGCGCCAGATGTCCACGCCGAGGTCGCGCGCGAACATCGCCAGCTCGTTGACCAGGGCGATGTTGACGTGCCGGAAGGTGTTCTCGAGCAGCTTGACGAGCTCCGCCTCGGCCGCGGAGCCCACGGGCACGGTGCGGTCGACCAGGGCGGAGAAGAACGCGTCCACCGCCCGCAGCGACGGCTGGTCCACCCCCGACACCACCTTCGGGGTGTTGACGAGGCCGAAGCGGGCGTTGCCCGGGTCGATGCGCTCGGGCGAGTACCCGCAGAAGAAGTCGCTCGACGGAAGCCCCGAGCCGGCCTCGAGGATCGGCACGAGCAGCTCCGTCGTCGTCCCGGGATAGGTGGTGCTCTCGAGGATCACGCACGCCCCGGGGCGCAGGTGCTTGGCCAAGGTCCGGCCCGCGGCCTCGATGTAGCTGAGGTCCGGCAACCCCTCCGCGAGCGGGGTCGGCACGCTGATCACGGCCACGTCGAAGTCGGCGAGCTCATCGGGGTCCGTGGTCGGCAGGTAGCCCGCAGCCAGCGCGTCGCGCAGCTCGTCGTCGGTGATGTCACCGACGTAGCTCGCACCCGCGGCGAGGGCTGCGGCACGCTCCGGCGACGCCTCGAACCCGACGACCGGGAACCCCACCTGGACAGCGCGCATCGCCACCGGGAGGCCCACGTAGCCCTGCCCGACCACCACCACCTTCGCCGTGCGCGCCTCGATGCGTGCGAGGAAGCTCTCCACCGTCGTCATCCCGTCATCTCCCGCTCCGTCCTGGACGCGGACGATAGTCCGGCGTGTCCTCGAGCGGTCCCGAGACCTCGAGCGGGCAGCGGCCCAGTAGCGTCGCCGGACCGTGGACGAGGTGCAGCGGACGGGATCCTGGCAGCGGGTTCCCGACGCGCGGTGGCGCAGCGGCGGCGGTGAGGTCCTCGTGCGCCACGCCGGCTCGCTGCACCGACTCGGGGGTCCGGCGGCAGCGATGTGGCTGCTCCTCGACCGGCCGCTGGGCGTCACCGAGCTCGCCGCGGAGGTCTCGGATCCCCGTCAGGCCGCCGCGATCGCCGAGGTCCTCGCCCGATTGGCCGGCGTCGGGATCGTCGAACGGGTCGCATCGTGATCGGGCCATTGATCGCCGCCGTCGCCGCTGTCGACCTCAACGACCACCCCGCCGCGTGGCCGCGGGAGCCGCTCGATCCGGTCAGGTGGAGCGAGCTCGTCGCGGCGGCGGAGCGCGAGCGCGTCGTCGGGCTCCTCGCGCACGCGATCCACCTCGGTCGCCTGCCCGTCGCCGACGAGCAGCGCGCCGCCGTGCACGAACGACACCTCGCGCTGCTCGCGCGGGCGCTCGAGATCGAGGACCTCGCGGCGTGGTTCGTCGCTGAGATGCGCCATCTCGGGGTCGGCCCCGTGATCCTGAAGGGCCTGGCGTGCGCGCACCTGGACTACGGCGACCCGTCGCACCGGGCCTTCCACGACCTCGACGTCCTCGTGGAGGGTGCCCACATCGATCGGTGCATCGAGGCGCTGGTCGCGGAGGGGCACGACCGCGGCCTCCCACCGCGCTCGCGCGGCTGGGACGGTCGGTTCGCAAAGGACGTGACGGTCACCACGTCGGGCGGCGTCGAGATCGACGTGCACCGCACCCTCGTGCCCGGCGCGTTCGGCACGTGGCTGGACCTCGCGTCCCTGCACCGGTGCACCACCTCGTTCCGTGCCGGTCCCACCGAGCTGACGGCGCTCGGCGCCGACGCCCGAGCGCTGCACGCTGCGCTGGCGCTGACCGTCGGTGAGGCGTCGCCGCGTCTCAGCCACGCCCGCGACCTCGCGCAGCTCCTCCACGGCGGCGGCTGCGATCCGTCGCGACTGGCGGAGCTCGCCGACGCCTCACGGGCGCGCGGCCTCGTGCGCGACGCGCTGCGGCTCACCGCGTCGCGCCTCGGCACCGGGGCGGTGCCGGCGGCGTTCGCCGCCCTGAGCCACCCGCCCCGCGACCGGTGGCCCGTGCGAGCTGCCCGCCGCACGTACCGCTCGTCGGGCGGCTCGAACTCCGCGACCCTCATCGGCGGGGCCCTCGCCGAGGGTGACTGGCGGACCCGCGTCGCGCACCTGCGCCCCCTCGTGCTGCCGGATCGCCGGTACCGGGTCGCACGCCGCCGCACCGGTCGCCCGAACGAGCTCCGCACGGGCGTGCGCGAGCTGTTGGGTCGACGGCGGTGAGCGCCACCCACGTTGCGCTCGAGCACCGGTTCCGCATCGAGCACGACGAGCGGGGCTCCCTTCTCCGTCGCCTCGTGGCAGGGTTCGAGCTGCCGGAGCCGGACGAGGGCGTCGGCGACGTCTCCACGTACCGACTCGTCGGCGACGAGCCCGAGGCCACGGCGTGGTGTGACGAGATCGAGATCGTGCGGGGCCCGTTGCGAGACGTCGCCAGCCGCCTGCTCACCCGGATCAACGTCGCAGCCATCCGGTCGGTCGACGACCGGCTCGTCGGCCACGCGGCGGTCGTCGAGGTGGACGGCGGTGCGCTGGTGCTCATGGGCAATCCCGGCGCCGGGAAGTCGACGCTCGTGGCAGCGTTGGCCCAACGCGGGTTCGCGTACGCGAGCGACGAGGCCGCCCCGCTCGGCGCCGACGGTTCGATCCTGCCGTACGCCAAGCCGATCGTGGTCGGTCGTGGATCGTTCGGCGAGCTCGCGGGGGCCGGTGCTGCCGACATCGGGGAGGTCGGCGCGGAGTCGACCCCGGAGGAGGCGGCCTTCTGGTTCCTGGATGCCGAAGCGCTGGGAGCGGCGGTCGTCCGTCGGCCCCTGCCGCTGCGGTTCCTCGTCGTGCCTCGGTACGATCCGGGCTCCGTGGCCGAGCTCGAACCGATGACGCGTGCCGAGGCCGTCGCCGCCTTCGCCAGCAACTCGTTCAACCTCGCGCGGCACGGCCGCGCGGGTCTGGAGATGCTCCGCGACGTGTCGGGCGGCGTGCGCGCCGCGGAGCTCACCCACGGCAGCGCCACCGCCGCTGTCGACGTGCTCGGGCAGTGGGCGCGATCGTGACCGTGCACGAGCGGCCTCGGCGGCGAGGTGACGTGCAGGACGTGGTGATCGACGACGAGCGGGTCGTGTGGGATCCCGTCGGCGGGCGCGTCCACCGGCTGAACCCGATGGGGTCGCTCATCTGGGAGCTGCTCGACGGCAGCGCCACCCTCGACGAGCTCGCAGGCGACGTCGCCGACGTCTTCCGGGTCGACCGGGCCGGGGCCGCGCGAGACCTGGCGGACCTGGTGGGCCAGCTGGACGACGCAGGGTTGTTGGAGTCGGCGACGACGAGCGCGAGGGCGGACGGGGTGCGGACGCTCGCGAACCCGCCGTCGCCTTGAGCGCCTGACCCTGATCGCTCGGTCTGGGCGACGCACCGCATCGGCGTGCAGATCGACGGCACCGCCGTGGGGCTCGCGTCGTCAGCGGCGGAGGCCGCCGACGTCGCAGCGATCGCGGCGCGTCACGGGATGCCGTTCGACGCGGCTGCCGCACCACGCAACTACACCCTGCGGTACAGCCGCTCCGCCAGTGAGCTCCACCTCCTCTACTGGGGCGAGTGCGTCGTGGCGAGGGGCCGCCGACGCGAGGACGTGCGCGAGGCGCTCGAGCTGCACCTGGCGGCCCTCCGTCCACCCGCACCGGGCAGGCTCCGCCTGTACGGCGCGTTCATCGCGGACGGGGCGGGCCTCGTCGGGTTCCCAGAGGGATACCGCGCGCTGGCGTGGCGCGTCGCCGCGTCCTTGGGGGGGTCCGCTCGCGTCGTCGCCGGTCCGTGCGTCGAGCTCGACGGGAGCGGCTCCATCACGGTCCCGCGACACGACGGGGACGGTCAGCTGCACGGCTCGCTGATCGGGATCGGCCAGCGCTCCCCGGCCGCTGCGACGTTCGGCACGGCGGCGGACGTGGCCACGCTCGCGTCCGAGGGCGTGCTCCGCGAGCCGCTCGGAGACCTGCGGCTCGTCCGGTCGATGACCGGCATCGTGAACCTGGCCCTCGACGGCCGCGCGGTCGGTGCGTACGCGGCTGCGATCCGCGGGATCCGGCGCCTGGACCTTGGCCCCGACGGGTGACCGATCGTCTTGATCTCCTCAAGTTCGTTGCTCACCGCACCCGCCTGACGTAGGGTGAGCACACCCCTTCACGGGGGTGAGACCTGCGGCACCCACCGGTGCACCCACGACGAGGCGGATCATGGCGGACTTGGCGGACACGACGACGAACACCCACAACCAGACTCGGCGCGACCTGCTGAAGAAGGTCGCGGTCGGTGGCGCGGTGGCGTGGACGGCGCCCCTCGTCATCTCCTCGCCCGTCTTCGCCACGACCGGCGTCGGCGGCAGCAAGCCCTGCGAGAACTACTGGTTCAAGAAGTTCGAGGGCTCGTCTGACGACGGCACCGGCAACACGGGCTGCGCGGTGTACACGTCCATCAACGGCAAGACGGTGCAGAACAATCCGCCGGCAGGCCTTGTCTCCGGGTCCTACAGCGGGTCCGCCGGGACGATCAACTTCGCCGCCGGTGTCGTGCCGATCTACATCCAGCTGAAGCTCGGGAACCAGAGCTACCCGAAGGAGTGGACCTGCATCACCTTCAAGTACGAGAACGGCAGCTTCACCCCCGTGAACCCGCTGCCGGTCATCCCGTGCGAGGAGGAATCGCTGACCCTGTCGGTCGCCGAGGACGACATGTCGATCCTCGACGCGCCGGTCGAGGAGCCGACGACTTCCGAGGCGACGACCACGACCGCAGCGGCCACGACCACGACCGCAGCGGCGACGACCACCACGCCCGCGACGACGACCACCGAAGCGACGACCACCACGGCCGCGACCACGACCACGGAGCCGACGACCACCACCGGCTCCCCCGCCGGCGACGACTCGGAGCCGGGGACGGAGACGCTCGACGGCCCGTCGCGCCGCCCGCACGGCAAGGACGACAAGTGCAAGCCGATCGACTGCTCGGGCCTGCGGATCACGGCTACCGGCAGCGTCGCGACCGGCGTCAAGGCGACCATCGTCCGGCCGGAGTCCTGTTTCGGCGGGATCTCGCACGTCAACGCGATCTTCTGCAACTGACGGCGGCTCACCGGCGATCAGGCGGGCACGAGCGCCACGCGGTACGTCGAGCTCCACAGCTTGCCGGCGAGCCACAGCTCGCCCTCCGGGTCGAGCGCGATCCCGTTCAGCACGTCGGCGCCGTCTCCGCCATCCAGGCCTGACGCGTCGATCGTTGCCGTCACCGCTCCCGTCGCGAGGTCGATGACCACGATCGTGTCCGTGCGCCACACGTTCGCGTAGACCTGCTCGCCGACGCACTCCAGCTCGTTGAGCTCGGCGACGGGCGCGCCCTCCAGCGTCACGGGCACCTCGCCTACGACCTCGAACGTCGACGGGTCGCGGAACGTCAGCACGTCGCTGCCGTCGCTCATCACGAGCCGGTCGCCGCCGAGGCACAGGCCCCACCCCTCGCCCTCGTAGGCCAGCTCGCCGAGCGGCTCGAGCGTCTCGACGTCGTAGGTGAGGGCGATCCCCTCGCGCCAGGTCAGCTGCACGAGCCGGTCGCCGACGAGCGCGAGCCCCTCCCCGAACAGCGCGTCGTCGAGCGCCACGGTTCGGAGGACCTCCCCCGTCACCGGGTCCAGCTCTCGCAGCTCCGACGCGCCGTACTGCCCCGTGCTCTCGAACAGCCGCCCGTTCGGCGCGAACACGAGGCCCTGCGTGAACGCGGCCGGATCGTGCGGCACCACCTCGAGCATCTCCACCCGCAGCCGCTCGACCGCGGCGACCACGCCCGCGTCGGCGGCGACGGTGTCCGTGGAGGTCGCTGCGGCGGACGGCGCGGCGACCGTGGCCGTCGAGGTCCCGTCGCCCGCGTCACAGCTGACCGGCAGGAGCGCGAGGACGAGCAGCCACCGGCGCGACATCTCGGCGAGTCTGGCAGACACCCCTCCGGGTGGACCTTCGGCACCGCCGGACCTGCCGCTGGTACGTTCGCTCCGGCCGCACCGGCGGACACGGCGCGGCGTTCCGGAGGAGCACACATGAAGCGTCGCGTCACCCTCGCGCTTGCCGCCCTGCTGGGCGCGGCGACCGTCGCCGCACCGGCCACGCCGGCCGGGGCGATCACGTTCGGCAGCCCCGACGGGGGCCGGCACCCGAACGTCGGCTCGCTCGTCGGCACGGTCGACGGCGGCACCTACCAGTGGTGCACCGGCACGTTGATCGACGCGAACACCTTCCTGACCGCGTCGCACTGCGTCGACGACGCCGAGGGCGTCACGTTCCACGTGACCTTCACCGAGGTCATCGACGCCAACGCAGACGGACTGGTCGACAAGGGCGTGACCCTGCTCGCCGGCACGCCGGTGATGCACCCGCTCTACGCCTCGGGCGGCCAGAACGACCCGTACGACATCGCCGTGTTCGAGCTCGCGAAGCCGGTGAGGGGCATCACGCCGGCGCCGCTGCCGAAGCCCGGCTACTTCGACACGAAGGCCGCGGCGCGCGCCACGTACACCGCCGTCGGCTACGGCACCGAGCGCAACGTCAAGACCGGTGGCCTCAACACCTTCGAGCTCGGCACGCAGCGCAAGTACGCCGTGCAGACCGTCAACTCGATCGTGCCGAGCTGGGTGACGTTCTCGATGAACCCGGCCAACGGCAACGCCGGCACGTGCTACGGCGACTCCGGCGGGCCGCACTTCCTCGGCGGGCCCGACCAGGCGGGCAAGACCGTCGTGTCGATCACGGTCACCGGCGACATCCCGTGCCGCTCGACCGACAAGACCTACCGCCTCGACACCCCGGCGGCGCGGGCGTTCCTCGCGCCGTACGTCGCGCTGCCGAGCTGACCTCGGCCGGCGTTCGTGAGCGGGGGCACCGTGACGGTGCGTCCGTTCACGGACGCCGCGGCCCTCACCGGATCCGCAGCACCACGACCGCCAGGTCGTCGTTGCGCTCCGGGATCGGCAGCACGGCGGCGATCGCCTCGCCGAGCGCGTGGGCGACCTGGTCCGCCGTCGTGCCGGCGCACGCGGCCCGCCCCACCAGCGCGCGCAGCTCCGCCGGGCTGAGCGAGTGCGGTGGCCGCACGTCGGTCAACCCGTCGGTGTAGAGCACGACCGTGTCACCGGAGCCGAGCTGCGCCGTCGCCGTCGTCGAGCGGGTGGTCCGCATCGACCCGAGCAGCGTGCCCGGCTCCCCCACCTCCTCCACCGTTCCGTCGGCGCGGACGAGCACCGGCAGCGGGTGCCCGCCGGCCACGGACGTGTAGCGCCACGCGCCCCCGGGGGCCGGCTCGAGCGTGGAGAACAGCGCGGTGCAGAACAGGTCCCCGTCGGCGTCCAGGATCGCGTCGTTCAGCCACGACAGCACCTCGCCGTGCGGAGCGGCGTGGGTGGCCGCCGCCCGGATCGTGTGGCGGGCGACCGCGGTGATCGCCGCAGCACGCGGGCCGGTGCCGCACACGTCGCCGATCACGAGGGCCCACCGGCCGGGGTCGAGCTCGAACACGTCGTAGAAGTCGCCGCCGACCTCGCTCGCGGTGCCGGCCGCCCAGTACCGCACCGCCAGGTCCGCTCCGGGGATCGATGGCAGGCGCGCCGGCAGCAGCGCGGACTGCAACGTCGCCGCGATGGTGCGCTGCTGCTCGGTCAGCCACACGTTGTCGAGCGCAGCGGCGATGCGACCTGCGGCGGCCTCGGCCAGCGCCACGTCCGCTGCGTCGTAGTGCCGGCGCGACTCCGCGCTGACGAACTGGATCGCGCCGACGACGCCGCGCGAGGTCGTCAACGGGACGGTGATCACGCTGGTCAGCTGCAGCTCGTCGAGGATCGTCTCCAGCTCCGCGGCCGGCATCCGCGGATCGGACTCCTTCAGCGACGCCGCCACCACCTCGTCGATCGCGGGGATGAACTCCGTCCGGCCGGAGCGCACCACGGCGGGCGGTCCCATCGGCGCCGCCGGATCCCACGGGTAGCGCGCCTGCAGCTGCTTGGCCCACGCGACCCGCTCCGGATCGGCGTGGGCGACCTCCACCTCGTGCGCGCCGTGCTCGGGAACGAAGTGCAGCGCGCACCAGTCGCCGAGGCGCGGCACGGCCGCGCCGGTCACGCCGCGCATCAGCTCGCGGTGGTCGGATGCGACGATCGCCACGTCGTTGATCAGCGTCAGGAACTCGAGGCGCTCGCGCTGCAGGCGCTCGCGCAGCGCGTGCTCTTCGGCCTCGCGCATCCGGCGCACGGCGTTGAGCTCCTCGAGCTTCTTCACGGTCACGTCGGTGCTGCACCCGATGGTGCCGGTGACCTCGCCCGAGCGGTCCAGCGTGACCTGCCCGCGCCCTTCGATCCAGCGGACGCTGCCGTCGGGCCACACCACCCGGTGCTCGACCACGTACGAACCCCGCTCGTCCACCGCCCGCTGCACCGCCGCCGCCACCCGCTCGCGGTCCTCCGGGTGCAGCAGCTCCTGCCACGCCTCGTAGGTCCCGGCGAACGTGCCCGGCTCGATCCCGAACAGCCGGTGCGTGGTGTCGTCCCACGCCACACCGGTCGACACGTCCCACCGCCACGTCCCGACGCCGCCCGCGGCGACCGCCAGCGCGAGCTGGTCCCCGAGCGTCGCCGCCCTCGACTCGAGGTCGCGCAGCGCCGACACGTCGTCGGCGGCGCTGAGCACCCCGACGACCCGGCCGTCGGGGTCGCGGACGGGCGCCATCCACGACCAGGTGCGCACGAACCCACCGTCGCCCGTGCGGATCCGGACGTCGCCGCTCCACTCGCCGCCGGCGAGCACGTGCTCGACGATCGCCCGGGCGTCCTCGACGAGGTGCGGCGGGGTCAGCACGTCGTAGGCGGACCGGCCGACGACCTCGTCCGCCGCGCGCCCGTACATCCGCTCGGCCACCCGGTTCCACTCGACGACGACGTTGTCGCGGTCGACGAGGATCACCGCACGCGGCAGGGCCTGGATCACGGCCCGCACGTCGCGCAGGGTCGGATCGACCTCCCGCAGCGCCTCGGTTCCGTCGTCGATCCGCTCCACCACTGCTCCCGGCTCGGTCACCCGCTCCCGCCGAGTCTCGCACGGGCGGCCCGCGACGGCACGTCCGGCTAGGCAGCCCGGCGGGCGCGGCGCTCGCCGGCGAGCTGCCAGGCCATCCGGGCGGCCACGACCAGCAGCAGGACGGCGAACAGCACGTTCGACACCGTCTCGGACATGCCGACGGAGATCTTGCCGGCGACGAACGCGGAGATGATCCCCGCGCCACCGACGATCGCCGCGGTGCGCAGGTCGGCGTTCCGCTTGGTCCGGTTGCGCCACGTGCCCATCAGCGCCGTGGGCACGATGACGAGCAGCGAGGTGCCCTTCGCGACGGCGGCGGTGACGCCGAAGCCGATCACCATCGCCGGGACCATGATGATCCCGCCGCCCACGCCGAGCAGCCCGGCGAGGATGCCGGACGCCAGGCCGATCACGACCAGCGCGACCGCGCCGACCACGCTCAGCGCGCTGCGCCCCGTCGCGTCGCTGTGGTCGACGAGCAGCCGCACCGCGGTCGCGAGCAGGAGCACCGCGAACGCGACCGCCAGCACGTCGTGCGGCAGCTTGTGGAGGATGTACGTCCCGATCACCGCGCCGGCGATCGCACCGATGGCGAGGAACAGCCCGACGCTCCAGTCGACCTTGTCCTCGAGCGCGTAGCTCAGCATGCTCGAGGCGCCGATCGGCAGGACGGCCGCGAGCGACGTGCCGTGCGCGTGCCGCTGCTCGAACCCGAGCACGGCGACGAGCGCCGGCACGATGAGGATCCCGCCGCCGACGCCGAACAGCCCCGACAGGAAGCCGGCGACGATGCCGACGAGCACGGCCCGCTGCGTCGAGCGGCTCACGGTGCGCTCGACGGTGCTCGCTGCGGCCACCGCCGCACCGTACCCCGGCACCTCGCGCGGGAGCAGATCCGCGGTTCGGGCACAGGACCCATGGGTCGATCGACCGGTCGCCCAGCGGCGTGGCGGCCGGGAGCGACATCTGCCTCGACATCCCGCAGGTGGGCGGTCAGGATGGCGGGATGCGTGCGGCGGGGGGCGGGATCCGGTGAGCGGCGACGCCGCCGTCGCCGCCCGCGCGCTGGCCCTCGTGGACCTGACGGAGCTCGGCGACGCGGCCTCGGCCGACGACGTCGTCCGCCTGTGCGCCCGAGCGGACGGCCCCCACGGCCGCGTCGCCGCGATCTGCACCTGGCCCCGCTTCGTCGCCCTTGCGCGGCGCGAGCTGGAGGGCACCGGGGTGCGCGTCGCGACCGTGACCGGCTTCCCGAGCGGCGCGGAGCCGGTCGACCACGTCGTCGCGCAGACGGTCGGAGCCCTCGCCGACGGCGCCGACGAGATCGACGTCGTGCTGCCCTACCGATCGGTGATCGAGGGCGACGTGGCAGCGGCACGCTCGCTGCTCGACGCCGTGCGCGAGGTCGTGCCCTCGGGAACCTCCGGCCACGTCCTCAAGGTGATCCTGGAGACGGGCGAGCTGGCCGATCCGGAGCTCGTCGAGCTCGCGGCGCGGACGGCGATCGAGGCGGGCGCCGACTTCGTCAAGACCTCCACCGGCAAGACGCGGGTGAGCGCGACGCTCGAGGCGACGGCGGTCATGCTCCGGGTGATCCGCGGGTCCGGCCGCCCCGTCGGGCTCAAGCCGAGCGGTGGCATCCGGACCGTGAACGACGCGGCGGCCTACCTGGCCCAGGCCGACGCGGCGATGGGCCCGGCGTGGGCCACGCCCGCCACGTTCCGCTTCGGGGCGAGCGGGCTGCTCGACGCGCTCGAGGCGGCCCTCGGCGGCACGCCGGCGGCCCCGCCGGCGGACGGGTACTGACGGTGCTCCCGCAGGAGATCATCCGCGCGAAGCGCGACGGGGGCACGCTGAGCGAGGCCGACATCCGCTCGTTCGTGCGCGGCCTGACCACCGGCGAGGTGACCGAGGGGCAGGCGGCCGCCTTCGCGATGGCGGTCTGGTTCCGGGGGATGGACGTCACGGAGCGGGTCGCGCTCACGACGGCGATGACCGACAGCGGCACGACCCTGCGGTGGGACCTACCCGGCCCGGTCGTCGACAAGCACTCGACCGGCGGCGTCGGCGACACGGTGAGCCTGGTGCTCGCGCCGCTCGTCGCCGCCTGCGGTGCGTTCGTGCCGATGATCTCCGGGCGCGGGCTCGGCCACACCGGCGGCACGTACGACAAGTTCGAGTCGATCCCCGGCTACGTCGCGACGCCGACGATGGCGCGCTTCCGCAAGGTGGTGGCCGGCGTCGGGTGCGCGGTCATCGGCCAGATGGCGGATCTGGCACCCGCCGACAAGCGGCTGTACGCGATCCGGGACGTGACCGCCACCGTGGAGAGCATCGACCTGATCACCGCATCGATCCTGTCCAAGAAGCTGGCCGCCGGCCTCGACGCCCTCGCGATGGACGTGAAGGTGGGGCGGGGCGCGTTCATGGCCACCACCCGCGACGCGAGGTCGCTCGCCCGGAGCATCGTCGACGTCGCGACCGGCGCCGGCGTCGCCACCTCCGCGCTGCTCACGGACATGGACCGCCCGCTCGCGGACACCGCGGGTAACGCGCTCGAGGTGGCCTACGCGATCGACCACCTCACGGGAGCCCGCCGCGAGGCGAGGATGCACGAGGTGACCATGGCCCTCGGTGCCGAGATGCTCGTCCTCGGAGGCCTGAGCGCCACGCCCGCCGACGCGCACCTGGCGCTGCAGCGCGCGCTCGACTCGGGCGAGGCCGCCGAGCGGTTCCAGCGCATGGTCGCCGCGCTCGGCGGACCGAAGCGGCTCGTGCAGGACCCGTGGCGCCACCTGGAGCGCGCGCCGGTCGTCCGCGACGTCGCCGCCGAGCAGGCGGGACCGGTGACCGCCATCGAGACCCGCGCCGTCGGACTGGTGGTCGTCGCGCTCGGCGGCGGGCGCACGCGCCCGCAGGATCCGGTCGACCACGCCGTCGGCCTCACCGGCCTCGCGACGATCGGCGACGCGACGGGCCCCGACCGCCCGATCGGCACCGTCCACGCCCGCACCGAGGCCGACGCCGCCCGCGCCGGCGCCGCGCTGCGCGCCGCGTACGAGGTCGGCGGACGGCGGCGGGCGGCGCGTACGGCTGTGATCGACCGCGTCACCGCCTGAGGCGGCGCCCGCCCCACCTACGATCCGGTTCGTGACCGGCGTCGCCGCCGACGAGATCGTCGAGTTCGCGCTCACGCTCGAGCGCTCCGAGCGTGCCGTCGTCCACGGCCGCGTCAAGGTCCGCGTCCGAGGCATCGTGTACCTCGCGCTCGACCGGGACGAGACGGCGATGGGGTTCGCGTTCCCGAAGGAGGAGCGCGACGCGCTGGTCGCGAGCGCGCCCGACGTGTTCGCGCTGCCGCGCCCGAGCGACCTCCGCCATCACTGGGCCGTCGCGCGCCTCGACCGGCTCGACCCGGACGAGGCGTGCGAGCTGGTCCTCGACGCGTGGGCGATGGTGGTGCCGAAGAAGCTCTGGGTGCCACGTCTCGCTCGTCCCGTGCGCGACGCGTGACCTACCGTCGGCCCATGTCCACGTTCGACGGGAAGGTCGCGATCGTCACCGGCGCGGCGCAGGGGATGGGCGCCGCGATCGCCGGCGCGTTCGCCGCGCAGGGCGCGGCGGTCGTGCTGGCCGACATCGACGAGCGCGGCGGCGAGGCGCGGGCGGCGAGCCTGCGCGACGGCGGAGCCGGCGCCACGTTCGTCCGGACGGACGTGTCCGTCGCCGCCGACGTCGAGGCGCTCGTCGGGCGCACGCTCGAGCTCCACGGGTCGCTCCACTGCGCGGTGAACGCCGCTGCGATCGAGGGCGAGAGCGCGCCCCTGGCCGACCTGGACGACGACGTGTTCGACCGGATCCAGGCGGTCAACGTGCGATCCGTCTTCCTGTGCATGAAGCACGAGATCCGGGCGATGCTCGCCACCACCGGCGACGACCGCGCCTGCGCGATCGTCAACATCGGCTCCACCAACTCCTTCCGCCCGCAGCCGCGGCAGTCCGCGTACACCGCTAGCAAGCACGCCGTGCTCGGCCTCACCCGCAGCACGGCGATCGACTACGCGCGCCACGGCATCCGCATCAACGCGATCTGCCCCGGCGCGATCGACACGCCGATGCTGCGCAGCGCGATCGAGCGCCGCGGCGGCGACGAGGCGGACGTCATCGCCCGCCTCAGCCTGGTCGGCCGCTTCGGCGAGGTCGACGAGATCGCGCGCGCCGCCCTGTGGCTGTGCTCGCCCGAGTCGTCGTTCACGATCGGCCACGCCCTCGCGGTCGACGGGGGGTATCTGGCCCGCTGAGTCGGGTACGTTCATCCGCGCCGTCGGTGGCGGCCGGAGACAGATCGGAGGAACGTGGCGGACCTGTTGCTCGGCCCCATGCTCCGCCACGTCTCGGAGACCTCGGCCACCATCTGGGTCGAGACGACCGCGCCGTGCGAGGTCGAGATCTGCGGTCGCAGCGCCCCCACGTTCCGCGTGGCCGGCCACCACTACGCGCTGGTCGTGATCGAGGGTCTGGAACCCGGCTCGACCACCGAGTACGAGGTGCACCTGGACGGCGAGCGCCGCTGGCCGCTCCCCGCCTCGCCCTTCCCCCCGAGCGTCATCCGCACCGTCGACCCCGACGGACCCGTGCGGATGCTGTTCGGCTCGTGCCGCACGGCCGCGCCGCACGAACCGCCGTGGACGCTCGAGCTCGCGCACGACACACGCGGGCGCGGCGTGGACGCCCTGCGCGCCCACGCCCTGCGGATGCTCGGTCAGCCGCTCGGCGAGTGGCCGCACCTCCTGGTGCTCCTCGGGGACCAGGTGTACGCCGACGACGCGTCCCCGTACGCGGCGGCGCGGATGGAGGCGCGGCGTGCGGACGCCGAGTCGGAGCCGCCCGAGGACCTCGTCAAGGACTTCGAGGAGTACACCTGGCTCTACCAGGAGTCGTGGTCGCCCGAGGTCGAGCGGTGGTGCTTCTCCGTCGTGCCGAGCACGATGATCTTCGACGACCACGACATGATCGACGACTGGAACATCTCCCGGCGCTGGGTGGAGGACATCCGCGCCGAGGAGTGGTGGACGGACCACGTCGTCGGCGGCCTGATGTCGTACTGGGTGTACCAGCACCTCGGCAACCTCTCCCCCGCCGAGATCCGCGCCGAGGGCATCCTCGACGAGATCGCCCGTGCCGGCGACGGCACCGCGATCCTGCGGCGGTGGGCGCTCGAGAGCGAGAAGTTCACGCCGGTCCCGGGCGGCTACCGCTTCAGCTACCGCCGCGACCTCGGCCGCACGCGCCTCGTCGTCGTCGACGCCCGCAACGGGCGGGTGCTCGACCCGGGCGCCCGCCGCATGGTGGACGACGACGAGTGGGCGTGGATCGTCGAGCAGTGCCGGATGGACGGCAGCGTCGACCACCTCGTCATCGGCACGTCGCTGCCGGTGTTCGTCCCGGGCGGGCTGCACGACCTGCAGGTGTGGAACGAGGCGGTGTGCGACGGGGCGTGGGGCGCGCGGCTCGCGCGGGTCGGCGAGAAGGTCCGCCGCAGCGTCGACCTCGAGGACTGGCCGGCCTTCATGGCGTCGTTCGAGCGCGTCACCGATCTGCTCGCCGCGGTCGGCAGCGGCCGCCACGGCGGGCCCGCCCCCAGCTCCATCAGCGTCGTGTCCGGCGACATCCACTTCAGCTACGTCGCCGAGGTCGAGTTCCCGCCCGACGAGGGCGTGACCAGCCACGTGCACCAGCTCGTCAGCTCACCGATCCGCAACGCGCTCGCGCCGCGCGAGCGCAACGTGATCCGGTTCGCCGCCTCGCGGGTCGGGTGGGGCATCACCCGTGCGCTCCGGCGCACGGCGCGAGGCCGGCGCAGCCCGGTGCACTGGACGCTGTGCGACCAGCCGATCTTCGCCAACTGCCTCGGTCAGGTCGTGTTCGAGGGCAGCGACGCCCGCCTCACCGTCGAGCAGGCGTCACCGGCCGACGACGGCGGCGCGCAGCTCGCGCTCGTCCTGCAGCGCGACCTGACGGAGGACCCCGCCGACCCCGTCAGTCCTTCTCGGGGCCGAGCGGGAGGAGCTCGCCGAGCGCTCGCTCGTCCGAGTCGCCCTCGGGCGTGACCGCCACGACCCGCAGGTCGCGCCCGCCCAGCTCGAGGGCCACCTGCAGGCACGCTCCGCACGGGAACGTGATCCGACCGTCGGTGCGCGGCGCGCTGAGCACGAGCCGCGCCGGGCGCCCCGCCTGCTGCGCGACGCTCGCGAACAGCGCGACTCGCTCCGCGCACATGGCCAGGCCGAGCGAGACGTTCTCGACCAGCGCGCCGGGCACGATCGTGCCGGCGTCGGTCTCGACCGCCGCGCCCATCGCGAACTTGGAGTAGGGCACGTAGGCGTGCTGGCGCGCCCCGTGCGCAGCCTCCACCGCTGCGTCGGCCGTCGTCTGCTGGTCGTCCATCGCTCACACCTCTCGTCCGCGCCGCGCGCGGCGCCCGCGGCTGGGCGGCGACGTACCCGGTGCCCGGGACGTCGTAACCCCGTCGCGGCGGGAGGGTCAGTCGGCGCCGCTGACAGCGTTGAGGCCGAGCACCTGCGAGAGGCCCGTGAGCTCGAGGAGCCTGGCGACGCCCGGGGACGCGGCGACGATCCGCAGCTCGCCCGCGGCGCTCCTGGTGGCGGCGCGCAGCTCGAGCAGCACCCCGAGGGTGGCCGAACCGGCGAACGTGACGCCGGCGAGGTCGAGGTCGACCTTCGGGCGGGGCTCGTCGAGGAGCGGCGTGACGACGTCGCGGAGGCGGTGGCCGTCGGCGGCGTCGAACTCGCCGAACAGGGCGATCACGGTGTGGGAGGGTCGACGATCGACCGAGATGTGGTTGATGAACTCGGCCATCTCGACCTCGTCCCTTCTTGCAGCATGCGGGTGGCTCTCGCCGAGGCCGGGCCGCTGCTGTTGCGGGACGGTCTCGCGTCCAGTGCGCCCCTCGGTCGGTCGACGGGGGCGACGCATCAGCCGCTGGCGACCAGACTACTCCCGATCCCGGGGAGCGCAAGGTCCGGCGCCGGGGGTCATCCGCCGTTCACCGCGGCGCGACCCGGTGTCCACACGATGACCTGCGACGATGGGTGCGAGGAGGTCCCGTGCCCGAAGGCGACACGATCCGCAGGCTGGCGGACAAGGTCGCACGTCGCTTCGCCGGCGAGCGCTGCCAGCGGTCCGTCACGCGCGATCCGCGGCTGGTGGGGGTCGATCTGGCCGGCGCCACCCTGCTCGGCGCCGACGCGGTCGGCAAGCACCTGCTCGTCCGCTTCGACGACGGGCGCACCCTGCACGCGCACCTCCTGATGACGGGGTCCTTCCGGGTCGGACCCGCGGCGACCGAGCCCGCGTGGCGCCGGCGCATCGAGCTGTGGATGGAGACGGGCCGCTTGACCGGGCTCGACGTGCCGATCCTCGAGGTGATCCGCACGGCCGACGAGGAGGCCGTCGTCGGCCACCTCGGTCCGGACCTGTGCGCGCCCGAACCGCCCGATCTCGGCGAGGTGGCGTCGCGGCTGCTGCGCGAGCCGGCTCGACCGGTCGCCGGCGCGCTGCTCGACCAGCGCAACGTCGCGGGGTTCGGGAACCTCTACGCGGTCGAGCTGATGTTCGTCGTCGGCGTGTCGCCCAACCAGCCGGTCGGCACGATCGACGGCCTCGACGAGCTCCTCGGCGTCGGCACCGCGCTGATCCGGACCAACGCCGCCCGGGGACCGCAGAACACCACCGGCCGGCGGCTCGCGACCGACGACCACTTCGTCTACGGCCGGCGGCACCGTCCCTGCCCGGTGTGCGCGACGACCCTCGACGGCTGGTCCGAGCGCGACAGCCCGTGGCAGCGCGTGTCCGTCTGGTGCCCGTCGTGCCAGCGCTCGACGCCGTCGCGGACCGTCGACCTCGCCCGGGCCCGCCGGCTCCTCGCGCTCCACCCGGCACGGCGCGACGCCGCGTTCCCGGTGGCCTGACCCGGTTCAGGCGCGCCGCGAGCCCCAGCGCCCCCACGCCTCGCCGGCACGGCGGCGCAGGCCCACCCGGCGCCACGGCCCGTGCAGCTGGGCCGGGGAGGTCACGGCGAACAGCCCGCCGGGGGTGCCGTCCAGCTCCTCGGGACGCAGGAGCAGCGAGGCCACGGCGATCGCCACCAGCCGCTCGGTCGCCGCGGGCGCCACCCGGTGGGCGACGGAGATCGCACGCCCGGCGGCCCCCACGATCACCTGCCGGCGTGGCCGCCGGGCGCAGCGGACGATGGCGGCGGCGACCCGCTCGGGCGCGAGCGCGGGCGGGATCGCCCGGATGACGTGGCCGGTGTGGTTGGCGGCGCGCTCGAACATGGGCGTGTCGATCGGCCCCGGCAGGATCACGCACACGCGGATGCCGGGCCACTGCCGGGTCAGGTGGTGCAGCGACAGGCTGAGGCCCCGGACGGCGAACTTGCTCATCACGTACGCCGGCACGAGCGGGTTCGGCAGGACGCCCAGCAGCGACGAGACGTTGATCAGCACGCCGTGGCCCTGCTCGCGGAACTGCCGCAGGGCGGCCCGCGAGCACAGCAGCGTGCCCAGCACGTTCGTGTCGACCAGCCGCTCGAGCTCCTCCGTCGGCTCGTCACCGAGCACGCCCGCGGCCAGCACCGCCGCCGCCTCGATCCAGGTGTCGATCCGGCCGAACCGCTCCACGACCGTGGTGACCAGCCGGTCGACCTGGATCGCGAACGCGATGTCGGTGGGGACGGCGATGGCCTCCGCGCCGCGCGCGGCGCACTCCTCGGCGACCGCCGCGAGCCCGGCGTGGTCGCGCGCGACGAGCGCCAGGCGACACCCCCGCTCCGCGAGCGCGTGGGCCGTCGCCCGGCCGACACCGCTGGTCGCGCCGGTCACGACCACCACCGAGTCGCGCAGCTCCCGGGCGGTCACGCCGGCGCGCCCCGCGAGGTCGTGCGGCGCCGGATCGCGGCGAGTCCTGCCCGGCCGCGGTGGTGCCAGAGGGCGGCTCGTGCCGCGTTGGCGCCGGGCGAGCCGTGGACGGCGCCGCCGGGGTGCGCCGAGGACGACGCGAGGTAGAGCCCGTCGATCGGCGTCGTCGGGCGGCCCGTCCCCGGCACGGGGCGGAACACGAGCATCTGGTGGATCTGCGACGTGCCGCCGGAGATCGCGCCGTCCACCAGCGCAGGGTCGTCGGCCTCCAGCTCGACCGGACCCGCGGCGTGGCGACCGCGCACGAGGTCGCGGAACCCCGGCGCGTGCGCCTCGACCTCCGCCTCGATCCGGTTCGCGAACCGCTCCAGCTGGTCACGGCAGCGGACGTCGCCGATGTCGCCGCCGGCGTCGCCCTCGATGCGGTGCGGCACGTGCGTGTACGCCCAGAGCGTCTCGCGCCCGACCGGCTGGCGCGTGGGGTCCGTCATCGACTGCTGGCCGACGAGCAGCAGCGGATGCGCCGGCAGCAGCCGACGGGTCGTCTGCGAGTGCACCTCGGTCAAGGCGTCGACGCTCTCGGCGAGGTGGACGGTGCCGGCGCGCCGCGCCTCGGGGGCCGTCCACGGCACGGGCGCGTCGAGCGTCCAGTCCACCTTCACCGTCGAGTGGTCCCACTGGAACCGCCGCAGGTCGTCGACGAACCGCGGCGGCAGGCGGTCGTCGCCGACGAGGCGGTGGAACAGCGTCGGCGCGTCGAGATCGGCGAGCACGGCCCGCTCGGCGTGGAAGCGCGACCCGCCCACGGTGACGCCGACCGCCCGCCCGCCCGCCACGACCACGGAGTCGACGCGGTGGCCGCTCAGCACCTCGCCGCCCCGCGAGCGCAGGCGCGACACCATCGCGTCCGTCAACCGGCCGGCGCCGCCCTCTGGCACCGGGTAGCCGTGGTCCTGGCCGAGCATCAGCAGCAACCACCCGAAGACGCCGCCCGCCGCGCTCTCGGGGCCGAAGTCGGCGTGGAGCGCCGCGGCCGCGAGCCAGCGCCGCGCGGCCTCGCCGCCGAAGCGCTCCTCGCCCAGGCGGCGCACCGGCAGCAGCATCATCCGTGCGAACCGCAGGAGGTCGCGCCGCAGCGTCAACGCCAGGCGCGCGCCGCCGCGCACCGGCGGGAACGGACCGAGCAGGGACCGCAGCAGCGGCTCGCGCACGCGGCGCCACTCGCCGTACATCTCCATCCACGCCCGGCCGTCGCCGGGGTGGAGCGCCTCGAGCGACGACGCGGTCTCCTCCAGGTCCTCCGACAGCACCGGGCAGCTGCCGTCGCGTGCCGGGTGCGCGAGGACGAGCGGCGCCCGCAGCCAGCGCAGCCCGTGGTCCTCGAGGCCGAGCGCCTCGATGGGCGACACCGGCGCGAAGGGGTAGAACGCGCTGCACCGGTCGTTCGTGAAGCCGGGCTCGATCAGCTCGGCCGAACGGACGGCGCCACCCGGCGAGGCCGCGGCCTCGAGGACGAGCACGTCCCAGCCGTGGTCGGCGAGCAGGTTCGCGGCGACGAGCCCGTTCGGTCCCGCGCCGACGACGATGGCGTCCGCGCGGGCCTCGTGCATGGGGCCTCCCCTACCCGTGCCCCTCCCGCCGGAAACGGCCGCGCCCACCGGGCCACGTCTGGAACGGCAGGCGGGGTGGTACGCGCGCCGCCATGGCAGACGAGCAGCAGTCCACGCCCGCGCAGGCTCCCGAGGGTGCGCGCACGGAGGAGATCACCAGCGACGACCCGCACGTGGAGCCGGAGAACTCCACCGTCGACGACTGGTTCGGCCAGGAGGTCGACCGCGACGTGCAGGCTGCGGAGCAGGCGATGGAGCAGGCCGGCGGCGATCCCGCGAAGGCCGAGCAGATCTTCGAGCAGACCCGCCCGGAGCACGAGTCCGAGCGCTACGACCTCCCCCAGGAGGAGCGGCGCACGTGAGCGAGGGCGTCCCGACCGACCTCTCGGCGGCTGCGGCGGCGTGCCGCGCTGCGGCCGACGTCGCGGGAGCGTGCGCCCAGGCCCTCGCCGGCGGGCTGCACCTCCCGGGGCGCGACCTGACGCGCTGCCTGGACCTGTGCCGCGACGCGACGGACCTCCTCGGTGCGCTCGCGACTGCGTTCGAGCGCCCGTTCGCACCGGCGCGCGCCGCGGGCGTGCGCAAGATGATCGAGGCGGGGATGACGGTCGCGACCGAGGCCGGCGCGGAGTGCGAGCTCAACGTCGAGGTCGACCCGCTGCTCGAGTCCTGCGGTGAGGCGTGCGAGCGGTGCGCGGATGCGCTCCGCGGCACCCTGACGACCCTGGTCGACCACGAGTACGAGGAGCAGTCCGGCGCGGTCTGAACCCGGCGCCGGCGCGCCCACCGCTGCGCTGACGCGACGACGGGCCCGGCGCCGTGCGCCGGGCCCGTCCGCGCGACCGGTCGACGCCGCTCCGTGCGTGAGCGGCTCGCCGGTCAGCTCTCGTCGCCGGTGTCCTGCGAGCCCTCGCCGCCGGCGTCGCGGTCCTCGTCGGCCTCCGTCGGCTCGTCACCGGTGTCGGCGCTGCCGTCGCCGCCGGCGTCGCGGTCGTCCTGGTCCTCGGTGGGGCCGCTGCTCGTGATGTCGTCGTCGTCGAGGGTGTTTGATGCGTCGCTCATGGAGGAAGGAGTTGCCACGGATGGGGCAGACGAAACCCGCCGGATCGAACGGCACGCACCTGCTCGCCGAGCGCCCCGCCGGGGGCGACGCCGAGGCCGCGGCTGCGCTCGCGCGCTGCGTCGGCGACCCCAACGCGTTCCGGAGCCACTGGGGACGGCGGCCGATGCTGCGGCGCGGCGCCGGACCGTTCGGCGACCTCCTCGACCTGGACGACGTGGAGACCGTGCTCGACGCCACGGCCCGGCGACCGGGGCTGCGCCTCGTCCGTGACGGGTCGCCGATCCCCGTCGCTCGCTACACGACCACCACGCGCTTCGGCGGCGCGTCCGTCGAGGGCGTCGCCGACCCGGCGAAGGTCGTCGCCCTCGTCGCCGACGGCGCCACCGTCGTGCTGCAGGGGTTGCAGCGCACGTGGCCGCCGCTGATCCGCTTCGCCCGGGCGCTCGAGCGGGCCACCAGCCACGCCGTGCAGGTGAACGCCTACCTCAGCCCGCCCACGTCCACCGGCCTCGCACGGCACGCCGACGGCCACGACGTCCTCGTGCTGCAGGTCAGCGGCACCAAGGCCTGGGCCGTGGACGGTCTCGGCGAGATCCGCCTCGCCGCCGGCGACGTGCTCTACCTCCCCACCGGCACCCCGCACGCCGCCAGCGCCGAGGCGGCGCCCAGCCTGCACCTCACCGTCGGGTTGCTGCGCACGACCGGACGCGACGTGCTGCGGCGGCTCGTCGACTCGCTCGGTCCGGAGCTCGACGAGCCCCTCCCGCTCGGCTACGCACGCGCCGAGCACCGCGACGAGCTGCGTGCCCACCTCGCCCACCTGCTCGGCCGGTCCGCCGACGCGATCTCGTCGGCGGACCTCGACGCCGTGGCCGAGCGGGAGGCGCTGCGGGCCCGGCGGCGCCGCCGGCCGGCGATCCGCGGGCAGCTGCGCGCCGTCCTCGGGCTCGCGGACCTGCACCCCGCCACCCGCATCCGGTGGCGCGCCGATCAGGCGGCGACGCTGGCCGCGGATGCCCAGGCCGCGGCGGGCGAGGAACGGATCGTCCTGTCCACCGGCCAGCGGACCCTGCGCCTCCCCGCGTTCGCGCGCCCCGCGCTCGAGGCGGTCCTCGCCGGCGACGAGGTCGTCGTCGAGGACCTCCCCGGCCTGGACGGGTCCGGCCGCCTGGTGCTCGCCCGGCGCCTCGTGCGCGAGCACCTCGCCGAGGTCGTCGCCCCCGGCAGCACGCCCGACCACGGGGAGCCGGGACGGTGAAGTTCGACGTGTCGACGTTCGTCCCCGGCCCGCTCGAGGTGGTGTTCGACCTCTCCGTCGACATCGACGCGCACCTCAGCTCGATGGCCCGCTCCGGCGAGACCGCCGTCGACGGCGTCGTCACCGGCCTGATCGGGATGGGCGAGACGGTGACGTGGCGGGCCAAGCACTTCGGCATCACGTGGAAGATGACCAGCAAGATCACCGAGTGGGACCGCCCGCACCGGTTCGTCGACGAGCAGCTGCGCGGGCCGTTCCGCTCCTTCCGCCACGTCCACCGGTTCGAGCCCCGCGACGGCGGCACCGAGATGATCGACGAGGTCGTGTACAGCGCCCCGTTGGGTCCGATCGGGGCGACCTTCGACCGCATCGTGCTGCACCGCTACATGCGCCGGCTCATCGAGGTCCGCAACGAGTTCATCGTCGCCGAGGCGGGGCGCCGCCTGTGAGCGCTCCCCCCGCCGACCACGCAGGCGACCGGCCCGCGGTGTTCTCGTTCCGCGTCGACCCGCGCGTCCGGCGGCTCAACCGCCTGGCGCTCGTCGACCCCGCTCGCTCGTCGGTCACCGTGGACGCGACCCACCTGACCGTGCGCTTCGGGCCGTGGCTGCTGCGCACCGAGCGCTCGAACCTCTCCGGGGCGGCGCGCACCGGGCCGTACCGCCTCCACCGGGTCGCCGGCCCGGCCCGGATGTCCCTCGCCGACCGGGGCATCACGTTCGCCACCACCACCGAACCCGGCGTGTGCCTGTCGTTCCACCGCCCGGTCCGCTGCCTCGACCCCTTCGGCGTGCTCCGCCACCCGGCCATGACCGTCACGGTGACCGACCCCGACGGCCTCCTCGCGACGCTCGGCCTGGAGGCCGCCTCACCCGACGCGGCGCCGGACCGCACGGGCTCCCTGCGCGGCACGGCGGGAGCGCTCGTGAGCTGGGCGGCGCGGATCGTGCGGTCGCGTGACCACTCCGTGGACGTGACCCACGTCGACACCGCGGTCGCGCCGGACGCGCCGCCGGTCCCCCACGTCGACGGCGGGCAGCGCATGGAGGAGGGGGTCGGTCCCTGGTACCACCGCCGGTACCGCGTCGTCGTCCGGGGCGCCTCCCTCGACGCCGCGGGCGTGATGGCGGCGATCGTGGCGGACCCGAACCTGATCGCGGCCGAGGAGCTCGCCCCGTTCGTCAAGCGGGAGGGCGAACCGGGACCGCTCGCCACGGGCGACCGCTACGACGTCGAGGTGCGGGGCCCGTGGACCGGCTCGGTCGAGGTGGTCGAGGTGGACGAGCACCACCTGCGGCTCGCGACGCTGCAGGGCCACATGGAGTCCGGCGTCATCGAGATGCGGGCCGAGGACGACGGGGATCTGCTGGTCTTCACGATCGAGTCGTGGGCCCGCAGCGCGGACCACCGCTTCGACCTCCTGTACGACAAGGTCGGCGTCGCGAAGGCGCTGCAGGCCGAGATGTGGGTGTCGGCGTGCGAGGCCGTGGTCGCCGCCGCCGGCGGCGAGCAGGTGGGACCCGTCGACGTGCTCGACGAGCGCAGCGAGCGGCCGGCCTGGGCACCCGCCACGGGCGGCTGAGGCGCCCCGGGTCCGGGAGGACACCCAGGGGCGCATCGTTGTCCGCACGACCGGCGGACGCCGGTGCTGTCGGACCTGCTCGCTCCCGAACCCGCTCGTCACGGTAGACCTCGCGGCCGGCGCGGGCAATGCCCCGAGGCGGGTCAGGTGCGCCGGACCGTGCGGAACGGCACGTCGCGGTCCACGGCCGGTTCACGTGGCAGGCCCAGCACCTGCTCCCCCAGGATCGTCCGCTGGATCTCGTCGGTGCCGCCGGCGATCGACTGCGCCGGCACCGAGACGAGCACCTCGGCCACCACCGCGTCGTCCCCGGCCGCGTCGGGCGGCGCGAGCATCGCCGCCCCGCCCGCGAGGCGGCTGTGGGCGCCGGCCGCGGCGCGCGCGACGAGGCTGGCGCCCAGCTTGCCGATCGACCCCTCGGCGCCCGGTGCCCGCCCGTCACGGCGGGCGGCCCGGGCACGCTGCGCGGTCCACTGCTGGCTGCGCTGCAACGCCACCAGCCGCGCGACCGCGTCGCGCGTGGCGGCGTCGCCGCCGGCGGCACCGGCGCGCGCCAGCACGAGGTCCACCCGGCCGGCGCGCTGCGGGTACCACTCGTAGGTCCGCTCGTGCTCGGCGGCCTCCCGCTCGGCCTCCTCCAGCGCGCGGCCGCGGGGCGCGCCGCGGTCGCCGTGGCGGGGGCGCATCGTCGCGAAGCCGCGCTCGTGCGCCAGGGTCGTCATGGCCACGCGCCAGCCCTGGCCCGGGTCGCCGATGACGTGGGTGGAGGGGATGCGGGCGCCGGCGAGGAAGACCTCGTTGAACGACGAGTGGCCGTTCATCTGCCGCACCGGCCGGGCCTCCACGCCGGCCTGGCGCATCGGCAGCGCGAAGCAGGTGATCCCGCGGTGCTTGGGCGCCTCCCAGTCCGTGCGCGCGAGCAGCAGCCCGAGGTCGGCGTGGTGGGCGCTCGTGCTCCACAGCTTCTGGCCGTGGGCCGTCCACTCGTCGCCGTCGAGCGTCGCCGTCGTCGACAGCCCGGCCAGGTCCGAGCCCGTGCCGGGTTCGCTGAAGAGCTGGCACCACCGGTCCTCGCCGGTGAGGATCCGCTCGAGCAGGCGCGCCTGCAGCTCGTCGCCGGCGTGGGCGAGGAGCGTCGGCGCGGCCAGCGAGGTGCCGGCGCCCGGCGGCAGCCCCGGGGCGCCCGCGCGCTCCAGCTCCTCGGCCACCACGGCCTCGGACCACGGCGGGAGGCCGCGACCGTGGCGATCCGGTGGCCACGAGGGCACCGCCCAGCGCACGGCCACCAGCCGGCGCCGCCACTCGACGAGCGAGAGGTCCGGATCCCATGCTCCCGCGAGCCACCGGCGCACCGCCGCACGCACCTCGTCGGGTTCCACCGCCGGACTGTACGCAGCGGACCGGTGCGGGTGCGACGGCGCCGCGCCGAGGTTGGCCGCACCCGCCGACGGGTACGGCCAGCGACATGAGCGACGACAGCGATCTGCGTGACGACGGGCGGGACGACGACCTGGACGCCGCGCACGACGTCCTCGAGGCCTTCAACGCCGAAGAGGTCGTCGAGCGCCCGGGACGCCCGCCGGTCGAGCCGCCGAGCACGGCGGTCGACGCCGACATCCAGCCGCCGCAGTGAACGGCGGCCCGACCCGAGGGGACGATCGATGACCGACGACCGGAGCGCGGAGAAGCCCACCGACCAGTGGGTCACCGGCGACGAGCCGATGACCGGGCCGCAGGCGTCGTACCTGCAGACGCTCGCCCGCGAGGCGGGTGAGGACGTGCCGGAGGGGTTGACCAAGGCGCAGGCGTCCGAGCTGATCGACCGCCTGCGGACCGCCACGGGGCGCACCGACGACGGCGACGCCGCCGACCCGGCGGGCACGGGCCCCTCCGACGGTGACGCCCACGGCCTCGCCGAGCGGATCGAGTCCGAGGGCATCGTCGACCAGCAGGGCGTGCTGCTCGACGAGATGCAGCAGTCGGGCGAGACGGACGCCCGCGGCACGAGCTGAGCGTCGCCGCGACCTCGCGGCACGGCCGCGAGCGCCCGGACTCGTGGTCGCCGGCCACGATCCGGTAACACGTGCGCACCGGGACGGCGGCGCCCGCCGCCGGCCGGACGGGAGCACGTCGTGGACCAGATCGTCGCGGAGAGCCACTTCCTCGCGCTGAACGAGGAGCTGCTGCGGAACCCCTACCCGTTCTTCGAGCGCCTGCGGGCGCACCGTGGACCGGTCCGGGAGCCCGACTACGGCGTGCACCTCGTCGCCCGCTACGACGACGTGCTCGAGGTCCTCCGCCAGCCGGAGGTCTTCTCGAGCGTGCTGGTCGCGACCGCGCCCTACGTGGATCTGCCGTGTCCCGTCGACGAGCTCGCGCAGTGGCGGGCGGCCAACCCGGCCGCGGACCGGATCCTGTCCAACGACCCGCCGGACCACACCCGGCACAAGAAGCTCATCAACCGCTTCTTCACGCCGCGCCGCGTCGCCGAGCTCGAGCCGCGCATCCGCCAGCTCACCGACGAGATCATCGACACCTTCGTCGACCGCGGCCGCGTCGAGTTCGTCACCGAGTTCGCGCACATGCTGCCCCGCCTGGTCGTCGGCGAGCTGATCGGGGTGCCGCCGTCGGACCACGCGCGGTTCAAGGAGTTCTTCGGCGAGCGCCTCGAGCGGATGGCACGTGCCGCGGCCGATCCCGCCGCGGGCTTCGCACGGCGCACCCGCGACGAGAGCGAGGGGATCACCGAGGACCGGTTCCTGCGCGACTACTTCACCACGGCGATCACCGATCGCCGGCGGCACCCGACCGGCGACATCATGAGCGAGCTCGCCGCCGCTCGCTTCCCGGACGGCGAGCAGCTGCCGGTGGAATCGCTGGTGAGCATGATCGTGCTGCTGTACGCCGCGGGCGGCGACGCGAACACACCGGAGCTGATGACGAACTCGATGCTCGTCCTGCTCGACCAGCCCGAGGTGCTCGACGCGCTGCGCGCCGACGAGTCGCTGATCGAGCCGTTCGTCGAGGAGGTCCTGCGCTACGACAACCCCGTCATCGGCGACTTCCGCGTGGCCACCCGCGACACGTCCGTCGGCGGCGTCCCGATCCCGAAGGGAGCGAAGCTGATGGTCCTGTTCAGCTCCGCCAACCACGACGCCGACCACTTCGACGATCCGGAGACGTTCGACCTGTGCCGCGCCGCTCGCTCCGGGCACGTGGCGTTCGGCCACGGTGCCCACTTCTGCCCCGGCGCGTCGCTCGCCCGGCTCGAGGGCAAGGTGGCGATCCAGCAGCTGCTGCGCCGCCTGCGCGACATCCGGCGCGTGGACGACGAGCCGGTGCCGTACGTGCCGTCGGTCATCCAGCGGATCCCGATCCGCCTCGAGCTGGCCTTCGCCCGAGCCGACGGAGGTGCCGCGTGACCGAGGTCGTCCAGTTCAGCCTCGACCCGAGGTGCCCGTGGTGCTGGCAGACGTCGCGGTGGGTCCGCCGGCTCGCCGCGCTCGACGTCGTCGACGTCAGGTGGGGATCGTTCTGCCTCGAGCTGCAGAACTTCGCGAAGCCCGTCGACGCGTTCGACCCCGCGCGCTCGATCAGCGCGCCGGTGCTGCGCACGATGCTCGCGGTGCGCGAGGCCGACGGGCACGAGGCCGCCGGCGCGTTCTACGCCGCGATCGGGACCCGCTACTTCGACCACGAGGAGCCGCTCGACGGGACCACGATCCGCCGCTCGCTGGCCGACGCCGGCCTCGACGAGGACTGGCTCGACCGCGCCGTCGCCGACCCCGGTACCTGGTCCGCCGTGCTGACGGAGCACCTGGCGCTGCGCGGGGAGCAGCGGTCCTTCGGCGTGCCGACGATCCGGCTGGACGCCGGGCACGGACCGGCCATCTTCGGCCCGGTCATCTCCAACCCGCCCGCGAGCGACGACGAGGCCGTCGAGCTGTGGCAGCACGTCTCGTGGCTGGTGCGCTACGAGAACTTCGCCGAGCTGAAGCGCGACCGGACGATCGACCCCGACCTCGCGTACCACCGCACCGTCGTGGCGCAGCGGGCGGCGAGCGCGCGGGAGGCGGCCGCGTCGCCGGAGCCGTCGACGTGAGCCACCTCCACCCGCTGCGCGCGCTCGACCTCGCGCAGACGCGTGCCGCGGCCGTCGTCGCCGATCTCTCCGACGAGGAGTGGCACCTGCCGACCCCGTGCGACGAGTGGTCGGTGCGCGACGTGGTCAACAAGATGGTCGCGTCCACGCTCGTGTTCGCCGACTTCGGTCGCCGCCGGCGCCCCGAGCCGATGCTGGACCTGGTCCACCCGGCGGAGATGATCGGCGACGATCCGCTCGGCGCCTACCAGGCGGCTGCGGCCTCCTGCCGCGAGAGCTGGCGTGCTCCCGGCGCGCTCGACGGCGCGGCGCCGTCCACCATCGGCGAGCACCCCGCCAAGGCCGTGCTCAACGCGCGCATCTTCGACACCACCGTGCTGACGTGGGACGTGGCGACGGCGACCGGGCGCCCGCACGGCATCACCGACCCCCTCGCGGCCTACGTGCTGCGCGTCGCCCGGGCGATCGTGCCGAACGTGCGAGCCGTCAACCCCGACCGCTACAAGCTCCCGCAGCAGTTGCAGGACGACGCACCGCTGGTCGTCCAGATGATCGCGGCCACCGGGCGCGACCCGGAGTGGGCGCCGCGCTGATCGCGCCGGTGCCGCACGGTCGGCACCCCGACGAGAGGAACACCGACATGGCCGACCGCTTCACCTACGACGACGTCGCGAGCTACTCCCTCGACGACGACGACGAGCGGCTCCTGCTCGAGTCGCAGGACGAGTGCACCTTCATCTGGAGCAACAGGGAGGGCTGGCCCGTCGGCGTGATCATGTCGTACGTCTGGCGCGACGGCGCCTTCTGGTTGAGCGTCTCGTCGCTGCGCGTCCGCGTGGCCGCCGTGGTGCGCGACCCGCGCGTGTCGGTCTGCATCACGAGCAGGGGCACCGCGATCCGCGGCTCGCAGACGGTGACGTACAAGGGCACGTGCGAGGTGTTCGCCGACGAGGCCACCAAGGCCTGGTTCCTGCCGGCGCTCGCGGAGCGGCTGCGGCCCGGGGATCCCGCCGGGCAGGCCGCGTTCGTGCGGTTGAACGACACGGCGAACCGGCGCGTCCTCAAGGTCACGCCGGTGCAGCGGATCGGCTTCGACGGCCGGAAGATGGCCGCCGCCACCCGGCGTGCCGCGGAGGAGGGGCGGATCCTCGTCGACTGACCGGTTCTGTGTCGCGCCCACCTTCCCCCCGCCCCAGCTCACGGCCCTCTGCCCTTTACGTACACCGGGAAGCGGGCTGGGCAGGGGCGGCGCGTCGGGGAACACGTACACGAAACGGCGGGAGCGGCCGCCGGCGGGGTGGCGGGGCGTCAGGAGGTGCGGTCGTGGATGGTCCGGGCGACGGCCACGACCGCGTCGCGCACGGCGGCGGGGTCGTCGTCCGCCTCGCCCATGACGACCGACGACCACGAGAGCAGGCCGACGTGGTCGCCGTCGAGCCACCCGACCGAGACGGCGTCGACCGCGTCGTCGCGCACGTCCACGTAGGCCTCCTCGCCCAGGTCGAGCGGCTCGGCGTCCGGGTAGGTGAGCTCCGGGGCGTAGAAGTCGGCCGCCGGCACGTCACCGCCTCCGTAGAGCTGCACGGTGAGCGACCGCACGGCGAGGTCGTCGGCGTCCCCCGGGTCCTCCACGGTCGACCAGACGCAGACGAGCTGGCCGAGCGCCTCGTCGCTGCTCGCGAGCGAGTCGTCGAACATCGCCGGCTCGCCGAACAGGGCAGCGGCCTCGTCGAGCGCCAGCACGTCGTCGCACGACGACGGAGCGCCGCCGGCCGGCGAACCCGTGGAGCCGTCCCCGGCGTCGCCGGCGGCCGGCGCGCCGGCCGCGCCGGACGAGGCGGAGTCGCCGGCGGCGGGCGCCTCGGCGGCGGGAGCGCCGCCCGGTGCGGCGGCGGACTCGCCGTCGGAGCCGCCGCACGCGGCGAGCCCCGACAGGAGCGCGAGGCCCGCCGCGGCGCCGGCGAGGCGCCGGGAGCGGGCGGTGGATGCGGGGACGAGGTAGCGGGCGAGGTGCACGGGGATCTCCTTCCGGTGGGACGCCGGGGGGCGGCGACGGGACCCATCCTCCGACCGCGCCGCTCGACGCGCATCGGCAGCGGGTACGCAACGGGAGCCGCTCGCGGGCCGCCACCGCGGTCCCGGCTACGGAGGCGGCCTCGCGGCGGTTCTCACCGGACTCTCAACCGGCCCTCTCCGACGGCACGTACGGCGGCGCGACCGTCCTGGAATGTTCGACCTGCCGGACCCGATCCTCGACGCCGCGCGCCACCGGCCGCCGCTCGGCGCCGCCCCCCTGCCGCCGCCGCCACCTCCCCCGGCACACCCCGCGGACCGGAGCCGGCGCCCGCTCGCACGGCGTGCCGGGGCGGTGCTCGCCCTCACCGCACTCGGCCTCGGCGCCGGGTACGCCGGCGGGCGGCTCGCCACGGACGGCTCGAGCACCACCGGCGCCCCGCAGGTCGCCGTCGCGGATCCGGTCGCCTACCGCACCGGTGGGCTCGACGTCGCGTCGGTGGTCGCGGCCGTCGAGCCGTCCGTCGTCTCCGTCGACACCACGATCCGGGTCCGGCAGGGGCCGTTCAGCGGACGCGGGCAGGGCGCGGGGACCGGGATCGTCTACGACGCGGCCGCGGGCCACGTGGTGACCAACGCGCACGTCGTCGAGGGCGCCAGCGAGATCACGGTGACGGTGGCGGGCGAGGAGCGGCCACGCCCGGCGCGCGTGCTCGCGAGCGATCCCGCCGCGGACCTCGCCGTCCTGCAGGTGGCGGACGTCGAGGGGCTCCGGGCGGCGCCGCTCGGAGACGGCGACCCGCAGGTCGGCGACGAGGTCGTCGCGATCGGCAACGCGCTGGCGCTGGAGGGCGGGATGTCGGTCACGCGCGGCATCGTGTCCGCCCTCGACCGCACGATCGACACCGCCGACGGAACGCTGCGCGGCCTGGTGCAGACCGACGCGGCGATCAGCTCCGGCAACTCCGGGGGGCCGCTCGTCGACGCCGACGGCCGGGTGATCGGGATCAACACCGCCGCCGCGACCAGCTCCGGCGGCGTCAACGCGTCGAACATCGGCTTCGCCATCTCGATCGGGACCGCGGTCGAGGTCGTCGAGCGCCTGCTGGCCCGCACGTGACACCCCCGGCGAGGCGGCGGCCGCTCGGGCCGGTGATCAGACCGTCCCGTGCTGGTGGTGGTGGTGCTCCTCCGCCTCGATCACGTGCATCACCGCGTTGATCAGCGACAGGTGCGTGAACGCCTGCGGGAAGTTGCCCTGGTGCCGGCCGCTGGTCGGGTCGATCTCCTCGGCGTACAGGCCGAGGGGGTTGGCGAGCGAGAGCAGCTTGTCGCACAGCGCCCGGGCCCGGGCGTGCTCGCCAATGATGGTGAGCGCGGAGACGAGCCAGAACGAGCAGATGATGAACGCCCCCTCCTCCCCGTGGAGGCCGTCGTCGGTCTCGTCCACGCGGTAGCGCAGCACCAGACCGTCGACCGTGAGCTCGTCGGCCACCGCCAGCACCGTGTCGCGGAGGCGCTTGTCGTCCGCGGGCAGGAAGCCCACCATCGCCATCAGCAGCACCGACGCGTCGAGCGCCTCGCTGCCGTAGTGCTGCGTGAACACGCCGCGCGCGTCCAGGCCGTGGCGGCAGATGTCGGCGTGGATCTCGTCGGCCGCGTCCTGCCAGCGCTCGGCCACCTCGCCCTCCTCGCGCAGGCGCGCCAGGCGCGCGCCGCGCTCGGCGGCGACCCAGCACATCAGCTTCGACGACGTGAAGTGGCGCGGCTCGCCGCGCACCTCCCAGATCCCCCGGTCCGGCTCGCGCCAGTTCGCGAGCGCGGCCTCGACCTGCGTGCCCACGATCCCCCACATCCGGTCGTCGAGGCTGTCGCGGTTGCGGATGTGGATGTAGATCGAGTCGAGGACGTTGCCCCACAGGTCGTGCTGGCGCTGGCGGTACGCGTCGTTGCCGACCCGCACGGGCCGGGCGCCGCCGTACCCGCTCAGGTGGTCGAGCGTGCGCTCCACCAGCTCGCGCTCGCCGCCGACGCCGTACATGATCTGCAGCTCCGAGTCGCGCTCGGCGAGGTCGGCGATGAACCACAGGAAGTCGGCTGCCTCCCAGTCGAACCCGAGCCGGTAGAGCCCCCACAGCGTGAACGTGGAGTCGCGGACCCACGCGTAGCGGTAGTCCCAGTTGCGCACGCCGCCCGGGGTCTCGGGAAGCGACGTCGTCGGCGCGGCCACGAGCGCGCCCGTGGGCGCGTAGGTGAGGCCCTTCAACGTCAGCGCGCTGCGCTCCAGGTGGTGCCGCCACGGGTGGTCGGGGAAGGTCCCGCGCGCGAGCCAGTGCTGCCAGTGGTGCGCGGTCCACACCTGCCGGTCGTAGGCCTCCTCGTAGGTCGAGGGCGGGGCCACGCTCCCCCACGACAGCGCGCAGAACCGGGTGTCACCGGCCTTGAGCAACGTGTGCGCCACCGCGCGGTCGCCCTCGAACCCGAGCCGAAGGTCGGAGGTGAGCGTGAGCGAGGGCGTGCCGGGCGGGCCGGTGGCGATGCCCTGGTGGTACCCGCGGTCGCCGTACTCCCAGCTGGCGGGGACGAGGCCGTAGTCGAAGTGCGGCGCGCAGTCGAGCGACACCTGGACCTCGCCGTTCACGCACCGCACCGTGCGCAGCAGCACGTGCTCCGCGTCGTAGTCGGTGGGCGCACGCCGGTGCGTCTGCGATCGCTCGCTGCCCTCGTGGTGCCACGGGCCGATCAGCAGCACGTCGCGCACGATGATCCACCCGGTGGGGGTGCCCCAGCTCGTCTCCAGCACCATCGTGCCGGGCAGGTAGCGCCGCGCGTTCGGCACCGCCCGCCGCGCCGGGCCCAGGCGGAAGCTCCCGGCGTCGCGGTCGAGCAGCGCCCCGAACACGCTCGGCGCGTCGACCCGCGGCACGCACATCCACTCGATCGCGCCGCTGGGCGCGACGAGCGCGGTGGTCTCGCAGTCCGACAGGAACGCGTAGTCACCGATCGCGGGGAAGGCCGACCCGGTCCGGGCCCCTGGCGTGCGCAGCATCGGGGCAGCTTCGCGCACTATCGCAACCCGAGCCGCGGCGCCGCCCAGCCGGCGATGTCGCGCAGCTCGAACGCCGCGAGGCCGTAGCGCCACGACCCGCGGCGGCCGGCGCGGGCCTGGTACACGACGCACAGCCGGTCGTCGACCACCACACCCGACGCGTGGCCGTTCTCCCCCGCCTCCCAGCTGCCGGCGACGGGCGCGAGCGCGGTGCCGAGCCGGTACGGCCCGCGCACCTCCGGAGCGGTCGCGAGGAACAGCCGCTGGCGGGTGCCGGGCCGCCCGCCGCTCAGGAAGCACACGGCGAGGAGCAGGACCCCGCCCCCGGGCAGTGGCACCAGCTGACCGCCCTCCAGGCCCCACTCGTACCCCTCGCGGTCGCGCCGGTTGTGGAAGGGCACCTCGCCGTGGACGAGGATCGGCCCGAGGCGCTCCCACGGTCCCGCCCACGAGCCCGTCACCGAGCGAGCGAGGTGCAGGTCGGGCGAGCGCGCCCGTCGCATCGCCGAGTAGACGAGGTACCGGTCGTCGCCGATGGCGGCGGGCTCCGGGTCGTAGATGCCGGCCTCGCCCGTGGCCGGATCGCTCACGAGCGCGGACCCGACCCGGGTGAAGGTGGCACCGCCGTCGAGCGAGCGGAGGTGCTCGATCGTGCCGCCCAGGTGCGCGTACTCGGTCTGGATGAACAGCTCCAGCGCGTCCCCGTCGACGACCACCCCCGGGGCGGCGACGCCCCGGCCGCTCGGCAGGTCGAGCCGTGCCGGCGCGAGCTCGCGCCACGGACCGGCCAGGTCGTCGGCCTCGGCCCGGAGCACCTCCCACCTGCCGGCCCCCCGCCGCCCCGCGGTGCCGAGGAGCGCCCAGCGGTCGCGGAAGCGTACGACGCACGGGTCCTTGGTGTCGTCCCACCCGAGCCCGAGGTCGAGGGGCCCCGACCGCTGCACCGGCGCGGGCCCGAGCGGCTCGACGCGCAGCTGCGGCCCGGCCCCCGCACCGCCGGCACCGAGACCGCCGACGATCGCTGCGGCGAGCGAGCCGCCGCCGAGCAGCAGGGCCCGCCGCCCGATCCGCCCGGGGACCGCGGGCGCGGGTGGCTCGTCGACCATCGGGGTGAGCGTCCGGAACCGGCCGCGCCGGGCCCGCAGCCCGCCCCCGGATCCCGCGGTTGCGGGGGTCCGTCGTCGTTCAGCGCGACGCGCGCCGCAGCTGGTCCCGGTCGTGGACGTCGAGCTTGCGGTAGATGCTGGCCGTCTGGCTCTTCACCGTGTTCACGGACACGCCGAGCTCGCCCGCGATCTGCCGCAGCGTGAGCCGTGAGCGCAGCAGCGCGGCGACCCGCCGCTCGCGGGCGGTCAGCGCCGCGGCGCGTTCGTGCTCGTGGGCCCGGTGGAGCAGGCGCAGATCATCGGCGGCGTCGTCCACGCCCACCGGCACCTCGTCCTCGGACAGGGACGGCAGGTGCTCGACGACCACGCGCGGCGCGCCGGCCGCCGCGACGCTCGGGGCGTGGCCCCGGGCGCTGCGCCACGCGCGGAGCCGGCGGCGCCGCTCGGCCGGGCTCGAGCCCTCGCGGGTGACTGCGACGGCCGTCAGCGCGAGGGCGGGAGCGGACACCAGCACCCGCGTCGGCACCTGCGACAGCAGGGCGTCGAGCGTGTCGAGCCGAGCGGACGCGAGCAGACGTGGTGCCGAAGCTCGTGCGATCGACTCGACGAGCTCGTCGTCACGGGCCACGAGCGCGAGCCGCAACGCCGGTTCGTCCAGCCGCCGCTGCGCGAACGCGCGGGCGGCGCGAGCGGCGATCGCGGTGACCTCGGGCAGATCCCGGCGGGCCACGTCGAACAGCAGCTCCGCGAGCGGCTCGTCGAACGAGAGCAGCTCGTCGTCGACGGAGCTTGGGCGCAGCCGGAAGCCCTCACGGCGGATGACCTCGATCGGCTCCACGACGTCGGGTCGGTCGAGCGCCGTGGTCAGGCTCGCGTCGTCGAACTCGCGCAGCAGCGCAGCGGCGAGCACGACGTCGCGCGAGCGCGGGTCGACCGCGTCGAGGAGCTCGTGCGCGACGAAGTCGACGAGGTGGGGGTGGCGGCGCAGCGCCGCAGCCGTGTCGAGCCGCGCCGTGGCGCTCGCGCCGGCCGCCAGGGCGACGCCGATCGGCCAGCCGGCGGTGGCCGCGATCACCAGGTCGAGCCGCTCGTCGGTGGGCGCCGGACCGCGCACGGCGAGCACCTCGGCCGCCTCCTGCCTGGACAGGCGGAGGTCGCCGACGCCGAGCTCCACGACCGGGAGGCGCCCCCGGGCCGCGGCCAGCAGCCAGCCCACCGACCGCCTGGAGGCCACGGCGACGTCGATGTCCGGCGACGCCGCGGCCACGAGCTCCTTGACGTACGCCTGCGCGGTCGAGGACCGGAGGTGGTGGACGTCGTCGAGCACCAGGAGGACCTCGTCGAGGCGGCGCACCCGGTCGAGCAGGGGGCGGCGCGAGGCGGCACGGGTGCCGGGCCGCCCCGGCTCCGGCCGTTCGGTGACGCCCGCCAGCTCCCGGCCGACGTGCTCGGCGAGCACGGCCACGTCGTCGTCTCGGGGGTCGAGATCGATCCACACGACGTGGCGGCGCTCCGACGCGACGGCGTGCAGGACGGTGGACTTGCCGAACCCGGCGGGAGCGACGAGGGCGACGATGCCTCCCGCGCCGCCGCGCGCCCGACGGACCAGTGACGTGCGGTGCACCACCGGCAGGGTCGCGGCCGGTCTGGATGCGCCCCCGCCCGCCGCGCGTGCAGGCGCGGACGGGAGCGACCGCAGCGGGAGGGCATCGAGCCCCGCGGCTGGGGTGCTCGCGTCGCTCGGCAGACGCCGCACGGCAGGTGGGCAGGCCGCAGCCGGTGGGCGCGGGTGGTCGGCGGGATGACGCAGCCGGCGGGGTGGGTGAGGCAGCGAGCTCGACGGGAGGATGCCGCGAAGATGCCGGGTGGGCGCGGGACATGACGGCGACCGGCGAGGGTCGGGCACGGTTTTCCCGCGGCGGGCGTCATGGTCGGCTCGCGAGCGCATCTCCTGGGGCAACGATCGTGCGCACCCCGTCCGCGCCCGATCGGTCAGGTGCGACGGGAGGAGGCGCTTCCGCCGGGTGCCCCTCCCGTCGCATCGCATCACCGTGGAGCAGCGCTCCGGTGGTGGTCCCAGTCGACGACCGCGCGATCAGCCCATGCGCCGCAGCTCGAGGATCGGGGGGCGCTCGTCAGGCTGCGTCGGTGGGGTCGCCGGCGACGTGCACCACCAGCTCCTGCACCAGCCGCAGCTCCGCCCGCAGGCGGTCCCACACCTCGCCGTAGGCGTCGAGCGCCGCAGCGGACCGCTGCGCCCGCAGCAGCGCCCGGGCACGTTCGAGACCCGTGCGCAGCTCGGCGCCGTACGCGGCCAGGCGTGGCGCGGACGACGCGACCGAGTCGAGCAGCCGCAACGCCCGGACGTGGATCGCTTCGAGCTCCGCGTCGATCCGCATCGGGTGCGGCGGCAGATCGTCGGGCGCCGCATCACCGGCGGGACGGGCGCTCGCACGGAGCGCCCAGACGATGCGGTCGAGGGGCTCGAACACGTCCTGCGCACGGCGCATGCGGGCGAGGCCGATCGTGCCGCCGTACTCCTCCGCGAGGCGTTCCCGGTGCGCGCGCCGGCCGCCGGCCGTGGCGATCCAGTGTCCGGCCGGTGACTCCCGCACCAGCTCGGCCTGCGCGAGGCGGGCGAGGGCGGGGGCGCCCTCGTCGTCGTCGGGCGCGGTGACGGATCCGAGGTCCCACGCCGGCTGGGCGTCGCCGAGGACGATCCGGTGGAGCACCTCGAAGTCGACGCGCCACGACGGCGCCGACCAGCGCGCGCTCGGGGCGTCGCTGCGCGCGTCCGGATCGGGACGCACCCCGCTCACCGCGGCTCCCCACGCGAGGAGCGGGGCCGGGGGGATCGATCGCACCGCGTCGCCATCGCCTCAGCTGGTGGTGACGCCCGCACGTGGGTTCACTCGGCGCCGATCAGCCGGCCGACCACGACGACGCGCTGCGTGACCGAACCCGGCGGGTGGCACGCGACGAGGGTGGCCGTGGCGGGTCCGGCCCCCGCGAGCAGCCCGATGAGCTGCTCCTGCGAGGGGACGATCACCTCGTGTCGGACGACCAGGTAGACGAACGCCGCCCCCGTGGCGCCGGCGACGCGGAAGGTGCTCCCCACGCGCAGCGCGTCGAGGTGGCGGAACGGCGCACCCGCCTCGGTCCGGTGGGCGAAGAAGATGTTGTGCTCCGGGGTCCCGAGGACGCCGGAGCCGGCGTAGAGGCCGGCGAGGCCGCGGTCGACGACCGCGTCGATCTGGCCGTAGCCGACGCCGGTCGCGACGCGCGCCGCGGGCGCGTGCACCGAGACCGCGTGCGTGGGCGCGAACGACGGGTTGGGCGCCACGGACCCGCTCGCGTCGGGGACGCCCAGGTACCACCCGGTGACGTCGACGATCACGTGCGTCCCGCGCTGGGTGTACAGCGACACGCCGCGGGTGCCCATCCGGACGGTGCCGTGGTTCGAGATGATCTGGTCGAAGTCGGTGACGTTGAGGTTGGCCGCGAGGGGCCGTGCGACGCCGGCGGGGAAGGCGGTGATGAAGCCACGGTCGAGCGGCTCCGCGATCGCGATGTTCATCGCCACGGCTGCGGCCGGGAGCGACGCCGGCGCGCCCGCGCGGACCTCGATCGTGGTGCCGCCCCACGGCGGCAGGGCCGACGACGTGCGGGTGTCGAGCACCCGCAGCGGGCTCGACGGCACGAAGAGGCCGTCGGTCCCGCTGGCGGACCCCGCGCCGGTGAACCACCCGACCACGTCGACCACGAGGTGGCCGCCGGTCTGGCTGAACACCTCGAACGATCGGGTCCCCGGCTCGAGGCGCACGATGCTCTGCGCGTTGCGGGTCTGGTCGGGCGCGTCGATGTTCAGGCTGCTCGCGAACGGGCGGGCCACGCCCGTCGGGAACGCGGTCCAGTAGCCCGCTCCGGCCGTCTCGGTCGCGGCCAGGTTGACCACCACCGCCGTCGCGTCCGGCGGCACCCCGATCGCGTCCAGCCGCGTCCGCACGGTCTGGCCGGCGCCCACGCGGGTGCCCGCGCCCTCGCGGGTGTCGAGCGCGCGGCGTGCCCCGCCGGGGAACGTGACGAGGCGCCCCGCGGCCACGGGGCCGTCGGCGGGGACGTAGGCGCCGACGACGTCGACGACGAGGTCCATGCCGACGTTGCTGAAGAGGTCGATCGCGCCGCCCGCGCCGAGGCGCACGGTCGCGAGGTTGGCGATGATCCGCGCCGGCCGGTCGACGTTGAGGCTCGAGGCGAGCGGCAGCGCCGTCGCCGTCGGGTACGCCGTGACGAAGCCGGCGGCGAGGGCGCCGACGCTGGCGATGTTGACCACGGCGGCCGTGGCGCCGGCGGGGATGCCCGCACGCCCGGCCACCTGCACGCGGACCGTGGTGGGCCCGACGCGCTGGTACCCGAACGGGCCGACCTCGGCACGGGTGTCGGCGAGGCGGGTGGGCGTGACGCCGACGTACGCCGAGGCACCCGGCGGGAGGGACGTCGCGGCCGGGGGCGGCGCGGCCGACGCCGCGGGGGCCGCCGCCGGGGCGACGGACACGACCAGCGCCAGCGCACCGGCCGTCGCGAGCGCGTGCCGCCACCTGCTGGTGCGCCTGCGGGTGGGCGGCTCGGCGCTCATGCCGGACGAGATGCCGGGGATGCTCCGATCGTGATGGAGCTCACCACGTGCACCGCAGCACCCATGGCCCGATCGGGACGCAGACGGGCCGGCGCGGGTCGGGCGGCTGCGTCGTGCTGGTGGGGGGCGTGGTGGTCGTCGGCACGGCCGTCGTCGAGCTCGTGGTGGGCGCGGCCGTCGTCGGCGCAGCCGTCGTGCCGGGCGCAGCCGTCGTGCCGGGCGCAGCCGTCGTGCTGGGCGCAGCCGTCGTGGTGGGCGCAGCCGTCGTGGTCACGGCGGTCGTCGTCGGCGCCGCGGTGCTCGTCGTCGCCGTCGCGGCGGTCGTCGTCGTCGCGGCGGCGGTGGTCGTGGGCAGCGTCGCCGGCGCCGTCGTGGGGGCGGGCACCGGCGCGATCGTGCCGGGCGCGGTCGGCGGGACCGCGGCGACGGTGGTCGCCGGGGCGACCGGCGGCGCGCCCAGCTCGCCGGGGGACACCTGATCCCGGCCCGTCGGCAGCGCGAGCGCGACGCCCGTGGCGCGGTCCGGCATCGGCTCGGCGACGGCACCGGGGGGCGGCTGCGACGGCGGAGCTGCGGGACCGCCGCCGACGGGGGCCGGTCGGGTGGCGGACGTGCCGGAGGCGCGCCGCGGCGGGGCGACGGTCGTCGACGGAGCGGTGGTCGTGGTGGTGGTGGATGCCGCCGCGGCCACGACGGGAGGCAGCGGCGCCGGCGCGAGGGGACGCTGGCGGGGTGGTGCCGCCGCGCCGCCGGCACCGGCCGAGGCACCCGGGTCGTCGAAGCGGACGACGGCCGGTCCGGTCACCTCGACGACCACGGGCTCCCGCGGGGCCTGGCTGCGGTCGTCGGCGATGCTCACGATCGCGACGGCCCCCACGCCGAGCGCACCCGCCGAGGTGCCGATCGCGGCCACGTAGCGGACCTTCAGCACCTGGCGCAGACCTCGGCCGATCCACCGCGCGGCACGCCCCGTCGGCAGGACGAGCGCAGCGCCGAGGACCGCGGCCACCGAGCTCCTCCGGCGACTCGTCGGCACCATGCGGGCGCAGTCGTCGCACTGCTCCGCATGGGCCTCGACGACGAGCCGCTGCTCGAGCGACAGCTCGGCGAACGGGCGCACGGCGAGCAACGAGGAGGTCCACGCGTGCGGGTCGCCGCCGGCCACCTCGCGCAGCAGGGCGCTGCGGAAGCCCTCGCGGGCGCGCAGCGCCAGCGCGGAGACCGCGTTCGGGCTCAGGTCGAGCTCGTCGGCCAGCTCCCGGGGGGCGCGGCCCTCGATCTCGGTCGCCCACAGGACCTCGCGCCACCGCTGGGGCAGCGCGGCGTAGACGCGTGCGACCGGCACGTCCAGCTCCGCGTCGTCGCTCACCACGGGATCCAGCGCGCTGTCGATCGCGTCGCTGTCGGGGATCTCGACCTTCGTCCACCGGCGACGGGCGCTCTGGCGCACCGCGTTGCGCACGGAGGTGAGCAGGTAGGCCCGGAAGCTCTCGCGGGGCCCGCCGCCGGACTGCATCGCCGTGAACGTGGCCGCGAAGGCGTGCGCGACCGCGTCCTCGGCGTCGGCGCGCCGGTTGGTCAGGCGGGTCGCCTCCGAGATCGCGAGGCGGTGGTGACGGCGGTAGAGCACCTCGAAGGCCCGCTGCTCGCCGGCACGGGCCCGATCCGACAGCTCCAGGTCGGTCGCTCCGGCGAGCTCGATGGTGTCGCTGCTGCGCATGCGGTCTCCGTTCAGCCAGGTGGGCGAGCCGCCGCTCGTGAGCGCCGTCGCGGACGCCACAGGATCCCGGGGCGGCCGGCACCGACGGCTCACCCCCTCGGCGGTCCGACGGGGTGATCCCGAGGTCGGAACCGGGTGGGGGCACTCGTCGCGCGGGACGACGGCGGCGGCCGGTCCGTCGCGTGCCGTCATCCCGCCCGCGCGGACGGTTCACCCCGCTCGCGGGTGAGGGGGCGGTGACGCCCGGAGCCCGGCGGGTCATCGTCGTGCTGCGCCGCCCCCGCGGCGTGCGGAAGGACGGTTCGGCGATGACGACGGCAGCACCACCCAGGACCCGACGATCGCGGGTGCACGTTCCCTCGGCCGTGATCGACGCGTGCCGCGACGGCGCGATCGTGCCGTGGTTCCAGCCTCGGCGGCTCGTGACGACGGGGGCGATCGAGAGCCTGGAAGCGCTCGCGCGGTGGCGGTGCGAGGAGCGCTGGGAGAACCCCGCCACCTTCGCCCGCACCGTCGGGCGCACCCGGCACACCGTCGAGTTCGACCTGACGATGCTGGGGCGCGCGTGGCAGGCCGCACGTGCCGCGGTCGTCGTGGCCCCCGGCCGACGGATCGCCGTGAACGTCTCCCCCGCCACGATCAGCGGGCCGCACGTGGTCGGCCAGATCGAGCGGCTGCTCGCCGGGATCGGGATGCCGCCCGAGCGCCTGGAGATCGAGATCACCGAGCTGCGGACGCGCCAACCGGACCCCGTCTCGCTCGCCGCGCTGCGCCGGCTCGGCGTCCGCATCGCCCTCGACGACTTCGGGACCGGCAGCTCGGGGATCCGGCGGCTCCTCACGTCGCCGGTGGACGTGGTCAAGCTGGACCGCAGCCTGCTCGTGCCGCGCACCAGCCACGCCGAGGTGGTCCTCGACGGGATCGTCCGCCTCGCCCACGACGTCGGCGCGGCCGTGGTGGCCGAGGGCGTCGAGACCCCCGTGGAGCTGGCACGCGTGGCAGCGCTCGGGTGCGACGTCTACCAGGGCTGGTTCGGCGGCCGCCCGGCGCCGATCGGGGAGCTCGACCTGGCCGCGTGAGGCCGGACCGGCGCGCGCCGGACCGTCAGCCGACGGCGACCGCGGCGCGGTCCGCGAGGAGGTCGAGCGGCGGCACCACCACGGCGGCGAGGTCGGGCATCGGCACCTGGTCGGGCAGGCGCGCCGCGGGCGCCTCGCGCGCCGGCGCGTCAGGCTGCGGCGGACCGGGCGGGACGTCGGGGAACGGGGTGCCAGGCACGGACGGCGCGAGCTCCTGCACGACGCCGCCCACCACGGCGGGCGCGCCGCCGCACGGCGCCCGCTCCACGAGATCGGCGGGGACGGCGGTGGTGAGCTCGTTGGCCTCGAAGCAGTTGCCCGAGGACGGTGCCCGGGCGGCGGAGAGGTCCGCGACGTCCACGCCGTTGCCGTCGAAGCGGTTCCCGGCGATCCGGTTGCCGGACGCAGCGAAGTCCTCCGAGTGCTGCACGACGAGCCCGGCACCCGGGTTCCCGGCGATGCGGTTGCGCTCGACCGTGTTGCCCACCCCCCCGCCGATCCCGATGCCGATGCCGAAGCCGCCCTCGGCCTGCTCGGGCGCGTCGACGCGGTCGTTGGCGGCGACGAGGTTCCCGACGACGACGTTGTCGCGCTGGGGCGGGAACTGCTCGAGGTACGTCGAGGTCATGGTCGCGCCGACCCGGTTGCCGACGAGCCGGTTGCCGACGACGACGACGCCGCTCGCGTTCGCGTCCTCGAAGCCTACGGCGTTGCGCTCGGCGACGTTGCCGGCGACGAGCACGTCGCACCGGGTGCACTGGCCGACGTAGATGCCCGCGTCCGCCGAGCCGGACGCGTAGCTGTCGCGGATCGTGCCGTGCCGCGCGTGCAGGGCGTAGATGCCGTACAGGCCGTTGTTCGCCGCCGTGACGTGGCTGACCTCGAAGCGCTCGAGGAACCCCTCCTCCGGCGTCGTCGCCCCTTCCTCGTAGCCCTCGGCACCCGCGGTGACCACCCGGGTCACGAGGACGCCGTTGACGGCGAAGCGGCGCACGGTCAGGTTCTCGATGCGCACGCCGTCGGCGGTGACGTGGATCCCGTCGGATCGGCTCAGCTCGCCATCGAGGACCACGCCGTCCCGGTCGGTCCCCCGCACCGTCACGTCCGGCACGTCGACGACGACGGACTCGAGGTACAGCCCGGGACCGACGAGCACCGTCCCCCCGGGCGCGACGCGCGCCACCGCCTCCGAGATGGTGCCGGCGTCCTCGGGCACGCGCACGAGCGGCGCCGTGCCCGCGCCGGGCTCGTCGTCGCCGCACGCCGGGAGCACGGACACGGCCGCGAGGGCGAGCGCCGAGACCAGGGCGCGGGAGGTGGCGGGGACGACGCGACGGGGCACCCCCGTACAGTAGGGGGGTGCCCGCCGACGACGAGCGCGTCCCGCCACGCCCGCCACGCGCGCCACGCCCGACCCGCCGAGCGCTCCTCGGCGCCGCGGCCGGCGTCGGCGCCGCGGTGCTGCTCCGTGCGGGCGAGGGCGCACGGGACGCCCGCGGCGCCGCCGCCGACCCCTCACCGGTCGACGCCCTCGCCTGGCTGCGCGGCGGCAGCCACGCGACCGTGCTGGTGCTCGACACGCCCTGCCTCCACGGCGGTCGCGGGCTCTCGCACCTCGGCGCGGTCGTCGCCGCAGCGCTGCGCGACGGCCGACGTCACGATCGTGACCTGGCCGCGGTGCTCGGCCTCGGGCCCGAGCTCGTCCGGTCGATCGACCCGACGCTGCCCGGGGCCGAGGCGCTCCCCGCCTTCGCCAGCGACGCGTCGCGGCGGGCGCGGATGGTGGGCGGCGACGTGCTGGTTTTGATCTCGGGCGACACGGCCGCCGCCGTGCGCGGCACCGGTCGCCGGGTCGCCGCCGCGCTCGCGCCCGCGTCGCGGCTCCGGTGGGCGCGCCACGGCGTCCGCGGTGCGCCCGACCACCTCGGCCGCCGCCGCGACGTGACGGGCTTCCACGACGGCCTCGTGCAGCCGCCCGCCGAGGCGGCCGGCGTCGGGGTGCTGCTGCGCGGCGACCCGAGGGTGGCGGGCGGCACGCTCGCCGCGCTGCGGCTCCTGCGGGTCGACGTCGAGCGGTTCGGCGCGCTGACCGTCGCCGAGCAGGAGCGGGTGATCGGGCGGCGCCGCGCCGACGGCGCCCCGCTGTCGGGCGGCGGGCCCGCCGCCGAGCTCGACCTCGACGCGGAAGGCCCGGACGGCGCCTCCGCCGTGCCGCGCCACGCGCACGTGCGGGCGGCGCACCCCCGGTGGATCGGCGCGCCGCTCATGCTCCGCGCCGGCTACGACGACGCCGGACCGGCGGGCGGCGACGACGGAGGCGACGGTGAGGACGCCGGCGCCGGGCACCCACCACGAGGCCGGCTGTTCCTGTCGTACCAGGACGACCTGCGCACCTACGCCCTCACCCAGCACCGCCTCGACGAGCTCGACGCCCTCTCGGCGTACACGACCGCGCTCGCCGGCGCGAGCTTCCTGGTCCTGCCGATGGCGCACGACCGGCCGTTCGGGTGGTCGCTCGCCGGGTGACCCGCCGCGCACGCCCGGCGACGTCAGCCGGGCGGTCCGAGGTCGTCGAGGAACGGCACGTCCGGCGCCGGATCCCGCGACAGCTCGACCGTCGCGACCGTCGACTCGCCGAGGAGCACCTGGACCCGGACCATCGAGCCGTCGTCGCCCAACCAGAACGTCGTGCGCCGCTGCGACCCCGCCGGCGCGACGGATCCCGCAGGTGCGCCGGACGGCCCGAAGAAGGCCTCCGCCGGCTCGCCGTCGACCTCGTCGACGCCGATGAACCGGGCGTCGCTCTGCGCCAGCAGCTGCGGGTTCTCGGGCCGGTCGGCGCCGAGGTTCAGCAGCACGAGCAGGAGCGCGTCGAGCGTGGAGGTGGTGGCGTCGATCGGCTCGCGCCGCCACCCGTCGCCCGGCAGCTCGCCGCCTCCGCCACGTGCGGCCTCCACCACGCCGTCGTGGCGCGCCACGGTCCCGAAGCCCCACTGCAGCGACCCCGACCCGCCGGCGACGGTGGCGTCGACGGGCTCGACGACGGCCGATCCCAGGTGCCGGCGCCAGTCGACCGCCCCGGTCAGCAGCACCTGGCGACCGTCGAGCACCATCCGCGCCTCGAACGCGACGCTGCCGCGCTGGAGGTTGCGCAGCCGCGCCGAGGCCAGTCGCGTCGCCTGCTCCGCCGTGAGGACCTGCGGCTCGCGGGGGCCGGCGGCACCGCCGTCTCCGCACGCGCCGGCGAGGAGGGTGAGCGCGGCGACGACGAGGCACTCGGCGAGTCGTCGAGCCGTCACGGCGCGGCGAGCGCCCGGGACGGCCGGTGCGCCGCGCCGTGGCGCCGGGTGCGCGAGGGCGACCGGTGCGCCCGGCGCGCGGCCGCCGGTTCCGCGGGCGGTGTCACGACGGCCTCGCGCAGCCCACGCCGCGCCCGCAGCGTCAGCGCCGCCAGCGCGTTCGGCGTCATCGACATGCGCTCGGCCAGGTCGGCCGTCCGCACGCCGTCGACGTCGATGGCCCACAGCACCTCGCGCCAGCGCGTCGGCAGGCGCTCGAGGGCGGCGAGCACCGGGTGGTCCGGATCGTGCTCGTCGGCCACGGGTGCCACCGGCTCGGTGCCGAGCGGCCACTCGGCGGTCACGATGCGCACCGCTCGCGCGCGAGCGGTCTGCATCACGAAGTTGCGGACGGCGCTGAAGAGGTACGCGGGGAAGTTCGAGGTCGGGCCACCGCCTCGCTGGATCGCGACGAACGTCGCGGCGAAGGCGTGCGCCACCGCGTCGTCGGCGTCCGCGACGTTCGTGACCAGGCGGCGGGCCAGCCCACGGGCGCGGTGCGCGTACGCGGCGTGCAGCTCGCGGAACGCGTGCTGGTCGCCGGCGCGGGCGCGCTCGACCAGCAGCGAGGTCGGGTCGGCGGCGGCGGGGGCGGTGGCGGCGGCGGCGGCGGCGGCGGGCGGATGGTGTCCGATGTCCTGGCGGGACGCACCACCGCCGGATCGATCGTGGTGCGGGGGGAGCATCCGTCGATGATCCGCAACCACGGGGTGAGGCCGACTCACCCCTCTCCGCGCGGCGCGGGGTGATCGCGGGCACCCGGGCGCGGCGTCGAGGATGAGGACCGGCGCGATCACGACGCGGACCGCAGGCCGGGACCGGCGGTGCTGCGGCGGGCGCCTCCGCCCACCGGCCCCGGCGCCGCCGCGGTCGCGGTCGCGGACGCGAAGGCCAGCTCGACCGCCTCACGGCGCCCGGCGACGCCGAGCTTGCGGTAGATCACGCGGCAGTGGGTCTTGACGGTGTTGACCGACAGGAACAGCTCGCCCGCGATCTGCCCGAGCGTCATGTCGCTGCGCAGCAGCTGCAGCACGAGCAGCTCCTTCGTGCTCAGCTGGCGGAGGTGCTCGTGGTGCCGGCCGATGCGGTGCTTGCCGACGTGCACCTTGAGGCGCAGGTCGAGGATCAGCGGCCCGGCGTCGGCGACGTCGCGCAGCACGTGCTCCGCGTGGCGGATCAGCTCCTCGAGCGCGGGTGCCTCGTGCCGGGCGCGGGCCTCCACGCGCGCCAGGAGCAGGAACACGAACCCGACGAGCAGCGGATCGTGCTCCACGTCGTTGCGGCGGGCGATCGCCGTCAGCGCGCTCCTCGCCTCGTCGAAGCGGTGCTCGGCGTGCGCGAGGACGCTGTGCGCGACCTGCAGGTCGACGAAGGCGGGCGGTGTGGCGTCGGCGTCGATGGCCATGAGCGCGCTCCGGCAGTCGGAGGTGTGCAGGAGCGCCCCCGCGCGGTTCGCGCGCCACGCCTCGATCAGCGCGAGCCGCGCCGTGGCCGCGGCGGCCACCGACACGAGCTTCGCCCGCTCGGCGACCACGCGCGCCTCGCGCGCCGCCGCGACCGCGTCGTCGAGCCGCAGCGACCACAGCAGTGCCCGCGCCTGCACCAGGCGGGCCACCGCGAGCTCGAACGGGTCCGCGTCCTCGGCGAGCGGGTCGAGCCGGTCGCCCGCGGCGAGCGCGACCTGGACGTCGCCGGCGCCGAGCGCCGCGTCGCAGGCCGCCAGCGCGTCGAGCACCGGCGTCGACGAGGCCGGTGAGGCGCACGCGGCGCGCCAGCGGCGGACCTGGTCGGGGTGGCCGAGGAAGATCGCCGCGGCCACGCCCCGGCGGGCGAGCGCCGGCCGTGCCGCGAGCTGCTCGTCCGGCATCGACCGCAGCCAGGAGGACACGGCGTCGAAGCGGCCCCGGCCGAGGGTGCGCACCAGCTGGTGCTCGAGCAGCTCGGCCGCGACGGCGGCGTCACCGGCGCGCAGCAGCAGCGGGATCGCGTCCTCCGCGTGGTCGTGGCGCTGGAGCCAGCGACCGCCGCGCCGGCGGACCTCGTCGGCGGCGGTCGCGGCCGTCTCGCCGAGCAGCGCCCGGAGGGCGCCGGCCACGAGCGGGTTCCACCGCACCCACCGCCCGTCGTCCCGGCTCGCGGGCAGGAGCAGCTGGCGCCGCCGCAGGTCGCTGACGGCGGCGCGCACGAGGCCGACGTCCAGGTCGAGCGCCTCGGCGGCGAGGTCGGACGTGAAGCGGTCGAACACGCTCGTGCGGACCGCGACGTCGCGCAGGTCGTCCGGGAGCGGGTGGAGGACGCGGCTCGACACGTAGTCGCGGGCCAGCGGGTGCCCGCCGTCGAAGAACGGCAGGTCTCGCTCACGCCACTGCGAGTCGCGGGCGGCGATGCCGGCGAGCGAGAGCCCCGCCGCCCACCCCGCGGTGCGCTGGAGCACCGCCGCGAGCTGCGCCGGCGACGGGTGCAGGCCGAAGCAGCCCCGCAGCACGTCCTCGGCCTCGTCGGGCCCGACGACGAGCAGCTCGGCGGGAGCGATGTCGACGCGTCGATCCGCGCGCAGGCCGGCCAGGTCGAGCGCCGGCAGGTCGCGCGAGAGCAGGAGCAGGCGCACGTGGTCGGGCACGAACCGGATGAACGACACCAGCTCGTCCGCGAGCGGCGCGAGGTCGACGGCGTGGAGGTCGTCGACCACGAGGACGACCGGCTCGGCTGACCGCTCGAGGCGCTCGAGCACCTCGAGCACGAACGTCGGGCTGCCGGGCGCGGCGTCGAGGTCCTCCATGCCCGGGACGGCGCCGGCGAGCGCGGCGGCGATCGCGCCCCAGAAGCGGTCCGGGGTGTCCTGCGCGGGTGACAGCGAGAGCCACGCGACCCGCGCCGCCTGCTCGACCGCCCACTGCGCGGCGAGCGTGGTCTTGCCGGTGCCCGCGGGTGCGACGAGGAGGGTCGCGGGCCGGCGGGCCGAGCGGTCGAGCTCGCGCAGCGCCCGGGGGCGAGCGATCGCGTGGCGGTCGACGTCGGGGACGGTGAGCTGGCGGCGCAGCACGGGCGAGGCACCGCTGCGCGACACTGCGTCCGCGGACGACGTCGCACCGGCATCCGGCGCATCGTCGGATGAAGGGGTGGGGAACATGGGATGAACCTGCAGGCGAAGTGGGTGAGCCGTCCATCACCCGTCGCGGGTGATGCTTCGGTGACGACCGTCAAGATCTCGTCACCCGCCGCCCGGGCGACCCCCACGCACCTCGTACACGATCGGCGCTCGGCCGAGCTCGTGGTGGTCCGGATCCGGGCCGAGCCGCTCGATCGTCCCGTCGGCGATCAGCTCGTTCAGCGCCTTGCGGATGGTCATCGGGCTGCCGCCCACCTCGTCGGCCACGTCGAGGCCGGTGAAGCGCCCGGTCCGGCCCGGACGTGGTCCTTGATCTGCTCCGCCGTCGTCGGGCGCACGCGCTCGCCGGGGCCGCCCGCCCGGGCGACGGTCCCCCGCCGCCGGCCCTCCACGCCGACCCCCGCGGCGTCGAGCACGGCGTCGTCCACCCCGAACCGGCGGAACGTGGCGCGTGGGACGTCGTTGTCGATCGCCCACCGTCGGGCGTGGCGGACGAAGCCGCGCCGCAGCGCGTCGAGGCGCACCGATCGGGCGCGGTCGACGGCGGCGAGCGCACGCAGCTGCTCGAGCGGATCGTCGTCGCCGACGGACTGCTCGAGCCGCCCGGCGAGCGGCGGCCCGGCCGTCGCCGGCGGCTCGCCGATCGCCCGGAGGTAGGCGCGGACGGCCTCCTCGGGCTCCGCCTCCTCGCTCATCGGGCGAGACGGTAGCAAAGGCCCCATCCCGCCGGACCGAGCGGCTCACCCGGTCAACCGCGGCACGTCACCCCGCCTGCCGCTGCCCGACCTCCCCCGCCGGCGGAGGCGCGGCGGCTACTGCGCCGACCGCTCGACGACGGCGATGTGGTTGCCGTCCGGGTCACGGAGCATGAACAGCAGCGGCGCGCCCGGCGTCCGCATCGGCTCCGGGTCGAGGTCCACGCCGCCGAGCGCCGTCAGACGGCGGTGCTCGCCGACGACGTCGTCGGTCTCGACCCCGATCCCTCCGCCGCCCGGCTGCCCGCCCATCGGCGGGTTGAGCGCGAGCCGGGCGTGCGAGCCGGGCGGGGCGACCTCGACCCACCGGTGCTCCCCACGCTCGCCGAAGCGCGTGTCCGCGCGGACCTCGAAGCCGAGCGCGCCGGTGTAGAAGGCGACCGCCGCGTCCTGGTCCGCCACGGTGAACATCGTGACGCCGATGTCCCGCAACGTGCTGGAGGTGGGGGTGGGGGTGGCGGCCGGGCCCGCCGCGGGCGTGGTCGTGTCGTGGTCGGTCATGCCCGTCCGACGGGACGAGCGGCGGGAACTCATCGCTCGGGGACGGACCCACGGGGGCACCGTGGGGCGAGGCCCGGGTGGCGGTGGGTACCGTGACGGCGATGTCGGTCCTGAGGCGCGTGGCCGCCGGTGCGATCGTGGCGCGGGCGAACCTCCGGCCGCTCGAGCGGCCCGACCGCCTCGTGCGCGCCGCGCTGGCCATGGGCCCCTGGGGCGGGACGCTCGCCGGCCTGGTCGCCGCGTCGGCGGCTCGCGAGCCCGGGCGCGTCGCCGTCGTCGACGACCGAGGCCGGATCTCCTACGCCCGGCTGTGGGACCGCGCCCGCCGGTCGGCCGGCGGCCTGACCGCGCGCGGCGTGGGGCGCGGCACCACCGTGGGGCTGCTGGCGCGCAACCACACCGGCTTCGTCGAGGCGCTGATCGCGATCGCCGCGACCGGAGCCGACGTGGTGCTCCTCAACACGGGCTTCGCGGGACCGCAGCTCGCGGACGTCGTCGAGCAGGAGGGGATCTCGTGGATCGTCCACGACGACGAGTTCGGTGACGTCGTCGCGGCCACGGGCGCGGTGGCGCTGGACGAGGCCGCGATGGCCGCGCTCGCGGGCGGTCGTGACCCGGCCCGCCCGAACCGGACGCAGGGGCGCACGATCATCCTCACCTCCGGCACGACCGGCCGACCGAAGGGGGCCGCGAGGCGCCAGGACGCCGGCGCGATCGAGGGCGTCGCAGCCGTGCTGGAGCGGCTGCCGTACCGCTTCGGCGACACGCAGGTCGTGGCGGCCCCGCTGTTCCACGCGTGGGGCCTGACGAACCTGCTCCTCGGTCTCGGCCGGTGCGCGACGAACGTGCTCGCCCGGCGCTTCGACGCCGAGGCCACGCTGCGGGCGACGTCGGCCGAGCGCGCCGACGTGCTCGTGGTGGTGCCGGCGATGCTCGCCCGGATCGTCACGCTCCCGTCCGAGGTGCTCGCGTCCGCACCGACGCCGCAGCTGCGGGCCATCGCCTCCAGCGGCTCCGCGCTCGGCAGCCGGTTGGTGATCGACGTCCTCGACCGCTTCGGGCCGGTGCTCCACAACCTGTACGGCTCGACCGAGGTGGCCGTGGCATCGATCGCCACCCCCGGCGAGCTCCGGCGGGCACCCGCCACCGCCGGGCGCGTCGCGTTCGGGGTGCGGGTCGAGATCCTGGACGGCGACGGGCAGCCGGTCGCGGCCGGCGACGTCGGACGGATCTTCGTCGGCGGGCCGATGCGGTTCGAGGGCTACACCACCGGCGGCGGCAAGGAGCAGCGGCGGGGCCTGCTCGCCTCGGGCGACCTCGGGTACCTGTCGGACGGGCTGCTGTTCGTGGTCGGGCGGGAGGACGACATGATCGTGTCGGGCGGCGAGAACGTCTACCCCAGCGAGGTCGAGGAGCTCCTCGCGCACCACCCCGCCGTCGCCGATGTCGCGGTCGTCGGCGTCCCCGACGACGCGTTCGGCCAGGCGCTCGCCGCCCACGTCGTGCGTCGCCCCGGCGCCCGGGTCACCGAGGAGGAGCTGCGCGAGCACGTGCGGGCGAACCTGGCCCGCCACAAGGTGCCGCGCCGGGTGCGCTTCGTCGACGAGCTGCCTCGCACCACGACGGGCAAGGTGCTGCGCCGGGACCTCGGGGGCGGTGAGGGGACGTGAGGACGAGCCGTCCGTCACGCGGGTGCCGGTGCGGGAACCGGCGCCACGCGGGCGGCGTCCGATGGGCATGATGAAGCACATGACACGGGTCCTGCTGGCAGTGGCGGCCTCACTCTCGCTCGCGCTCGCGGCGTGCGGTGATGACGACGGCGACGGAGGCGCCGCGCCTCCGGCCACGTCGGGCGGCTCGGCCGACGGCGGCTCCACGCCGCCCACCACACCCCCCGGCTCGGTGCCGCCGACGACGGCGCCGCCCACGACGGCGCCGCCCACGACGGAGCCGCCGACGTCCGCACCCCCCACGACCGCCCCGCCCACCTCGGCGCCGGTCGCTCCCGGCCGCCTCGAGGGCATCCCGACCGTGATCGAGGACGAGGGCGGACCGCGCATGTGCTTCGAGGTGCTGGAGTCGTTCCCGCCGCAGTGCGGGACGGGGCTCGAGCTCGTCGGGTGGTCGTGGGACGCGATCGACGTCGAGCAGGTCGACGGCGCCACCAGGTGGGTCGACCGGATCTACGTCGCCGGCACCTACGACGAGGCCTACGAGACGTTCACGGTCGACGAGGTCCGCCTGCCGACGGACGCGGATCGCGAGCGGATCCTGATGTCGGCGCCGCTGCCCGACCACTCGGTGCCGTGCCCGGCGCCGGAGGGCGGCTGGCCCGAGCGGACCCAGGAGTGGCCGGAGGCGGATGTCGCGGCGTTGCCGGGCTACGCCGGCTCGTGGCAGAACGAGCCCGGGGTCGTGACGGTCAAGTTCACCGGTGATCTCGCCGCCGCCGAGTCGGCGGTGCGCGAGCGCTTCGACGGGCCGCTGTGCGTCGTCGAGGCGACCCGCGACCTGGACGAGCTGTCGGCGATCGCCGAGCAGCTCCGGTCGATGAGCAGCGTGCGCTTCCTCTCGGTCCAGACCTGGGTGGACGCCTCGGGCGAGTGGGTCCAGGCCCAGACGATCGCTCCCGACCCCGCTCGGCAGGCGGCGCTCGACGAGGAGTTCGGCAGCGGCGTGGTCCGGCTGGTCTCCCTGCTGCGGCCGCTCGAGGCCGACGCCGAGATCTGACCCGGGTCGCCGCCGCGCTCAGTGGTGCGCGGCGGCGGCCTGCCGGCCCGTGCGGCGGGGAAGCCTCGAGACGACGGCGACGACGAGGAACCCGACGGCGAGTCCGACCACGGCGGACGCCGCGGTGTCGACGAGCCACGCGAGCACCCCACCGACGCCCGGTACGTCGTGCACGGGATCCTCGATCTCGTGCAGGGCGTCGTACGGCGCGTGCCAGCCCAGCTCGTCCGTGCCGGCGATGAGGATGTGCCCGCCGACCCACAGCATCGCCGCCGTGCCGACCACGGAGAGGCCGGCGAGCAGCTTCGGCATGCCGGTCACGAGCCCGCGGCCGATGCGCTCGGCGGGCTGCCTGCCGGTGCGCGCGAGGCGCAGGCCGACGTCGTCCATCTTCACGATCAGCGCGACGACGCCGTACACGGCGACGGTGATCAGCACCGCGACGACGAGCATGATGATCGCCCGGCTGACGAACGACTCGTCGATCACGTCCTTCAGCGCGATGACCATGATCTCGGCGGAGAGGATGAAGTCGGTGCGGATCGCGCCGGCGATCGTCTTCTCCTCCGCCTCCGGTCCGACCGCCGCAGCCGGGAGGTCCTTCGCGTCGTCGTGGTGGCGCGAGAAGCGGTGGTGGATCTTGTGGGCGCCCTCGTAGCAGAGGTAGGCGCCGCCGACCATGAGGATGATCTCGACGAGCTTCGGCACGAACTCGCTGAGGACCAGGGCGGCGGGGAGGATGAACAGGATCTTGTTGCGCAGCGAGCCCGTGGCGATCCGCTTGATGATCGGCAGCTCGCGCTCGGCGGCGAGGCCGTGCACGTAGGCGGGGGTGACCGCCGTGTCGTCGACGACGACGCCGGCCGCCTTGACGCTCGCCTTGCCGGCGGCCACGCCGACGTCGTCGACCGACGCCGCGGCCAGCTTCGCGAGCGCCGCCACATCGTCCAGCAGGCCGACGAGGCCACCAGCCATCCTGTCCCCCACTCGGTCGTCCGGATCGGTCGGCGCCAGGAGGCGCCGGTGCCCGGAGTGTAGGTGGACCCGGTGCGCCGCCGCCCGCCGGGTCGTGGCGGCGAGCGCCCGCTCGTGGTGGCGACCCGAGGTCGGTCGGGGAGCTCCTCGCGAGTGCGCCACGAGCGCGCACGCGCCGGAGGCTCAGCTGCGTCGGTCGCGATCGAACTCGGCCCAGACGAGCTTGCCCAGATCGGTCGTGAGCACCCCCCAGGCATCGCTCACGCACGCGACCAACATGAGCCCGCGCCCACCTCCCCCGGGGCCGGGCCTGGCGGCCGGCAGGGCGTGCGGCATCCTCGGGTCGTGGTCCTCGACCTCGATCCGCAGCGGCACATGCGGTTCGGGGTCCCACGCGCGCAGCTCACCGCCGCCACCGGTGTGCAGGATCACGTTCGTCACGAGCTCGCTGGCCGACAGCAGCACGTCCTCCGCGATCAGGTCGTCGGGCTCGCCCACCAGCGGCCGCAGCGCGGCCCGAGCCGCGCTGGGAGCAACCATGTCGCGGTCGAACCGAACGGTGACGTCGGGCGGCCGCGTCGGTCGCGAGCCGTTCTGGGACGGGGGCGGGACGGCGTCAGCCACGGGACTCGCCGCCCGGCACGAGACGAGGGAGGGGCAGGACGCTCGGACGTGCGTCCATCGTGCGGCTGCGTCCAGGACTGCGAGATGCGCTCATCGGGCTCCCAACTCACGTTGAGCCTGCACCGGGGTTCTGGAGCGCAAACGGACCGCGTCGAGCGGAGGTGACCAGAACCTACCACCGGGCGGTCGTCCTCAACCCACGGGGTCGCATCGAGATCCGCCTCGCCCCGTGTTCGCCCGCGTCGACGTGGTGGCGACCGGCTCGTCGGGCGTCGTCGCGCCGTTCTCGTCACCGTCCGAACGCTCGGAGCGTCCGGTCGGTGGCACGAACGGCCCGCGCAGGACGTGCGTCAGGAGCGGCGGAGCAGGCGGCGAGCCCTCCCGGGGTCCTGGCCGTCGCCGGCGCCGCGCGTCACGCCGTCCGGACGGCAGCGGTGAGCTCCTCCAGGACCTCCCACAGGCGAGCCTCCCGGCGTTCGTCGTACGACTCGTCCGAGGCCCGGGTGACGCGGTCGACGTCGACGTAGCCGGCCCGCAGGTCGGCGAACCGCCGCCCGAGCGCGAGCTCGGCGAGCACGGCGCCGGAGCGTGCCGGGGTGCTCATGCCGGGGAGCGGCAGGTGCGGCATCACCCGGTGCCACACGAACCGCCGGAACGCGCTCATGTCGCGGGCGAGGCCGGTGCCCGGCATCAGGCCCGGGTCGTACACGTTGCACCGCCAGCGGCCGGCGGCGCGGCGGTCGAGCTCGTGGCACAGGTGGTTGACGGCCAGCTTGGACGTGGCGTACGCACGCTGGCCGGCGATCCTGCTGCTCGGATCGGGGCCGAGGCCCGGGCGCGCGAGCTCGGCCGGATCCTCCCAGCGCGGGTGCGCGACCAGACGGGTCGAGCGATCGGTGGTGTGCGTGCCGCTGCCGACGAGCACGACGCTCGCGCCCGGTGCGAGGCGGTCCTGCAGCTCGCGCACGAGGAGGAACGGCGCGACGACGTTGACGGCGAAGGTCAGCTCGAGGCCGTCGGCCGTGCGGTGCATCCGGTCGACGGTCTGGATCCCCGCGTTGAGGACGAGCGCGTCGAGCGTCCGGTCCTCCGCGCCCACGACGTCGAGGACCTCGCCCGCGGCACGGCGCACCTCCCCGAGATCGGCGAGGTCGACCGTCACGCACGTGACGGCGCTGACGCGCTCGTCCAGTTCGGCGTGGACCCCTTCCATCGCCGCGCCGCCACGACCGACGAGCACGAGGTGCGCCCCGGGTGCCCGCTCGGCGACCGCTCGGCAGGTCTCGAGCCCGAGGCCGCGCGTGGGCCCGGTGACGAGGATCACGGGCGAGGGCGACGTGATGTCATCTTCTGTCATCATGACATCATGGTCGATGTCAGTTGCTGACACAAGTGGTAGGGTCGTCGGCCGTGGCACGGTGGGAGGCGGGCACGGCGGACCGGCTCCGCCGGGCGGCGCTGGAGCTGTTCGTCGAGCGCGGCTACGACGCGACGACCGTCGACGACATCGCCGCCCGGACCGGGGTGACGCAGCGGACCTTCTTCCGGCACTTCGCCGACAAGGAGGAGGTGCTGTTCGACGAGGACGAGGTGATGCTCGCCGTCCTCGTGGGGGCCGTGCGGGGGCGCAGGGCGAGCGGGGGCGTCGGCGCGGGGTGCGGCCTGGCCGCAGCGCGTGCCGCGATGCGAGAGCTCGCCCGCTCCTTCGAGGGCGAGCGCGACCGGCACCGCGCGCGGTGGCGGGTGCTCGAGCAGGTCCCCGCGCTGCGCGGCCGCCAGCTCCTCAAGCAGGAACGGTGGGCCCGCGCGCTGCGCGACGAGCTCGTCGCCGCCGACGTGCCGGCGGGGGAAGCGGCGATCGCTGTCGAGGTCGCCGCCGGGGCGTTGCGGCTCGCGTACGCCGAGTGGCTCGCGGCCGCCCGGCCGCGGCGCCTCCTCACGCTCCTCGCGTCGGCCGACGCGAGGTTCGACGCCATCCTCGGGGACCAGCCGGGCTGATCGGGACCACCCGCCGACGGCGCTCCCCCGCCACCTGCGTCACCGGCTCCGCCACCGGCTCCGCCGCCGGCCGCGCCGGAGGCTCGCCTCAGGTCCGGGCGCGGCGCACCCGGTCCCGGATGCCGAAGCACGGGATCGCGAGGAACGGGATGCCGAGCACGAGGAGCAGGATGGGGAGGCCGAGCGACCGGCTGTACGCGGTGCCGCCGCGGACCGTCGCGTCCAGCGTCTTGCCCTCGTCGGAGTCGCCGTCGCCGGCGACGAACGGACCGACGACCGTGCGCCCGTCGATCGTCCACTCGGCGATGCACTCCGTGCGGTACGTGGAGGCGCCACGCGTGACGGTGCCCGACGTGTCGCACGTCAGCACGGTCGCCCGGACGTGGGTGCCGACCGCGCGCTGGTAGAGGAGGAAGGCGCCGCCGCCGACGAGCGACGCCGGGATCGCCAGCACGAGCGCCCAGACCGCCACGGTGACGACGGTCTTCCGGGCGCGCCCGTGGCGCCGGCCGGGAACGCCGGCGGCGTCCGGTGGCGCCGTGGCGGCGGGCGTCGGGCGGCGGGCGATCGCTCGGTCGACCAGGAGGGGGATGCCCTTCGTCCGCCACCAGTCGACGTCGACCACACCGCCCGACATGCCGCCGTGGTCCAGGTCCGCCCGGTAGGCGGTGCGCTCGTCACCGATGCCGTCCACGTCGACGTCGGCGACACGGCGGAGCGCGCCGGCGTACGCGGCTCGGACGTCGGCGGGCGCCGAGGGCGTCGGCGTTCCGGCGACCGCATCGCGCATCGCCCGCCACGCGTGCGGATCCCCGCGCAACCCCCACTGGCGGTGCACGACGTCGAACCCGTCAGCGAGGGTGCCGTCGCCGGGCGTGTCGGTGCGGTGGCCGCAGGCCGGGCAGCGCACCACGTCTGGCGAGTCCGGCACCGATTCGAGCGCACGCCCGTCCGCGGCGCACACGAACGCGGGCATGCCGAACCGATCGGTCGCCGCCGCACCGTCCACGGGCGAACGGTAGTCCCGCGGCGCGAGCGCTCGACGACGGCGCTGCGACCCGGGTCCGAGCTCGGCGCTCGAGCTCGTTGACATCGACCGGCCGTTTATCTACGCTCACGTCGAAACTCCCGACGGAACCGGTGGCGCCCAGTGGAGCCCGGTCCGGCTGGATGGGGCGAACGAGCGGAGGACGGACATGTCGGTGCGACCCGAGGACGTCGATCCGCTCTCGCCCACCACGGTCGAGTGCCCGTACCCCTACTACGAGGCCCTTCGAGCCCACGCGCCCGTGCACCGCGTGCCCGGCCGCGAGTGGTTCCTGGTGAGCACGTTCGACCTGGCGGTCGAGGTGTTGAAGGACCCGGCGACGTTCTCGTCCCAGAGCGGCGTCGGCGTGCCCGCCGGCCCCGCCGGGCAGCACCCGCCGCCTGCCGGCCGGCGGACCCACACCCTCCTCACCGCCGACCCACCCGTGCACGCGCGCTATCGGACCCTGGTCAACAAGGCGTTCTCCGTCCGCCGTGTCGCCGCGATGGAGCAGGAGGTGCGCCAACTGGCCGACGAGCTCATCTCCGGCTTCCTCGGCGAGGGCGAGGTCGAGCTGGGTGAGGCGTTCGCCGTCCCGCTGCCGTTGATCGTCATCTGCGACATGCTCGGCCTCCCCCGCTCGCAGCTGCGGACGTTCAAGCAGTGGTCCGACGGCATCGCGCAGCTCGGCGGGCTCGTCGACGAGCAGCAACTGGCCGAGATCGCCCGCGGCAACGCGGCGTTCACCCAGTACCTCGTCGAGCGGGTCGAGGAGCGGCGCCGCCACCCGCAGGACGACATCATGAACGACCTGATCACACTGCGGTTCGAGGCGCCCGACGGCGAGCACCGGCCGCTGGCGATGGACGAGATCGTGAGCATCCTCCCGCAGCTGCTCGTCGCGGGGAACGAGACCACGACGAACACGATCACCTCCGGCGTCCAGCTGCTGGTGGAGCACCCGGACCAGATGCAGGCCGTGCGCGAGGACCGGTCGCTCGTGCCGAACCTCGTCGAGGAGGTGCTGCGGCTCGAGTCGCCCGTGCAGTGCCACTTCCGACAAGCGACGCGCGACACGGTGCTGGGCGGCGTCGAGATCCCGGCCGGCGCGGGCGTCGGCGTCCTCTACGCCGCGGCGAACCGCGACGAGCGTCAGTACGACGACGCGGCACGGTTCGACGTCCGCCGGGGCAACGCCCGCACCCACCTCGCGTTCAGCCAGGGCATCCACTTCTGCGTCGGCGCGCCGCTCGCTCGGCTGGAGGCGCGGGTCGCGTTCGACGCGCTGCTCGACCGGTTGGAGCGCATCGCGTTCGCCCCCGGGCGGAACGACTTCGGCCACGTCCCGAGCTTCACCCATCGCGGGCTCCGCCAGCTCTGGATCACCTTCGACGCGCGCTGACGGCACCGCCGTCGGCCACCGCGCCGTGCGGTGTGGCGAGCGCTCGCACCGCGAGGGTCGCGATCAGCGCCGGGTCCACGGCGACACGCCGGTGGTGGAGCTCGAGCGCGCCGTACACGAGGCCGGAGACCGCCGCGACCGCGACCTCCGGCCGCACGTCGGCGAACTCGCCGGCGCCGACGCCCTCACGGACGATCCGGGCGACGGCCCTGCGCCACCCGTTCGCACGCTCCCCCACCTTCGAGAAGCGCGCGCTGTCGCGGGCGGTGAGCCCGGCCACGAACCACAGGTCGTACGGCCCGAGGATCAGCCGCTCCACGTGCTGCGCGACGAGCTCGTGCAGCCGTTCGGGGGCGCTGCCGGGCCGGGCGCTGACCGATGTCGCGAACGCGAGGGAGTCGACGACGACGTAGTCGAGCAGCGCCTCGACGATCGCGTCGAGGTTGTCGAAGTAGTAGTAGATCGACGGCGGGGACACGCCCACGGCAGCCGCGATGTCCGTGATCCTCGTCGCGCCGATCCCCTGGTTCGAGAACAGCGTCGCCGCGGCTCGCAGGATCTCCTCGCGCGGATCGAGATCGGACGATCGCGCCTTCGCCCGTGGCCTGCCTCGGCGGGGGGTCGGCGTGGCCATCGGGCGCACGCTAGGGGTGGAGCGGCAGGTGGGGCGCGATCGACCGCAACGTCGTCGGCGTGGCGGGGGTGAGCTGCACGCGCGACACCCGCGGGCCGATCAGGCCGAGCACCACCTCGGCGACGGCCTCGGGAGCACCCGCGAGGCCGTCGATCCCGAGCGCGCCGCTGTCGCGCAGGCGCATCGTCACGTCGTCGTCGCCGCAGGCGACGGTGAGGAAGATGCCGAGCGGGATCTCGCCGGGGAGCTCGCCGGCGCGTGCGACGAGATCGGCGAGGTGCTCGCGCCCGAGCTCGGACATGCGCGACCGGTCGATCGCGCCGCCCCTGGTGGCCGCGGCGTTGAAGGTCAGCTCGATCCGATCGGCGAGCGGACCGAGCTCGCGGATCGTGCGCTCGCCACCGAGGGCCAGCACGAGGGGTGGGGGCGCGTCGACGGCGGGACCGATCGCCGCCACGTCGATGCGGTGGTGCGCTCCCTCGTAGCGGCAGCGGCCGTCGCGCAGGAGGCGCCGGACGACCTCGACGGCTTCCGCGTAGCGGTCCACGCGGACGCCCGCGGCCGGGAACGTCATGCCGAGCCCCTCGACCTCCTCCCGCGCCCATCCGGCGCCGAGCCCGGCCTCGAAGCGGCCGCTGCTCGCCCGCTGCAGCGCGAGGGCGGCCTGCGCGAACTCGACGGGTGAGCGCAGCAGGTTGTTGGCGAAGCACGAGATCAGCTGCACGCGCTCGGTGACCGCCGCCATCTGCCCGAGCGCCACGGCCCAGTGCGTGAACGTCGTGGTGCCGGCCCAGATGTGATCGGCGACCCCGAGGCCGTGCCAGCCCTCCGCCTCGCGTTGCCGCGCCCACGCGGCCGGGTCGGCGGCCGCGCCGACGAGGTTGGCGAAGAACTCGACCGGCGGGCGGCTCACGCCGTGACCGCTCGCGGCTCCAGACGGACCGGGAGGTCGTCGATCACCCGGACGAGCGCGTTGTGCGATCGGCGGACGGGGCCGGTGATCGTGATCGACCCGACGCGCGAGGCGAACCGCTCGAGGAACACGTCGATCATCTCCCGCGCGAGGTGCGCGCCGAGGCAGACGTGGATCCCCGTGGTGAAGCTGAGGTGATCGGCGTCGGCGAAGCCACGCGGGAAGCGGTCGATCACGAACTCGTCGGGCCGGTGGTAGTGCGCCTCGTCGTGGTTCCCCGACCCGTACATCAGCAGCACCTTCGCGCCCGCCGGGATCTCCCGGTCGGCGCCGGGGATCCGCACCGCGCGGGTGGTGTGGCGGAACAGGCCGGTCACGGGCGAGATGTAGCGCAGCACCTCCTCGACGGCCGATGCCCGCAGCTGCGGCTCGGCACGCAGCCGCTCGAGGATCTCTGGCTGCTCCGCGAGCAGGATCACGAGGTTCGACAGCAGCTGCGCCGTGGTCTCGTTGCCGCCGGTCGCCAGCAGGGTCTCGTAGGCGACCCGCTCGGCGAACGTCGGCTCGTACCCCGTGGGGCACGTGCCGAAGATCGTGTTGCTGAACTCGCCGGCGGGGCACTCCCCCCGAGCGAGCGCCTCGCCCCGCTCACGCACGAAGCCCTCGAAGTAGGCGACGAACCGTTGCGCCATGGTCAGCAGGGCTGGATCGGGGTCGCCGGACATGATCAGCGACCCAGCCGTCGCGCCGTCCTTCACGAGGGGTCGGTCCGCTTCGGACAACCCCATCAGGTCGCCGACGATCGTCGACAGGTACGGATTGGCGACCACCTCGGCCACGTTCACCGGTGCCGGCGTCGCGAAGACCTCGTCCAGCAGCGCGTCCAGCACGCGCGCGGCGTCTCCGCGGTGCTGCTTCACCGCGCGTGGGCTGAACAGCGGCGCCGTCAGGCGGCGCATCTCGGTGTGGTGCGGCGGGTCGAGCGAGGTGAGCCCGAGGCCGCCGCCCGTGCGGGAGTACCCCACGCCCTCGAGCTGCGAGAACGTCGACACATCCCGCGCCGCGGCCTGGATGTCGGCGTAGCGCGACAGCACCCAGATGTCCTCCGACGCGACGTGGAACACCGGCGCGTGGAGCCGCAGCCAGCGGAACGCCGGATACGGGTCGGCGATCACCTCGGGCAGGTGGGGGGTGAAGTGCGCCCAGCTCCGCTCCGTCGCCGCACCGGCCTGGTCGTGCTCGATCATCGTCTCGCTCCCCCTCGGCTGCGACCGGTACCGCTCGACAAATTCTACGTCATCGTCAATAATAGGCTGCGCCGCCGGCACGGGCAAGCGGCAGAGGGGAACGGCATGCTCACGCCACTCGACGAGACGTTGATGCACCAGGCCCCGACCACGTTCGACCACGCCGTGACCAGTGATCACCGCTTCTTCGACCGGTGGGCGTGCGGCGTCCAGCACCGCGAGCTGTCCGTGATCTACGGCATCGCGAACTACAAGAACACCGACACCTGCGACGGGTTCCTCTGCGTGCAGCGCGGCGGGCGCCAGCACAACCTGCGCCTGTCACGGCCGCTGCGACCCGACTTCGACATGGCCGTCGGTCCGCTCCGCGTGGAGATCGTCGAGCCGTTGCGCAGCCACCGGCTGGTCGTCGAGCGAACCGATGCGTCGCCCCTGCACTGCGATCTGACCTGGAGCGGGACGTTGCCGGCGCACGAGGAGGCGCCGCACTTCAAGCGCTCCGCCGGACGTGCGGTGCAGGACTACTGCCGGCTCGACCAGCTCGGCACCGCATCGGGATGGGTCGGCATCGGCGACGACCGCGTGGAGGTCCACGACTGGTTCGCGTGGCGGGACCACTCGTGGGGCGTGCGGCCCGGGATGGGCGGCGCCGACCCCGTCACCGGGCAGCCCGGTGCGGCGGGGGCGCACCGGCCGCCGGGCTCGTTGTTCATCTGGATCGCGCTGCGGGCGGGCGACCTAGCCGGCCAGTTCCAGACGCAGATCGGCGGCGACGGCCGCGCCGAGTCCGTCGACGGGCACCTGATCCCCGACACCGACGAGCCGTCCACCTCGCTCGGCATCGCCGAGGTCCTCCACGACATCACGTTCGTCGGCGGGCACACCGCGTTCTCGCACGCCCGCCTGCAGGTGAGGACGGACGACGGCCGCACGTGGGACGTCGACGCCACGCCCCTGCGGCCACCGTGGGACTTCAGCGGGGCCGGCTACAGCGGCGGGTGGCACGACGGCCAGGGGCTGGGCGTCCCCCGGGGCGCGGCGGTCGAGGCCGACGAGTACGACACCTCCGCACCGGCCGACGTCGGGCTCGCCGACGGCTCCGTCCGCCAGCACTGGCACCGCGAGACCGACGTCTCGCTCGTCGTGGACGGGCCGACCGGACGCGGGCTCACCGGTGACGGACACCTGACGATCATCGCCCGCCCGCCGGTGCCGCCGGCCTCGTCGCCGGGGGGTTGACGTGGACGTCGACGCGCTGCAGGCGTACATGTCGTCGCACCTCGGCCCGTTGCAGGTCACCGCGGCGCACCGGACCTTCCCCGGGCACTCGCGCGAGACGTGGATCGTGCGCACCGCCGAGCACGGCGGGTTCGTGATGCGCGTCGACCACCCCGGCGGTCCGCTGGTGCCGGTGCCGCTGCGGGTCGAGTACGAGGTCTACGAGCGGCTGTGGCGGTCACCGGTGCCGGTCGCTGAACCGCTGTGGTACGCGGAGGGCGTCGACTTCGCCGGCGGCCTCCCGCACATGGTCCGCCGGCTCGTCGACGGCTCACCACGCGTCGAGGGCCTCAGCGACTCGACGGGTGGCGCGGCGGCCGCCGAGGTGCGGCGCGCCGTCTGCTACGAGATGGCCGAGAAGCTGGCGCTGGTCCACACGCTCGACTGGCGCGCGCACGGGTTCGGTGAGGTGCTGTTCACGCCCGCGTCCGCCGGCTCGGCGCTGCGCGACGAGCTGCGCCACTGGCGGGCGACGTGGGCGGCCCACCGGACCGATCCGTTCCCGATGTTGACCGAGGCGATGTACTGGATGGAGGAGCAGCTCCCGCCGGGCGGCGAGGTGCTCAGCCTGCTGAAGGGCAACAACGGCCTGGGCGAGGAGATCTGGGTTGACGGTCGCATCGTCGCCCTGTCGGACTGGGAGCTGGCCGCGATCGGTGACCCGGCGCTCGACTGGGCGTTCTCCCAGGGGCTGCTCGCGCTCCACGACCTGGACGACACGCTCGCGCACTACGCGGCGGCCGCCGGGTTCGCGATCGACCGCCGCCGCCTCGCGTGGGCCACGGTGTGGATCCGGATCAAGGCCTCGATGACCACCAACGGCGGGCTGGCCGGGTTCCTCGACGGGCGCGACGACCGTCTCGTCCGTCCCGCCCTCGGCATCGGCGTGGTGAAGACCACGGAGCAGTGGCTCGCGTCGGCGCTCGGCAGCGACGTCGAGGCGCTCGGCAACGACATGCTCGCCCGTCAGCGCAGCCCGTACCTCGCGGTGATGGAGCCCCGATGAACCCCACCAGCTCGCAGCTCGTGGCCGCGATCGCGGACGTGCTGCGCACGCGCATCGCGCCGCTGCTGGCCGACCAGCCCTGGCCGGCCAGCGAGCTGCGCAGCATCGACGCCCTCCTCGTCCACCTCGCGGCGCGCATCGAGCACGAACCCGACGCACTGCGCGCGGACGACGCCGATCTCGACACCGTGCTCGCCTCGTTGGCGGCGGCGGGCATCGACGTCCCCGTGCCTGATGCGACGGGGGGCGGCGACGGCAACGCCTCGACCGGCGCGCTGCACGCGAGCAACCTCGCGCGGCGGGCGGCGCTGGAGGCGGCCATCCACCTGATCCACGACGGCGCGCACGCGGCGCAGGTCGATCTCGTGCGGAGCTACCTGCGTCGTGCCGCCGAACGCGATCGGCTCGTCTACGGATCGTTCGGGTCCGGCGTGCTGTTCTGAAGCATCCCATCCACCAGGAGGACAGCGATGACGGTCGCGACACGGGCGACAACAGGGGCGCGGACGGATCCGGCCGAGGTGAGTCGGTGAGCGCGGAGGACAGGCTCGCCGTCGCCGAGACCGTCTACCGCTACGCGGTCGGGATCGACACGAAGGACTTCGCGCTGTACCGGTCGATCTTCGCTCCGGAGGTGGCGGTCGACTTCACGTCGTACGGCGGCGGGACGGCGTCCGTCGTCACCGCCGAGCGCTGGGTCGACAACGTCCGCCCGCTGTTCACGGGGCTCGCCGCGACCCAGCACTCGATGACGAACCCGCTGCCGGTGGTCGACGGCGACCACGCCACCTGCCGGATGTACATGCAGGCCCACCACGTCTTCGAGCCGGCGGACCCGGCGTCGTGGTTCACGATCGGCGGCTGGTACGACGACGTGCTGACACGCTCGCCGGAGGGTCCCGCCGGGTGGCTGCTGACGGGCGTGACGCTGACCGTGCTCTGGCGGCGTGGTGACCCCGAGATCATGCCCGCGGCTCGCGCCGCGGGCGAGGCGATGCTCGCAGGGGGGTCGTCGTGACCGGCGTGGGGCTGTGCCTCCCGCAGCTCGGCGAGCACGTCACGGGTGAGGTGGTCGTCGAGTTCTGCCGGCGAGCCGAGCGCGCCGGCTACACCAGCCTCTGGGTGCAGGACCACTTCCTCTGGCCACTGCAGCCGCAGCGCGGCTATGCCGGCGTGCCCGGGCTGCTGATCCCGGCGCAGTACCAATCGGTGCTCGCGCCCACGGAGCTGCTGGCCGCAGCCGCGGTCGCGACGAGCGCCCCGCGGCTCGGGACGAGCGTGCTCGTGCAGGGCAACCACTGGCCGGCGCCACTGGCGCAGCGCCTGGCGACGATCGACATCCTCTCGGGCGGGCGGCTGATCGTCGGCCTCGGCCAGGGGTGGAACGCCGAGGAGCACGTCGCGTCCGGCACGTCCGTCACCGAGCGATCGGCGCGGATGGACGAGTTCGTCGCCGCGCTGCGGGCGAGCTGGGGGCCCGACCCCGTGCAGTTCGAGGGCCGGTTCTTCTCGCTGCCCCCGAGCATCCAGCGCCCGAAACCGGTGCAGGCGCCCCACCCGCTGCTCATCTCGGGTGCCACCTTGCCGGCCGGCCGTGCGCGCACCGCCGCGCTGTTCGACGGGTGGAACCCGGCGGGGATGCCGGTCGACGCGGTCGTGGCGGCTGCGGCGGAGATGAACGCGTCGCGTGCTGACGGGCGGGCGCCGCTGCGGATCTTCCACCGCACGTTCGTGCAGTTCCTCGGACCTCCGGAGCCGTTCGACTCGACCCTCGAGCGGTTGACGGCGGACGCGGCGGCAGCCGCGCGCGCCGGGTTCGACGAGGTGATCCTCGAGCACAACTTCTGGGACGGCATCACCTCTCCCGACGATTGGCTCTCCGTACCGGAGCGGTTCTCCCCCGTCGTCGCCGCGGCGCTCGCGGCCGGCTGACCCCTCGCCCAGCCCGGGGTCGCCGGGCACCGGCGGCTCGCGACCGGCATCCACGTCGAGCGACGATGCCGTGTCGTGCCCTCGGGCGGCGTTCGGCGACCACGGCATGGCCCCAGAACGACCTGGCGGCGGTGGCCTGGGGGCTCGTCGGGTGCCGGGCCGAGGGGGTCCGTCTGCGGAGTAGCGTCCCGGGCACCTGCGACGACGGAGGCACGGCCGTGACGCTCGACTACCACGACGGACAGCGGGGGCTCCAGGACCGGTTCGACACCCGCCGGCTGGCGGATCGGCTCGGCAGCGTCGCCGGCGAGACGCTCACGGACGAGCTCGCCGCGTTCATCGCTGCGAGGGACATGTTCTTCATCGCGACGGCCGACGCCGACGGCACGCCCGACTGCTCGTACAAGGGCGGCGAGCCCGGGTTCGTGCGCGTGGTGGCGCCCGACTCGCTCGCGTTCCCGTGCTACGACGGCAACGGCATGTTCCGCACGCTCGGCAACATCGCCGTCAACCCCCGCGTCGGCCTGCTGTTCGTGGACCTCGAAGGCGGCAGCCGCCTCCGTGTCAACGGGGAGGCGACGGTGCACCTGGACGACGAGCTCACCGCGTCGTTCCCGGGCGCGATCTGCTCGGTGTCCGTGCGGCCGGATGCGATGTTCGCGAACTGCCGCCGGTACGTCCACGAGTACCGGAAGGTGACCGCCTCCCCGTTCGTCCCGAGCGACGAGGGCGAGGCGCCGGTGCCGGACTGGAAGCGCCACGAGTGGTTCGACGGCACCCTCGCGGCATCGGATCCGGCGCACGACCCGTCCAGGCCCACCGCTCCCGCCATTCCCCGCTTCTGATCACGCGACCGCGCGTCGGGGGTGCCGGACGACCTGCCCGCGCGGGAGGCCACGGCTCGCGAGTTCCCGCGCCCGTCCTTCAGTCGAGGCTGGGGAAGTAGATCTGCCAGGCGAGCAGCGACTTCGCGACGAGGCTGAGCACGAGGTAGGCCCGCTCGCCGTAGAGGTAGTCGCTCCACCGGGCGATCCCCCGGTACTGGAGCCACTGGTTCAGCCCGAAGCTGAAGAACAGGACGAACTGGACGACGACGATGCCGTAGACGAAGCCCGGCACGGTGTCGGACCCGACGATCTGCACCGCGATGGCGATCCACGGGGCGATGCCGGCGATCGTGCCGAACCAGAACGGCATCATCGTCGTGGACGCTCGCCCGGGCGGGTTCATCCGCTCCTGCAGCCACCCGAAGAGGATCATCGCCACGTTCGCGCCCGCGATCGCGATCACCGAGGTGATGTTCGTGATGCCGCTGTAGAACGCGATCAGCAGCACCATGATCGTCGCGCTGAACGAGTACTCGACCCAGCGGAAGCGGTTGATCCCTCGGCGCAGGTCTGCTTCGTACGTGCCTCGGGCGATGGTCGCCGTCACGAGGTGGTCGATCGCGGCGAGCGCGAGGAACACGGCGATGGCGACGCCGATGCGCACGTCGAACAGCTGCTCTGCGGCCGGGACCCTGGTCCCCGGCGGACCCTCGGGGAAGGTCGACACCACCTCGATCACGAAGTCGCCCGACAGCACCAGGATCAACACCGCCTGCACCGCGTGCAGCGCCGTCAGCCCCAGGTTCCACCGGCGGAGCCCGCCGAGTCGTTCGGGCGTCACGCCCGTCGCCACGGGTGGACCGCCGGAGGTGCGGTGCCGGGCGTCGTCCATGGTGTCAGCCACGAGCCGGAGCCTCGCACCGCCGCAACCGGGTGTCGCATCGTGCGGCGGTTCCCTGCCGCTCGACTCCATGAGCTCAGCCGGCCGAGGCCGCCCAACCGGTGAGGTCGACGATCCGCAGCACCAGCACGCGGTGGAACGGCTGGTCCCCGTACTGCGGGTAGCGAGCGGCGAGTGCCTCGGCCAACGCCATGGCCCGCTCGGCCGCCTGGGCGCCCTCCCAGCGCAGCTCGGCTCGCACCCACCACAGCCGCGACCAGTCGGCGCTGTCCCAGTGCTCGACGAGCAGCGTCGCCCGCGGATCCCGCTCCAGGTTCCGTTCGCGCTGCAGGTGCGCCGACGCCTTCGGCTTCACCCGGTCGACCGGGATGCCGACGAAGCCCTCGTCGTCGACGGCGTAGGCGACCGGCACCGCATCGACGCCCCGCTCGGGGTGGAGGGTGCACAGGATCCCGTGGTCGTGCACGACCAGTCGCGCCCGAGCCTCGTCCGCCGCGAGCCTCATCGCCCGCGACCGTCGTTCCACGCTCGCCGCCTGCGTTTCGCGCCACGAGATGGCGCTCCACGACCACCACGTGGCGGCAACGCGGCCCGCGCCGGCGTCGTGGGACGCCGGCGCGGGCCGCCGGTCACTGCGGGTCGTTCGCCTTCAGGTCGAAGCGATCGTTCTCCATGACCTTCACCCAGCCACGGACGAAGTGGTCGAGCATGAGCTCCTCGCCACCGGCGGCCGCGTACTCCTCGACGATCGCACGGAGCTGGCTGTTGGCGCCGAAGATCAGGTCGACGCGGGTGGCCTTCCACTTCGGCTCGCCGGTCCTGCGGTCCTTGGCCTGGAAGACGTCCTCGTGCTCGCTGATCGACTCCCACGCGATGTTCATGGAGAGGAGGTTGACGAAGAAGTCGTTCGTGAGCTTGCCGGGCCGGTCGGTGAGCACGCCGTAGCCCTCGTCGCCGACGTTGTTGCCGAGCACTCGGAGCCCGCCGAGCAGTGCCGTCATCTCCGGCACCGACAGGTTGAGCATGAACGCCTTGTCGACGAAGTGGTGCTCCGACGGCACCGCACTCCCCTGCTTCTTGATGTAGTTCCGGAACCCGTCGAAGTTGGGCTCGAGCCACGAGAACGACTCGACGTCCGTCTGCTCCTGGGTCGCGTCGGTGCGCCCCGGCCGGAACGGGATCGTGATGTCGTGCCCGGCCGCCTTGGCCGCCGACTCGATCGCGGCGTTGCCGCCGAGCACGATCAGGTCCGCGAGCGACACCTGGCCGCCCTTGGCGTTGAACGCCGCCTGGACCTCCTCCAGCTTCGAGATCATCGCCGGGATGCCGGACGCGACGTTGACGTCCCAGTCGATCTGGGGCGACAGGCGGATCCGGGCGCCGTTGACGCCGCCGCGGTAGTCGGTGGTGCGGTAGGTCGCACCGGCCGCCCACGCCACCTTCACGAGCTCCGAGATGGACAGGCCCGAGTTCAGGAGGGTCTGCTTGAGCTCGGTGATCTCGGCCTCGCCGATCATCGGACCCTCGTGCGCCGGCACGTTGTCCTGCCACAGGAGGTCCTCGGTCGGGGCCTCCGGTCCGACGTAACGGAGCTTCGGGCCCATGTCGCGGTGGAGCAGCTTGAACCACGCCCGGGCGAACGCGTCGGCGAGCTGGTCCGGGTTCTCGAAGAACCGCTTCGAGATCTCGAGGTACTTCGGGTCGGTGATCATCGCCATGTCGGCGGTCGACATGGTCGGCGGGTTCATCTTCCCTGGCACGTGGGCGTCGGGGACCATGAAGCCCTCCTTCACCTCGCGCGGCTGCCACTGCTTGGCGCCCGCCGGCGACTCGACCAGCTCCCACTCGTGGGCGAAGATCGTCTCGAGGTACTTGTTGTCCCACTGCGTCGGCGTCGGCGTCCACGCGCCCTCGAGCCCCGAGGTGATCGTGTACTCGCCGAAGCCCGTCTCGTGGCTGTTGGACCAGCCGATTCCCTGCGCCATCAGGCCGGCACCTTCGGGCTCCTTGCCGACGAAGTCCGGCTTGACCGCACCGTGCATCTTGCCGAACGTGTGGCCACCGACGGTCAGCGCGACGGTCTCCTCGTCGTTCATCGCCATCCGGCTGAACGTGTCGCGGATGTCGTGCGCCGAGCGGAGCGCGTCCGGGACGCCGTTCGGGCCCTGCGGGTTGACGTAGATCAGACCCATCTGCACGGCGGCGAGCGGGTTGTCGAGCGTGCGGCTCCCGTCCTCCCAGCCGCCCGTGTAGCGCTCGTCGTTGACGGCGAGCCACTCGTTCTCCGGGCCCCAGTAGATGTCGTCCTCGGGCGCCCAGATGTCGCTGCGGCCGAACGAGAAGCCGAACGTCTTGAAGCCCATCGTCTCCAGAGCGCGGTTGCCGGCGAGGACGAACAGGTCGGCCCACGAGACGGACTTGCCCCACTTCTGCTTGATCGGCAGGAGCAGGCGGCGGGCCTTGTCGAGGTTGCCGTTGTCGGGCCACGAGTTGAGCGGCGCGTACCGCTGGGCGCCCGTCCCGGCGCCGCCGCGGCCGTCGACGACCCGGTAGGTGCCGGCCGCGTGCCACGACATGCGGATGAAGAACGGGCCGTAGTGGCCCCAGTCGGCCGGCCACCACGGCTGCGAGTCGGTCATCAGCGCGTCGAGGTCGCGGTTGAGCTCGTCGAAGTCGATGTTCGCCACCGTCGAGCGGTAGTCGAACTTGTCACCGAAGGGCGAGGAGTCCGGGTGGCGCTGGTGGAGCATCCGCAGGTTCAGCGAATCGGGCCACCACTTCTCGTTGGACTGGAACTCGTGGGAGGTCAGCGACCCCCACTCGGACTTGAGCCGCTTCTGCTCGGGCGTCTCGGGCATCGGATCCTCCTGCGTGTGTTCAGTTGACGGGTTCGGCGGTGCGGGCGTCGGGCGCGCGGGCGGCGAGGCAGTCGGGGCAGGTGCCCCAGTAGACGACCTCGGCCTCGTCGATCAGGTAGTCGCGGCCGTCGACCGGGGTGAGGCACGGGGTCTCACCGGCGGCGCAGTCGACGTCGTCGAGGCGACCGCAGCTGCGACAGATCAGGTGGTGGTGGTTGTCGCCGACGCGCCGCTCGTAGCGGGCGGGCGATCCCGCCGGCTCGATGCGGCGGATGATCCCCTTCGACACGAGCGCGTTGAGCACGTCGTAGACCGCCTGCCGGGAGATCGACCCAAGGTGGGCTCGGACCGCATCGGCGACGGCGTCGGCGGTGGCGTGGGGCGAGTCGGACACGGCCTGCAGCACGGCGAGCCGCTGCGCGGTCACGTGCAACCCGTGGAGTCGCAGCAACGCGGCGCCGTCTGTCACGGAGTCAGCCTGCCCCGAGTTCTGGACCTTGTCAAGAAGTTGGCTCAAGATCCCCGAGGACGTGGGACGACAGCCCCGCGCTCGCACAGAACGGCGAGGACGGCGTTCGTCGCCGACTCCACGTGCTCGTGCTCCCAGATCCGAACGGCGGCCCACCGCCGGCTGTCAGCGCCGCGTCGACACGACGGTCACGCGCGACGTTCGCCGCGAGCTTCGGCACCCAGTACTCCAGGTTGCGCTTGGGCTCGTGGAAGTGCTCGGGGCAGCGGTGCCAGAAGCAGCCGTCGACGAAGACGGCGACCTTCCAGCGGCTGAAGACGATGTCAGGGCGCACCCGAACGCCGCCGACCTGGATCAGGTGGTCCTTTCGGAAGCGAAGCACGCTGCGGTGGAGCGCCGACCGGATGCGCGTCTCCGGCTTCGTCCCGACACGAGGGTTCGCTCGCCCGATGCGCGATGCGCTGGCGTCGACGGGAACCGGTACGGGACGATGACCCCGCAGCCGAGGTTGACGGTCCTCATCTGCCCTCGGCTCCTCTCGGCAGGCGCGTCCTGGACGTGCTCCCTGACATGCGAACCCCCAGCCGCGCTTGGCTGAAGTCGGCGAGCGTCGCACGGAGGTGTCGCAGTCGAAGCGGGCCGACGTGAGGATCTCCCGTGGCCCCGCGGCAGCCCAGCAGACGTGCCCGGGGCGGGGTTCGAACCCGCACCCTCTCGCGAGGAGGGGGGTTTAAGCCCCCCGCGTCTGCCAGTTCCGCCACCCGGGCTCGGGTCGGATGCTACGGCTCCGGTGACCACCAGTCCTGCGGCCGGACCTCTGGTTCAATGCTGCCGTGACCGTCGTGGTCGTCTCGGGGATCCCTGGCAGCGGCAAGACGACCCTGGCGACGCGGCTCGGCGCGGAGTCCCGGCTGCCGGTGCTGTCGAAGCACGTGATCAAGGAGTCGCTGATGGACACGCTCGGCAGCGGCGACCTCGAGTGGGTCAGCCGCCTGAGCCGAGCCTCACACGCCGTGCTGTACGCGGTCGTCCGAGCGCTTCCGGGTGACGTGATCATCGAGGCGCACTTCCATCGTGGTGTCGCCGAACCGCACCTGCTCGCGCTCGGCCGTCCGCTCGTGCAGATCTACTGCCGGTGCCCCGTCGACGTCGCGTGGGCGCGCTACGCCACCCGCCGCGACGACCCGGCGCGCCACCCAGGGCACCGGCCCGAGCACCAGGACGAGGAGGCGACGCGGTCGTGGCGCGAGTCGACGCCGGCGCCGCTCGACCTCGACGCCCCGCTCCTCGACGTCGACACGAGCGGGCCCGTCGACGTCGACGGACTGGCGGCCGAACTCCGAGGGCTCGTCGAGGGGAAGTGAAACGATGCCGCCCGCCGTCACGCCACCCTCGTGTCGACCCCCGGCGCCGCCTGACCCAGCGCAGACCACAGGTCGGTCCGCAACCGGTCGCGCTCGGGCGGGGTGAGCGTGTTGCTCGCGACCACGCCTTCGATCATGTCGGCGACCACGGCGCACCACGGGCGACCGCGGACCTGGACGGCGACGACGGCACCGCTGTCATGGCGGCGGATCGTGCGCTGCACGCCGACCACCCGGGGCGGGCTGCGGAAGCTCGGCACCACCAGACCACGCTCCCGAGCCGCGCGCGACAGCACGCGCGCCGCCTGCGAGAAGTCGACCGCGGTGCCGGAGGGGGCGGGGGGTTCCATGGCGCCATCCTCGCGAGGGGGTACGACACCGCCGCCGGGAGCGTCGCGGTCCCCGATGGCCGCACCACCCCACCGGTACTGTCGCCCGCATGGAACGGGCAGCGGTCGAGGTCGCGTCGCCGACGTCGCGCGCCCTCACGCCGACGCAGCAGCGCCTGCTCGACCAGCTCCGCCGCGACGCCACGCCGCTCGTCTTCGACGAGGCCTTCGTCACCGACCTGGTCACCCGGGCACGTGAGGCCGTCGACGAGCTCGCCGAGCGCCTCGGCGGCGAGAAGCTCTACGTCAGCAAGAGCTTCCTCACCCGCGCCCTCGGCTGCGAGGTCCAGCACCTCCAGCCGTCCGAGTTCGAGTGGAACCCGTCGACGGCCCGCGGCTTCGTCGCCCACAAGGCGATCGAGCTCCACCTCAACTGGCGCGGCGAGCCGAACCCGTCCGACCTGATCGACGAGGCGCTCGCCCGCCTCGCCGAGGAACCCTCGCGCCGCGGCGACTGGATCGCCGGGCTGACCGACGCCGACCACGCCCAGCTGCGCTGCTTCGCGCTCGAGCGCCTCACCCGCTTCGTGCAGGACTTCCCCCCGCTCCCCCGCAGCGCCGACCCGATCCCCGAAGCGTCCAGCCGCTGGCGCCCCAACGCCTGCGTCGAGCTCGCCGGCAAGGCCGACCTCGTCCTCGGCCGCCTCGACGGCCGCACCAGCCGCCGCCTGATCGTCGACTTCAAGACCGGCGGTCGCTCGCACCACCACCGCCACGACCTCCGCTTCTACGCCCTGCTCGAGACGCTGTGCCGCGAGGTCCCGCCGCGCAAGCTCGTCACCTACTACCTCGACTACGCCGAGGCCGAGGTCGAGGACGTCACCGAAGGCATCCTCGAGTCCGCCCTCGAGCGGGTCCTCGGCGCGCTCGAGCGCCACGTCGAGCTCACCGTCGACCGCCGCCCGCCCGTCAAGCGGGCCGGCGCCTCGTGCCGCTGGTGCCCGGTCCTGCCCGACTGCGACGACGGGCGCACCCACCTCGCCCTCGTCGACGACGACGGCAGCCAGGGCTTCGACTGACGGCGCCGGACCGCACGCCGAGCCGGACGAACCTCAGGCCGACATCAGCGCGACCGGCAGGCCCAGGCCCGCCTCGGCCCGGAACGACGCGATCAGCCGGCCCGGCTGCACCGCCGTCTTCGGCCGTGACACCACCTCGGGACCGAGCCGGCCCGTCGCCTCGTGGATGTCCTCCACGATCAGCACCAGCCCCCACAGCGCCGCCGCGTCACCCGTCACCTGCGCCGACTCGACCACCTCGACGATCACCGGCCCGAGGCGATGGAACCCCTGGCGCACCGCGCCCGCCTCCCGCACCCGCTTCAGCGGCGCACCCGTCGCCGCCTCGATCGAACCGCAGGTCCGCTCGAGCGACGACGTCATCACCACCACGTGGTCGAACGACGTCGCTCCCAGCGGATGCGTCCGCACCGGCCGGTCCAGCTCCGCCACCCACGACGTCTCGACGCCGTCGATGCTCCCGATCGACCCCTCGCCCTCCAGCACCCACCCGGTCAATCCGGGCGCAGCGTCGTCCAAGGGCGAGAACTGCAACGCCACGCCGCCGACCCAGCTGACGCCATCCTCCACCACGAGGCCGATGCGCTCCCACGCCGCCACGTCGGCGCGCACCAGCAGCCCGGCGAGCGAGGTCACGTCGCCGGCGCCCCGTCGACGCTCCACCCCAGCTGCCACGCCAGGAACGACAGCACGTCGACGCCCTCGGCCACGCGCATGCTCGCCGGCTTGCCGACCCCGTGCCCGGCGCGGCCGCTCTGCCACAGCAGCACCGGCCGCTCGTCCTGGTCCGCCGCCGACGCCTGCAGCAGCGCCGCCATCTTCCGCGCGTGCAACGGGTCGACGCGGGTGTCGCCGTCGGCGGTCGTGAACAGCACCGCCGGGTACCGCTGACCCTCCACCACCCGGTGGTACGGCGAGTACGCGTGCAGCCACGCCAGCTCCTCGGGCACCTCCGGGTCGCCGTACTCGTCGGTCCACAGCTTCGCGATCAGGAACTGCGGGAAGCGGACCATGTCGAGCAGCGGCACCGCGCACCACACCGCCCGAGCCAGGTCGGGCCGCTGCGTCAGCGCCGCCCCGACGAGCAGCCCGCCGTTCGACCCGCCGACGAGCGCCAGCCGCTCCCGCGACGCCAGCCCCGTGGCGACGAGCCAGTCGCCGGCCGCGTGGAAGTCGTCGAACACGTTCTGCTTCTGCTCGCGCCGGCCCGCCTGGTGCCAGCGCTCGCCGTGCTCGAGGCCGCCGCGCAGGCCGGCGATCGCCCACGCGCCGCCCTCGGCGCACCATGTCGCCACGTTCGGCACCCACGCCGGCGACTCGCTGATCGCGAACCCGCCGTAGCCGTTCAGCACGAGCGGCACGTCCGGCCCCGGCACCACGTCGTCGCGGTGGATCAGGAACAGCCCGATCTCGGTCCCGTCGAGCGACGGGTACGACCGCCGCTCCACCGTCAGCGGCGCGAGCACGTCGCGGCCCGGCTCGGGCGGGTGCCACCGCTGCACCTCCCCCGCCTCGTAGCGCCACACCCCCGGCGGCGACGTGAACGACGCGACGAGCACGGCAGCGACGGCACGGTCCCGATCCGACGACACCTGCTGGATCGAGGCGATGCCGAGGTCGTCGACGGCGCCGAGCGGCGAGCCGTCTCGCGACCACCGCTCCAGCGAGTCGACCGCCACCCGGCTCGCCACCACCAGCAGCTCGTCGCCGCACACCCGCGGCTGGTCCACGACCACGTCGTCGCGCTCGGGCACGAGCGTCGTCCACGTGTCGCTGCCCGGCGAGGCGAGCGGCGCCACCACCAGCCGCCCGTTCGGCGCGTCGAGCGTCGTCGCGCCGACGAGCCCGTCGCCGTCGAAGGTGAAGCTCGACCGCGCGTCCACGCCCTCGACCACCGTCCGCCACACGCCGTCGCGCAGGTCCAGCAGGTGCACGTCCGTGCGCCCCCAGCCGACCGCCGTCTCCACCAGCAGGTGGCACCCGTCCGGCGAGCGCTGCACGTCCGGCCACGCCTGGTCGTTCGCCCGCTGGTCGAACACGACCTCGTCGGTCGCCGGATCCACACCGAGGCGGTGGTGGCGGATGTGCCGCCGGTACTGCTCGCCCTCCGGGTAACGGGCGTACCAGAAGCCGGCGCCGTCCAGCTCCCACGCCACCGACGCCGCCCGGGTGTCCGGGATCTGGTCGCCGAGCAGCTCGCCCGTCTCGACGTCGAGGACGCGCAGCACGCTGTCCTCCGTCCCGCCCTCGGACAGGCCGAGTGCGACGAGCGCGCCGTCGTCGGAGGGGTGGAACCAGTCAATCGCGACCGCAGCGTCGGCCGCACGCCCGGCGGGGTCGAGCAGCACCCGCGCCTCGACGGACGGATCGTCCGCCGAGCGGAGCACCAGCGCGAACTGGTCCGCACCCGGCGCCCGCTCCAGCAGGAACAGCTTCGAGCCGCGGATCGTGCACGCCAGCACCGTCGGCAGGGCCGTGAGCGCGACGAGGCGCTCGTGCCAGCGGTCCCGGTCGGGACGGGCATCGAGCGCCGCTCGCGTGTACTGGTTCTGGGCCGCCACCCACTCGGCGACCTCGTTCGAGGTGCCGTCCTCGAGCCACCGGTACGGGTCAGCGACGGCGATCCCGTGGAGGTGGTCGACCACGTCCTCACGCCGCGACGGCGGCGGAGGCGCTGCAGGCGTGGTCAGCCTCGCCCCATGTTCGGGCGCTTGCCGTGGTTGGCCTTCGAGCGGCGCAGCCGGGCCTTGCGCTTCTTGGTCTTCTTGGACATGGTCGTCGAGCCTACGCCCGGGGCTCGGGCCTTCCACCGACGCCACCGCCGCCACCGCCGGTGCCGGCGGCCATCGGGCGCAGGAACCGGGTGTCGTCGTCGAGCCCGAGCGCGTCGGCCAGCCCGGCGCCGCGGATCGCGTCGGCGGCCGCGTCCGAGCAGTCCGTTACGAGGATCCCGATGCCGAGCGCTGTCGTCGAGTCGCGCCAGTGGCCGAGCACCTCGATCGTGCGCGGGCACATCGAGCGCACCTGGCGCAGGTTCAGCACCACCACCTCCGGCGGATCGGCCACCACGGCGGCGAGCTCGCGGTCGAAGCACTCGGCCGGCTCCTCGTCCAGCCCACCGCACAGCACCACGTGCACCACGCGCTGCGTCCGGATGAGGTGCACCGGGAGTCGCTCGAGCTGCTTCACGTCGTTCTCCGAACATCCGCCCCGCCGGCTGCTGGACGGGGGCCGCCTCATACCCGGCCGGCGGAGGATGAACCTCCCCCGAGCGGGGGGAGGGACGGTTCAGGACGCGGCGGTCCAGGCCAGGAGGTCGTCCACGGAGAACGTGTTGACGATCCGGTCGATCGGCACGTCGCACTCGGCGGCGCGCTCGCACCCGTGCGGCTGCCACTCGAGCTGGCCGGTCGCGTGCGCGTCGCTGTCGATCGAGAACCAGCACCCGTGGTCGATCGCGAGCGCGAGCAGCTCCGCCGGCGGGTCGAGCCGCTCGACCCGGCTGTTGATCTCGACCGCCGTGCCGTACGCGGCGCAGGCCGCGAACACGTAGTCGGCGTCGAACGTGGAGGGATCGCGCTTGCCGATCAGCCGCCCGGTGCAGTGGCCGAGGATGTCGACATGCGGCGACGCCACCGCGGCCACCATCCGCTCCGTCATCCCCTGCCGCTCCATCCGCAGCTTCGAGTGCACGCTGGCGACGACGACGTCGAGCCGCTCCAGCAGGTCCTCGTCCAGGTCGAGCGACCCGTCCTCGAGGATGTCGACCTCCATCCCGGTCAGGATCCGGAACGGTGCCAGCTGCTCGTTCAGCACGGCCAGGTCGTCGAGCTGCCGCTCGAGCCGCTCCCGGTTCAAGCCGTGCGCCACCGTGAGGCGCGGCGAGTGGTCGGTCAGCACCATGTACTCGTGGCCGAGCGCGATCGCGGTGCGGGCCATCGCCTCGATCGTCGCCCCGCCGTCGCTCCACCTGCTGTGGAGGTGGCAGTCGCCGCGCAGCGCCTCCCGGTACGGCCGGGCGGCCTCGCTGATCGGCACCTGCGTCTCGCGCTCGAGCTTCGCCAGGTACGGCGACTCGCCGCCCGCCAGCGCCTCGGTGATGACCTTCGCCGACGAGTCGCCGATGCCGGGCAGCTCGGTCAGCGTGCGGGTGTCGGCCCGGCGCTGCAGCTCGTCGTCGGGCACGGTGCGCACCGTCTCGAGCGCGCCGAGGAAGGCCTTGGTCTTGAAGCCGCCCGCGTGCGCCCGGTCGAGGCAGTGGACGACCCGCTCGAGCGCAGCCACCGGGGTCACGCCGCCCGATGCTACCGAGGGGCGGGGGCGCGAGCGGGAGGGACGCCCGCACCCCCGCCCCGGACTCAGCCGAGCGCCCGGCGCCGGATGGTGCCGATCAGCCCGACGCCGGCCACGAGCAGCGCGGTGCCGAGGTACGCCGTCCAGTGCTCGCGACCGGTGACGGGGAGGCGCGGAGCCGGCTGCGGGATCGGCAGCGTCGGCGGCGGCCCAACTGCGACCACCGGGACGGTCGGCGGTGCCGGCGGCGTCTCGGGCGGCGTGGGTGGGGTCGGCGGGGTGGTCTCCGGTGGTGTGATCGGCGGGACCGTCGTCGACGTCGTGGTGGCGGTGGTGGACGTCGTTGTCGTGGTCGCCGGGCCCGTGGTCGGGGGCACCGTCGTCGTCGCCGGCAGCGTGGTCTCCGGCAGGGTCGTCGTCGGCCGGACCGTCGTGGTGGTCGGGCGGACGGTGGTCGTGGTGGCGGGCTGCGTCGTCGGCGGCAGCGTCGTCGACGGCACGGTCGTCGGCGGCACGGTCGTCGTCGTCGGGAGCTCGAACGTCCGCGTCGCCGACCCGCGCACCTCGCCTGGCGTGCCGCCGGTGATCATGATCTGCGGTCCGAACGCGTGCGGGCGCGCCCCCGGCCCCTTGTAGAGGAGCGCCGCCGCGGGCGCGCCGGCGGTGGCCTCGACGGTGACGGTCCCGACCGGCTGGGCGTGCGGGCGGGTGACGACGCCGTCCGCACCGGTGGTCCACCGCTCCTGCACCGTCGTGCCACCGGCGGTCACGCGGACGTCGACCACCGCGCCGTCCACCGCCTGGTCGCCGGAGCGCAGCCGGATCGACGCCGTCCCGTCGTCACCGATCGACACGTCGAGCGCGAACGGCGACGAGCGGGCCGTCGCCTCGGCGTCGAGCGCGAGCGCCCGGTCCTCCAGGTCCTGCCGCCCGCTCATCTCCGACAGGCGGGTGAGGTCCGGGACGAGCGGCGCCTCCGCGTTCGTCGCCCGCGTCGAGCCGGCGGCGTCGAGCGCGTAGTGGTGGAACACGGCCCACATCGCCGCGGCCGTGAGGTCGTCGGTGGTCTCCCCGTGGCGCCACGTCAGGTAGGCGCGCTTCGCGCCCGTCGGATCGCCGGGGAACTCCTGGGCCACCAGCGCGGAGGGGCCGGCGATGCTCGGGTGGATGCCGCGGTTCAGCGTGCACGAGCCGAGCCGGTACTGACCCGCCTCGTCCACGAACAGCCACTGGCCAGCCCACTGCGGCGTGCGCGAGAGGTGCACGCCACCCGTGTGGAAGTCGAGGACGAGCCCGGCGCAGCGGTAGTCGCCGTCGAGGTCGGCCTCGCCGCCGATCGGCGTGTGCTCCCGGCAGTGCGCCGGGATGGTCGTGCCGAGCCGGGCGGCGGCGGCGCCGCGCCCCTCGACGGGCGAGGCGGCGGCGAGCGAGGCGAGGGCGAGGGCGGCGATCCACTTCATGCCGCCACTGACGGACGCCGCCGCGCCCCGGGCGGAAACGGCGCCCCATCCCGCCCACCGGTAGCCTCACTCCCTCGCCATGGAACGCTTCGGCCTCGTCGGCCTCCCCAACGCGGGCAAGAGCTCGCTGTACAACGCCCTCACCGGCGGCGGCGCCCTCGCCGCGCCGTACCCGTTCGCGACCAAGGACCCGAACATCGGCGTCGCGAAGGTCCCCGACGTGCGGCTCGACCGCTTGGCGGAGATGTCGAAGTCGAAGAACGTCGTGCACGCAGCTGTGCAGGTGGTCGACATCGGCGGACTGGTCGAGGGGGCGAGCAAGGGCGAGGGGCTCGGCAACAAGTTCCTCGCCAACATCCGCGAGGTCGATGCGATCGTGCTCGTGCTGCGGGCCTTCGCCGACGACGACGTGATGGGCCCGGACGACCCGATCGAGCACCTCCGGGTGGTCGAGCTCGAGCTGGCCCTCGCCGACCTCGAGACGGTCGAGAAGCGGTTCGCGCAGGCGCAGCGCCAGTCCAAGCTCGACAAGACGCTCGGTGACGAGCTCGCCGCGCTCGAGGCGGCCAACGAGGCGCTCAGCGCCGGACGACCGCTCTACCGCGCCGCGCTGCCGGCGGACATGCGCGCCCAGCTCGCGCCGTACTTCCTGCTCACGAACCGACCGGTCCTCGCGGTCGCCAACGTCGCGGACGACGCGATCGACTCGATCCCCGAGGTCGAGGCGCGGGTGCGCGGCGAGCTGAACGACGCAGGCGCGAACGTCGAGGTGATCGGCATGTGCGTGCAGCTCGAGGCCGAGGCGGCGACGATCGTCGACCCCGACGAGCGGGCCGAGATGCTCGAGGGCTTCGGCCTCGGCGAGGGGGCGCTGTTCCGGATGGTGCGCACCGCGTACCACCTGCTCGGCCTGCGCACGTTCCTCACGACCGGCGACAAGGAGAGCCGGGCGTGGACGTTCCGCGCCGGGTCGAAGGCGCCCGAGTGCGCCGGGCGGATCCACTCCGACATCCAGCGCGGCTTCATCCGTGCCGAGGTGATCCAGTGGGACGAGCTGCTCGACATCGGCTCGTGGAACAAGGCCAAGGAGCTCGGCAAGATCCGCGTCGAGGGCAAGGACTACGAGTTCGTCGACGGCGACGTCACGGAGTTCCGCTTCAACGTCTGACGCCGGGAGGAACGGCGCCCGGCGGCTAGCCTCACCCCCTGCTGTTCGTGGAGTCACCCTCCGTACATGCATATTCCGGGGGTCAAGGCGTACACCCGTTCGGTATCGTGTGCAGCATGTCGAACGAGCCGCAGCCGACCGGGGACGGGGACCTCGACCCGACTGCGATCATGGCGGCGTTCGGAGCGATCGCTGACGCCGTCAGCCTGCTCGGCCAGGTGTCGTGGGCGGGGTACGGGTCGACGTTCGTCGCCCGGCGCCTGTTGCAGGCGACGACGTTGATCGAGGCGTTGCGGGCGGTGCACGCCCGGCTGGTGGTGGCCGCCGAGGAGCTGCAGGTGTGGCAGGGCTCGTCCTCGGCCAAGGACGTCGCCGGCTACCTCGCCGAGTACACCGGTGCCGCCTACGGCGAGATGCGACGCCAGCACGACCTCGGCCAGCTCCTCGAGGCCGTGCCCGAGGTCGGGGAGCGGATCGCCGACGGTCTCCTGTCCACCGGCACCGCCCGCGCCCTCGCCCCCGCATTGGTCGGTGACGGCAAGCTGCCCGACGATGCCGCGGCCGACCTGTTGCAGTCCGCGCTCGGCGCCGCCCCCAAGCACGCCCAACGGCTGGCCGCGGACGCCCTCGCCGCCGCCCGCACCGAGACACCGGAACAGACCGTCGAGCGGCTGCGCGGCCTGCGGACGTTCACGATCGCCCCGGCGATCGACCAGCCGGGGATGCACCGCGCGAGCGGCTTGTTGGTGTCCGAGGACGCGGAGCGGGTCATCGCCGCCCTCCGCTCGATGCACGCGACGGCCGGGGACGGCCCCGACGAGGCGCGCACCCCCGACCAGCAGCTCGCCGACGCCCTCGTCGACCTGTCCGCCGTGTACCTGTCGGGGAAGGTGAGCGGCGGCCAGCA